>JAANMX010000098.1_pt1 | contig 101111 bp, 93 predicted proteins | sample 7279681 | NCBI WGS metagenome assembly JAANMX01 (sample SAMN14094542, study PRJNA606508) | bioreactor metagenome | isolation source: A lab-scale SPAN reactor treating ammonium-rich wastewater day 351 | place: Ireland: Galway | collected 2018-01-01 | reverse complement strand
GGATATAATCCCAATGTTATTTTTTCCGACGGAACCTCTTCGCCAACGAAAGTTTTTACGTTAAATAAAGGTCAATCGTATATTCTGGATGCTATCAGCTCAACAAGTCCTTATAACAAAGATGGATTGATAGGTGCGAAAATATCTGCAACCAAACCCATTTCTGTAACCAACGGGAATTTCAACGGGATTTATACCAATCAGAATTTCAGCAATAATGATATTCTGATGGATCAGGCTGTTCCGGTGGAAAGACTCGGAAATAACTTTGTGGTGGTAAAAGGAAATGCACCGGTAAGCTCCGGAATGGAAACGTTATTGGTGGTGGCAACACAGGATAATACTCAGATTACCGTTAATGGAAATCCCACAGGAATTACTCTGAATGAAGGAGATTACACCATGATTGACGGGAATAATTATGTGCATCAGGGAAACAATAATTATAACATGAGCGTCAGCACTTCCAAAAATGTGTATGTGTATCAGTTGCTTGGCGGTACATCTTCAGGAAGTGTTCATGCAGCCGGAGGATTTAATTATATTCCGCCGCTCAGCTGTTTTCTACCTAATAAAGTGGATGAAATCGGATTTATCAACAATATCGGAAGTACAACTTATAATACCAAGCTGAACATCATTACCCAAACCGGAGCAAGCGTTACACTCAACGGAACGCCCATTCCTACGGTGAACGGGCCTTATCCTGTAGCCGGAAATACAGATTGGGTGACTTATTCTGTGCCGAATGTTACCGGAACTGTTACGGTTCAGTCCACCAAATCGGTGACTGCAGGAATTGCCGGCGGAAGTGGTGCAGTAGGATATGGCGGTTATTTTGCGGGATTTTCATCCGTTCCTGTGATTGTGAAAACTGGCGATTGTTATGCGGGAATTTTACTTCAGGTAGATAACAGTTACGATGCTTACCAGTGGTATCTGAACGGAAATCCGATTCCGGGAGCGAACAATTACACGATTAATCCGGAGCTTTACGGTGCCGGAAATTATACCGTGCTGATCACAAAAAACAACTGTGAATCTAAACTTACTGAAGTTTATCAATATACTCTTTGTCCTCCTCTTGCGGTTCATCAACAGAATATGGGATCGTGTAACACACTTCAGATTTTCCCTATTTTTACCAATTCTTCACAGACAATAGTGCCGTCACTTACTCAGATTATAGCGCCGCCAGCGATAGGAAATGTTTCTGTCAATTCCACTTCAGGAGTAATTACGTATACACCTCCTGCAGGACTTACTGCCGATGCGCAAACCACTTTTGTGTATTATATTCAGGCAGCCGGAACCAATGCGGATTTTGAATATGTCCGTGTAAATATTGATATTGATGTGCTTCAAACCACTAATGCGTCAATCACTTCCTGTGGTGATGCGAACGGAAATGGTCTTTTTGATCTTACTTCGGTCAGCGTAACTCCGGATCCTGCAGCAACAGTTACCTATTTTACCAATTCCAATTTAACAGGAGCCATTTCGAATCCGACCTCTTATCAAGGAACCGCGGGTATTGTATATGCAAATGTCACTTCCTCTTTCGGATGTTCAAAAATGGCTGAGATTCAGCTTACTGTAAATCCGTCTCCGAATATTACGTCTTCCAATTTCAACGGAATTTTATGTGATGATGATTTTGATGGAACGATCTCGGTCGATTTTCAAACCATTACACCTCAGATTGTAACGAATGCCAATTTGTTCAATGTAAAATATTATACCAATCAGGCAGATGCCAATGCGGGAAACAACAATAATTTACCCAACAACTGGAGCTTTACTGCAGCTACAACCGTATATGTAAGGGTAGAAAGTGCAGCAGGAAATTGTCCGCCTGCATTGGATCAAATTAATTTTAGTTTTGGAAACAGAATTACACCGATTGTTTCTAATCATTCTGCCATCGTTTGCGATGCGGATGGAAACGGTTCAGAATCCGTGAATCTTTCTACATATCAGAATGTTTTTACTGCAGATCCTGCAGTCACTTTTAGCTATCATAATTCTCTTGCGAATGCGCAGAATAACGTTAACGCTCTTCCCGCTACGCAAACCATCACCGGAACGGCAACCTATTTTATCAGGCTTCAGCATCCGACAGAATGTGCCAATGTAGTACAATTGAACCTGAATCTTGAAACCATTCAAATGACTGCAGCGACTTTGACTTCCTGTGAAACCACCGCAGGAAATGGAATTTTTAATCTTACTTCTGCCAATGTAACTACAAATACAGGTGTAACTTATTCGTATTTTTCCAATGCTGCCCTTACGAATGTGATCAATAATCCCACAAATTATACTTCGGCGAATGCCACTGTGTATGTTCGGGTGACTTCTTCGAATAACTGTTCAGCGGTTACAACAATTGCGCTTTCTGTGATTCCTTCACCAAATATAAATACCGGAAATTTTAATGGCCTTCTTTGTGACACTAATTTTGATGGAAATATAGAAGTGAATTTTAATTCCGTCACGCCTCAGATTGTAAATAATGCCAATCTTTTTACCGTAAGATATTATTTAAGTCAGGCCGATGCCAATGCAGGAAATAACAATACGCTTCCGGCAAACTGGAGTTACAGCGCTCCCACAACGGTTTATGTTCGGGTAGATGCAATTTCAGGGAACTGTACGGCAGTTTTCGGACAGATCAGTTTTGGTATTGGTGAAAAGATTCCTTTGCTAATCCGGGACGGCTATTCAGAATTGTGCGATGACAATCTGGATGGTGTATTGCAGGTGAATTTGAACAGTTATAAAAATTTATTTACGGCCAATCCCGCTGTTGCGATGACTTTTTATCTCACCCTTGGAGATGCGCAAAATGCCGCTAACGCTATCAGTTCTACACAAACCTTGACAGGCCTTAACGAATTTTATGTTCGTTTTGAAAGCAATTCAGGATGTCCGAACACCGCAAAATTAAGCCTGAAACTGAAAGTTCCAAAGGAGTCAGCAACGCTTACAGATCAAATTATTTGTTCGGGCGGAACAACCATTCTTGATGCAGGACCCGGTTTTTCAAAATACTTGTGGAGTACCGGAGCCGTTACGCCTTCTATTAATGCAGGAGTAGGAAATTATTATGTAGATTTGAATTTCGATGGCTGTGTTTATCGCCAGTATGTTACCGTTTCACCTTCCGTTGCTCCTGTAATTGATAAAATTGAAATAAAAGGAACTACTGCTACTGTTTTTGTCTCCGGAGCTACCGCACCTTATCAGTATTCACTGGACGGGATTACGTATCAGTCTTCCAATGTTTTTAACAATCTGCCGAAAGGGCCGCATACGGTTTACGTCATCTCTGCGGAGAAATGTATTCCGGTGACACAGAAATTTCTGATCTTAAATCTCATTAATGCCATTACTCCTAATAGTGACGGCATCAATGATGTGTTGGATTATTCAGATCTCAAGTCGAAAAGCGATGTTTCTATCGCAATCTACGACCGTTATGGGAAACGTATATTCAGTTCAGATTCTAATAACTATATTTGGAATGGCACCCTGAACGGGTATCCGCTCAGTACCGGAACGTATTGGTATATTTTGAAATGGAGAGAGCCCGGAACTGTTGAAAAAGTGGAATATCATGGTTGGGTTTTGCTGAAAAACAGGGAGTAACGAAAAATTTATTGGGTATATTCTTCATTTATTGAGAAATTATTATAAATTTGTGAACATTGATTTTTTTACTTAAAACAATTATTATGAGAAAACTTTTACTTTACTTAATGACTTTCGTGCTGTTCAGTGCCAGTTTACAGGCGCAGCACGACAATGAGCACTGGATTGCTCCTTATTATGCCAGTAGTACTGGTTATACGCATGGTGTATATCTTTCTACAGACTCCACAACTCCTTTTGATGTAGAGATATATAACAATAATATAGTGGTTCACACCATTACCGGTCTTGTAAAGGGAACACCTAGAGTTTGGCAACTCACCACTACACAGGCTGAAAACTATTTATATGCGAGGACTACGGCTACGGATGGTGAGCAAGGATTATTAGTCCTTAATAAAGGGCTTTATATCAAATCTCCTAGCGAAAGAAAGTTTTATGTGTCCTTAAGGATGTATACTTCTGCACATGCAGAATTTTTAACTTCTAAAGGGAAGGCGGGTATTGGCACTGAGTTCTACGCAGCTCCTGCGCCTCTTACAGGCACCACTAGTGGCATGAATTTCACCACAGGTATTTTAGCTACAGAAAACAACACTACCGTGACTGTTGATGGATATGATCCTGGGGTGAGGTTTATTGGCGGGCCTACTAATTCGCCTCCCAGCTACACCTTTACTTTGAACAAAGGACAATCCGTTTTATTTGCCGGTTTAGCTACTTTTGTTCCCAATAGAGAAGGATTTATCGGAGCGAAAATTGTTTCTGATAAACCAATAACTGTTACCAACGGAAATGCCAACGGAATGTTTGGTACTTCCAATACGACGTCCGGTAGCGACATGATTATGGACCAGTCTGTTCCTACTACAATGTTAGGAAAAACGTTTGCCATGGTAAGAAGTTTAACGTATTTGGGAGACCCGAATAATATGGAAGGTGGGCTTATCGTAGCTAAGGAAGATAATACGCAGATTTTTCTGAACGACGGTGCTGCGGCAGTAGCAACCATCAATGCGGGAGAGCATTACCGTATCTTAAGTAATCATTATGTAAACCAGGGTGGTAGCGGACATTATAATATGTACATCAGTACCACAAAAGATGTTTATTTATATCAATTGTTGGGAACGGGTAATGTAAATCAAGGAACTTTTGGAAGTAATACCGCAGGATTTAACTATATACCGCCATTAAGTTGTTATTTGCCTAGAAATATTGATGAAATCGGGAATATCCATCAGATGCCTGGTATGGGTGGTAGTGCTAACCTCAAATTAAATATTATTACCGAAGCAGGTGCCGTAGTAACAGTCACCAGTAATGGTACTCCAATTGTACCTCAGGGTCCTTATGCTGTAAGCGGAAGCCCGGTTTGGGTTACCTATGAAGCGACTGGTATCACAGGGAATCTCACCATTACCTCTTCGAAAGCAGTCACTGCCGGAATTAATGGCGGAATTAGCACTGCAGGATGGGGCGGATATTTTGCGGGATTCTCTTCCAAGCCTGTTATTGAAAAGCAATCTGGAGAATGTATCCCGGGCATGGTAATTGGAGTGGATGATATTTACGAAACTTATCAGTGGTTCTTAAACGGAAATCCAATTCCGGGAGCGAATACGCATACCCTTACACCCACAACACCGGGAGAATATACCTTAACAGTAAGTATTCAAGGGTGCGTTCAGGTAACAACAGAGATATTTAAAGTATTTCCTTGTTATACCAATACAACAATTACTACCAATGTTTGTGGTTCTAAAGCATTTGATGTTGAGTTTACCAACTCTACCCAAACCTTAGACCCTGCCTCTATCACCATCACTATTCCGCCAGCAAACGGTACAGCGATGATAGATACCGCTACCAACACGATTACTTACACTCCAAACGTTGGTTATTTAGGGCCAGATACGTTTACCTATGAGTTCAATAGTACTGTGCCTGAGTTTTTCGATAAAGAAATTGTAAAGGTTAATATTAATGTTGTTCTTCTGGAAACTTATGAAGACAGCCTTACTGCATGTCCGTACAATGGAGTTGCAACCTACGATCTTACAACAGTAGATGTTACTGCATTTGCTACGAATCCGACATTTCAGTTTTATCCGACATTGACAGATGCGGAAAACCAGACAAACGAAATTGTTTATCCCAATGCTTATGTATCGGCTTCGGGAAGCGCATTTGTAAGAGTAACAACTCCTGAAGGCTGTTTCGAATTTGCAAAAATAAATTTATTTTTCTACGACCAGCCGGTTGTTAATGATGCAGTATTGAGTTCTTGCTTTATTCCTGAGAATCCAACGACAGCGGAATTTGATCTCACTACGGCAGCCGTAGGAGCTGTTACAGGGGTGCCTGTGAAATATTATCCTTCACTGGCTGATGCAGAAAATAATACCAATGAAATTCAGAATCCATTTGTATATGTTTCTCCCACATCGGCAGCTTATGTACGTGTTTATACTGAAAATGGATGTTATTCTATTGCAAAAATTACTTTGAACGTTATTCTGCCAAACTATTCTACAGTATTAGTAGATAAGATCATCTGTATTGAAGGCAGAACTACCTTAGATGCAGGTCCTGGGTTCCAGTCTTATCTTTGGAGTACAGGAGCTACCACGCAGGAAATTACAGGAGTAGGCGTGGGTGAATATTGGGTAATTCTTTATTCTGAAGGTTGTCCGACGATTCAAACCGTAAAAGTTCATAAAGCACCGGAAGTGGTGATCAGTAATATTGAAATTAATAACAATACTGTAACCCTTACTGTGTTAGGTGGAGAACAGCCTTATCAGTATTCCCTTGATGGAATTACTTGGCAAGATTCTAATGTATTCACTGATCTTCCAAGAGGACAGAATATTTTCTATGTGAAAGACTCTTTCAATTGTGCTCCGGTAATGATCGAAGTAACGGTTCCAAACCTGGTAAATGCCATCACTCCAAATGAAGATGGTGTAAACGATGTACTGGACTATTCCGCACTCAGATACAAGGAAAACCTTACGTTATCTATCTATGACCGATATGGAAACCGGGTTCACGTTGCAGATAAGAACAACAATTATATGTGGGACGGAAGATTCGGAAACAAAAAAGTATCAACCGGAACGTACTGGTATCATATTTCCTGGAACGAGCCAGATGCAGCCAAAACCCCTGTAAAACACACAGGATGGGTAATGGTGAAGAATATTGAATAATCATCAATTATAATTTAATAATGAAGCACGGCAAATTGCCGTGCTTTTTTATTGAGAAAATCTTTAATTTGATTAAATAATTTTTAACTTTGTAAGTCACTCATTCTCAATTATGAAAAAACTTCTATCTTTTTTACTATTTCTTCTTTTATATAACGGCCTTCTGGCACAACTGGACAGAGAGCATTGGTTTGCTCCCATGGTTGACCGGACTGGTAATCCTAATCCTTACCAGAAGCTTTATCTTTCTACGAACCGGACGACTCCGTTCCCTGTAAGTATTTATAACAATAATACCCTTATCGGAACGGTGACCATCAGCAAAGGGAATCCACAAAAATTTGATGTTCCGCGGCAGCATATTATTACAACACAACAAAGTGATCTGTTCACTCCGATAACAAAAGGGCTTCATGTGCAGGCGGAATTTCCTTTCTATGCCAATCTCCGATTTTCGGTTTTTAATCATGCGGAAATCGTTACTTCAAAGGGAATAGCTTCTACGGGAACACTGTTTTATACAGCAGTAGCGCCTATCATGGTGCAGAATCCTATTCTGAATTTTATGACGAGTATTCTCGCCACGGAAAACAATACTACCGTCACCGTTTCAGATTACGCACCCGGAATACAGTTTTCCAACGGAACTACAGGAGCTACAGTTCCATCCCTAACTTTTGTTCTGAATAAAGGGCAGTCTTATATCATAGAAGGTTCTGGTTCTGTGGCAGCAAATGGTACTGGATTTATAGGCAGTAAAATTGTTTCAGATAAGCCTGTGAATGTGACGAATGGGAATTTTAACGGACAATATGCAGGAGCTATCGCTACAAGCTCTGATATTCTGATGGACCAGTCGGTGCCCGTCAGCAGGTTAGGAAATACTTTTGCATTGGTAAAAGGAAATGGCAGTATCGGGAATAATATGGAAGGCGCCCTCATCATCGCTACTCAGGATAATACGCAAATATTTGTGAACAATGAGGGTTTGGTTGCGACTATTAACGAAGGGGAATATTATCGCGTACCCGAATCAAAATATGTTTTACAGGGAAATAATCACTATAATTTATATATTTCCACCTCTCATAATGCGTATGTGTATCAGCTTTTGGCTGGTTTTGATGATGTCGGTGTTTCAGTAGCAACCGGTGGTTTTAATTTTATTCCGGCCCTGAACTGCTATCTTCCTAAACAGATTGATGAACTCGGATTCATTGATGAAAATCAGGTTCATTCCAATGCAAACCCTGCAGGTGTTTTGAATATTCCTACCAAACTCAACCTTATCACGGAAGTAGGTGCTGTAGTTACCATAAATGGAGTGCCACCTCCGGCCGGAACAGGCCCTTTCAACATGTCGGGAACTACTAACTGGGTTACGTATGGAATTCCCAATGTTTCTGGCCATATCACCATCAATTCGAGCAAGGCTATTACAGCAGGAATTAATGCAGGAACCGATGCTGTGGGATACGGAGGATTCTTTGCCGGATTTCCTACGCAACCAGTAATTATCGCCACAGGAACCTGTATTCCGGGAACTACGCTTACAGTAGATCCTATTATTTATGACAGTTATCAGTGGTATCTTAACGGGTCATTAATTCCCAATGCTACCAATCCTTCATTTACACCTACACTTCCTGGTTTTTATACCGCTTCAGTTACCATGGGAAGCTGTGCACCATTAGTTACTGAGCCTCATAAAGTTGAAAAATGTATGGTGAATTCTTCTGAACAATATACCCTTTGTACCAATCAAGAAATTACGCCCGCTTTTTCATCGGTGAGTATTCCTCAAGCTATTGACATTTCAACCATTGCAATTATTTCACAACCTACATTGGGAACGGTTACGATAAATCCCACAACCGGGCAAATTGTATATACTGCTAACGCTCAGAGTGTAGGTGTAGATACTTTTACCTATACGTTCTGTGGCAATCATCCGGATTTTCCCGAATGTGAAACGGTTACGGTTACACTTAATATTGCTCAGGTATTGGTAAACAATGCGACGGTAAAAGGCTGTGAAATCCAAGGACAGGGAACTTTTAATCTGACTACCGCTAATGTAACGACGCAATCCCCGGTTACTATTACATATTATCCAACGCTGGCAGATGCTCAAAATGAAAATCCTGCAGCGCTCATTACTAATTCTACAGCATATGTTGCTACTCCCGGAACTGCGTTTGCCGTTGTGAAATCGCCGGAAGGTTGCAAAAGTATTGCGCAGATTACTTTAGAACTATTTCCTTTGGCGGTAGTGGCTGATTTTACGGGAAGTTTTTGTGATGACGATCTGGATGGGAATATCAATGTAGATCTGTCCACCATTACTCCGCAGATATTGCCGAACGCTGGATATTTTACTGTTCGGTATTATGCTAATGTATCTGACGCCAATGCAGGAAATGCCAATGTGCTGCCGTTGTTATGGAGTTATACTGCAGATACCATCATTTACATTCGTGTAGATTCTCCGGACGGTTGTCCTGCTGTAATAAAACCTTTGAATTTTCTTGCTGGAACGAAAGTTCAATTGCTTTCAGACAACATGAATCAGAGTGTATGTGATGTCGATTTAGACGGAATACAACAGGTAAATCTCTCAACATTTTTATTCCATTTTACTACAGATGCTTTGGTGACGGCTACTTACTACGCCTCTCAGTCCGATGCACAACAAGCGGTAAATCCAATTTCATCAGCGGTAACGGTGAATGTTCTGGAAACATTTTACATCCGCTTTGAAAGACCAAACTTTTGTCCAGTTGTCGGAATTTTGTCTATTTATATTAAAGTGCCTAAAAAATCTGATACGCTTGCAGATCAGGAAGTTTGTCCGGATACAAAAGCACTTCTGGATGCAGGCGATAATTTTGAAAGTTATCTCTGGAGTACAGGTGAAACCACCCAAACCATTCTTGCAGGCGCAGGAACTTATTGGGTTGATCTTACTTTTGATGGCTGTGTTTATCGCCAATCGGTTACCGTTTCAGAGTTGGAAGTTCCGGTCATTACTGCGATAGACATTCAGAAAGGAAATATTACGGTAACAGTAACCGGCGGTTATCCACCTTACGAATATTCGATAGATGGCTTTCAATGGCAGACTTCCAATGTTTTTCTGGGTCTTCCAAGAGGAGAATATACGCTGTACGTAAGAGATTCCAGCAGATGTGGAGTCATCACCATGGATTTCTCCATTATCAATCTTATTAATGCCATTACGCCTAATGAAGATGGCCTGAATGAAACGATTGATTATTCATCTCTGATGTCTAAAAAGGATCTGGTTTTTAAAATTTATGACCGTTACGGAAAAGAAGTTTTTGTGGGAACTCCCGCAAACAAATATACTTGGGATGGCATATTTCAGGGAAGACGCGTTCCTACTGCAACGTATTGGTACATCCTTCAATGGCGCGAATTGGGGACAGTTGCCGTAACCAAACACACCAGTTTCCTTTTGGTGAAAAATGTATCAAAATAGAAATCAACAAGAGCATCGAAAGGTGCTCTTGAATTTGATGGAAGCGTAAAATAGACCAAAAAAAGGCAGCGGAGATCATTTCACTGCCCTATTTTTTTTCGATTAAACTTAAACAAATTCTCTTTTAGAAAAACTTTCCGCGCTGTCTCATGTGAGGATTGTGCATGTGTTTTTGCATGGAAGGCATTTTCAACTGTTCCTTCATCATTTTAATCTGATCGGTCATTATTCCCGCAGAATCCAGTTTGCGGGCTTCTTCTAATAGCTTTTGTCCCTCCTGTTTTCTTCCTTTTGAAATGGCTGAAGCAGCAAGATTCAGCGTGGCCATCGCCCGGTCCTGTTTCATGTTCAGTCCGTATTCCAAAGCTTTTTTCATGTAGGGTTCTACTTTCGCGGGATTATCCTGAGCCAGCGTTAGCCCGGAAAGATATTGAAAATATCCATATTGTGACCGGTGTAATACCTTTTGATAATTCTGAATCTTAGAAAGCCATTGCACAGCCTTCGCCATATTTTGTTTCCGTATCTGCCAGAAGGCCAGCAATATAAATTCATTTTTGAAAAAAAGGAATATAGGAAAAGCGGAAAGCAGAAAAACAACGACTCCCCAACCTGTTTCCCGGGTAAAAAACATCATGTAAATTCCAAGTCCTATGAGCAGAGCTGCAATAACCAGTTTTATATTCTTATTCATCAGTTAAAATTTTAGAAGTGCAAAGATAAGAATTTTGAGACGGACAGCCCTGATTCTGAGTAGTGGTTTTTCATTCCGTTATCGTCTTTCGTACGATTGAAAATACATGTTGTACGGATTCTTTTCATCTTTTTCGATAAATTCTTCCTGTGTTTTTTTCCATATTTTCTCGTCAATTTCAGGAAAAAAAGTATCCGCTTCAAAATGGGCATCAATTACCGTTACTTCCAGTTTATCTATGATTTCCATGGTGCTTTTGAACAGTTCAGCACCACCTAAGATGAAAACTTCTTCATCAATTTTTTTAGCGAATTTCAGGGCTTCCTTCACGCTTCCAACAATCAGAATTCCTTCCTGAAACCAGTCTGTTCTTCTGCTCACCACAATATTCGTACGGTTGGGCAAAGGTTTTCCGATGCTTTCGTACGTTTTTCTGCCCATGATGATGGGGTGTCCTTCCGTTATATTTTTAAAATGTTTGAGGTCTCGGGGCAGGTGCCAAATCAGTTGATTATCATATCCTATTTCGTTTCCCAGTCCCATGGCCACTACAGCTGTTGTCATTTTTATGTATTTTTTACAAAATTAGCACATAATTTGTATATTTGATCAGCTAATTTTCACAACATTTTATAAAATAAACTATGAAAAACAAAGGTTGTTTAAGTGCAGGAACCTTAGGTATTGCACTTCTCGTTATTCTTGGGCTATTGCTCGTTTGGGGAGTTCCCAAGTATAATAATCTCGTAAAACAGGAGCAAAATGTGAACACCAAATGGAGCAATGTAGAAACGGTGTATCAAAAAAGAGCGAATCTGATTCCGAATCTGGAAAGAACGGTGAAATCGTATGCGCAATTTGAGCAGGAAACCCTTACTGGTGTCGTTGAAGCCCGATCAAAAGCTACTTCTGTCACCATCGATCCTACCAATATGACTGAAGCCGATATGGCAAAATTCCAGGCTGCACAGGGAGAACTCAGCGGTGCGTTAAGCCGTTTGATGGCTGTTGTGGAGCAGTATCCTAACCTGAAAGCAGATCAGCAATACACGAATTTTCAAAGAGAATATACCGCTATTGAAAACAGTATCCGCGCGGAAACGGTAACCTACAACGGAGCGGTGCAGGAATACAATACGACTATCAAATCGTTCCCGACTAATATTTTTGCCAATTTTACTAATTTTAAAGAAAAACCTTTATTCAAAGCTGCTGCTGGTGCAGAAAATGCGCCTGAAGTTTTCACTGAATAAAAAATCATGAGTAATTTCCTTACACACAGGCAAATGGCTTCTCTCGTGGAAGCCATTCAAACTGCCGAGAATCATTCTTCCGGAGAAATCAGGGTTCATATTGACTCCAATTCTGAGGATGATAATGCAAAGACCGCTTTTGAAATCTTCCGAAGCCTGAATATGCACAAAACGGAAGAAAGAAATGCAGTGCTTTTTCATATTAATTTTGATAAAAGATACCTTACCATTGTCGGTGACGAAGGTATTCACAAAAAAGTGCATCAGCATTTCTGGGATCGGATGCACGATGAAATAACCTCAGCATTTGCCCGTGGAAATTATTTTGAAGCCTTGGAGGAAGCTATTCTGAAAACAGGAACCGAACTGAAAAAACATTTTCCCATCAACGGAAACAACCCTAATGAACTGTCCAATGAGATCAGTTTTTCTTAAATTATTCTTTTTATTTGCCGTTGCCACTTTCTTTGTCAGCGCAGCGGCACAGTATAAAATACCGGAAAAACCGGCGATTCTTTATCCGGTGTATGATGAAGCTGGGCTTCTGACGGACTCTGAAAAAGAATTGCTAAATCAGAAACTAATTAAATTTGAGGATTCTACTTCTACGGAAATTATGGTAATCATCATCCCGACAACCGAGGGTGAAGATGTCAATTTCGTAGCATGGCAGTTTGGTGAACAATGGAAAATCGGAAAGAAAGAAAAAGACAACGGTATTGTTTTTCTTGTTGCTTCTGAAGACAGAAAAATGTCCATACAACAGGGTCGGGATGTGGAGAAATATCTGACAGCTTCGGTTGCCGGACAAATCATCGATTATATCGTCGCCCCGAATTTCAAACAGGGACTTTGGTATGAAGGAATTAACCGCGGAACAACCGCGTTGATGGAAACCGTGCAGGGAAAATATAAACCGATGGTTTCAAAAGATTCTTCCGAGGGCGGCGGAATCGGTTTTTTAAAAATTCTTTTAATTGCTGTTATCGTCATTATCATTCTGAGCAGTATTTTCAGGAACCGTGGTGGCGGTGGCGGTAATGATGACGATGATGTGATCCTTTCCCGACGCGGAAGAAGATCCTATCCCGGCGGATTTTTTCCATTTCCGATGGGTGGTGGTTTTGGTGGCGGTATGAGTCGCGGCGGTGGTTTTGGTGGCGGTGGTTTCGGTGGATTTGGTGGCGGCGGAAGTTTCGGTGGCGGTGGTGCATCCGGAGGCTGGTAAAAACCGTAGCTTTGCAAATTATATGAAAAATGCAGCACTGTTCAGATTGCATCTGATCGTATTTCTTTGGGGATTTACGGCGATTATTGGAAAACTGATTACAGCAGATGCGCAAACTCTGGTGTTTTACCGGATGCTCTTTGCCGCAGCAATTTTGTTTGTTTTTATCAGATTTATACAGAAAAAATCGCTTCATGTTCCAAAGAAGCTCATGTACCAGTTGGTAACTATTGGTGGATTCATGGCGTTTCACTGGCTTTGTTTTTTTTATTCGATTAAAATATCCAATGTTTCCATCGCATTAAGTTGCCTTTCGCTTTCCACCCTGTTTGCAGCTATTCTCGAACCGATTGTTTTTAAACGAAAAATAGATCTTCCCGAGGTTATTATCGGAGTGGTCATTGTACTTTGTATTTCCCTGATCTTCAATGTAGAATTCCGATACAAAGAGGGGGTTTTCTATGGAATTCTGGCAGCACTTTTCGGTACCGTTTTTTCCGTGTTCAATGGCAAACTGTACGGCAGAACCAGTTCGGGAAATATTATTTTTTATGAAATTTTCGGTGGTTTTCTCATTGTGGCGTTATTTTCAGTCTTATCCGGACAAATCGCTGAGGTAGTGGATCTCAGTTGGAGAGACCTCGCACTGGTAGTACTGTTGGCCGGAGTTTTCACTGCGTTTCCCATGCTGGAATCTGTTAACCTGATGAAGTATATTTCGCCGTTTACACTTGTTCTTACAGTAAATTTAGAACCCGTATACGGAATTATCCTTGCTTTTTTTATCTTTGGAGAATCGGAACAGATGAGTACTTTATTTTATATAGCGTCATTTGTTATGATTTTGGCAATTATTATCAATGGAATTTTAAAATCGAAAAGAACCAAAAAGAAACTAAACTCCGAAATCCAATGAAAAAATTACTAGCATTATTCATATTTACAGGAGTATTGGCTGATGCTCAGATCGTTCGTAAATATTCCAATGAATTTCTGAATATCGGTGCCGGAGCCAGAGGTCTCGCAATGGGTGGTGCTGTGATCAGCAGCCAGAATGATGTGTATTCCCCCATGTGGAATCCTGCAGGTTTGCTTGGAATAGAAAAAGACTGGCAGGGAGCGGCCATGCACGCAGAATATTTCGAAAGTATCGCCAAATACGATTATATCGCCTATGCAAAAACACTTGAAGACAGCGGCGGTGTTTTCGCTGTTTCTGTAGTTCGGTTGGGTGTGGATAACATTCTGAATACTACTCAAATGATAGATACGGAAGGAAATATTGATTACGACAGAATCACCAAATTTTCTCAGGCAGATTATGCTGCGCTGGTTTCCTACGCTTTTAATCCGGGAGGAAATCAGAAAATCTCCGCCGGTGTCAATGCTAAACTCGTGTACAGAAATGTGGGAAAATTTGCCAATGCTTTTGGTTTTGGGTTCGATGTGGGTGCTATTTATCACTCAGACAGTGGATGGAATTACGGAGCGATGCTTCGGGATGCGACAACTACCGTTAACTTCTGGAATGTAGATCAGAAAGAACTTTCCGCCATCGTAAATGGTGAAGAATTCAACCCTGCACCGAAAGACAAAATGGAACTTACGATGCCCAAACTGAACATTGGAGCCAGCAAAAATTTTGACATTACCCAATATATTTCCATTCTTCCGGAAGCGGGAATTAATGTAGATTTTGCGAAAACTGCTGCGTTGGTTTCTACAGATTTTGCGAGTATTACGCCGTATGCCGGTGCAGAAATGGTTTACGACGACCTCATTTTTGTGAGATTGGGCGTCAATCGTTTTCAGACGGTAACGGATATCGAAGACTTACAACGGAAAGTTTCGTTTCAACCCAGCGCAGGAATTGGGATAAAATACCGCGGACTAACGCTGGATTATGCCATTACCAATTCAGGAATTGGAAGCAGTAATTTTTACTCCAATTTTTTCTCTCTGAAACTGGATATGGCTGCCTTCAGAAACAATTAATCTGGCCATTTTTCAAAAAAAATCAGACAAAATGAAATACACTTTGTCTGATGATCAAGATAATATTTGTGATGTGAAATAAAAGGCCATTGGTGAAATGGCCTTTTATGATGTGTTACGCTTTTACAAACTGCAGATCGCCCGCAATTTTCACTTCGTCGGACACCATTACACCTCCTGTTTCTAACGCTGCATTCCAGTTCAGCCCGAAATCACTTCTTTTGATTTTTCCTTCAAAAGAAAAACCTGCTTTTGTATTTCCCCAAGGATCTACGCTGGTTCCGCCGTAGTTTATATCCAGATCAATAGGTTTGGTGATTCCGTTCATGGTAATGTTTCCGGAAACATGATCATTCATGGAGTTGGTAGTAAAAGTAATGAGCGGATGCTGTTCCACATTGAAAAAATCTGCACTTTTCAGGTGAGTATCTCTGTCTGCATTTTTTGTGTTGATAGAATCGGTTTTTATTTCAGCTTTTGCTGTGACGTTTTTAAAATTGTCGTCTTCACTTTCCAGCTGTACATCAAAGTCGGTGAATTCACCTTTTACATTTGAAATCATCATGTGTCTTACTTTGAAAGTAATTTCACTGTGTGCAGGGTCTAAATTCCATTTTGTTGCCATAATATTTTGTTTTAAATTGATTAATTAACTGATGCAAAATTAAAGCCTTTATCAATGATTTCCATTGATCTAAGATAATACATGCATAAAACCCTTATAAGATTATGGAATTTATTAATTTTCATTAGATTTGCAAAAAAACTATGAAAACTCTCATACTCTGTTGTTTGGGCTTGCTCCTCTTTAGTAAAACGTTCGGACAATCCCTGTCAGATTCAGTCCATATTCCGAAAGATATTCGCTATAAATTTGATAAGAATAAAACCTATCTTCCTGTACTTCTGATGTTCGCCGGTGCCGTATCAGACGGAAATGGGAAAAAAGATGTAAAGGAGACAATGGCCAACGGTGCAAGGCGATTTTCAGAATATCAGAATTCCGTAGACGATTATGCCCAATTTTTACCTTTTGCAGGATTATATGCTTTTGAATGGATCGGAATGACGCCGAGAACGGACTGGAAGAACAGAACCGCCATTATCATTAAAGCACAGATTATGAATTTAGGGATGATTCATCTATTGAAAAGCACGTTGAATCATCAGCGTCCCGATGGTTCTGCTTATTCTTTTCCTTCCGGACATACCGCCAATGCGTTCGCAGGTGCGGCATTGGTTTCCATCGAATATGGACAGCATCATCCCTGGGTTCCTTATGCAGCTTACGGAGTTGCTTCCGGTGTCGGTGTGATGAGGATGATTAATAACAAACATTATATTTCCGATGTGCTTTTTGGAGCAGGATTAGGAATTCTTTCTGCCAGACTCGCCTATTGGACTCACCAATACAAATGGAATAAACCGAAATCTACCACCGATCCATTTGATGGTGTGGTATATCATTCAAACACTTTGTCTCCTGAACATGATTAAAAAACTCTACTTTTTTCTGTTTTCTTTCGCTGTTGCTTTTTTCTATAGTCAACAATCTACAGATTCAACACAATCAATAGCTGATACTCAGGAATATAAGATTTCGGAAACTGAAACTTTCGTTTATAAAAAACCGAGGGTTTGGGATGCTGTAAATAAAATTCCAAGAAATTTTGTTGCAACGGCTACCGATTTTGTTTCAAAGCCTTATTATCCATTCGGCTTGGCAGCAGTAGGAGCTACTTTGGCGTTGATTCCTGCAGATCCTTGGCTGATAAAAGAAAGCAGAAATTTTGGAGAATCTCTCGGCTTAAATGAAGATCACAAATACAATAAACTCGGATTTCTGGAAATTGTTCCTGCAGATGCAGCTTCTGCTCTTTATTTTATTGGAAACGGAACGACGGTGATTCTGATCAGTGCCGGTTTGGGAACTTATGGCCTTTTGAAGAACGATTACCGTTCTCAAAGTACCGCTTTACAATTGTTGGAAAGTATTGCACAGGCCGGTTTATTTGTTCAGCCGCTGAAAAGAATTACCGGAAGAGAAAGTCCTTTTATCACTTTTGGTGACGGCAGGGAACACAGTTACTGGAAATTTGCACCGAGCTTTTCTGCCTATCAAAAAGATACTTCGCGGTATGACGCCATGCCTTCCGGACATCTTACTACGGCGATGGCAGCACTTACAGTTTTAACGGAAAATTATCCGGAAAAAAAGTGGTTGAAACCTGTCGGATATACTTTGTTAGGATTGATGAGTTTTGAAATGATGCAAAGCAGGGTGCATTGGGCTGCGGATTATCCGATCGCTATTTTCATCGGATATCTCATCGGGAAAAATATTGCAGCGTCACGCATTACCAAATCCGGAAAAGATATGGCACAAAAAAGCCAATACAAAATCAGTGTTGCCGCTTCTTCGGTCTATGGTTACCAAACCGTTGGCGTTAATATTCAGTTTTAAATTAACATTCTTTAACATTTATTTCTTATTTTTGAGGAAATTTTTTTCTCAAATGAAATTCTCAAAATTTACTTTATTATTTCTGTTAGCCAGCAGCTGGATCTTGGCTCAAAATCAGAAGTTCACAATGGCTGAAGCCGTTAACGGGCTCCGGAGCAATCTTGCGGTAAAAAATATTACGCAATTCTCTTGGTCAGAAGACGGAAAATCACATCTTCAGAGTGTCAGAAACGGCTATATAATTACAGATTTAAAAACAGGAAAACCGGATACATTGATCTCGTTGTATCAGATCAACGGCAAATTGAGTCAGGATCAAAAACTCCGTGCGCTTCCACCCATGAAATTTATTTCGGGAAACAAAGGATATTATCAACAAAAAAATAATCTCTTCTGGTGGGAGAAATCTGGAAAAATCTGGAACTTAAAAAAAACGATAGAACTTCCTGAGGATGCCGCCAATATTCAGTTACTCGGCGATCAAGAAACGTGGGTTTATACCGTAAATAATAATCTTTATCTGAACAGAAATGGAAAATCTGTTGCGATTACTTCCGATCAGGATGAAAATATAGTGAACGGACAAGCGGTACACAGACAGGAATTTGGCATCAGTGAAGGCATTTTTATTTCTCCGGATTATCAGAAAATTGCTTTTTATAGAATGGATCAAACCATGGTAGCGGATTATCCCGTGATTGACTGGAGTGTGACGCCGGCAAAAAATGTTAATATTAAATATCCGATGGCCGGTTCCAAATCCCATGAAGTGACTCTTGGTGTTTATGATATTAAAACTGCATCAACGAAATTTCTCAATATAGAAGGCGATCCGGAACAATATTTAACCGCAGTTACCTGGAATCCGGATAACAAGTCGATTTTTGTAGGAGTGCTGAACCGTGCGCAGAATCACCTTCAGATGAATCAGTATGATGCCGTTTCCGGAAATTTAATGAGAACTGTTTTTGAGGAAAAAAATGCTAAATATGTGGAGCCTCAGCATCCGTTGATATTTTTCCCGAATTCATCGGTAGATTTCATCTGGCAAAGTCAGAGAACCGGTTTCAATCATCTTTTTCATTATCATTTAGAAAAAGGACTTGTCTCGCAACTCACAAAAGGAGAATGGCTGGTGACGGATTTCTTAGGTTTTAATGAAAAGAAAAGAGATATTTATTTCACAGCGACTAAAGAAACTCCTCTGGAAAAACATTTGTATCGCGTGAACTGGAATAATTACAAAATACAGCGTTTGGATCAAGCGGAAGGCGTACACACGGGCGTTCTAAGTAAAGATGGCAACTGGCTTTATGACAGTTATAGCAATGCAAATTCACCACGAGTTGTTAACCTTATTAATACCCAAACACTGAAAAGCACCAATATTCTGACTTCAGAAAACACCCTGAAAAACTATCAGCGGCCAGAAGTGAAAAATATTACACTCTCTGCAGATGACGGTACGCCGCTTTATGGAAAATTGATTCTTCCTACTGATTTTGATCCTAACAGAAAATATCCGGTTATCGTTTACCTCTATAACGGGCCTCATTTACAGTTGATTACCAATGCATTTCCGGCTTCAGGCAATCTTTGGTATGAATATATGGCGCAAAACGGATACATCGTTTTCACGATGGATGGAAGAGGATCCAGCAACCGCGGTATGAAATTCGAGCAAGCGGTGTTCCGGGATATGGGAACGGTTGAAATGCAAGATCAGTTGAAAGGAGTAGAATATCTTAAATCTTTACCTTATGTGGATTCGCTACGAATGGGCGTTCATGGTTGGAGTTATGGCGGATTCATGGCCACAAGTTTGATGCTTCGCCATCCTGATGTTTTCAAAGCCGGAGTTGCAGGTGGACCTGTTATCGACTGGAGTATGTATGAAATTATGTACACCGAAAGATATATGGATACGCCGGAAGAAAACTCTGAAGGATATTCCCGGAGCAATCTGTTGGATAAAGTTCAGAATTTGAAAGGAAAATTATTGCTGATTCATGGTGCTCAGGATGATGTAGTCGTTTGGCAGCATTCCATAAAGTTTCTGAAAGCAGCTGTGGATTCCGGTGTTCAGGTGGATTATGCAGTGTATCCCGGCCATGCACATAATGTTTTAGGAAAAGACAGAGTACATTTGATGCAGAAAGTGACGGATTATTTTAATGAACATCTAAAATAATAGGAAACAAATTAATATTACTAGCCATATTTGTAAGTATATTAATTTGTTATGCTTGGAGAAATTTAGCTTTCAACCTAGGTCTTATTCTTTTTATTTTCTTTGTTTGGATGAAAATTTTTTAAAAGTTGAATAGTTGATGTTTAGCTTTAAAACACAAAGCTCTGCCATTCGACAGAGCTTTTGTTTATTTTATTTAATTTCAAAAATCTAAATTCAAGTGCTTCAGGTGCTACAACGTTTTGGAAACTAGTGCCAAAAGAAAAATATCTAGAAATAAAAAGATAATTGTTCTAATTATTTTCTGAAATTTTCTCTGATTTTAGTGTTATGAAGAGCGTTAGATTTGGTCGATTTTCGTATTTTTACGAACACTGAAACAAAAACCTTTATGTTAGGTATCTTAATAACCGTTTTTGTCGTCGCATTTCTGATTCTTTTTTCGGGGAATTCATTCCGTCCCAAATATTACAGGCTTTTGGCGATTTTTCCGCTGATACTGTTTTTATATTTTGGATATTTTATGATGAACCTCCAGGAGGAAAGCAGTTTGCTCCTGCATTACAAATGGATTCCCTCGCTGGGAATCAATCTGGACTTTAAACTGGACGGATTGTCACTGCTTTTTTCCCTGCTCATTACAGGAATTGGAACATTGATTTATTTCTATGCTTCGGATTACCTGAAAAACGCACACTACCTTAATCGGTTTTATTGTTATTTGACACTGTTTATGGGCTCTATGCTCGGTTTGGTTTTGTCGGACAATCTGATGACGGTGTTTATGTTCTGGGAACTGACCAGCATCACTTCCTTTTTCCTGATTGGATTTAACAACGAAGAAGAAAGCTCACGAAAAAGTGCCATGACAGCCTTTGCTATAACAGGTTTAGGAGGATTTTTCCTGCTGGCAGGATTCTTGCTGATCGCCAATATCACCGGCAGTTTTTCGATCCAGGAGTTGATGAGTTCGCGCGAAATATTGCAGAATAATTCAATGTATATCCTGATTCTGTTTTTTATTTTTGGAGGAGCCTTTACAAAATCTGCTCAGTTTCCTTTTCATTTCTGGTTACCCGGCGCGATGGCAGCTCCGACGCCTGTTTCAGCTTATCTACACTCGGCGACCATGGTAAAAGCCGGGATTTATATTCTGGCACGGTTTTCACCCATTTTGAGTGATGGATATATTTGGAATAATACGCTGATGATCGTGGGAGGAATTACCATGATTTACGGCGCGTTTCACAGTATTTTCCGAACAGATCTCAAAGAGATTTTGGCTTATTCCACGGTTTCCGCATTAGGAATCATTGTTTTTTTATTGGGCATCGGAACCGATTACGCCCTTTATGCGGCCGTAACTTTTATATTGGTACACGCCCTTTACAAAGCGACTTTGTTTCTCACGGCGGGGATAATTGATTACGCTGTTCACACACGTGATATCACAAAACTTACGGGCTTAGGAAAATATATGCCTGTGGTAGCCATTGCAGCTTTTATTGCAGCTTTGTCGAGCGCCGGCGTACCGCTTACCTTTGGATTCATCAGCAAAGATTTAATTTATGAATCTACATTGAATTTCCCTCAATGGGGCTTCTACCTAACTATTTTCGCAGTTACTACCAATGTTTTATTGGCTGGTTCAGGATTTCTGGCAGGTGTAAAACCCTTTTTGGGAGAACCGATACAAAAACCTTCACGCTTGCACAAACCTTCAGTTTTTCTTTGGTTGCCGGTTGTGATTTTAAGTTTGTTGACTTTGATTTTTGGGATTTTCCCTTTTCTGGTAGACGATGGTATTCTGAATCATGCGTTTACATCAATTGCAGTCAGAGAAACTGAACTTTATCTTAAGCTTTGGCACGGATTCAACACGGTGCTGATACTTTCGATCTTTACCATTATTTTCGGTTTGTTTTTATTTGTGTTCAATCGCTATTTGCGTACGCCACTACAAAATGTTCTCAAGCTCGAACCCGTTTCTCCACAAAGTCTCACGGAATCGTTTGGTGAGTTTTTCAGAAAATTTGCATTTAATTATACTCGATTGATGCACAATGGTTATCTGCGTAACTATCTGATTGTGATTATTCTATTCATAACCGGATTGGTGGGCTACCGTTTGATTACTACGGTTCCTTTACAATTGATTACAGAAGATTTATCGGGTTTCAGTATATACGAATTAACGTTTTTTATCATTATTCTGGTTTCTATTTTTTACACGCTCAAAACGACTTCTAGGTTGACCGCAATTGCGAGTCTGGGTGTTATCGGATACTGTCTCTGTCTGATTTTTGTGTTTTACGGTGCGCCCGATCTGGCGATGACACAGTTCGCTATCGATACGCTGACGGTGGTTTTATTTGTTTTGGTTTTGTTCAAACTACCAGGATTTCTTCCATTCAGAAATAAAAAAATTATTTTCCGTGATGCCGTGATTTCATTGAGTTTTGGTACTTTAATTATGCTCATTACTTTGCAGTCACTGGTGTATCCAGCCAGCAAGGAAATCAGTCGTTTTTATGCAGAAAACGCTTATACCTTGGCAAAGGGGAAGAACGTGGTTAATGTGATTTTGGTGGATTTTAGGGGATTTGATACTTTAATCGAATCCGTTGTTTTGTCTATTGCGGCATTAGGTGTTTATGGAATTTTAAAATACAGAGGAATCAATGAAGAGGCCGACTAACCGACAGAAGTCAAAAACATTTGACTTAATTATTTTGAAAACGGCGACAAATTATTTGATACCGTTGTTGCTGATGTTTTCTATATTTGTTTTATTGCGAGGCCATTACCTTTCGGGTGGTGGATTTGTGGGCGGATTGATTGCTTCGATTGCCTTCGTGTTGCATTCTTTTGCCCATACGACTAAAGTTACGCTGGCCTTGTTCCGGTTTTCGCCTAAAACCCTTATTCCAGTCGGATTGTCAATTTGCTTGTTGAGCGCTTTGATTCCCGTTTTTACCGGCGCACCTTTTTTTACTGGATTATGGCTGGAAGAGCCCATCGCGGTTATTGGTTCGGTGGGAACCGCGTTGTTTTTTGATATTGGTGTGTATACAGTGGTATTGGGTGTTACACTTACGATTTTGTTTACAATTAAAGATAATGTTTAGATGGAGTTATTGCTGATTTTACTTGTGGGTATCTTTTATGCCTCCGGAATTTTCCTGATGCTCCGCAGAAGTATGGTAAAACTCCTTCTGGGGCTTTTATTATTAGGCAACGGAGCTAATATTCTGATTTTCCTGACGGGAGGCCTTACTAAAGGAAAACCACCGATTATTGACGAAGCAGAAAAGACATTTACGAGTGCCTATGCCGACCCGGTTCCTCAGGCATTGATTTTGACGGCAATCGTCATCAGTTTTGCTTTGAATTCATTTGCGGTCATTTTACTGAAAAAAGTGTACGCCACAACAGGATCCGATGATTTGGATTCGCTAAATATTCAGGATTTAGACATATGATTACGAACTTCATACTTGCCCCCATATTATTGCACATGTTGACGGCAATTGTTCTGCTTTTTTTCTGGCGAAACATTGCTGCGCAAAAAGTAATCAGTGTCATCGGAAATTTTTTGGCCTTCCTTCTCTGTCTGCGGTTGTTCTGGGCTACAGAGGAATTTAGCTATTTGATTGTGCAGGTGGGAAGCTGGGAAGCGCCGTTCGGGATTATTTTCGTATCAGACGCATTAAGTTCGATTATGGTAGTTTTGACGGCCATCATCAGTTTGGCGGTTGGAATTTATTCGACAGTCGCCATTAATCCGAGCCGTATCAAATACGGATATTTCGTGATATTTCACTTTTTGGTCATGGGACTTCTGGGTTCGTTCCTGACAGGCGATATTTTCAATCTTTATGTTTGGTTTGAAGTGGTCATTATATCGTCTTTCGTACTTTTGACACTGGGTGGAAAGAGACTTCAGATGGAAGGCGCGATCAAATACGTGACCATGAATATGCTGGCATCCATTATTTTCCTGACAGCTATTGGTATCCTCTATGGAATTACCGGAACGCTGAACATGGCTGATCTGGCTGTAAAAATAAATAACGTAAACCAAGGCTTGGTGTCGGTGACGGCTTTATTGTTTTTCGCAGGTTTTGGAATTAAATCTGCCATTTTTCCTTTGTATTTCTGGCTGCCTTCTTCATATCATACACCACCCTCGGCCATTGCCGCTATTTTTGGCGGGTTGCTTACCAAAATGGGGATTTATGCGATGCTGAGAACTTTTACGCTGATATTTCAGCTTGATGAATTTATGCAGAATGTTTTCATCGTTATTGCCATTTTGACGATGATTACCGGAGCTTTGGGTGCGATCAACAAACGCAGTATCCGTAGACTTATTTCTTATCTGATTGTTTGTCACATCGGATATTTGATTGCGGGAATCGGACTTTATACCGAAATCGCCATTGTGGGAGTTATATTTTACTTGATGCACGATGTCATTGTCAAAAGTAATTTGCTGATGATAACTGGAATTATTCAAAAAATACGGGAAACAATTGATATGACAAGGTTGGGCGGACTGTATAAGGATTATCCGAAATTGTCTTTGGTCATTGCAATTGCCATGTTTTCACTGATCGGAATTCCACCTTTGTCGGGATTCTGGCCAAAAATACAGTTCTTCGGAGAATCTTTACGTAGCCAGCATTATTTACTTTTGGGTGCTTTTATTTTTGCTAGTTTTGTCACTTTATATGCCTTAGCCAAGATGTGGTCTGAAGTATTCTGGAAAGAATCTCCCAAGCCTTTGACCATGGAAATCGACCGGTTTGCACGGCTTTCCATTTATGAAAAAGCGGCACTGGTTGCACCGGTAGCTGCACTTTCTTTGGTATCTTTATCACTAGGATTGAATGCAGGATATTTTTATGATCTGTCACAAAGAACAGCATTTGAACTCATGAATCCGAGTCTTTATATAGATGCGGTACTAAACGGAAATTACGGAAAATGATAAAGAATTTTTTACTTAACTTATTACTTTCCCTGGTTTGGGTTGCGCTCACCGGCCATTTGAACTATGTCAACTCTCTTTTCGGGTTTCTACTGGGCTTTGCGATTTTGTGGATGCTAACAAGAACCGGAACCATTGAAGAAAAAAGATATTTTTACAAAGTACCCAAACTTTTATTATTTTGCATCTACTTCTTTTATGATATGATCAGAGCTAATTTAGAAGTGACAAAAGAAATTTTGACCCCCAGATTTAAATTGAATCCAGCGGTGGTAATTTTTGAGCATAGCCTGAAATCTGATTTTGAAATTACGATGATTTCAAATCTCATTGCTTTAACGCCAGGAACGATGGTTCTGAATATAAGTCCCGACAAAAAGTATCTGTACATCCATAGTTTCAATCTGAAGGATAAAGAGAAATTTGCAGAAAAAATGAGAAATGGACTGGAGAAAAAATTAATTGAAGTAATACGATAATATGTCTGTTCATGAATATTTGCTGTACGTACCCTTGCCGATTATTTGTCTGGCATTCCTCATTATATTCCTGCGTTTTTTGAAGGGTCCACAAGTGGTGGATCGAGTAGTGGCGATTGATCTGATCATCACTTCGGGCGTAGGGTTGATAGGAATATTTGGTATTCTATATGACAATGAATCCTTTCTGGATGTCGCGATGATTTTGGCGCTAATAGCTTTTTTAAGTACAATCGCTTTTTCTTATTATCTGGATAAAGGAGAAAGCAATAAACCGAAGAACAAATGAGTGAGTGGGTAATAATGATTTTGTGTACGCTGGGAGCGATTTTTGTGCTGATAGCCGCTTTGGGAATTTATCGGATGCCCGACTTTTATATGCGTCTCACGGTCACAGTGAAGGCCGGAACCTTGGGTGTGGGATGCATTCTCGGTGCAGTTGCATTTTATTTTTATGATTTTGCGGTTTCGACAAAGGTTTTTGCCATTATTTTCTTTTTGTTTATCACTTCGCCGGTAGCCGCTTTTATGATCTCCCGAACAGCTTTTGTTAGCGGAATCAAAATGGTCAACACCCCTTTTGTTGAAGATAAAGGATATGACAGAGAAGAAGTCACAGAAGATGATGTGGAGAATGATTAAATCGGAGTAATTTATTTGAAATCAGAAAGGCCGATGAATCAACGTGCTTAAAATTATACAAAAAAGACGATTCATTAATATTAAATGTTTAGTTTCAAAAACAAAAAACTCTGCCAATACGACAGAGCTTTTGTTTGTTTTTATTAAGTAAATTTACTGAACCTTTACAAGTGTATACACCTGAGATTCATACACCTGAGTGTCAGCATTTATCGTTTCTATTTTCAAATTCATGCTGGTTTCAGTAATGTCCATCGCTTTGCCTCTTTCCTGGTGCGTAATGTAATTGATAACAATATCACCATTGCTGTTATTATAATCGTATTGCAGATTCTGCTCAAAAGCCGTGGTGCAGGAAGTTGGATTCAATTGTACTCTCCACAATATTTTACCGGTTCCGTCTTCCCGGAATTCCCATCGGGATTCCTGCTGGCAGTCGCCGTACAAGAAGGTTTCGGAAGTAGGTGCATTCACGTTATTTACTACTGTTTTTACCATTTGTACGGGTTTCCATACGCCGGTAACTTCAGGATATACAATTGGGTCTTCATTGTCACAGCTCAGTGTTGTAAGCAACAGCAGTCCTGCAAAAAATAAAATTATCTTTTTCATTTAAATAAAGTTATTTTGTCATATTTAATGTTATCGTTCCGTTAAAAGTACCTTGTGGCGTTTGCATGTCAGCCGGTTGCTCTATGGTTAACTCCGAATTGGTAACTTTGATCACTTTAATGTCTTGGGAAGTTCCATTGGATTTAACAGTAATAATTTTGGTCTCAGGATTGTAGGTGTAAGTGAAATTTTCGTCTCCTAAAACCTCACAAGTTCCTGTAGTGTCATCTTTCACCAAGGCATGTCCGGTTTTATCTCCATTCAAGTCCACTTTGGATTCTTGTACACAACTTGATTCCGAAGAATTGTTAATAGGTACAGTGAAGCCACCAGAAGTAAATGCTCCTTTTGTAATCATTTTCTGAACTTTCCAGTTTCCGATTACCGAGGTTACTTCCTCCTCCTTGTCGTCATTTCTGCAAGAAACTGTCATCAGCATTCCCGCCATCATTGTAAAAAATAATATTTTTTTCATGTTAAATTGAATAAGATGGTAAAGTTAAAATTTTTCCCGACGTAACAAGAGCGTTTTCTGAAACTTTTTGCTTTTTTCCAAAGAATAATAGCGTTTTCACTTCTTTATCCCAAATCTGAGGTGATTTTTTTCATGATAAGTTCAGTAGAATTGGGTTGCGCATTTATAAATTCACCGGCATTCTTTCCCATTTCTTCCAATAATTGTTTGTCGTTCATAATTTTTAGAATAAAATCGGCAGCATAGTTTTCATCGATAAACGAAGCACCTCCTTTATTCCTGATGAGGTCATCAGCTTCCGGATTTTTTTGGTATCGGTTTCCGAAAAGGACAGGAGTTCCAAAAGCTGCTGCTTCCAGAATGTTGTGAAGTCCGGCCGAATGAAAACCTCCGCCCACGAACGCAAGATCAGCATAAGCATATATTTTAGAAAGCAAACCGACACTGTCAATAATCATCACCTGAACGTCCAGTTGATCAAAGGTTGTTTCACTATATAAAACCGCATTCGGAAAAAGATGTTGAAGATGTTCCACTCTTTTCAGGTCATGAGGGGCGATGATAATTTTCAATTCTGGTAATTTTGCAGAAACGATCACGGCAATTTCTTCCTCCGTTTCCCACGAACTGCCGAAGACCAACAATGGTTTTTTCCCTTTAAATTCAGGAATAAAATCAACATGAGGATCTCGTTCTTTTATCTGTCGAACCCTGTCGTATCTGGTGTCTCCGGAAATGGACGACTGATCAAGTTTGATGGTTTTCGCTAAAGCATAGGAAGTATTGGTCTGATGAAAAAACCAGTCTACATTTTTCCTCAGTTGGCGCACAAACCATTTACCATAAGGTTTGAAAAAGATTTGTCTTTCATAAAAAAGCGAAGAAATCACATAGATTTTTACCTGATCTCTGTTGAGTTTCTGCAACAGATTGTACCAATATTCATATTTTACGGTGAAAAAAATAACAGGCTTGAAATTCGAAAGAAATTCATTAATCCAAACCGGTTTGTCGAAAGGAAGATAACACACCGCATTTGCAATGGTATTTTTTTTAACCACGACTTCATATCCTGAAGGTGAAAAAAAAGTGATGAGAATTTTATAATCGGGATATTTATTTTTCAAACTTTCCAATACCGGAAGTCCTTGTTCATACTCGCCAAGGCTGGCCGCATGCATCCAGATGACACGGTCGGTTTCAGAGAAAACTGATTTAAGAATATCGCAGCTTTGCCTTCTGCCGGCAAGTCCGCGTTTCAGTTTATAATTAAATGATGCTCCGATTTTCATTCCGAAAATCATTAAACTGATGAAAATATTATAAATCCTCTGCATTATATTCTATTTTATAACCACGGCAATGGTGATGAACACAAGTACTACGGCGATCCAGCTAAGCAAAATAGCCACCATGCTGACTTTGGGTTTGGCTTCTGTATTGACAGCTTTACGAAGGGTGAAATCCTGCAAGTTCAAAAAAATCAGTGAAGCTGAAAACTGGAGCAACCGCAGGCCCAGAACTGCAATTAGGGTTTGTCTGCCTTGGTTTTCATGGGTTATTTCTACAGGATAATTGAATTTTTCGGGAAACTGAAAAACATAGATGAATAATCCAAAAATAAGCAGTGCCATCACCGGAAGAGCAAAAACCAATTTCTTGTTTCCGAACCGGTAAGGTTTGCCTTCAAAATCAATTTTTGTAGGAATCTGTTCTGGAAGTGAAGGATATTTTTTTATCGTAATATACCACAACCACAGAAGCAGCGCAGCATTTACAATATCAAAAACAATCAGAAATTCCATTTTAGTCCAAAATATTTCTAATAAAACGAAGTCGGTGCGAATGACGTCCTAGCTCTTTATTGAAAATTCCGGAAGAATCTACTGAATCAATCCGTACTTTGCCGTAACAATGAATAATTTCATACATATTCAGCATAATGCCGGAGTGAACTATTTCCCCATTTTCGTCTTCAAAAAATGCGAGATCCCCAGCGTTGCTTTCGCCGGCAAAAAACAAAGCTTCTCCCTGTTCAGCTTGTTTGGAAAGCGTTCTCGGAAGTTTTATTCCATATTGCCGAAATACGAATTGGACAAAGCCGCTTGCATCGAGGCCAAAACCGCTCCTGCCTCCGTGTAGATAAGGGGCATTAACAAGGCTTTTTGCAGTTTTTGCAATATTTTCTCTAGAAATTGATAATATTTTTTCAGGTAAATCCGACCAAAAACTGGGTAAAACTTCTGAACGGTTTCGGAATTTTTCTTTTATGGTTTCTAAAGTCTCCGCACCGGAAATTTTTATTACGTTTTTGTGATCAATCCAGCCTTCTGTTTCGTCATCATCTGAAGCAATTCTGTAGAATCCATCTTTTTCTTCCAGAATCTCCGCAGTTTCATCAAAAAGCAATTGAGAAATCATGACAGATTCTTGATGATGATCTTCCAGAATGGCTGTAAATGCCACATTGCAATACACTTTTCCCATGGATTTTTATATCTTCCGGAGCAAATTAACCCCGTCACGCAAAGGTAAAATAAGATTTTCAAAATCCTCGTCTGCGGCGATCAGTTGATTCAACTGGCGGATAACCTGCGTGGATTTTTGCTTCGGGTTTTCTTGCAGTACTTTCCCGTACCACAGCACATTATCGAACATCACAACAGATCCAGATTTCAGTTTTGGTTTTATTGAATGAAAATATTCCACGTAATTTTCTTTGTCGGCATCTATGAAAACAAGATCGAAAGTTTTATTAGTTTCTTTCAGGAAATCTTTCGCATCCTGAATTCTAAAATCAATTTGTTGTGAAAATTCACTTTCAGCAAAATATTTTTTTGGAAGATAAGCCAGTTCTTCGTTGATGTCCAGTGTGGTAATGACGCCTCCTTTAGGCAATCCTTCAGCTAAGCAAAGCGTAGCATATCCTGTGAATGTTCCTATTTCCAGAATTTTTTCAGGCCGAAGTATTTTGGAAATGATGGTTAGAAATCTTCCTTGCTGATATCCTGAAATCATGTGAGGTTGCGTAGTTTTCTGATAGGTTTCTTTTCGCAGCCTTTTTAGAATTTCAGGTTCCGAAGAAGCGTGCTGCTCCAGATACCGGTCCATTTCGGGGAGTTGTTCGTCAAAATAACTCATCTTTACTTTTTTTCAAATGTATAAAAAATGAAACAAAAAACCTCGCCCGATGGTTCAGGCGAGGTAGTATAAAAGATCATTTAAATAATAAATTACTTCTTAGGTGCAATATCCATCAGCTTCATGAACTCGTCCAGTTTTGGCATGATGATGATTTCGGTTCTTCTATTTTCAGACCTTCCGGATACAGAAGCGTTGGTGGTTTTCGGGTTGTATTCACTTCTTCCTCCTGCAGTAATTCTGTTAGGATTTACTCCAAATTCATTCTGTAGAATTTTCGCAACCGATGTTCCTCTAAGTGCGGAAAGATCCCAGTTGTCACGCGGAACATTCGCGGAATTCAAAGGTACATTATCTGTATTTCCTTCAATAAGTACAGAATAAGTATCGTAATCATTGATTACAGAAGCTACTTTCCCTAATATTTCTCTTGCTTGTGGCAATACTGCAAATTCTCCAGTTTTGTAAAGCATTTTGTCTGATAATGAAATCATGACCACGCCTTTCAGTACTTTTACCTGTACATCGTCGTCAGCAATATTGTCCAGAGAACGCTTCAGCTTGTTGGAAAGCGCCAGGTTCAGGCTGTCATTTTTAGCATTGGTGGAAATCAACTGTTTGATGTACGCATTCGACGCATTGATTTCGTTAATCAATTTGGTAATGTTCGTAGAACCTTGTGTTGTATTGTTCAAGCAGGCGTCCAGCGAGGTTTTCAGAGCATCATTCTGGCTTTTCAGCAAAGTGTTTTCGCTTACTAATCCGGAATTTACTGATCGTAAATCCTGAATTTCACGTTGTCTTTCTGCCAAGTTTTCAATGCTCTGTTTGTAGTTCGAATTCAAAGCGTCAAATTGCTTTTTGCTGACACAGCTTGTCAATAAAATTGCGGCGGCTGAAATACCTAAAAAACTTTTTAATCTCATTATGTTTATTTTTTAAAAATTGTCGCATGTTAAGAATTCAAATATAGGCAAAATTTCTCTTTGTAAAAGATGACTTATCTTTGTATTCCTTATATTTATGAAGACTTTAACACTTTCAGCGTTTGAAAACTCGCTCGTTTCAATTACCGAAAACGGCAGAAATAAAACCTACCTTCTTGCCGTCAGCGGAGGTGCAGATTCTATGGTTTTGCTTCATCTGATGAAAGAACTGGAATATGATTTTCACGCTGCTCATGTAAATTATAAATTGCGTGGAGAAGATTCTGACCTTGATCAGAAAATAGCTGAGGATTTTTGTAAAAAATATTTGGTTCCGTTTCATTTGTACACCGTTTCAGATGCAGAAACGAAGCCTTCCGGTTCTGTTCAGTTGTGGGCAAGAGCATTGCGCTATGATTTTTTCAGGAAAATAATGAATGATAATCAGCTGGATTTTCTCATGACGGCGCATCATCTGAACGATCAGCTTGAAACTTTTATAATCAATCTTTCCCGGGGAAGCGGTATTCGTGGGCTTTCCGGAATTCCACAAAGTGACAACGAAATTCTCCGGCCATTGTTGCAGTTTCCCAAGGAGGAAATTTACCGTTTTGCAAAAGAAAAACAGGTTCCTTACCGGGAAGATCTTTCGAACCAAAAAAATGATTACCTCAGAAATGAAATCCGAAATCAAATCGTTCCTTTATTAATCGGAACCAACCCGAACTTTTTGGAAAATTTTCAAACTTCACTGTCGTTGCTCTCTGATTCCCGGCAACTAATGGAAAATAAACTGGAAGAAATTGCGGACGAAATGACAACTTTTTCGGACGAAAATATCCTTATGAAAAAATCTTTATTTTCTGGACAGTCTCTCTTTGTGCAATCCGAAATTTTGCGGAAGTATGGGTTTTTGTGTTCAGATGAAATTCAGAAAATTATGAAAGCGGAAAACGGGAAAATATTTTTTTCCAACAAATACCGTTTATTAGTAGATCACGATACTTTGGTAATTACCGAAAAAAAAAGTGTGGAGAAGAAGGAATCCATCCAAGACTTTGCGTTTTTTCATGCCGGGAATATTTCGGAAAATGAAATCTTCACTTTTCAGAATGATGACTTTCAGCTGAAAATGCAGTTAACAGATCGTCCGACATCCTTAAGAGATAAGAACGAATGGCTCTTTGATTTTGAAAAACTGAACTTCCCTCTGAGAATTCGAAAAGCAAATGAAAAGGATCTTATATTTCCTATCGGGATGATTGGTAAAAAGAAACTGTCAAAGTTTTTTAGGGATGAGAAAATGCCTATTTTAGCCCGTGAAAAAATCTGGCTGCTGTGCAATGGTGATGATGAAGTTCTGGGCGTAATTCCGTTCAGGCAGGACAGAAGATATGCCGCTGACAGTGCCACAAACGCTTTTTTGAAAATATCAATACAGATTAAAAATGAATTTTAGAAATTGGCTTATTCTTGTTTTAACCTTTTTATATACAGGAATTTCTGCCCAAATAAAAGATCCCGTAAAATTAAAATTTGATGTAAATCCGACTGGGAACAATGTGTATGAAGCCGTGATTTCGGCAACATTGGAAAAAGGCTGGCATATTTATTCCAAAGATTTGCCTCCGGATAGCGGAATTCCAACCGAAATGATCGTGACTTCAAAAGAGGGCATCGAACTGATTGGAGGAATTACAGAAGTTGGAAAAAAACATGACGAGTTTTCCGAAGCGTTTGGAGTTCAAATTGTGTATTTTTCCAATAATGCGCAGTTTAAGCAGAAATTCAGGTTTAAAAATCCTGAGAAACCCGCGGTTATTTCCGTTGAGTTTACTTACCAAACCTGTGACGACCGCGTTTGCCTTGCTCCTAATACTCTGGAATTTGAAAAGAAAATAACACCTGTGAGCGCAGGTTCAGGTTCAGGTTCAGAAAATCAGGAAACTTCAGAAGAAACAAATCCGCAGAATGAAGCTGTACTTTCGCCGCCTGATGTGGCGACAACCGTGCAGGCAGCACCGTTAGATCCAAAGAATTTAAAAATTAATTCGCTGGATTTCAATAATCCTCTGACAGATTGTGGCACTGCTCCGGTGGAGAAAAGTGACAGTTATCTTACGTATCTCATCCTTGGTTTTTTAGGTGGTTTGATTGCTTTGCTGACGCCTTGCGTTTTCCCTATGATTCCACTTACAGTGTCTTTCTTTACCAAAGGCACAAAAGATAAGGCCAAAGGGAGAAAAGATGCCTTTATTTACGGATTTTTTATTCTGCTCATTTTTATATTGCTGAGTGTCCCGTTTCATGTTATAGATGGTATTGCCGGGAATATTTTTAATCAGATTTCCACTTCGGTCGGGCTGAATATTTTCTTTTTTGTTGTATTTCTGTTTTTTGCAGGAAGCTTTTTCGGGTATTACGATATCACGCTGCCGAGTTCTATTGCTAATAAATCTTCACGGGCGGAAGAAGCGGGCGGAATGGTCGGCATTTTCTTTATGGCACTCACGCTGGTTATCGTATCTTTTTCCTGTACAGGCCCTATTTTAGGAACTTTATTGGGAAGCGCGGTAACGGGTTCCAGCAATATTCCGATGCTTCTTACTTTTGCTTTGGCAGGTTTCGGGCTTTCCTGGGCAATTATTTTCGGTTTGTTGGCACTGTTTCCTCAGGCGTTACAAAGTTTGCCGAAATCCGGAGGTTGGATGAACACCGTGAAGGTGGTTTTAGGATTTATAGAATTAGGTCTGGCACTGAAATTCCTTTCAAAAGCGGATCTGGTTTCTAAAACATTTTTACTGAAAAGAGAGCTTTTCATCGTGCTTTGGATTTTGATCACTTTGGGATTGGTGCTTTATTTATTTGGATTGATCCGATTTCCTCACGATGATAAAAAGGCCAAAATTTCATCTGGCAGAAAAGTATTTGGGATCTTAAGTATCGGTTTTTTAATGTATCTTATTCAGGGATTATTTCCTTCAGAAAGGCCTCGTTTGCAAATGCTTTCAGGAATTCTTCCGCCATTGAATGTGAGTTATTTTCATAAAGAAGGAGAAGGAATTCTCGGGCTGCATCCGGAACATGATTATTTCAAAGCCATCGAACAGGCGAAGAAGGAAAATAAACCGTTGCTGATTGACTTCACAGGTTACGGTTGTGAAAACTGCCGTAAAATGGAAGAATTTATCTGGAGCGAACCCGATATTCTGCCGTTATTACAAAATGAGGTGGTTTTGGCATCGCTGTATGTAGATGATAAAGAGGAACTTCCTGAAGATCAGCAAACCAGAATTGATATGGGAAATGGTAAAATGAAACGGATAAAAACCATCGGCGACAGATGGAGCATGTTTCAGCAGGTTAATTTTAACAATAATTCCCAACCGCATTATGTGTTAGTAACCCCTGACGGAGAAGTGATTAATACACCTGTTTCGGGATATATGCCGAAAGAAGATTTTAAAAAATTCCTGGAGTGTGGGATTCAGTATTTTAAAAACAATAAATAAGAAGAATGTAAAATCAACTGTTTGGTTTTTGGTATCTTCGAAGTTATAAAAAGATCATCATGCTGAACTACGAAATATCCGGCAACGGAACCCAAAACCTTGTGCTGCTGCACGGTTTCATGGAAAATCTTCTCATTTGGGAAGAGATGGAAGCTTTCTTGTCCGAGAAATTCCGGCTTGTTAAAATTGACCTTCCCGGTCATGGCAAATCTCCGGTTTTAGACGAAATTCACACGATGGAGCAAATGGCAATGAAGGTGAAGGAAGTAACGGATTTCCTGAATTTAGAAAAATTTCATTTGCTGGGACATTCTATGGGAGGCTATGTTTCGCTGGCTTTCGCAGAAAATTATCCTCAGTTTCTAAAAAGTCTTACGCTGTTTTTCTCTACTTATTTCCCTGATGATGAGGAAAAAAAAGAACAGCGCAGAAAAAGCTTCAGAATTATTCTCGAAAATTTCAGAGCGTACGTTTCAGCTGGAATTCCCAATCTTTTCAATCCGAATGAAAAAGATATTCTGGAAGGAAAAATAGAACTGGCTAAAGAAATTGCACTTTCCACGAAACCTGAAGGTGCGTTAGCCTGTGTAAAAGGGATGATAGAACGACCCGACCGAACGCATGTGATACAGGATTTGGAAGCTAAAATTCTGATTATCGCAGGAAAACACGATGGTGCCGTGAAAACTGATTTGCTCATTAAAAATATTCCCGATAAAACCAATATCAAATCCTACGTTCTGGATTGCGGACATAACGGACATTGGGAAAAACCGGAAGTTTGTGCTGCCATCATCAATACCGAATTATTGCACAATCTGCCGAAAAAGCTTGTGTTTTAAGGGTTAAAAATCTTCTTCTTCGATTTTCTCTTTGAAATCTTCGATGGTTTCGTAGATGTCTTTATAATATTTTCCGCCCGCTGCATTGATGTGTCCGCCGCCCTGAAAATGCTTTCTTGAAAACTGGTTTACATCCACATCATCCTTCGAGCGGAAAGAAATTTTGATAAAATCTTCATACAAATCTTCCATGAAAAAAGCGGACATTCGGGTTCCCAAGATACTTAAGCCATAATTCACAAAACCTTCCGTATCGCCTTTATCGAAACCGAATTCTTTCAATTCATCGCGTTTTAGATAAAGTATCGCAACTTTGCCGTCCTTCACAATCTCAATTCTAGACAAAATAAGAGACAGAAGATGAAGTCTGGAAACCGTATTAGTATCCCAGGTATTGGAAGTAATCATCGCCGGATCTGCACCTTTTTCAATGAGATTGGCAATAATCCGATGCGTAGTTGCCGATGTGGAACGGAACCGAAAACCTCCGGTATCAGTCATAATTCCGCAATACAAACATTCCGCAATATCCTGATTAACAATATTTTCTTCTTCCATTGCTTCTATAAAATGATACACCATTTGCGAAGTTGCAGGCACAGATGTGTCGGAATACACGAAATCAAAATCCTCTGGCTGCTGATGGTGGTCGATAAGAATTTTTATGCCTTTCGCTTTTTCAATCCACGGACCAACCAAATTCCCGCAACGGTGTGCTGCATTAAAATCAAGAATGAAAATAACATCCGCCTGATCAATCATTTCCCAGGCTTTTTTGCGTTTGTAATCGGCAATGGTGATTTTTTTAGCTTCCGGCATCCATTTCAGAAATTTTGGAAAATCGTTGGGAACTACCACTTCTGCATTCAAACCTTTGATATTCAGATAATGCTTCAGACCCAGCGAAGAGCCAATAGCATCACCGTCAGGATTATAATGCGTAATAATGACGATCTTATTTTCTGGGATTAAAAGCTGGTTGATATCTAAAAGTTCGGACGCTGTAAACATAAAATTTCGGTTTTTGCAAAGTTACCTTTTAGATTTTAAAGTCTCCATTTTTGTGGAAAAGATCAATTCATTGGGTGAATAAAATTAAAAAGCCCATTCCGGATTGAACATTTATAAAATTTATTTGTCGGGTTTAAAAAATTTTGTATTTTTGCAGTCTTAAAATCAGATATAGTTATACACTAAAGATATTAGAAATGAGCAAGAGAACCTTCCAGCCGTCAGAAAGAAAGAGAAGAAACAAACACGGTTTCAGAGAAAGAATGTCCACGCCAAACGGTAGAAGAGTGTTGGCTGCAAGAAGAGCAAAAGGCAGAAAGAGTTTAACCGTTAGTGCAATGCGCGCTAAGAGATAATTCTTTTATTATCATATTAAGAGAATGCTTGAAAGAGAAATTTTTCAGGCATTTTTTGTTGTTAAAATTTGCCAAAATTTAGGAGATCCACAGAACTTTATTTACTTTTGAAAGTTCACATTCATCAATCAATTTATCAGCTTTATTTTTTTATAATGCCGCACAGAAACGAAACGGGAGATAATATCATCAACCTCAGTAATGCTACTATTGCACAGAAAAATTTCACTGTACTCAGCAACGTAGATCTCTATATTCAAAAAGGAAAATTCTGCTACCTGATCGGAAAAACGGGTTCGGGAAAAAGCTCATTGCTGAAAACACTCTACGGACATATTCCGCTTTCCGGAGGACAGGGAAGTGTGGCAGGATTCGATCTGGCAAAACTACGGACATCGGATATTCCAAATCTTCGGAGAAAACTGGGAATCGTGTTTCAGGATTTTCAATTATTGCCGGACAGAACGGTTGAGAAAAACCTCAAATTTGTTCTGGCAGCCACGGGTTGGAAAGAGAAAGAAAAAATAGACGAAAGAATCAATGATGTATTGGAAAGTGTGGGAATGAAAACCAAAAAACACAAAATGCCGCACGAACTTTCCGGCGGAGAACAACAGCGTGTGGCGATTGCACGTGCACTTTTGAATCAACCTGAGCTCATTCTTGCAGATGAACCTACAGGAAACCTGGATCCTGAAACATCGAACGAGATTATGACACTGATGAAAAGAGTTGCGATTGAAAATCACGCTGCAGTGGTGATGGCTACACATGATTACCACATGATTCAGAATTTTCCCGGAGAAGCCATCCGTTGTGAAGACGGAAAAGTTTCGGTTCTGGACACTTCAGAATTGTTCGAATAAATCGATTTTACACTTTATTTTTCTGAAATACATGAAAATCCCGGGTTGCCTCCAGATATTGTTCGGAGTATTTTCTGGGACTTTCTTCGATGATGAAATTTTCTTCGGAAAAAGTGCTTTCATGAAATGAAAATTCCAGAATACATCTTCTGACTAAACCACCCTTTATTCCAAAAATATTGATTTTTCGTTTTAAATATAAAGAAAAATCGAAAGCAGTTTTGCAGAATTCCGCTTCGGAATCTGAAGGAATAATCACACAAAATACACCGTTTTCCGAAAGCAGTTTGGAGGATTGTGAAATCAAAGTATTGAAATCCAGTCCGGTGTGTTGCCTTGCCAGTTTGTCTTTGGACGAAAGATTTTCCAAGAAATAAGGAGGATTGGAAACAATTGCATCGAATTTTCCTGAACTGAAAGTTTTAATATCCTGATGTTTCGCCTGCAGTCTTTCCCGAAATTCGGATTGTTCAAAGTTTTTTAAAGCGAGATGTGCTGCGTCTTCATTCAAATCGATACCTGTGATTTTTGCTTTCGGATTTCTTTGTGCCAGCATTAATGAAATAATTCCCGTTCCTGTTCCTATTTCCAGAGTGTTTTCAGATTCCGAAACATCGCACAATACGCCCAACAGCACGCCATCGGTTCCCACACGAAATACTGTGGAAGACTGCTGAACCAAAAATTTTTGAAAAACAAAGGGTTTCATTATAAATTAGCGGGAAGGCTGATGGTAAATTTTGATCCTTTTCCAATTTCAGATTTTACGGTTATTGTCCCACCATAATCTTCCACCATTTTACGCACCATCGTCAGTCCAAGGCCCATTCCTGAATTTTTGGAAGTGAAATTGGGCTCAAAGATCCGTTCCTGCATTTCGGACGGAATTCCTATTCCGTTATCTTCCACGGAAATCATTATTTTCTTTTGAATAAGTTCAATGTCAATATTAATGATAGGGTCCTTTGTGTCTTCCAAAGCTTGTTTGGCGTTGGTTACCAAGTTGGTAATAATACGATTGAGGTAAATTTTGTCCATGTGGATCATGATATTCTCTTTGTTGGCATGAACAAAAATTCTGTCGTTATTGAAAATCCTGAGGATGGAATGCACTTGTTTATTCAGATTGAAGGTTTCGTTAACTTTTTCCGGCAACTGTGCAAATTGTGAAAAGGCACTCGAAACTTTGGCTACTAGATCAATTTGTTCTATCATTGTGCTGGACAATTGCTTTACTTTTTCCCGGATGTCGGGATCTTCCGGATCAAATTTTCTTTCAAAATTTTGAATATTTAATTTCATCGGTGTTAATGGATTTTTCACTTCGTGAGCTACCTGTTTAGCCATTTCCCGCCAGGCTTTTTCTTTTTCACTGAAAGCCAGCCTTTCTTTTTGATCCTGAATCTGAAGAATCATCTTGTTGTATGCCATTACCAATGCGCCCAATTCGTCGTTATGATAATACTTTATCGGCTGCATTTCTTTTTCGAAAAGCGTAATTTTGGTGATAAGATCTGAGAAATTCGTGATGGCTTTGGTAAGATTATTCGAGATAATCCAACTGAGCCAAATGCTGAAAATGACAATAAGTAAATTCACCAAAACCATGTATTTCAGATATTTATTGAGAACATCCAGATACACATCTTCATTATGATAATAGGGAAGGTAGACAATTCCGATAGGTTCCAGGAAGTTGTTTTTTAAGATGGCGTAGGACGAAGTTTTATTGGCTTTTACTTTCTGATCAAATTCTTTTACATCCACTCTTCGGTCTTGGGTGACGACTTGGGTAAGGATATTTTGTGGAACTTTCTTTTGGGAAACCAGATTATCGAGTTTATTGGAAATAAGAAAATCGCCGTTCAAGTCATAAATAACGATATCGTGTTTGTTGATATCTGCGATTTCCATGATTTTATTTTTCAAAACTCCGGGAATATCTTCTGTAGTAATCGGAGTCTGGCTCACTGCGTAATCTAGGGCGGCCATCAGCGCATTGGTTTCTTCCTGCAAATCGCTGCGGCTCTGTTCTTCGGCATTATTTTTCAGGAGATAAAAAGACAACACGGAAGAGCCTGCCATACTGAGGATGCAGACCAATAAAAACCCCCAGAAAACCCGGTTTCGAAGGCTGTATCCGCGATATCTACTCAGTGGCATATTTTGTTAATAATTTTGCAATATATTTTCCTATAATATCAAATTCTATATTCACTCGATCTCCGGTTTTTAAGTTTTTAAGATTGGTATGCTCCCAGGTGTAGGGAATAATGGCAACTGAAAACCGGTTTTCATCACTTTCAGCAACGGTGAGGCTTATTCCGTTTACTGTAACAGATCCTTGAGGAACGGTTACAAAATCGCCTTCAGCACTGTAGCTGACCGTGAGGAGGTAACTTCCTTCCTTGTTCCGGATTGCAATTATCTCGCCAGTTTTATCAATATGTCCTTGCACAATATGTCCGTCCAGACGGCCACCGACTTTGGTGCAACGTTCCAGATTCACTTCTGTTCCTGCTTTCCAACTAAATAAATTTGTTTTAGTCAAAGTTTCATCAATGGCCGTAACCGTGTATTCATTACCGGAAATATTCACCACAGTAAGGCAGCATCCGTCGTGTGCCAGGCTCTGGTCTATTTTCAGTTCATCGGTGAAAGGACAGCTGAGCGTGAAGTGAATATTGGAGCCTTGTATTTCTTTTTTTTCAACAATTCCTGTTGCTTCTATAATTCCTGTAAACATAGTTTCTAAGTTCAGTTTCGAGAGAATCCAAATAAAAATAAAAGTTTCCCTTTTAATTTATAAATTTGTCATTCTCTAATAATCTTCAAAGATAATAATATGAGTTCAAAAAACTATAAGATAAAAGTAGGATTTTCCATAGGCGATTTCAATGGGATAGGCCCCGAAATTATCATGAAATCTCTGAAAGATAAAAGCATTACCGATTTCTTCACACCCATTATTTTTGGATCAGGAAAACTTTTCACTTACCAAAAAAATATTTTCAAACTTCAGCAAAATTTCCATTATATTGACGAAATCTCTCAGGCTCAGAACGGAAAAATAAACATGGTGAATCTGTGGAAAGACAATGTAAAAGTAGATTTGGGAACGCCTACAGAAGAATCCACAAAAATGGCCATTGATTCGCTGGAAGCCGCTTCGCAAGCCTTGATGAATGGTGACATCGACGTTCTGGTAACAGCACCTATCAATAAAGATGAAATGCTGAAACACGGATTTAAACATGCAGGACACACCGGTTATCTGGAAGAAAAATTTGAGAAAAAGGGACTGATGTTTTTAGTAACCGACGAACTGAAAGTTGCGGTTTCCACCCATCATATTCCGGTATCTCAAATCCCCGAAAATATTTCAAAGGAGAAATTAAAAAAACAAATTAAACTTTTGAATCAATGTCTTATTGAGGATTTTTGTATTCAGAAACCCAAAATTGCTGTTTTAGGCCTTAATCCGCATGCGGGTGATGGCGGCCAGATTGGGAACGAAGAAATAGAAGTCATACAACCCGTCATTCGTGAAATTTTCGAAAACGGAATTATGGCATTCGGGCCTTTTCCTGCCGACAGTTTTTTTCAGCCGGAAAAATATAAAAATTATGATGCCGTTTTGGCCATGTATCATGATCAGGGCTTGGCTCCTTTTAAAACATTAGCGTATGCGGACGGTGTCAATTTCACCGCGGGACTGCCCGTAGTACGGACTTCGCCGGATCACGGTGTCGCTTATGATATTGCCGGGCAAAATGTTGCTGATGAACGCAGCATTATGGAAGCTATTTTTACCGGAATTAAAATTTTTAAAAACCGTCAGGAATATAACGATCTGATGCAGGACAGGCTGCGGCCAAAAAAAGCCTATGCGGACAGCGGTGTTGATGAAGATCTGCCGGACGATTCAGAAGGGTAGAAGTTTTTGCGTGAATTTTCTTCATTAAAAGCCTGCTTCCGCACAGCAGGAAAATTTATTTGCTAATTCAAAAAAAATGCATATTTTTGCACACTCATTTTATGGACAAGCTTAGAAATTATGATGTAGCTTTTTCTGGTCTGAAAGACGGAAAACATCAGTTCCGATTTGAGATAGATAATGCGTTCTTTCAACTTTTTGAAACAGAGCAGGAATTTACCAATCCGAGGATAGAGGCCAAGGTTTTGATGGAAAAGCATTCTACTTTTCTGGAGTTTTGGATTAATACGAGCGGTACTGTAGAGCTGATTTGTGACATCAGTACTGAATCTTTCGATGCAGCAATTGCATCCGAAGTGAATGTTTTGGTAAAATTCGGTGAGGAATATGATGACAGCAATGAAGAAGTTATTGTAATTCCGGCAAACGATTATGTGTTCAATGTGGCACAGCTGATTTATGAGAATATCATACTCTCTGTTCCGATGAAGAAAATTTCTCCGAATCTGGACGAAAAAGACTTGGAAATACTGAAGAAATATCAACCTAAAGTTGAAGAAGAACCGCAAAAAGAGAGCGATCCGCGTTGGGACGCTTTAAGAAAATTAAAAGACAATAATTAAAATAAATAGTTTAATATGATGAGATGACGAGTCTCATCGCTCATCAAAAAAATTATTACAATGGCACATCCAAAGAGAAGACAATCGTCTACAAGAAGAGATAAGAGAAGAACTCACTATAAAGCTGAGGTTCCTCAATTGGCAAAAGACGCCGCCAGCGGTGAGTTGCACCTTTACCACAGAGCACACTGGCACGAAGGAAAACTCTACTACAGAGGAAAAATAGTAATGGAAAAAGAAATTGAAACTACTGAAGAGAACTAGGAGAATATCTTAGAAAAGCTCGATTTAATATAAAAACCACTCGATTTTCATTAATTTCGGGTGGTTTTTTGTTGTTTTTTACGTTTTTTTGGTATCTTTGATGCCTTAATAAAAAATCAAATTATGGACATCAGAGAAATACAAAATCTTATTAAATTCGTTTCCAAATCTGAAGTTTCAGAAGTGAAATATAAGACCAAAGATTTTGAAATCACCATTAAGACACCATTGGGAGGAAACGAAAATGTAAGTTATATTGCACAGCCCCAAATGTACCCAGCTGCTGCTCCGGCCCCGTCTCCTGCGGCAGCACCAGCACCATCTGCTGAACAGCCTGCAAAAGAAAAAGCAGACGACGACAGCAAATATCTTACGATTAAATCCCCTATGATCGGAACTTTTTACAGAAAACCCGCTCCGGATAAAGATGTTTTCGTGAACGTAGGAGATGAAGTGTCTAACGGAAAAGTGGTTTGTGTTATCGAAGCGATGAAGCTTTTCAACCAAATTGAATCTGAAGTTTCAGGAAAAATCGTGAAGATTTTGGTAGATGATGCTACTCCTGTAGAGTACGATCAGCCTTTATTTTTAGTTGATCCTTCTTAATTGATAATATTTAGTAATGAGTACTAAATCTCATTTTTCAAATTTTCAAATTTTCTCTTTTTCAAATTAATTAAGATGTTCAAAAAAATATTAATTGCCAACCGTGGCGAAATTGCAATGCGTATCCTGCGCACCTGCAAAGAAATGGGAATAAAGACGGTTGCAGTATATTCCACTGCGGATAAGGACAGCCTCCATGTCCGGTTTGCAGATGAAGCCGTTTGCATTGGCCCGGCCATGAGCAAAGACTCCTATCTGAAAATTCCTAATATTATTTCAGCAGCAGAAATTACCAATGCCGATGCAATACATCCTGGCTACGGATTTCTTTCAGAAAATTCCAATTTTTCCAGAATTTGTCAGAAGAATGGAATTAAATTTATCGGTGCCACCCCAGAGCAGATCGACAGAATGGGCGATAAAGCAAATGCTAAAGCCACGATGAAAGAAGCGGGTGTTCCCTGCGTTCCCGGATCTGAGGGTTTGATCGGTTCTTATGAAGATGCGGCAAAGACTGCTGAAGAAATTGGTTATCCTGTAATGATAAAAGCAACAGCTGGCGGTGGAGGAAAAGGAATGCGCCGGGTATGGAATGCGTCGGAACTTAAAGAACATTGGGAATCTGCGATTCAGGAAGCTGTAGCCGCATTCGGAAACGGCGGAATGTACATGGAAAAGCTGATTGAAGAGCCAAGACATATTGAAATTCAGATTGCAGGAGATCAGTATGGAAAAGCATGTCACCTTTCGGAAAGAGACTGTTCTGTACAAAGACGAAATCAAAAACTTACCGAAGAAACGCCATCACCGTTCATGACGGATGAACTTCGTGAAAAAATGGGAGATGCTGCCGTGAAGGCTGCTGAATATATAGGTTATGAAGGTGTTGGAACAATAGAATTTTTAGTAGATAAACACAGGAATTTCTATTTTATGGAAATGAACACCAGAATCCAGGTAGAACATCCGATTACTGAACAGGTAATAGATTACGATCTGATTCGTGAGCAAATTATGCTTGCGGCCGGAACGCCGATTTCAGGGATAAATCATTACCCGAAACTTCATTCTATAGAATGTCGGATTAATGCTGAAGATCCATTCAATGATTTCAGGCCAAGTCCCGGAAAGATTACTAGTTTGAATATTCCAGGCGGACATGGAATTCGTGTTGATACTCACGTTTATTCAGGATATACCATCCCGTCCAATTATGATTCCATGATTGCAAAACTGATTACTACGGCACAAACGCGAGATGAAGCGATTGCAAAAATGAGACGCGCTTTGGAAGAATTCTACATTGAAGGCGTGAAAACCACCATTCCTTTCCACAGACAATTGATGGAAAACGAAGATTATCTGGCAGGAAATTACACGACAAAATTCATGGAGGATTTTGTGATGGATAAGAGTTTCGAGAATTAATCATCAATATTCCAAGAATAAAAAGATCCGTTTCATTTTAAAATGAGACGGATTTTTTGTTAATATTGACAAACCAGATCTCAGAATGAGAATATTAATAGTGATACTAAGGTCTTCATTTATACACTTGAAAATAAATCATTAATTTTGCTTCTTTAAATATAAGAAGAAACATGCAAACTCCTACGAATACTACATCCACTTTCATAGAACTCGAAGAAAAATATGGCGCACACAATTATCATCCGCTTCCGGTAGTGTTGGATCGCGGCGAGGGTGTTTATGTCTGGGATGTAGAAGGAAAAAAATATTACGATTTTCTTTCAGCATATTCTGCTGTTAATCAGGGTCATTCACATCCAAAGATTGTGAAGGCACTGGTAGATCAGGCACAGAAACTTGCGTTAACTTCCAGAGCTTTTTACAGTTCAAAATTGGGGGAATACGAGAAAAAAATTACGGAACTTTTCGGTTTTGATAAAGTATTGCCTATGAATTCCGGTGCGGAAGCCGTAGAAACTGCTTTGAAAATTGCCAGAAAATGGAGCTATGAAGTGAAAGGAATTACGGAAAATGCTGCTAAAATTATTGTTTGCGAAAATAATTTTCATGGCCGAACTACTACCATTATTTCCTTTTCAAACGACCCTGACGCCAATGAGAATTATGGTCCGTACACGCCGGGATTTGTAAAAATTCCTTATAATAATTTGGAATCGCTCCGAACTGTTTTGGAAAAGAATTCGGAAAATATTGCTGCTTTTTTGGTGGAACCTATTCAAGGAGAAGCCGGTGTTTATGTTCCGGATGAAGGTTATCTGAAAAGCGCATCTGAACTTTGTAAAAAACACAATGTTCTGTTTATTGCCGATGAAGTTCAAACCGGAATAGCCAGAACAGGGAAATTAATTGCCTGCCATCATGAAAATGTACAGCCGGATATTTTGATTTTAGGAAAGGCACTTTCCGGAGGAATGTATCCTGTTTCAGCTGTATTGGCGGACGATCACATTATGAATGTAATCCAGCCCGGGCAACACGGTTCTACTTTTGGTGGAAATCCGTTAGCTTGCGCAGTGGCAATGGCAGCTTTAAATGTAGTGGAAGAGGAAAATCTTTCCGAAAAAGCAGAAAGTCTGGGCAAAATTTTCCGTTCAGAAATGGAAAAATTAATTGAGAAAACAGATCTTATCACCAGAGTGCGTGGGAAAGGACTTTTGAACGCCATCCTCATCAATGACACACCGGAAAGTTCTACCGCATGGAATATCTGCCTGAAACTTCGGGACAACGGCCTTCTGGCCAAGCCAACACACGGCAACATCATTCGCCTGGCTCCGCCATTGGTCATCACCGAAGAACAACTATTGGATTGCGTTCGGATTATTGAGAAGACGGTTTTGGAATATAAGAAGTAATGGTAGATGGGTATCTCAGTCGTAATAAACACTTATAATGCAGAAAAGTATTTAGAAAAAGTTTTGAGAAAGGTTCAAGATTTTGATGAGATACTAATTTGTGATATGTATAGTGATGATGAAACCGTGAGAATTGCAGAAGAGTATAATTGCCGAATTATTTTTCACGAGAAAATTGGTTTTGTAGAGCCAGCCAGAAATAAAGCTATACAAGCAGCACAAAATGAATGGGTACTTTTGCTCGATGCGGATGAGATGATAACGGAAGACTTGAAACAGTATATTCACGCTTTTAAAAATAATATGGATGAAAATGTTTGTCTGGCCATTCCAAGAAAAAATTATTTTATGGGAAAATTCATGCGTTCCGCTTACCCCGACTACGTTTATCGATTTTTTAAAAAAGAGAATGTTTTCTGGCCAGAATTTATCCACTCTAAACCAGAGATAAGAGGCAATATTTCAAAAATAAATAAAAAAAGAAAAAACTTTGCAATTGAACATTTAGCCAGTGATGATATTTTCTCTATCATTCATAAAAACAATTTGTATTCTACAGCAGAGATTTTAAGAAGAAATAGAGAAAGAATTTCACTTGCGAAATTATTTTTTTCTCCTTTATTCTGGTTTTTAAAATACTATTTTATAAAAGGGGGAATTCGAGATGGCAAGGAAGGATTTATTTTTTCTATTTTAAAAGCCCAATATAAACTTAACACTTTGGCAAAGGTTTTTGAATCACAAAAGAAAACCTAATTAAGAATGAAAGTATCTCTTATTATTTCTACATATAACTGGGAAAGTGCCCTTAAACTTTGCTTGGTCAGCGTGCAGAATCAATCTGAAAAACCTCTGCAAGTAATTATTGCAGATGATGGTTCAGAAAAAAATACTAAAAATATAATAGATTCATTTAGAAATAAAATTCCAAATTTAATTCATGTTTGGCATGTTGACGAAGGCTTTCGATTAGCCGAAATCCGTAATAAAGCTATTTCAATTGCAACTGGGGATTATATTGTTCAAATTGATGGTGATGTGATACTTCATCGTGATTTTATAAAAGATCATTCCTTATTTGCAAAACAAAATACCTTCATTAAAGGAAGAAGAGTGATGATAGGAAAAAAAACAAGTGAGAAACTTCTAAAATCCGGAAATATAAAAGTCTCTTTATTGAATTTTGACCTGAAAAGACATGAGCATGGTATTAGAATTTCGAATTTTCAAAATATATTTAATTTCAAAGAAGAAGAATCTGCTGATGGAGTTATGGGAAGTAATATGGCATTTTGGAGAGAGGATTTTATTGCTGTAAACGGCTATAACACTACTTTACAAGGATGGGGTGCCGAAGACAAGGAACTTGCTCAAAGATTTGTAAACAAAGGATTAAAAAAAAGAAAAATTAAATTTGGGGGAGTACAATATCATCTCTATCACAAAGAAAGCGACAAATCAAACCATGAGAAGCAATTGGCATTCATTCAACATTTGAAATTAACTAAAAAATCCTGGTGTGAATCTGGATTAAAAGAAATTAGACAAGACTTTGAAGTTTATGAATAATGATCTTATTAGTATTATAATTCCGTGCTATAATTCAGAGATTACCATTGAGAAATGTCTTGTTTCGGTTTTAGGACAGAATTATACTAACCTTGAAGTGATAGTAGTAAATGATGGATCTACCGACGGTACTTTTCAAATTCTGGAAACTTTCCGTAAAAAAGATAATCGAGTCAAGATCATTTCTCAACAAAATTCTGGGGTTTCGAGAGCGAGAAATATTGGTATTGAAAGTGCTTCTGGAAATTTTATTTGTTTCGTAGATTCTGATGATTGGATTGAAAAGGATTATTGTTCAGTATTATATCAAAATCTGATAAAAAGTAATGCAGATCTCAGTATTGCATCTTATCATACAGAGAATAATAAACAAAAGGAAAAATTTGTCCAAACAAGAAAAAATGAAACGGTAGTTTACACACGAAGTGAAGCCATTGCACTTTTGTTGGAAGATGACAATATAAAAAGCTTCCCATGGGCAAAGCTTTATAGGAGACAATTATATAACGGCATTAAATTTCCAGAACATTTGGAAGCTTTCGAAGATTTTTTCACAATGTTTAAAATTTTTGATAGAGCAAAAATAGTGGTTGTTACAGACGCCAAGTTATATCATTATATTGCCGACCCGAAAAGCCTTTCTCATTATTTAACGCCTACAAGAGCATACCATTTTCTTCTTGCAATTTCTGAAGCACATGGTTTTTTACTGAAGGAGGAAATGGAAAATAAAGTCCGTTTTACCATTATTAAAAATCAATTGAAAAGAGTATTCATGTCTCTGAAAAGAGTTTTGAGAAATACACACGAAGGAGAAATGTTACAAGAAAAGGAAGATATTAGAAATAAGTTGCGAGTGTTTTTGCGATATAATCCTTTTCAAATCGGATTAGAGTATTATTTTTACTTGCGATTTTTTATCAACTTCCCTGTTTTTTATACTAAGTTTGTGAAGAGATGAATTTTACTGGACCTTTGATTTCAATTATAATTCCGTGTTATAATGTAGAAAAATATATAGAAAACTGTATTACATCTGTTTTTAGGCAAACTTATTCAGAATGGGAATGTATCATAATTAATGATGGAAGCCGAGATAAAACTTTAAAAATCTTACAACAAAATAAAATCTTCGACGATTCCAGAATCCAAATATTCACACAAGAAAATAAAGGGCTTTCCTATACGCGTAATTTTGGGATCGATGTTGCACGTGGTCAATTTATCTATTTTTTGGATGCTGATGATTTGCTTCCTGAAAACTCACTTGCAGATTTAATAGAAAATGTAGAAACGAATACGGATGTCATTAGCGGAATTACCGTCACGGTAAGCGGAGAGAATGTAGAGCGAATTTCGCAACTACAACATCCTTCCGAAGGAACGATTGTATTTCCAAACGATAGTGGAGAGGTTTTTATACGTACAGTTTCTATGGGTCTTTCTCCAGTTGCTCAAAACAGGCTTTATAGAAGAAATTTTATTAACAAAAATAATATTCGGTTTCAAGAAAAAATTTATCATGAAGATGAATTATGGTTTTTTGAAACCATGTTCTTTGCTCGAAATGTAAAATACATTGATAAAGTGACTTATCTTTATAGGACCGATAATCCATTTTCTATCACTAATTCATTGAACGATAGTAACTTAGCTTCATATGCAGAAATTCTGGAAAAAATTTACCGAGATTATTATGTAAGAATAAGTGATCCAAAAAAGAAAGCAATCGTAGGAAGATATGTGATGTATTTCAAAAAGATTGTTTTAGATTTCAGCATACGAGAAAAAAACAAACTTAGCAAGGAAGCAATTGATAGGTTTTTACAAGTTCTGAAGGATACCAAATTGGATCAAGATTCGTTTAGAATATTAAACAATACAAACGAAAAATACTATCGCACCATCGAAAAATTATCCTCTTATAATTTTAAAATAATAGAAAAATACTTTTTTAAAAACCCTGTTAACAGTTTGAGAAAGTGGTGGCGGTTATTTCAAATAATATTTTTCCTAAAATGAAAAAAAAAATACTTCTTGTAATTCCTGATTATGATGATTTTCCTGATTTGTTTGAAAGAAATCTTCAGTATGCAGGTTTTGAAACTTATGTAATTACAGATGCAATAGAATCTTTGCCACAGTATAAGTTAAAAAATAAAGGGCTTCATTTTTTTAGGAAAATTTTCAAAGGAGATCGAAGTTTAAAACAAAATTTAATTGTTCAACAAAAAAAAACAGAACTTTCCAATAAATTCAAAGAGCTACCCGACAATTTAGATTATATATTAGTAATAAGGCCAGATCATTTTGATGTAGATTTTATAAAAGCACTCAAATTAAAAACTCAGAACCTTATTGCTTATCAATGGGATGGATTTACGAAATTCCCTAACGCAAAAAGTTATATTCCTTTTTTTGATTCTTTTTTTTGTTTCGAAACAGAACAAGACTCCAGATTAAAGTTTATAACAAATTTTTATTTCGATTTCAATCCCCCAAAAATATCCATCGAGAAGTCTGGAAAACTTTTACTTTATTTTGTTGGACTTTATAGAGAAAACAGAGAAAAGAAAATTAACCGATTTATAGATGAAGTTTCTAATTTAGATATTCAACTTTGGGTAAATATTCAGTATTGGAATAAAAAAGAAAAAACAAACCCAAAAATAAATTATATAAAAAAACGAATCAGCTTTGCTGAAAACATAGAAAATGTGCAGAAAGCCGATGTTTTATTAGATTTTGTCGATCCGCTGCACCATGGTTTATCCTTACGTTTTTTTGAAGCATTATACTATAAGAAAAAGGTGATTACTGATAATAAGGAAGTGAAAAAATATGATTTTTACCACCCAAACAATATATTTCTAATAGAAAATGAAAATTATTCTTATATATCTGAGTTTCTGACTCTGCCTTATTTTGAAATTAATGATAAAATTGTACAAAAATATAGTTTTAGTAGTTGGATAAAAGAAATTACTAAACAGTAAATTTTATAAAAATGAAGCGGATAGTAAATAATAAAAGCATTATTTTAGGGGTTCCCGATGATTTCAATTTACCGGAAAATATTAAAAAAAACCTCGAGTTTATTGGTTTTAAAGTAATATTGCTGGAGTACAAAACTAAAAAGGTAAAAATACCATTTGACATTGAATTTAAACATCTGTACAATAAATTGGTTAAAAAAGACAGAAGATTAAAAAGATTATATAGAAAAAGAATGGAAAAGAAGATGCAAGAAGATCATTTTCTATTCGTTTTAGATTCTTTAAAATATAAGGCCGATTACTCTTTAATTATAAGACCGGATAAATTTACAGAAAAAACATTAAGAAAAATTACGGAAAAGTCTGTCCTATCTGCGGCATATCAATGGGATGGGATATACCGGTTTCCATTTCCTAAGAAATATATTTCCTTTTTTGACCGTTTTTTTCTTTTCGATATTGATGATATTAAAATTTTCCCTGAATGCCTGCCTACCACCAATTTTTATTTTGATTATTTTCCTCAAACTCCAACAAATCAAGAAAATGACGTATTTTTTATAGGAAGTTATATTCCATCACGCATTGAAAGCATTAAGAAGATCTCAAAAGTTCTCCACAATTTGAATCAAAAGATGGAAGTAATGATTCTTCATTTTAACACAAATGTGCTAAAAGAATACGATACACCCTATTTGAGATTTACTGATAAGTTTTTTACTTTTGAACAAAATATCGAAAAAATTCGTCAAAGCAAAATATTATTAGATTTTAAGAATTCAGTACACAATGGTTTATCATTTAGAACTTTTGAAAGTATTGGATTCAGAAAAAAATTGATCACTAATAATGAATTGGTGAAAGAATACGATTTTTATCACCCATCTAATATTTTTGTATTTGATGATGATCATTATGAAGGGATTGAAGATTTTTTAAAAAAACCTTATGTTCATTTATCTGAACAAATTTATGAAAAATATAGTTTTTCAAATTGGATAAAATATATATTGAATATAACTCCCCATATAGAGCTACGACAGGAGGGAATGTGAACAAATATATTTTACATTCTATCATACTCATCCTCCAGCCTCACAATATCATCTTCCCCGAAATAACTTCCGGTTTGTACTTCAATGAATATAAGGGGTTTATCAGTAAGATTCATAATCCTGTGCTTTGCGCCCAAGGGAATCGAAATGCTATGTCCGTAAGAAAGTAAAATTTCTTCATCATCAAGAATAACGATGGCATTTCCTTCTACAATAGTCCATTGTTCCTGTCTTTGATGATGATATTGGTATGATAACTTTTGGCCGGGATATACTTCGACTCTTTTTACTTTATAATTCTTTTCATCTGCCAGAACATAATATTTCCCCCACGGTCGTTCTCCTATTTCTAACATAACACGATTTTTCAGTTAACGAATGTACTCAAAATATTTTTTCAAAACCAATATAGAAACTAAATTTTCAACACTTTTATTTTCAAATTGAACTCTGTGCTTTTTTGCATTGGCAATGATGTCATCAGCGTCTTTCGGATGATCTATGTAATACTGTAATTTGTCTTCGAGATCTTCATAATTCTCCTTAATTCCGATAAAATGTTCATCGGGTAGCAGCGTCCCTTCCATATACCAAGTCTCCATTTTCAAAGGAGGCGAAACAGCGATGGAATTTGAAGACATGATCCATTTCAGATTAGTGGCAACATCATTTCCCTCCAGGCTTAGGATAAACTTGTGGCGCAAATGTTCAGAAACCGAAATTTTTGGTTTAATCCATTTTGGATTTCCTCCTTTCTTATTTACCTGTCCCAAGTCACACATCGGATTTTCAAAATATTTCTCAAAAAACGCTATCCGGTGTTGTTGATATACCGCTGCTCTGCCTATCATTAAGTCTTTTTTATTTGTAAAATGGAACTCGTCTTTTACAGAAACAAAATGCCTTCCTTTATCCAGATTTAACAGAATATTATTTTCATTATTTCCATGAATGGGCCGGCTTTTCGTAATCATCGGAGAATCCAAAATGGTATTTACATCTCCAAAAGCATAATCTATCGGAAGATGAGGCGAGAAATACCGCGCAAATTCATAAGTGTCGAAATAATAAGCTTTTGGAGTTTTTGGTTTGGTGAGGTCTTTCACAAGCGTTCCATAATGTGGAACTTCAGTGGGTTTGTGAATTTTATTATAATAATTTACCCTTCTTTCTACAATTTCTTTTTCTTCCTTTGACAATGTTTTGTAAAGTTCATTTATTTTTTTATCAGCAGTTTTTGAAGGAAGCAATGCCCTCGTAAAACCCTGAATGTAAAGAAGTAATTTATTGTTTTTGTAAACTTTCGCCATTCTGCTAAAATTGTTCAAAAATACATCAAACTATTTAATTGTGAATACTGCGATTTTGAATACCATTCACGGGAAAGAAATACATTTACTTTAAGTAAATTTGCAGCAAATTATAAAATTAAATGAACAGAGTAAGAGTGCGTTTTGCGCCAAGTCCTACCGGACCGTTGCACTTGGGAGGCATGAGAACAGCTTTGTATGATTATCTTTTTGCCAAAAATCAGGGTGGCGACTTTATCCTGAGAATTGAAGATACAGATACCGCAAGATATGTGGAAGGAGCCGAAGAATACATCATGGAAGCCTTGGAATGGGCAGGAATTATCCCGGACGAAAGCCCGAAACACGGCGGCAATTATGGCCCTTACAAACAAAGTGAACGCAGGAAAATTTATGATCGATATACTGCAGAAATCCTGAAAACAGATTTTGCCTATATCGCCTTTGATACGCCTGAAGAATTGGATCAAATCCGTGCAGAATTTGAATCGCGGGGTGAGGTTTTTTCTTATAATTATATCACAAGGAATACTTTGAGAAACAGCTTGTCCCTTTCTGAAGAAGAGGTGCAAAAGCTTATTGATCAGCAAACGCCTTACGTAGTCAGGTTTAAAATGCCTGTTGACAGAACTTTGAATTTAGAAGATATTATTCGTGGAAAATTTACCGTGAATACCAATACATTAGATGATAAAGTTCTGGTAAAAAACGACGGAATGCCAACCTATCATTTTGCTAATATTATTGATGATTACGAAATGAAAATCAGCCACGTTATTCGCGGCGAAGAGTGGCTTCCTTCCCTGGGATTGCACGTCCTGTTGTATGAAGCTATGGGATGGAAGGCTCCCGAGTTTGCTCATTTATCACTTATTTTAAAGCCTGAAGGAAAAGGAAAACTCAGCAAAAGAGACGGTGCCAAATTCGGTTTCCCGGTGTTCCCGCTGGATTTTCATGATAAAACCTCAGGTGAAACTTATCCGGGATATCGCGAACAAGGCTATCTTCCGGAAGCTTTTGTGAATTTTCTGGCACTTTTAGGCTGGTCGCCGGCAGATGATAAAGAAATTTTGAGCCTCCAGGAAATGACTCAGGAATTCGATTTACACAAACTTCACAAGGCAGGAGCGCGTTTTAGCAAAGAAAAAGCCGAATGGTTCAATCATCAGTATCTTCAGAAAAAAACAGATGAAGAAGTTTTGGAAATGTTGATGAGTATTGATCAGGTTAAAGATTCTGCGCTTTCCAAAGAAAATATTTTGAAGATTATTGCTTTGATGAAAGAAAGGGCAACGTTCGCAAAAGATATTTATGAAGACGGAAAATTCTTTTTCCAAAGCCCTGCATCTTATGATGAAAAAGCAGTTGCAAAAGCCTGGAACAAAGATGCTGTCGAAAATATGAAAGAATTTGCTTCAGAACTGCAATCTGTCACTTTCAACCCCGAAGTATTGAAACAATACATTCAGGATTTCGCTCAAAATAAATCTCTGGGAATGGGAAAAATCATGATGCCGCTGCGTTTAGCTTTGGTGGGTGAACTGAAAGGTCCGGATGTTCCTGATATTATGGAAATCCTTGGTTCCGAAGAAACTATAGTCCGCATTCAGAATGCGATAAACAATATTCAATAGAATTCTTCAATTTTTAGTAAATTTGAACAATAATTTCTCAGCAGAATGGAATATTTAGAATTTGAAAAACCGATTGAAGAATTAATGGAGCAGTATCAAACCTGTTCGCTAGTAGGCGAGGACGCCGGTGTAGATGTTAAGCTTGCCTGTTCTCAGATCGAAGATAAAATAATTGAAAAAAAGAAAGAAATTTATGGAAACCTAACGCCATGGCAGCGCGTTCAGCTCTCCAGACATCCGAATCGTCCTTATACTCTGGACTTTATAAACGGCATTGTAGATAAAGACAGTTTCCTGGAACTTCACGGCGATCGTAATTTTGCTGACGATCCTGCAATGATTGGCGGACTTGCCACGATAGACGGCCATAGAGTGATGCTGATTGGAACTCAAAAAGGAAGAACTACCAAAGAAAGACAGCACAGAAGATTCGGAATGAGCAATCCTGAAGGATACAGAAAGGCGCTGAGACTGATGAAACTTGCAGAGAAATTTAAAATTCCTGTGGTTACTTTAATTGATACTCCGGGAGCTTACCCTGGTTTGGAAGCTGAAGAAAGAGGTCAGGGCGAGGCGATTGCCAGAAATATTTTTGAAATGACAATGCTGAAAACACCTATTTTGTGTTATATCATCGGCGAAGGCGCGAGTGGAGGCGCTTTGGGAATCGGTGTCGGGAACAAAGTTTATATGCTGGAAAATACTTGGTACACTGTTATTGCCCCGGAAAGTTGCTCTTCTATTTTATGGAGAAATTGGAATCATAAAGAAGATGCAGCCAACGCACTGAAACTGACTCCGAATGATGCACTGGAACATAAATTTATCGATGGAATTATTGAAGAGCCGCTTGGTGGTGCGCATTACGAACCGAAAGTAGCTTATGATCACCTGAAGCAATCCATCATTCAGAATATCAAAGGTTTTTCGAAATTTTCCGGGAAAGAACTGGAGCAACAGCGCCAGGAAAAATTCATTTCGATGGGACAATTTAAAGGATAATAAACTGAGTCTCTAAAAATTTATAATGCAGTGTTATATTGTTTTCAGGTGTTTTCTCATTTTAAAAGGACATTAATGTTCTCTTATAAGTATGGTATGGGAATATTTAATGTTAAATTCATAATTTTTTTTGTTAAATTAAAATAAGTTTTATAGTTTCGCATAACTAACTCTAAAATAAAATAATTATGAAAAAGAATTTTTTTTGGCTCTCTTCATTAATTTTTATTCTGACAGTAAGTAATTGCCAGAATGATGAAATGGAGAATATTCAGCTAAACAGTACGGAGAATGTCCTTTATTCAAGCAATTCGGTAAATGGAATTGATCTTAGTTGTGAAAATTTTGGTGAAATACACAATGAAATTTTCGCAGAATATTACGAATTGTATGACGAAGATGACACAGATGATTTGATTCTTCTAGCCCAAAGAGGGAATTCTATTTTGGTTGACTTATACCCTGGCAATTTCTCACATGTTAATAATGAACTTTTGGAGGATTTTATTTTAAGTATTTGTGGAACTACTAATTTAAATGAATTTAATTGGAGAGATCATTCTCTGAGTATTTTAGAATCGTCTTTTGAAACAGGACAGATTTCTAATGATTTTAGAATTACTTTTGCGAATATAATTTCTAATGGAGGAACTTATAACCAAATAATTTCAACCTTAGATAATTATCAACAATACTTAGATTCCCAGCCTTCCAGTGAAATGAAAACTTTAGAAAATGAACTTTTATGTGCTTTCAGGTCAGTATATATCAGCAGTGATCAGTATTGGTTACAGGATAGTAGTTTAACAGCAAGTAATCAGAGTAGATGTGATCCCCAAGACCAAATTGATGTGGCTGATGCAACAGGTGGATTTGTGGTTGGACTAGTAGGTACTCTAGGTGGTCCAGTTGCTTCACTGGGAGGCTCAATTTTGGGTGGATATCTTTTTTCCAAAGCTGTTAGAGTTCAAATTAAAAGAAATGGAGGGAGATGTATATAGAAAATGATTTACTTATAATAGAGGAAAAGTTACAGTTATTAGGCAGGCCTTATGAAATCAAAGAAGATGTTCTACGTGTAAAGTTAGCCAAAGGTCTTATTTCTAAGATAACTTACACTAAAGAAAGTGGTGTCATCCTACAAGCTGAACTTGTTCCGAGTCCTTGGAATCCTATATCAGGGTTATGGAGAACAGATTTGCAATCATCAGTTATTTATAATTCTATTTTACTCTTTATAGCACTTATTGTGGCAGGTATTACAATAATTGATGGATTTAAGATTCAACCCTTTATTTTTTTGATGGCGGTTTTAGTCACAATACATACTGTAATATGGTATGCATATTACTTTATAGTTTTCTTTTCATTTAAATCTCAAGCGGAGAATTGGATTGTTGCTATAAGAACAGCAAAATAAAATAAAGGCTTTTAATTGAGAAGTGGATGATATTCTACGCCTTGCTCAATATAATTAAAACACCACTTTCGGTAAATATGGAAGTGGTTGTTTTGTTTCCTAATTCGCCAGGGTAATCGCAATATCTTTTGTGATATTTTTCGATGACGAGTATTTAGCATCGCAAATACCGGTAGTTACTACATATTGTCCTTTGTTGATCATAATGAAATTATCATTGTTCGCAGGAACATTCAGGTTGTAATAATTATTTTTACCACTGAATTTTACCACCAGATTACACTTCGATTTATTCACAATCTGAACATACGCTTCTTTTTTATTGGGTGAATCATTGAAAAGATGATTCAGCACTTTTGCAGTTTGCTGTCCACCTTTCGGGTCATTTCTCACTTCTTTCCGAAGTTTGCTTTTTGTTAACCGTTCTACTTTCGGTTTGGCTTCCAGATCTTTTGCCGGAGTCACGAGTTCTATGAGTTTTATTCGTAATGATCTCACGTTCGGATCATTTGGATTGGCTTTTATAAAAGCGGCAATAACCTGAGGGTTATTGCTCATTTGAGCTTGTTGCGCAGTAAGTTTTTCAGCCGGAAGCTTGGTCGCAGACTTCTTTTTTTGCCCTATTACGATAATCAGACAGAAGAAAAAAGCCACCATAAATATCTTTTTCATATCAATAATGGAGCTAAATTAAAAAAAATAATAACACTTTACCATAACGCTGAAAACTATATTTTAGTTTGCATAATAATTATTATCTTTGCATGGCTAAAAAACCAACTCAATCTAACGAATTTTTAATAAAAAAACCAGATAATATGTACACACCAGTTGCTGCAGATGTAGCGAAATTAAGAAACACAACAGGAGCAGGAATGATGGACTGCAAAAAAGCGCTAACTGAAGCGGAAGGAGATTTTGACAAAGCAATAGAAATCCTTAGAAAAAAAGGACAGAAAGTTGCTGCGAACAGAGCTGACAGAGAATCTACAGAAGGTGCTGTAATTGCAAAAGTAAATAATGACAAAACAAGAGGTGTTATTATTGCACTGAATTGTGAGACTGATTTTGTGGCGAAAAATGAAGATTTCGTGAGATTAGCTCACGATCTGGCTGAACTGGCTTTGGGAAAAACAAAAGAAGAATTTCTGGCTTCTGATTATAAAGGAATCACTGTTGCGGATAAACTGACCGAACAAACCGGCGTTATCGGAGAGAAAATCGAAGTTGGTTCTTTTGAAACTATTGAAGGTCCTTATTTGGGAGCATATATTCATGCAGGAAATAGAATTGCAGCCATTACTTCACTGTCTGCTGATGTTTCCGGTGCTGAAGAAGTTGCAAAATCTGTATCGATGCAGGTTGCAGCTATGAACCCGATGGCTTTGGATGAAACGAAAGTTTCTGAAGAAACAATCAATAAAGAATTGGATATCGAAAGAGAACTTTTGACTAAAGAAGGAAAGCCTGCAAATATTATCGAAAACATCCTGAAAGGGAAAATGCAGCGTTTTTATAAAGATAACACATTGGTGCACCAGGCGTTCATCAAAGACGGAAGTATTTCTGTCGCAGATTACGTAAAATCAATCAATGACGATTTGAAAGTGGTAGGATTTGTAAGAGTAAGCCTTACTTAATATCTTCCTTTTTATCCATAAAAAATCCCGCTTTGAATAGTCTTAGCGGGATTTTTATTTTTTGTTTAAGGTGTTGAATTATCTTTTTATTCGAAACTTGATATAAGTAATGGTTTTTCCTTTTGATGAAAAAAGTTCTTCATAATAGGTTTTAATTTCTCTCAGCAAAGGCGTTTCGGGATCATATTCCGGAGCACCATAAATATCGTGATGCGCAGAGATGATTTCATGTCCCAGTCCTTGCAGCAAACCAAGTGTATATCCGTGAAGAAATTCTGAATCTGTTTTTAAATGAATAATTCCGTCGGATTTCAGAATTTTTTTATATCGATCCAGAAAATCGGGATGGGTCATCCGGTGTTTGGTACGCCTGTATTTTATTTGCGGATCCGGAAAAGTAATCCAGATTTCATCTACTTCGTCAGTATCAAAAAAATGATCAATCAGTTCAATTTGTGTTCTTAGAAAACAGACATTTTTAAGGTTTTTTTCATCTGCTTCTTTCGCTCCAAACCAGAATCTAGCTCCTTTAATATCGATTCCTATAAAATTTTTCTTAGGAAAAGCCTGCGCCAATCCCACCGAATATTCCCCTTTTCCGCAACCTAATTCCAGAATAACAGGATTTTCATTTTTAAAAATTTCTGACCGCCATTTCCCTTTCAGATGATAACCACTGATGGCTTCTTCGCGAGTAGGCTGTATCACATTCGTAAGGAGTTTGTTTTCAGCAAATCTCGCCTGTTTATTTTTCTTCCCCATTGGTAAAATTAATGCGTGCAAAGGTAATGAAACCCAATGTAACTGGTGAAAAAGAAAGCTACAAATTATTTTGGAGGATTCCCAAGAGATACCATAATTGCTTTGCCGACCGTTTTCTGTGAAGCATACTGCGCGCCACATACCAAACTTGAGAACAGATACTGGCCTTTCAAAATGACAATAGTATTCTGGCCTTTTGCGGGAACAGCGAGCCTGTATTTGGTGTAACCTGTTCCTTCTATCCGCATAATCATATCGCAATCAGACAGATTTTCAATAAGAACGGTGGTGTCTTTGCTGGTTGGGTCATTGTCAAAAAGTGAATTTAAAACTTTTACCGTTTTATTTTTATGTTCTTCGGCGGAAGGATTCATCAGCATTTCAAATTCGGCTTGCTCAGGATTTTCGTAATTCACTGCAACTGAAGAGGACTTGTTTGTTACAGATTTGGTTTCAGTGGCTGAAGAAGTGGAAGATGAAGATTTCTTAGTAAATATAGAACTTCTTTTAGGTTTAGTTTCACGTTCAGGTGTCGGAACGTTTGTTTTTTTAACGATGGTTTTAGGTGTAGGATTGGCCAATTCACGTTGGGCTTTGGCAAGCTGTTCCTGGTAGTAGCGGATTTGTTTCTGACGGATGATTTCATTCATCTCGTCAAAAGATATTTTGGTAGAAGGCCGCCTTTTCAGCATAGCGAGTTTTTCCTGCATATCTGCAACGCGCTGATCGTCCGGATGTGCTTTTTTAATATAATCGGCCAAAAGATCCATGAGCCGGGGTTTCAAAACAGATCTCCGCGGATCATCAGGATGCGCATCGCGCAGAAATGCATCCAGTTCATAAATGTTGTGGCTTTTTATAATATTATTGTAGTTTTTCATTTTCTGCTGTGCCGGAACAATCGTAAACGCAAACAGCGCGAATATGAAAAAAAGGAATTTGTACATTCTCTATAGTTTAAAAATTATTAGAAATAACGGGATTTTTCGGGAAATGTTATCATTCCGTTACAGTTTCCATCAGTTTTGAGTTTTGGAGCCTTCGCTGATAAATGGGAAGATAACGTTCAATATAAATGGCAACTGCTTCATAATTTCCGGCTGCTATCAGAGGTCTCAGGTCATCGGAACTGTACACAAACTGGAGGAAATTATCTATAAATTGCTTCGGAATTTTAAGTTTTAAAAAATATTCTTCGCCATAATATTGTTTAATATTGTTTATGGCAGCATTCATCTTTTCATAGTTTTGCAGGCGTTGTTTCTTTTTATGATCACCGCTGATCAAATCGTAAATAGTGTCGATGCTAAAGGAAAGTCCGCCATCAGCCAATGATAAAACCGGCGCTTGTTGAGGTGTGCCATCGCCTTTTGGTTCGGGCAATCCGATAATGGTTTTCAGTTTCATTTCCTTTTCACCTGTTTTCAGTGACAGAACATCTTTCTTTAAATTTCCGGAAGGTTTGAATTTGTTAATCACTACTTCCTGTATTTCGTAATAGGCAATTTTCAGTTCTACAATATTCAAAGAGGTCTGAAGCATTTTTTCCGTAATCACCACATCTTTCCGGTCTGTAACAATGGACGTAAAACGCACTACATCTCCGGGTTTGGCCTTGATGCTGAAACTTCCGTTGAAATTGGTAAGAATGGTGCGTTGTTCATTCAGATTCGTAACATACACCTGATTCAGATAATAAGACGATCGGTCGCGAAGAAGAATTTCACCAGAAAACACCTGAGCATTCAGATTTGACATCAGCAAACAGGCAAACAATATTACAACACTACGCATAGATTCGCAAAAATAAACAGAAATTCTTTTCAACCAAGGATTTAGATTCCGACAGAGCGTTAAAGTTAGGTTAAAGTATTTCCCAGAAAGCCTTAAATTATTCACTGAGACACTTTCGCCATTCTAAAAAATCGTACCTTTAAACCTGAATGTAAATATTTTCACATGAAAAAAAATGTTTTAAGTTTATTTTTAATTTCCACTTTACTTCTCAATACCGGATGTAATACTATGAAGACAAATTCAGCAGCTTCCGAGCCTGTGGTCAATGCTACCTTGGCATCGAACCCTTTTATGAAAAAAAGCTCCCTGCAATATCAGGCTCCGGAATTTGACAAAATAAAAGACGAGCATTTTCGGCCGGCTTTTGAATACGGATTGCAACAACAACTTTTTGAACTTTCTGAAATTACCGAAAATAAAGCGGCTCCCACTTTTGAAAACACCATTCTTGCTTTAGAAAACAGTGGTGAAGTACTAAAAAGAGCACAAAGTGTTTTCTTTAATTTTACAAGTGCCAATACAAATCCTGAACTTCAGAAATTGCAAGTGGAATTTGCGCCTAAATTCGCTGCCCAACAGGATGAAATTTATTTGAACGACCAATTATATCAGCGGGTGAAAGCTATTGATATTCAGTCTCTCACCGGAGAAGACCGAAGGCTTGCAGAATACTATCTTCAGAAATTTGAAATCGCTGGTGCCAATCTTTCCGCAGATAAAAAAGAACAGCTGAAAAAAGTAAACGAAGAACTGGCAAGCCTTTCAACGCAATTCAGCAATAAGCTTCTGGAAGCCCGGAAAGAGGGAGGTTTGCTGATTTCCGATGTAAAAGAATTGGAAGGGCTTTCGGCTGATGAAATTGCTTCAGCTGCAGCGAATGCAAAAACAGCAGGACATTCCGGAAAATATCTTTTGGCTTTGCAAAATACAACGCAGCAGCCTCTTCTGCAAAATCTGAAAAACAGAAATACGAGAGAAAAACTCTTCCATGCCTCTTGGACACGTGCCGAAAAAGGCGATGCCAATGATACAAGAAAGGTTTTGGAACAACAAGCAAAATTACGCCTGAAAAAAGCACAGTTGTTAGGGAAAAAATCTTTTGCTGAATGGAAACTGCAGGATCAGATGGCGCAAAAACCCGAGAAAGCGAGAGAGCTTCTCATGCAACTTGCTCAGCCAGCTGTAGAAACCGCTAAACGGGAAAGAAACGAAATTCAAGCGTTGATTGATAAACAAAAGGGAGGTTTTGAACTCGCTCCGTGGGATTGGAATTTCTACGCAGAACAAGTGCGGAAAGCAAAGTATGATTTGGACGAAAATCAAATAAAACCTTATTTTGAAGTTACTACTGTTTTGGAAAAAGGAGTTTTTTATGCTGCAGAAAAATTCTTTGGAATCACTTTCAAGAAAAGAACAGATCTTCCGGTCTATCATCCGGATGTAATTACGTATGAAATTTTCGATAAAGATGGAACTTCTATGGCCATTTATTATTTAGATTTCTACACAAGAAGCAACAAAAGTGGAGGAGCTTGGATGAATAATTACGTGGATCAATCTCACTTATTAGGTCAAAAACCAGTGATTACCAATGTGTTTAATTATCAGAAACCGGCAGCCGGAAAGCCTTCTCTTATTTCATATGATGATGTGACGACCATGTTTCATGAATTCGGGCATACCTTGCACGGATTGTTTGCCAATCAAAAATATGTTTCGCTTTCGGGCACCAATACACCGCGCGATTTTGTAGAGTTTCCGTCGCAAATCAATGAATTTTTCGCATTAGAACCTTCAGTTCTCAAAAATTATGCACTTCATTACGAGACCGGAAAGCCGATGCCACAGGATCTTGTTGATAAAATAAAAAATGCGGATTCATTCAATCAAGGATATTCAACCACTGAATTGGTTTCTGCAGCAATGCTGGATATGTCCTGGCATTCAATTACGGATGAAAACCAACTGAAACCTACTCTGGAATTTGAAAAAGAAGTTTTGAAGAAAACCGGATTTACACTTTCGGAAGTTCCACCAAGATACCATTCTCCTTATTTTGCCCATATTTGGGGTGGTGGTTATTCCGCAGGTTACTATGCTTATATGTGGAGTGATGTTTTGAATGCATCAGCTTGGGATTATATTGTCAATAACGGCGGAATGACGCGAGCAAACGGAGATCGTTTCCGTGAATATATTCTTTCAGTGGGGAATTCCCGAGATTTGAATCAGGCGTTTAAAGACTATACCGGAAAAGACCCGGATATTAACCCATTATTGAGGAATAAAGGGTTTATCAAGTAAATTGTAAAATCAAAATTATACAGGTTGTTTCAGCGATGAGACAACCTTTTTTGTTGAAATACATTGGTGGTTTATCCTTAAAATTGTCATTTCAAAACCTTAAATTTGCTGATTATTGAAAATCGGATAACATGTTTTACGATCACCAGCAGATAGAAAAAAAATGGCAACAGTATTGGAAAGAAAATCAAACCTATAAAGCTTCCAATAATACTTCCAAACCGAAATTTTACGTTTTGGATATGTTCCCTTATCCATCTGGAGCAGGGCTTCACGTCGGCCATCCGTTGGGTTATATTGCTTCAGATATTTATGCAAGATATAAAAGACATCAGGGTTTTAATGTGCTTCATCCGATAGGTTATGATTCTTTCGGGCTTCCCGCGGAGCAATATGCAATTCAGACAGGACAGCATCCTGCCGTAACTACCGAGCAGAATATTACAAGATATGAAGAACAACTTCGCAGAATCGGTTTTTCTTTCGATTGGAGTCGGGAACTGAGAACTTCGGATCCATCGTATTATAAATGGACCCAATGGATTTTTATCGAACTTTTTCATTCGTGGTACAATAAATCCACTGATAAAGCGGAACCCATTTCATCTCTGATCAAACATTTCGAAAACTATGGAACGGAGAATTTAATCGCACAACAATCCGAAAAACTTGATTTTACGGCTAACGAATGGAACACAGCTTCTGAAACTGATAAGGAAGATATCCTATTGAATTATCGCATGGCGTTCCGTGCTGAAACTACAGTAAACTGGTGTCCGGCTTTGGGAACAGTTCTCGCGAATGATGAAGTAAAAGACGGTAAATCTGAACGTGGCGGTTTTCCGGTGTATCAAAAGAAAATGATGCAGTGGAGCATGAGAATTACGGCCTATTCTGAAAGATTACTCCAAGGATTACAGCAAATTGATTGGCCTCAACCGCTGAAAGATGCACAGGAATACTGGATCGGGAAATCTCAGGGTGCAGCGGTTAAGTTTGCGACAGAAAGTGAAGAAATTATAGAAGTTTTTACTACACGCCCCGATACTATTTTTGGTGCTACCTTCATGGTTCTCGCTCCCGAAAATCCTTTGGTAGAAAAGCTCACGACAGCGGAGCAGAAAATCGAAGTGCAAAATTATATTGAAGAAACCTCCAAAAAAACCGAACGCGACAGAATGTCTGATGTGAAAAACGTTTCCGGAGCCTTCACAGGAAGTTACGCTTTGAATCCTTTTACAAAGAAAAAAATGCCGGTTTATATTTCCGATTATGTCTTGATGGGTTACGGAACCGGCGCAGTGATGGCAGTTCCGGCGCATGATGAACGCGATCATCGTTTTGCGAAAAAATTCGGATTGGAAATCGTGAATGTAATCAAAAATGAGGTGGATGTCCAGGAAGAATCCTACGATTCTAAAGATTCTGTCTGTGTGAATTCTGATTTTCTGAACGGACTGAATTATACAGAAGCTAAAAATAAAATTATTGCGGAAATTGAAGACCGAGATCTTGGTCACGGAACGACTAATTACCGCCAGCGCGATGCCATTTTCTCCAGACAGCGGTATTGGGGCGAACCCGTTCCGGTCTATTATAAAGACGGAATGCCATATACATTGCCGGTTTCCGCCTTGCCTTTAGAATTGCCGGAAGTTGAAAAATACCTTCCTACCGAGGACGGCGATCCGCCATTAGGAAACGCCAAAGAATGGCATTGGGATGAACGAAATGAAAAAATTGTCGCAGCACCTTCTGCTTTGGACAAGGAAAGTGAACGTATTTTTCCCTTGGAATTATCTACAATGCCTGGTTGGGCCGGAAGTTCGTGGTATTTCCTGAGATATATGGATCCGAATAATGGTGAGGTTTTTACGGATAAAAAACTTTCGGATTATTGGGGACAGGTTGATTTGTACATTGGAGGAAGCGAGCATGCTACAGGACATTTGTTGTATTCCCGTTTTTGGAATATGTTTTTGAAAGACAGAGGTTTTATTTCTCAGGAAGAACCCTTTAAGAAATTGATCAATCAGGGAATGATCTTGGGGATGAGTGCTTTTGTTTATAGAATAAATTATACGAATAAATTTGTTTCCAAAAATCTCGTTCAGGAATATGATGTTCAAAAAATCCACGTTGATGTTTCCTTATTAAAAGGAGCAACTGATGAACTCAATACGGAAGCTTTTAAAAAATGGAGGCCAGAGTTTGCTGATGCGGAATTTATTTTGGAAGACGGAAAATACATCACCGAAAGGGAAGTAGAAAAAATGTCTAAATCCAAATACAATGTCGTAAATCCTGATGATATTTGTGATGAATACGGTGCCGATTGTCTGCGTCTTTACGAAATGTTTCTCGGTCCGCTGGAACAGAGTAAACCCTGGAATACACAGGGACTTTCCGGTGTTTACGGTTTCCTGAAGAAGTTTTATAATTTATATTATGATGGAGATGTGGTTTCCATTTCTGAGGAAGAACCCACAAAACAGGAGTACAAGGTTCTGCATACTTTAATCAAAAAAGTTATGTGCGATCTGGACAATTTTTCATTCAATACTTCCGTTTCATCATTTATGATTGCAGTGAATGAACTGCAGAAGCTGAAATGTAACAAAAGAAAAATTCTTGAACCTTTGGCTGTAGTTATTTCGCCTTATGCGCCGCATATTTGCGAAGAGCTTTGGCGTGTTTTCGGGTATAAAACTTCGATAGAGTTTGCGGAATTCCCTGCTTTTATTGAGGCATACATTTTGGAGGATGAGTTTGAGTATCCTGTAAGTTTTAACGGGAAAATGAAGTTTAAAATAACGCTTCCTGCAGATTTAGAAATTAATCAAATTGAAGAACGGGTGATGCAGGATGAAAAAACCGTTAAACAATTGGTTGGAAATTCGCCAAAGAAAGTGATAATCGTTCCGAAAAAAATCATTAATATTGTCGTTTAGTTCCAAAAAAAAAGGAAAACACAATTGATGAATTCGTAAAAAAATAATTCTTTTTTCTCGAGTTTACAGCATTTTGATCGGAATTGAAAGTATCACGTAAAAAATCAAACATTATTTGCGGATTTTCCAATATTAACACTTGTTCATGTTGAGAAAAATGCAATAGAAATCTTGTGGGTAAGAAATATTTGTGGTTATTTTACGGCGCGAAAATTTAAAATAATAATTATAATTTAGTTTAATATGGAAATGAATGTTTCAAACGACGAACAAGTTGTTGCTAGAAAAGCAGGTGGGTTAAATCCTACATTAATATTGCCTATTCTTCTCGCTATTGGGTATTTAATCTATTACTTTGTATTAGGAAATCCTTCAAACTTTACCGATGATCCAAGGCTTACCGGAATGTCTGTAGGCTTCTCAGGTGTAGAAACGAAAGAATTGCATCCAGACGGATTTATGGGTATTATTTATATGGGAGGCCCAATCGTACCGATCCTGATTACCTTTATGATTATTGTAATCGTTTTCTCTATTGAGCGTGCTCTTATGCTTAACAGAGCTCAGGGACAAGGGAACTTGGATCAGTTCGTTATGTCAATCAGAAGACTTCTTAATGAAAACAAAATTGATGAAGCCATCGAAGAATGCGACAGACAAAGAGGTACAGTAGGAAATGTAATTAAAGAAGGATTGGTGTCTTACAAAGCTCTGGCTCATGATACCACCATGAATAAAGAACAAAAAATGGCAGCCCTTAACAAGGCTATCGAAGAGGCTACCACTCTGGAAATGCCAATGCTGGAGAAAAACATGATGATTCTCTCTACTCTTGGTACCGTAGCAACGCTTGTAGCACTATTAGGTACCGTAATTGGGATGATTAAAGCATTTAACGCTTTAGGATCTGGTGGAGGTACGCCAGACTCTGCAGCACTTTCAATCGGTATTTCTGAAGCATTAATTAATACCGCTTTAGGTATTGGTACTTCAGCAGTTGCAATTATCTTTTATAATTATTTTACCTCTAAGATCGACAGCATGACCTTCAAAATTGATGAGATTGCAATGTCTATTCAGCAGTCTTTTGCAGAACACCATTAATAGGTGAGGGCCAATTCAATTCATCTGTGATGAAAGCCCGGAAAAATTAGTAGTTAAAATAATAATATTAAGATAATGGCGAGAGTTAAACCTAAACGACATAATATACGTGTAGACATGACAGCGATGACCGACGTGTCCTTCCTGTTGCTCACGTTCTTTATCCTCACCGCCCAGTTTGCAAAACCGGATGTGGAGAATATTACGACGCCATCTTCAATTTCTGAAAAGTTGCTTCCGGATGGAAGTCTGATGACGATCTTGAGCACAACAGACGGTAGATTCTATTTCACGCCCGTAGAAAATGGAACCGAAAGAATGCAGCTTTTAGACAATATGGCAAAGAAATACGGAACCACCTTCTCCGATGAGGAAAAAGCAGCATTCACAAGAGTGACTGCGATAGGAGTGCCGATGAATCAACTGAAAGGCTTTTTAAATCTTTCAGAAGAAGATCAGGAAAATTTTAAAGCTCCTGGTGTTCCTATGGATGAAAACAGCAAAGAGTTAATCGACTGGGTAGAGCAAAGTTTGGCAGTAAATCCCGATTACAAAATGGCAATAAAAGGAGATACCGATACCAAATACAACAGGGTGAAAGGCCTGTTTGAAGGATTGAGAGATATCGATTTCCTTAAATTTTGGTTAATTACAAATCAGGAAGTAGGTCCTACTAACTAATAAGAAAATGGCAGATATACAAGTTAATGATAATAGTGGAAAAGGTAAAAAGGTTCGCTCCAAAAAGCAACCTCCTCATGTGGACCTTACTCCCATGGTGGATTTGGCCTTTCTTTTGATTACATTTTTTATGTTGGTTACCACTTTCAACAAACCAAATGTAATGGACTTGGGATTGCCTGCGAAACCGAAAGAGCCTACAGAAGAACCAAGGACAGAAATTAAATTGAGCAATTCCATCTCAATTATTATCGGAAAAGATAACCGGGTTTTTTACCATCAGCAGGATCAAACTTCTCTGAATGATCAAAATTTTACCGAAACCACTTTCGATAGAGAAGGCATCAGAGCAGTAGTTCAGCAAGCGAAAGCCAGAGCAGAGGATCAGGAAAAATTCACTGTAATTATTAAACCTACAGATGAAGCTTTGTACAAAAACTTTGTTGATATGTTGGATGAGATGGCCATTACCAAGAATGAGCGTTACGGTATTACCGAAATCCGCCCTTGGGAACAGGAAATCTATGATAGAAAAATAGGAGTAGCGGCAGCACCTGCAGCTACCTCCGGTCAGTAAGTTGACAGTTAAAATTTAAAAGTAAAATGGCAAACGAAAATACATACAATGAAAATCTGAGCTTGGATGAAATTGTATTCGAAAACAGAAACAAAAGCTATGGTGCTTATGATCTGAGAAGTTCCTACCGGAAAATTCTTACAAGATCGTTTATCCTGGGTACAGTTTTGTTTTGTGTAGTTGCAATCACACCGTTTGTGATCATGCAGATCCAACAAATGACTGCCAAGGAAAAAACGGAAGTTGAGGCCAATCTGATTGAAATTTTGCCGGAAGAAACCATTATTGAACAGCCAGAAGAAGATCTTCCGCCACCTCCACCTCCTCCTCCGGTAGAAGAGGAACAAATTGAGATTATTCAGAATGTAGTTCCGGAACCTAAAAAAGCACCTGTGGTAGAAACACCGCCGCCACCAATTTCTCAACAATTGGAAACTACAACGGGAGTTGTAGCTCAGGAAGGAGTGAAAACGCCTACCTACACACCTCCGCCGCCGCCACCTTCTACAGGAACTAAGGCTGCAACGATTGAAGCGCCAAAAGTGGATGTCAATAAAATTTATGATGATGTAGAGCAAAGCGCTGCTTTTCCTGGAGGTATCAACTCATTTAGAAACAGGTTTGTTAGTAATTTTGACGGCTCTGTTATGGAAGGTGAAGGGTCAGTAAAAACTGAGGTGACGTTCGTAGTAGAACGCGATGGAAGTCTTACTGATATTAAAGCCAATGGCCCAAACAGAGACATGAATGCCGAAGCGATCCGTACGGTGAAGTCCATCAGAAATAAATGGACACCTGCTAAGATAAACGGACAAACCGTTAGAATGAGATTCAGGTTTCCAATTACGATGAATTTCGAATAAATGGCACTTTAGTTGTAATGAAATCAAAGAGAAGCAAACGCTTCTCTTTTTTTAATTTTTCTTATTTTTGTAACCGTATGATGTTCAATTGGCTTTCGATATTAGCAGGATTTTTTTATGTTCTCCTGGGTTTTTTTATCATTCTTAAACTTTGGTTCTTTGTTCCTTTGGAAGCTACCATTGCCTATATGTTGGGAACACTGATGATTCTCTATGGATCGTTCAGGATCTTCCGCGGTGCAAAAAGAATAAAGCAATTCAGAAATGAAAATTAAAGTTTTTGGCCTTCTTCTTTTGATGGTCGTATTATCTTGCAAAAAAAGTCCGCCTATAGAAGAATATCATAAAGGAAATCTTACTATTCTGACAGATGAGTCTTTTGAAAGTGTAACACAAGCACTTGCAGATGGATATATGATGACCTATCCTGATACGAAAATAAACGTGGAAACTAAAAAAGAAGACCATGCGTTTTTGGATCTTTTGCAGGGAAAAGCGAAAATTATCGTCATGTCCAGAGATTTGAATGGAGAAGAAATAAAAGAATACGAAAGGGTTATGGATCTGGAATACAGGCCAGACAGGTTTGCAGCAGATGCAGTGGTTTTTGTAGTTCCTAACGATTCTCCACTTCAGAGTATTTCTATGGATGAAATTATTGATGCGTTACATTCTGAAGAAAAAAAACTGATTTTCGACGGTACCAATTCCAGTAATTTGAATTTCGTGGCACAGAAAATCAATAAAAAACCATCAGATCTGAAGTTTTCTATTTTAAGCGGTAATGAGAATGTTATCCAAAATCTGGAGAAATATCCAGGTAAAATTGGCGTGGTCGCACTGAATAGCTTCAGCAGGCCCTATTCCAAAGAAGCAGAGGAATTGAGAAATAAAGTGAAAATCTTGCCTGTAACAGTCAAGGGAAAATCAATATCGCCGGAAATTCTGAATCTTGCCAATATGTCTTACCCATTTACCAGAACCCTTTATTTTCTTACCAGCGAAGCCAATTTCAGTATGGCGAACGGATTTATCAGATTTTCCTGTACTCATATCGGACAAATGATTGTTCAGAAAGAAGGTTTGCAGAAATATAATCTCTATCAACGGGAGGTTAAAATGTATTAATTATCCCCATCGATATAAATTTGGAATAAATATTGTGTACTATTAGACAAATAATGAAAAAATATAAGATTTAAAATGAAAAATGTAATGAACATATCTAAAAAAGTAGTACTTGGAGTTGCAGTCGGATTTTTTGCTAATTTCACTTTTGCGCAGTCTTTACAGGAAGGAATTACGAGTATCGACAGTCATAAATATGCTCAGGCAAAAAAGAATTTTGAGGAAATGATCAGCAAATCTGCCTCCGCCGAAAACTATTTTTATTTAGGAAATACATACCTCACCCAAACTGAACCTGATTTTACAAAAGCGGAAGAATATTTCAGAAAAGGATTGGCTGCCGACAGCAAGGATTATCTGAACAAAATCGGTTTGGCTACTATAAAATTAGGAAAAGGAAATAAAGCTGCAGCCATTGCAGAAATTCAGAAAATTGTAAAAGATTCCAGAGAGAGAGATCCGGAAGTTCTTTTCAGAGCTGGACAAGCTTTGACACTTTTTGAAAAAAATAATGATGCTGATTTGGCAGTACAGTTTCTTGATAAAGCCATAGAGAAATCCCGAAAAGGTGTTCCTGCACATTATTACTACACTTTGGGAGATGCATTTCGGTTGAAATTGACGAACAGTCCTCAGGTGGCGGGTGATGCTATGACGGCTTACGATAAAGCATTGCCTGTTGCTGCTAATAAAGCATCTGTTTATACCAGAATGGGAACATTATGGATGCAGGCTCAGCAGTGGCAAAAAGCCAGACAGGAAATTACAAAAGCCATCGCAGCAGATCCAACGTATGCTCCAGCGTACAAAGCTTTAGCGAACTATGAAATCAGATTCCAGCAAGCGGCGAACGCTACAAAAGCCTTGGAAAACTATGCTAAATACGCAGATGAAGATCCTGATACTCAACTGGAGATCGCAAAACTTTATTTCACAAATCAGAATTATGCAAACGCTAGAGCTACGTTAAACAAAGTTTTTCCTGTAGTTCAGGATCCTATTAAGTACAAGCTGAGAGCATATCTGGATTATGCCGATAAAAATTACACCCAGGCTCAGGCAGATCTTAATACATTCATCACAACAGTGACTGATAAGACGAGAATTTACCCTGCAGACAGAGGTTTGGAAGGATTGATTATCGCTGGTTTGGCGAAAGATGAAAAAGATGAAGCGAAAAAATCTGCTATGATGCAAGAAGCTCAACAGAAAATTACCATTGCAAAAAATGCAAAAGATCAAACATTAGATTGGGATGCAGAAATAATTAAAATTAAAGGCGGCGGTGCCAACGTTGCAGCTGCGAATGCAGGGCCGACTAGTCCTGCGATTGAAGCTTTGAAAAAGCAAATCGCGGCCAATCCGAATGATGTAGATGCAATTGTAAAATTGGGAGCAGCATATCAAGAAGTACAGAACTGGGACGCAGCCATTTTGACTTGGGATAAAATGATTGCTATATCACCCACTTGGGCGTATTCTTATTATGCGAAAGGATCTGCATATCAGCAACTTTCCAATCCTGAGATGGCTGAAACTTCATACCAGAAATTTATAAATACTGTTCTTGCACAAAAACCTGAAGAACAAGAGCAGCAAAAGGAAACTCTTTCCTATGCATATTATGCGGTTGCCTTTTATAACCTGGAAAAAAATCCTGCGAAAGCGAAGGAATATGCTGCGAAAGCAGTACAACTGAAACCGGATTATCAGGATGCAATTGAACTGAACAAACAGCTGAACTCAGACAGCTAATCTGATATAGTAACTCAAATATTCCCGGTAATAATGCCGGGATTTTTTATTATTGTAAATTTGAAATATGAAAATTGATATTCTCGCTATAGGAGCTCATCCTGATGATGTGGAATTGGGATGCGGGGGAACCATTGCTAAAATGATTTCTGAAGGGAAAAAAGTCGCTGTTTTAGATTTAACCCGTGGTGAATTGGGAACAAGGGGAACAGATGAAACCCGAAAACAAGAAGCGGAAGAAGCATCCCGAATTTTGAAAATTTCAGCTCGTGAAAATTTGGGATTAAAAGATGGATTTCTGATTAATTCAGAGGAATCCCAATTGAAAATTGTAAAAATAATCCGAAAATACCGTCCCGAAATGGTATTGGCGAATGCTATTGAAGACCGGCATCCCGATCATGCAAAAGCAGCTAAATTGATTTCAGATGCTTGTTTTCTTTCCGGATTGATAAAAATTGAAACCGAATTAGACGGGCAGGAACAGGAAGCATGGCGGCCAAAGCATATTTTCCATTATATCCAGTGGAGAAATATCGAACCCGATTTTGTGGTAGATATTTCCAATTTCATGGATCAAAAACTGGAAGCGTGTTTGGCATATAAAACCCAGTTTTATGATCCTGATTCCAAAGAACCCATGACCCCGATTGCTACAAAAGATTTCCTGGAAAGCCTTACCTATAGAGCCCAGGATTTGGGAAGATTGTCAGGATGTGTTTACGCTGAAGGTTTTACAACCGAAAGAATGCTTGCCTTCAAAAATTTCGATAGTTTAGTTTTTTAATTCAGACAAAAATATTATATTTGCACCCACAAAACGGTGGTTGTAGCTCAGTTGGTTAGAGCGTCGGATTGTGGTTCCGAAGGTCGGGGGTTCGAGACCCCTCATCCACCCAAAAATTAAAAACGCACTGATTTTCAGTGCGTTTTTTGGTTGTAATTTTTTTAGATTTTATTTCTTATCATCCGGAGCATTAGCAGGAAACCTTCCCTGGGTATAATCTCTGGAAATAGCCGATTTCTCGAATTTCAATTTCCCGGAAAGCGTTTCAATAACAATTCCGTCTTCCATTATTTGGGCAATTCTTCCGTGCATACCGGAGGTAGTTACTACCCTCTGTCCGATTTTCAGTTCTGCCTGAAAGTTCTTTTCCTGCTTTTGTTTTCTCATTTGAGGGCGAATCATCAGGAAATAAAAACCGACAAACATTAATGCCATCATCAGCATCATGGTCATTCCTCCGCCGTCGCCAGCCGGAGCTTGTAAAAATATAGTGATCATTATAAATTATTTTAATTGATTACATTGGCGGAGAACGATAGAATAATCGGTGCATTTTCTACGTTAGCATACACTTCTGCCTGTTTATTTTGTGGCCCGTCAAAACTCGCTGAGTCAAATTTCAGCGTAATCTGTCCTTTTTGACCAGGAAGAATCGGCGTTTTGGTAAAGTTCGGTGCCGTACATCCGCAGCCTGGTTTTACTTCAGAAATGATCAATGGATTTTCTCCGGTATTGGTTACTTCGTAGATATGTTCTACACTTTCTCCTTTCTTCACTTCTTTGAAATCAAAGTGATTTTCGGATAGTACGAGATTGGTCAAAGGATGAGACTGTGCTTTTTTCAGCATTTCGTCCTGTGGATTTGCAGTAGCCATTTCTGCCGGCATTTCGGTGAGGGCTGTTTCCGTGGTGTTTTCTTCTATTAAAACGTCAGGCTTTTCGTTTTTTCCGCAGGAATTGAAAGCAACCGCCATCATTCCAAAAGAAAGCATAATGATTGATTTTTTCATAATTTAAATTCTATTTAATTCTTTGGTATATTTATCTAAAATTCCGTTCACAAAAATATTGGATTTTTCGTTCGCATACACTTTTGAAACTTCAATGTATTCATTAATAATAACTCTTGAAGGCGTTAGTGGAAAACGATCGATTTCAGTAATACCAGTAATGAGGATAATTTTATCCATCAAAGAAATCCTTTCCAAATCCCAGTTTTCCAGTCTTTTTTCCAGCTTTTCCTCGTTCTCTTCCCAGTTGTGATGCGTTTCCCGAAGGAGTTTTCTGGCAAATTCTTCATCTTCACGATCCTTGATCATTCGGATCAGCGTATGAGATTCTTCGTGTTCCTTGAAGTAGCCGATGGTTTTCTGAACCATGGAATTGGAAATATGAAAATCATCAGACCAGCTCAGTTCTTTTTCTTCGATATGCTCATGAAAGTCCTCATTTTCAGCAATGTATCTTAGGAAAAGTTTGCCGATGAATTTCTGATCTTCTTCGTAGGAGAGGTTGTTTTCCTGCATAAAATCCTTGTAACGTTTCCCGGATATAATCCGTTGAAAAGTCTTTACCAAAAGATCATCGTGCATTTCCCACTGAAGTTCTTTATGTTTCGATGTGAAGGAAATCCTTTCTCTGTTTTCCTCAATTTTCTTTAAAACTTGGTTGCTGATGAATTTCTGATTAGGATTCAGTTCAGCATCGGTTTTCAAATATTTGTTTTTTCCAATTTCGATCTGCTTTTCTGCCAATTCCTTTAAAGCCACCATGAAATTGAGTTGGTAAATATAAAGATGGTAAATTTTATCAATTTCCGTCAGCATATTTTTTTCCAGAATATCATATTTTAGAGGGTTTTGGTAATAAGAATAAAGGGTTTTCACCACTTTTTCACGAATCTGTCTTCTTCCTAACATTTCAAAGAACTTTTATGGGTGCAAAGATAGTATTTTTTTGGAAAAGAGTCCCGCAAAACCGCAGGCAGAAGCTACGCTATCTATTTTCAAAACCGTATTTTTGCATAAATTTTTTTCCAAAATGAAAGCGCTGAAAACCCTCAATCCTTATTTCTGGAAACACAGAATTCTGTTGTTTTGGGGTTTTCTGTTCATCGTTGCCAGCAATTTCTTCAATATTTTCAAGGTTCAGTTTGTAGGGAAATCGGTAGATGAGATCGCAAATAATGATACTTTTGGGTTTAATCAGCAAGTGCTTATTTACGTGGGAATTATTGTCGGATCTTCGCTACTCACAGGTTTTTTTACGTTTATGATGCGGCAGACGATTATTGTAACATCCAGAAAGATAGAATATGAATTGAAAAACAAAATCTATCGCCATTATCAGGAAATGACTCTCTCGCAATACAAAAGCACGACGATAGGAGATCTGATGAACAGGCTGAGTGAAGATGTAGTAGCCGTAAGAATGTATCTCGGGCCGGGCGTAATGTATGTTGTCAATCTCGTTGTTTTATTGATTGTCACCAGTATTTACATGGTGAATACAGATGCGGAGATGACTTTATGGACGCTTATTCCACTTCCGATTTTGTCTTTTGTAATTTATAAAGTAAGTTCCATTATCAATGCAAAATCGAAAATAATGCAGAAAAGCCAATCTGCGATTTCTACTTTTGTTCAGGATAGTTTTTCGGGAATTCGGGTGGTGAAATTTTTTGCAAAAGAAAAATATATCGAGAAAAATTACGGAATAAAAGTAAAAGATTATCAGGAAAAAGCACTGGATCTTGCTAAAACCGAAGCGTATTTCTTCACGATTATTTTATTTGTTATCGGATTATTAAATGTCGCAATTCTTTGGATTGGTGGACAAAAATATCTGGCCAATGAAATATCTGTCGGGAAAATTGCAGATTTTTTCATGTACATCAATATTCTGATCTGGCCTTTTTCTATGGTAGGTTGGGTTACGTCCGTCAATCAGCGTGCTGAAGCTTCCATGTCTCGAATTAATGAATTTCTGGAGCAGGTTCCTGAAATCATAAATACCAATCATTCCGTCTATCCGATTCGCGGCGAAATTGAATTCCGGAACGTGAGTTATGTTTATCCCAACACCGGAATTAAGGCTGTTAAAAATCTAAGTTTCAAAGTGAAAGCTGGTGAAAGCCTCGCCATTATGGGAAAAACTGGCAGCGGAAAGTCTACGATTGCTTTGCTTTTGTGCAGAATGATACAACCGACAGAAGGCGTTATTCTGATTGACGGAAAAGATTTGGAAGAACATAACCTGGAGAATTACAGACAGGCGATCGGTTATATTCCTCAGGAAAGTTATCTTTTCTCTGACACGATTGCCAATAATATCGGTTTTCCTATGGATCATCCTACTGAGCAGGAAATTATAAAGTATGCTAAAAAGGCGGATGTTCATAAAAATATTGTAAAATTCAAAGAGCAATATCAAACCATGGTAGGAGAACGTGGTGTGATGCTTTCCGGCGGACAGAAGCAGCGGATTTGCATTGCGAGAGCACTGATTCGGCAACCACAGATTTTAATTTTTGATGATTCGCTTTCTGCTTTGGATACGGAAACGGAGGAAAATATCCTGAATAATATTGAAAACGATCTCCGGAACTGTACTTCCATCATCATCACGCATCGGGAAAGTACTGCTAAAAAAGCGGATAAAATATTGAATCTCACCTAAATAGCGGTGATCTGTTCCGAATAGTATTAAAGATTTTTTATTGATATAAAGATTTGATTACAAATTCCTGAAAAAAATTTTGCAATTGACGGAATTCTTTTATATTTGTTTTCAAGATTTCAAAAATTATCGTACAATGAGTGATTACAAGGAACGCCACGAAAACGAAATTTTCACCAAGGTGTTAAAAGCAGGCAGAAGAACTTATTTCTTTGACGTGCGCGAGACAAAAGCAGGAGATTATTACCTTACGATTACCGAAAGTAAAAAGAACTATTCGGAAAACGGAGATGCAACATTTGAGAAGCATAAAATCTATCTTTACAAAGAAGACTTCAAGGCTTTTCAGGAAATGTTCATGGAAAGTACAGATTTCATCATCAATGAAAAAGGAGAAGATGTAATTTCTGAACGACATGAAAAAGACTTCAAATCCCGTCAGTTCACAATTGATTCAGACGACGAAGTTTAAAATAAACATCAGCATTCCCAATTCAGGAATGCTTTTTTATTGTTTTACATCCAAATAATATGTTTTTCCGCCATACCGAAATGAAGTTTGGTTAGGCGGAAGTTTTTTCACCGTATATTTCCGGGTTCTTCGCGAAGTTAAATAAGGATCAATCACATATTTTTCTATTTTCTCCAAATCTGAATGTTCAGGAAGCCAGAACGTTACCTGTTTGCTTTCTTTTACAGAAATATATTTTTCTTTAAAATGATGATGAACTATGACCTCGTCCTTCGTGCTGTAATATTGGTTCAATCCGAAATGCAACACCAGAAGAACTCCGAAAGCCGAGGCAAAACGGAGAATGCTTTTCCATTCCACTTTCAGAATTAAAAACCGGAGATAATAGAGCGCAACCGTGGAAACCGCAACTTCAGCCAGAGAAAAAGGTATGTTTTTGCTGAAAACGCTTTCAAAACCGGCAAACCATCGAATAAGTACCAAAACATTGGACACCAGTAAATCATAAAATTCAAAAAGCCAGCTGAACTTTATTCCCATTCCGGCCATAGGAGCGAGAAACATGCTGTAAATAATGATGATTTCAGCAATAGGAATAATCACAAGATTGGCAACAAATGAAATAAGTGAGAACTGATGAAAATAAAAAAGCACCAAAGGCAAAGTAGCAAATTGTGCTGCCAAAGTGATTGATCCGATACTGAACATGTAAAGCTGCGCTTTATTCCTGTACTTCGGAAAACGGTTCAGGATCGGCAGATTGAGCCAGTAAATTCCCAGAACTGCAATGAAGCTGAGTTGAAAACCGACATCAAAAATCTGTTGCGAATCCACGATCAGAATGAGGAACGCTGCAAGTGCCATCGCATGAAGAAGATCCGGTTTTCGTTGTAAAAGAACATAAACGTAATAAATCGTAAGCATGATGCAGGAACGGATCACAGGATTTCCATAATCTATAAAAATTGCGAAAAGCCAGATGAACAAAAGGCTGGTAATGATGGCAGCCTTCCGGAATCTGGCGGAATAGATTTTACCGAAAATCCAGAACAAAATCATGTAAATCACCACGATATGTGAACCCGAAATGGCCAGAATATGTGCTAATCCGGTTCTGGAAAAATTTGAAACCGTTTCTTTGTCCATTTCTGTCCGGTCTGCCAGAATAATTCCTTTCAGAAATTCCCGGCTTTTTGGCGACATGTTGCTGTTGTCGATCTTTTGTAAAATCTCTGTTCGTTTTTGCTTTACTTTTTCAGGCCAGTTCAGGTCATTCCTTTCTTGGCTTTTATACCCATTTGGAAGATAACTTTGAAAATAAATCTTCTTTCGTTGCAGATATTTCGCATAGTTAAACTGATAATCGTTTTTTGGCGGCTCTACCCGGTTGATGTAGGCTTCCGCCTGATAATAATGTTTGAAATCCAATTCTGGATCCGTTTTCGGAACAGATAAAATGCTTTTAAATTCTTCATTTTGAGTTTTGGCAACGATTTCATACCGTCGGTTTCTCTCGTTGGAATTCAGCTTTTTTTCCAATTTAAAAATAATCGTTTCTTTCTGATCAACTTTCGGAATTTGCTGTTGTCTCGTGTTGAGTTGATGAATCACCACTCCGAGCAGTAGGAAAGAAAAGCCTGTAAAGATTTTTCTCAGTTTTACAATTTCTAAAGATTTTGAAAAATACGAAATCGTCGTAACGCTCAATACAACGAGAAAAACAGGGATAAAATTGAATAAGAATGGAAAATATTCCCGAATCAGAATTCCGAGAATAAAGCAAAAACAGAAAATAGCGTGAGGTTGCTTTCTCAATGTAGTAATTTACTCAAAGATAATAAACCTCAGTTACTTACAAAATCAAAATTCCGAAGTCACAATAATCTTTGCAGCATTCGCGCTGGCTCCTTTTCCGCCCAGCTTTTTCCGCAACTGTTCATAGTCGCTTAGGATTTTATTTCTGTTTTCATTCAGGATAAGGCGCAGTTCTTTCGTTAAATGCTCTGTAGTCAATTCATCCTGTATCAGTTCCTTTACCGTTTCCCGATCCATGATCAAATTAACCAGTGAAATATATTTAATATGTTTTACCAGTCGTTTCGCAATGGCGTAGGAAATTTTACTTCCGCGATAGCATACAACTTCCGGCACGTTCAGCAAAGCCGTTTCCAAAGTTGCCGTTCCTGAAGTCACAAGTGCAGCTTTCGAACACCGAAGCAAATCGTAGGTTTTATTGGAAACAAAATGGACGTTTTTATCCACATATTTCTCGTAGAAATCTTTCGGTAAACTGGGCGCACCTGCGATCACAAATTGATAATCCGGAAAATGAGGGCGAACGGAAAGCATGAGTTCCAGCATTTTTTCTACTTCCTGTTCCCGCGAACCAGGCAAAAGGGCGATGATTTCTTTTTCGTTAAGATGGTGTTCAGATTTAAATTTCTGAAGGTCAAATTCAGGCAGATCTGAAATGGCATCCAATAACGGATGTCCCACAAAATGAGCTTCCACTCCATGTTTTTTATAAAAATCTTTTTCAAAAGGCAGGATTACAAGTAGGTCGTCCACATATTTTTTGATGGTTTTCACACGACCTTCTTTCCAGGCCCAAAGTTGTGGCGAAATGTAATATACAACTCTGATTCCCAGTGATTTTGCGTACTTTGCAATTCTGAGATTAAAACCAGGATAATCGATCAGAATCAGAACATCAGGTTGATACTTTTTCAAATCCTGTTTGCAAAACTTGATATTTCCCAGAATGGTTTTTAGATTTTTCGCAACTTCCAGAAAACCCATAAACGCAAGATCCCGGTAATGTTTTACAGGTTCGTTTCCTGCATTTTCCGCCATCAAATCGCCACCCCAAAAACGGAATTCCGCCTTGGAATCCTTATGTTTCAAAGCTTTTATCAGATTGCTTCCGTGTAAATCTCCAGATGCTTCGCCGGCAATGATGTAGTACTTCAATTGAGTTTGTATTTTTAAAAGTGGAATCCGTTGAGTTGGAAAAGCCAAATGATTTTTTTACCTTAATTTTGCTTCAAAGATAAAAATAAAATGTCCGAAAGTTTCGAAATAAAAAATAAAGTAGCACAGAGTGGATTGGTGAATTTTGACCTTTCCTCACTCATCCCAAAAGGGGAAAGAAAAGGTATTGATCTGAAAGATTTTCTTTGGGAAGGAATGATTCTAAAGGAAAAAGATTTCAGGGAAAAAGTGGCCGCGGTTTTACCCGAAGATTATTCGGGAAGTTATGTTCATATTTACAACTCTGCAGATGCGATTGTTCCGCTTTGGGCGTATTTTCTCCTTACGGCAAAACTGACAGGACATGCAAAAAAAATGGTTTTCGGATCGCTGAAAGATCTCGAGATTATTTTGATGCATGAGGCTTTGCAAACGTATGACTTTTCTGAACTCGAAGGAAAAAGAGTCCTTGTGAAAGGCTGCAGCGACGAAAGTATCCCCGAAAATGCGTATGTAGAACTTGTGGAAAAACTGAAACCCATAGTGAAATCGCTGATGTTCGGGGAAGCTTGTTCCAATGTTCCGGTCTTTAAAAATTAAAAAAGAGTTTCGGAATATTTTTTGATCCTTCCGTCGGAAAATAAATTATATTATGAATCTAATTGATTTACTTGCGGGAAATGCGGGAACACAAGTCGCCGAAAAGGCAGAAAATAAATTTGGTGTTTCTAAGAATCAAATTATCGCACTGATGGCAGTTGCCGCGCCGCTGATTATTTCTTATTTAAGAAAAAAGTCTGAAGACAGCAATGAAGCGGAAGCTTTAAATAATGCGCTGGAAAAAGATCACGATGGCTCTATCCTAAATGATCCAACGAAAGTGGAAGACAGACAGGAAGAAGGCGCTTCTATTCTTGATCATATTTTTGGCGGACAAAAATCACAGGTTGAAAATTCACTTTCTGAAAATACAGGAATTTCTATGAGCAAAATAGGTCCCATTCTAGCGATGTTGGCTCCGCTGATTATGGGATACATCGGGAAAGAGAAAAAGAGCAATGATGTTAATTCCGGCGGTTTGGGAGATTTACTGGGCGGAATTTTGGGCGGTGCACAAAAAGATGCACAGGCAGAACCTTCCAATCCCTTGAACGATATTCTGGGCCAGGTTTTAGGCGGCGGAAATCAGCAGCAAGGCGGGCTCGGTGGTTTGCTGGGTTCTTTGTTTGGCGGAAAATAAAATTAAAAAATCCCTCAAAATTCAATGTTTTGAAGGATTTCAATCATTAGAACCGAAGGTTATTCTTCGGTTTTTTTCTTTCTTGTTGCTTTTGGTTTTTCTTCCGGGGATTCTGCTTTTGTTGCTTTGGTTTTCTTGCTCACTTCAGCGTTTTCCGTAGGTTCGGTTTGCTCGCCTACCTGTTTCCTCACTTTGGCTTTCGGAGCTTTCTTTTCATCTTCGTCCAAAACTTTTACAGGAACTTCCCTTACAGAAGTTCTTCTTCTCGGTCTGGTGACACCGTAACTTCCCGAAATGATTTTGCCTCGTTTTGTTTTTTTATCGCCTTTTCCCATAAAATAATATTTTTTTGATTCCTAACAAATTTAGGAAAAGTTTTTAAGATGAACTTCTATTATTTCTGATTTCAAATATTTGCCGTTTTGTTTTGAGCCAAATCCTTAGTTGTAAGTTTTGGATTTTCCGTAACCTGCTTTTTTATATAGACTTTCGTTTCTATTGCTGAATACTTACATGCTTGAATGTTTTTTCTAATACCTTTTGCAGTTTTGTATTTAATTTATTTTCTACGACTCAAATTAATCATAAACTTACTAAAACCAAAAACCCCTATCTTTGCCCACAGAAATTTTCAATTCAATATAATGTTCAGAACGCACACCAATGGCGAGTTGTCGCTAAAAAATCTTAATGAAGAAGTAACGCTTTCGGGCTGGGTACAAACCATCCGCGACAAAGGTTTTATGATATGGATCGATTTACGCGACCGTTACGGAATTACACAATTGGTGTTCGATGAAGACCGTTCTTCCGCCGAACTTCTAGAACAGGCAAAAAAACTGGGACGTGAATTTGTGATTCAAATCAGCGGAAAAGTGATTGAAAGAACGTCCAAAAACCCGAAAATTCCGACTGGAGAAATTGAAATTCTTGTAGCAAAACTAACTCTTCTAAATGCTTCTGAACTTCCGCCTTTCACCATTGAAGATGAAACCGACGGTGGCGAAGAGCTGCGAATGAAATATCGCTATCTTGATATTCGCAGAAATCCGGTGAAAGACAAACTGATTTTCCGTCATAAAATGGCGCAGAAAGTGAGAAATTATCTTTCCGACAAAGGGTTCATTGAGGTTGAAACACCGGTTTTAATCAAATCTACTCCCGAAGGTGCAAGAGATTTTGTGGTGCCAAGCCGTATGAATCCAGGACAGTTTTATGCGCTTCCACAATCACCACAAACATTCAAACAATTGCTGATGATTGGTGGTATCGATCGCTATTTCCAGATTGTAAAATGTTTCCGGGACGAGGATTTGCGTGCGGACAGACAACCTGAATTCACCCAGATCGATTGTGAAATGGCGTTTGTAGAACAGGAAGATGTTCTTGAGATTTTTGAAGGAATGACGGCTTCATTAATCCATGAAATTTCAGGAAAAGAAACCGAAAAATTCCCAAGAATGACTTTCGATGAAGCCATGAAGCGGTACGGAAATGATAAACCGGACATCCGTTTCGGAATGGAATTCGTGGAACTGAACGAACTGGTAAAGGGAAAAGATTTTAAAATATTTGACGATGCCGAATTAGTAGCCGGAATCAATGTAGAAGGTTGTGCTGAATATACAAGAAAGCAGATCGACGCACTGATCGATTGGGTGAAACGCCCGCAAATAGGCGCTTCAGGAATGATTTGGATTAAATTCCAGAACGATGGTGTCGTCACTTCATCTGTCAATAAATTTTATGATGAAAATTCATTAAAGAAAATTGCCGAAAAGTTTGGTGCGAAAGAAGGCGATTTGATGCTCGTCATGAGTGGTGAAGCCAACAAAGTACGAACCCAGCTTTCTGCATTGAGAATGGAACTCGGCAACCAACTCGGATTAAGAAAAGGAAACGAATTTGCCCCGCTTTGGATAACAGATTTCCCGCTTTTGGAATGGGACGAGGAAATAGGGCGTTACCACGCGATGCACCATCCTTTCACTTCGCCAAAGCCCGAAGATATTCATTGGTTGGAAACTAATCCCGGAAAAGCGAGAGCAAATGCATACGATTTAGTATTGAACGGAAATGAAATCGGCGGCGGTTCTGTAAGAATTTATGATAAAGACTTACAAAGCAGAATGTTCCAGTTGCTCGGATTTACTCAGGAAGAAGCCGAAGCACAATTCGGATTCCTGATGAATGCGTTTAAATACGGTGCTCCGCCACACGCAGGATTAGCTTTTGGTTTCGACAGATTGGTCGCTATTTTAGATGGCAATGAAGTGATCCGAGATTATATTGCGTTCCCAAAAAACAACTCCGGAAGAGATGTGATGATTGATGCACCAAGCCATATTGCTGATGAACAGCTGGATGAGCTGCACTTATTAGTACACGAAAAAAAGTAATAAACCGTTGAAAATCTGGAGAAAATTATTTAGAAAGATTACAAACTAATCAATTCTGATAAATCTCACTTTCATCCCTTTAACATTTTTCTAACTTTGTAACAATTCAAACAATCAATTTATATGGCAGGTTTAATGACTTCTACCGTTGGTAGAAAATACGCAATGGCATTATCGGCAATTTTTTTGCTGATATTTCTTGTGATGCATCTTGCAGTGAATATGCTTTCCGTTTTTGGAGAAACAGCATATAATAATGCATCTTATTTTATGGGATACAATCCTATGATCCAGTTCCTGATGCAGCCGGTGCTGGTGTTCGCTGTTTTTTTTCATTTCATCATGGGATTGGTTCTGGAATACAGAAATAATAAAGCAAGGCCTGTAAAATATGCAATTCATAATGGAGCGGCCAACTCTACTTGGATGTCAAGAAACATGCTGATTACCGGTGCGGTGATCCTGGCTTTTTTGGGACTTCACATGTATGACTTCTGGGTACACGAGATGAATTATAAATATGTGGAAAGTCTTCCAGCGGAGCAAAACAGATTTTGGAATGATCTTCACGCGAAATTTGCTGATCCTTTCCGGGTTGGAGCTTATATCGTTTCTTTTATCCTGCTGGGATTACATCTGGCACACGGGTTTCAGTCTTCATTCCAGTCTTTGGGAGCCAGACATCCTAAATATATGCCGATGGTTAAAGCTTTCGGGAATTGGTATTCTATCCTTATTCCTGCTGGTTTCATTTTCATCGCAGTTTATCATTTTGTAACTCAATAATATCCTTATTAATATGAGCAAGTTAGATCCAAAAATTCCACACGGCCCTTTAGCCGAAAAGTGGACCAATCATAAAAACCATATGAATCTGGTAGCACCTAACAACCGTGATAAGATTGATATTATTGTTGTAGGAACAGGTTTAGCAGGAGGTTCTGCAGCTGCTACATTGGCAGAGCAGGGGTATAATGTGAAAGCATTCTGTTATCAGGACTCCCCAAGAAGAGCACACTCTATCGCTGCGCAAGGCGGTATTAATGCTGCTAAAAATTATCAGGGCGATGGAGATTCGACGTACAGATTATTCTACGATACCATAAAAGGAGGCGACTATCGCGCAAGAGAAGCGAACGTTTACCGTTTGGCTGAAGTTTCTGCCAATATTATCGACCAATGTGTGGCACAGGGCGTTCCGTTCGGTAGAGAATATGGCGGACAACTTGATAACCGTTCATTCGGCGGGGTTCAGGTAAAAAGAACTTTCTATGCGAAAGGTCAGACGGGGCAACAATTATTATTGGGTGCCTATTCAGCAATGAGCCGACAGATTGGTAAAGGAAGAATTAAAATGTACAACCGCCATGAAATGCTGGATCTGGTTATTGTCGACGGCAAAGCCAGAGGTATTATCGCCAGAAACTTGGTAACGGGCGAAATTGAAAGACATTCTGCGCATGCGGTGGTTATCGCTTCCGGGGGTTATGGAAACGTTTATTTCCTTTCCACCAATGCAATGGGTTCTAATGTTTCTGCAGCATGGAAAATTCACAAAAAAGGAGCATATTTTGCCAATCCTTGCTTCGTGCAAATTCACCCGACTTGTATTCCCGTTCACGGAACTCAGCAGTCTAAACTGACTTTAATGTCAGAATCCTTAAGAAATTCCGGAAGAATTTGGGTTCCTAAGAAAATAGAAGATTCTGTAGCCATCCGCGAAGGAAGGTTGCGTCCCGAAAATATTAAAGAAGAAGACCGAGATTATTATCTGGAAAGAAGATATCCTGCATTTGGAAACCTGGTTCCGCGTGACGTAGCTTCCAGAGCTGCAAAAGAAAGATGCGATGCCGGATACGGAATCGAAAATAACGATACCAAAGAAGGTGTTTTCCTCGATTTCTCTACTGAAATCCTGAAAAAAGGGAAAGAAGCAGCTATTGAAAAGAACATTCACAATCCGTCGCAGCAGCAGATTTATGATTTAGGAAAGGCATGGGTTGAAGAAAAATACGGAAACCTTTTCGTGATGTACGAAAAAATTACCGCAGACAATCCTTATGTGACGCCGATGAAGATCTATCCTGCAGTTCACTATACGATGGGCGGTATTTGGGTTGATTATAACTTACAGTCCACAATTCCGGGATGTTTCGTGATTGGTGAAGCGAATTTCTCCGACCACGGTGCGAACAGACTGGGTGCTTCTGCTTTGATGCAGGGACTTGCAGACGGTTATTTCGTGCTTCCTTATACAATTGCTGATTATCTTTCAGCGGATATCAGAACAGGAACCATTCCTACAGATTCTGAAGCTTTTGAAAAGGCTGAAAAAGAAATAAGAGATAAAGTTAATTTCTTCTTAAATAATAACGGTAAACATTCTGTAGATTATTTCCATAAGAAACTGGGCCACATTATGTGGAACAAAGTGGGGATGGGAAGAACTCCGGAAGGCCTCAGAGAAGCAATCAAGGAGATTGAAGAAGTAAGAAATGAATTCTGGAAAGACGTAAGAGTTCCCGGCGAAGCCAATGAAATGAACATGGAACTCGAAAAAGCATTTCGTGTAGCCGATTTCCTTGAACTGGGACAACTGATGGCAAAAGACGCTCTGGAAAGAAACGAATCCTGTGGAGGACATTTCAGATGGGATCATGCGACAGAAGAAGGTGAGGCAGAAAGAGATGATGCCAACTATATGTACGCTGCGGTGTGGGAATATCAGGGTGACAACATCAATGCAGAAGTAATGCACAAGGAACCGTTGATCTATGAAAACATCGAAGTGAAACAAAGAAGTTATAAATAATCAGCTATGAAATTTTTAAATAAAATCTTAATAATATTTGTCGTAGCATTTGGGACTTCTTTGATGTTTTCTCAAAAGGTTACTACACAGGAGATACAAAAACCTTCCGAAGGTAAATCTTTGGTTTACTTTCTAAGAACAGGTGCAGGCCCGTTATTGAATTTCAGAATTTATGATAATGATAAATTTTTGGGAGCACTTTCAGGGTTTAAATATATGGTTTATGAATGCGAGCCTGGTAAACACATGTTTTGGGCAGCATCTGAAAACAGAGATTATATAGAAGCTGATCTGGAACCCAACGGAGTTTATGTCATCAGTGCTGAAGGACAAATGGGAGCATTTATCGCAAGTGTTGGATTGAATCCTTTGAACCCAAATGAGTTCAAAGACAGACGAACATTTTATCAGGTTGTGAAACGCGCTAAAAAACAGGTATATGAGCCGAATAACGATGATAAGTCCGAAAATATCAAGAAAGGTTTAGCAAAGTACCAGGAACTAAAGGCCAGCGGGTCACAAAAGGTTTCAGTTCTACAGCCGGAATGGAAATTTGAAAATGCGGACAAACCAGTTAAAATTAAATAAGATACGTTTAGTGAAGCGCGAAATCATTTTATCCAAATTAAGAACACTGAAACCCAGGCTCCAGGAAAAATATCCTTTGGAGAGTATGGCGCTTTTCGGCTCCTATGCAAGAGATGAAGCCGATGAAAACAGTGATGTCGATATATTGGTGGAATTGAATGCAAACATGGGAGTCCGCTTTTTTGATTTGGCAGATGAAATTGAAGATAATCTAGGAATCAAAACAGATGTTGTAAAAAAGCAATTACTTAAAGAAAGATTCTTTCATTTAATCAAAAAAGACTTAATCTATGTCTGACAAACGCGATCCCATATTACTGCTTGAAGATATGTTAACGTGTGCCGAAAGAATTTTAAAATATACTGAAGGCATGCATTATAACGAATTCATCAATAGTCAGATAACAATGGATGCCGTAGTTAGAAACTTTGAAATCATTGGAGAAGCTAGTTCAAATTTCGATTCAGATTTTAAAATTATAAATGGTGAAATTCCGTGGAAGCAATTGAAAAATTTAAGAAACAGGATGATTCATGATTACACAGGCGTAGATTATGAAATTGGTTGGGATCTTATCCAAAATCATCTTGAAGAACTCAAGTTACAGGTGCAAAACGTATTAAACAAAATCCAATAAAAAACTCAATAAAAAAATAAATTATGAGTGCAAAAAAAGGACTTAATCTGACTCTGAAAATTTGGAGACAGAAAAATAATAAAACAAAAGGGCAATTTGAGGTTTATAAGATTTCTGATGTTTCTACGGATTCTTCTTTCCTTGAAATGCTTGATATTTTAAACGAAACCCTCATCAACGACGGAAAAGAGCCGATCGCTTTCGACCACGATTGTCGCGAAGGAATCTGCGGAATGTGTTCACTGTACATCAACGGTCGTCCGCACGGCCCCGATACTGGAATTACAACCTGCCAGCTTCACATGAGAATGTTCAAAGATGGGGAAACCATTACCATAGAGCCCTGGAGAAGTGTGGCTTTTCCGGTCATTAAGGATTTAGTGGTAGACCGTTCTGCATTCGACAGAATCATGGCGGCCGGAGGTTTTGTTTCCGTAAATACTTCAGGAAATACTTTGGATGCCAACGCGATTCCTGTTCCGAAAGATGATGCCGACAAAGCCATGGATGCAGCGGCGTGTATCGCTTGTGGAGCGTGTGTTGCAACCTGTAAAAATGGTTCTGCTGCGTTATTTGTAGGAGCGAAGGTTTCTCAGTTTGCGCTGCTTCCGCAAGGGAAAGTAGAAGCGAAACGAAGAGTTCTGAACATGGTGAAAGCCATGGATGAGGAAGGTTTCGGAAACTGTTCCAATACCGGAGCCTGCGAAGTGGAATGTCCGAAAGGGATTTCTCTTGAGGTTATTGCGAGAATGAACCGTGAATATATGGTGGCCAATCTGGATCAAGGATAAAAAAATACTCACATATATTATAATAATCGCTTTCCCAACGGAGAGCGATTTTTGTTAAAGATCAGCAAGAATCAGAGAAGAAATCAAAGTAGGTCGGGGTTTTATAATGAGAAGCAGAGATCTTGTCACATTATCTTATAAAAATCGTAGATTAATTTCTTTTAAACCGTTCAATATCTTATTTTTGCCCAGTTTCTAAAATAGAATAATGAAAAAATATTTTGTATTGCTGATGATGGCCCTCGTTGCCATATCATGTTCCAAAACCGTAGAGATCAAAGGAAAAGTGACCGGCGGTTCTCCTTTGGAGCGCATTGAACTCGTGGAAGCATCAGGGGTTGCCACGCTGCCACTGATGAATATCGGAGTGGATAAAGACGGGAATTTTAGCGGAAAATTTGATGCTCCGAAAAACGGAATGTACGTCATTTCCTACGCCGGAAAACAGAACCTGATTTATCTGAAAAAAGGTCAGGATCTGGAGATTTCTGGATACAGCGAATCTTTCCCCGCACAATACACGGTTACAGGAGATGCTAAAGCCAACAACGATTTCCTGGCAGAAACTCAAAAATACATGTCCGACTATTCCCAAAAACTGGATATGCAGGCAAGCATCGCCAAGGAAGGTAATGCATTTTTAAAGGATCTTCAGAAGATTCAAACCGATCTGGAAAAGAATATCGATCAGGTAGCAGAAAAAACCAAAGCAGACAGCGAAGTGGTTTCCTGGAAAAAGAACGATATCCGCACCGGCATTATGTCGCTTATTCCCCAGTACGAAATGTATCAGAAGCAGATGGCTGCCAATCCGTCTTTTACGTTGCCTAAAGCCTTAAAAGACTATGAAGAGAAACTTCAGGAGAATAAAGAACAATTGATAAAAGAGCATCCGCTGTACAGAAACTACCTTCTAAGCAAACTGACGGAAGATTATAAGAAGTATGCTAATGCCAATACGCAGGGGAAAATAGACGTGCTTACCTCGCAGGTGTTCAGCGATTTCATGAAACAAAGAAAAGATTTATCTCAAACAGCAAAGGATTATTTATTGGCATTCGTCATGGCTCAGTCCGACATCAGTCCTGATCAATCCAAAGAAAACAACGATAAAATTGCTAAAATTATCGATGCGGAAATCAAAGATGCTACGATAAAAAAAGACCTTAAGAAGATTCATTTTGTTCTTTCAGGATTGAAGAGAGGCGAAGTGGCTCCCGAAGCTACGATCCTAAAACAGGACGGAAAAGCCTATAATATCTCTGAAAGCAAAGGCAAACCAACCGTCATGATGTTCTACGCATCCTGGTCGCCTTACATCGCCGAATCTACCGTTCCTGTCCTGAAAGAGGTGGTAGATTTCTACAAGCAAAAGGTAAATTTTGTTTTTGTGAACTTCGATGATACCAAAGAACAGTTCGGGAAAACCAGCGCAGCCTTGCTGAAAGGCATTCCGGGCACCAATGTTTATGCAGACGGCGGACTGAATTCCAAATTTGCTGAGCAGTATGGCGTGTACGGATTCAAACTGGCACCAAGTTTCATGGTGTTGGATAAAGATGGGAAAATAGCCAGTAAATTCTTTTACAACATGGGAGAGCCGGAATTTGTACAAGTGATGGATCAGCTTTCCGGGCTCAAAGCACCTCAGGTAGCTCCCGAAGCCACACTACAGAACGATCTTCTGATGCCGCCTCCGCCGCAGGAAACCCCGGATGCAACTGAAAAGAAATAATATTACACCAATATATTTTAAACCTTGTTTTAATAAACAGGGTTTTTTTTATTCAACAAACTTCAAGAGCGTAGCATGTCTTTTCTGAGATTTATCAAACCCAATATTCCAAATGATTCCTATGAGTTGATAAAAAGATACGGGCGTTGTCTGCAAAACGTCAGGACGTTTTAATAAAAAGATCAGGACGTTTTAATAAAAAGATCAGGACGTTTTCATGAAAAGATCAGGACGTTTTCAGCAAAACGTCAAGACGTTTTAAAGTGGGCCTGCTAACCCCTGATTTCACCGGCTTTTGCAGAGGGTGATAAAACTCCGTAAACTTTGAGGGTGCAGTATGATTTTTATTTCAAAATCGTACTTTTGCAGCATGGCAAAAAACAAAAGGAAAAACCAGATTCTCGAGAACATCACGCTCGTCTCAGCAGGGGCAAAAGGCGTGGCCGTAGGCAGAACGGAAGAAGGCAAAACCGTCCTTGTATCCGGCGCAGTGCCGGGAGATGTGGTGAACGCAAGGGTGAAGAAATCCAAATCCAAATATTTTGAAGCAGAAATAGCCGACCTTGTGGAAGCTTCGCCGTTTCGCGTGTTGCCAAGATGCATACACTTTGGCGTGTGCGGCGGGTGCAAATGGCAAAACCTGAGCTATGAAAAACAGCTCGAGTTCAAACAGAATGAGGTGGTGAACAATATCCTGAGAATAGGCGGTGTAGATCAGTTTGAGACACAGCCCATCCTAGGTGCAGAAAAGCAGTATTACTACCGTAACAAAATGGAGTTTTCTTTTTCCGATGCACGCTGGCTCACTTTGGATGAGGTGAATTCCGATGCTGAAATTCATGATAAGAATGCCTTGGGATTCCATATTCCCGGGATGTGGAGCAAGATATTGGATTTGAAAGAATGCCACCTTCAGGAAGATCCTTCCAACGCGCTTCGCCTTGCCGTGAAGCAGTACGCTGTGGAGAATAACCTCGATTTTTTCGATGTAAGAAACCAGGAAGGTTTCCTGCGAACCATGATGTTACGCCAAAATTCAAAGGGCGAATGGATGGTGCTTTTCCAGTTGTTTCGCGAAGAAAAGGAGAACCGTGAGAAGCTTTTTGCCTTTCTTCTGGAAAATTTTCCTCAGATCAGAACATTGCTTTTCGCCATTAATCCAAAGGGCAACGACTCTATTTATGATCTGGAAGTGCAGACCTATTTCGGCGAAGGCTATCTGATGGAAGAAATGGATGGGCTCAAATTTAAAATAGGCCCGAAATCTTTTTTCCAAACCAACTATGCCCAGGCGTTGGAACTCTACAGGAAAACTTTGGAATTTGCCGATTTAAAAGGTCATGAAGTCGTGTACGATCTTTACACCGGAACCGGCACCATCGCTCAATATGTCGCACGGAATGCCAAACAGGTCATCGGCATCGAGTCGGTTCAGGAAGCCATCAATGCCGCTGAAGAGCATGCCCTGCTGAACGGACTGGACAATTGTACCTTCTACTGTGGCGATATGAAAGAGGTTTTCACGGAGGAATTTCTCAGCCAGCACCCGAAAGCAGATGTGCTGATCACAGATCCGCCACGAGACGGTATGCACCAGAAAGTGGTAGAACAAATATTAAAACTCGCTCCGGAAAGAATCGTGTATGTAAGCTGCAACTCCGCTACGCAGGCCAGGGACATTGCTTTGATGAAAGAGCATTACGACGTGGTGAAAATTTTGCCCGTCGATATGTTCCCGCAAACCCATCATGTGGAGAACATTGCACTTCTTTTGAGGAAATAATACAGATTGTTTATCTTTAGCAAAAAAATGATATAATGAATTTCAAACGTATACTTTTATTGTCTTTATTCTCTTTGGTAACCTTTGCGCCGGCGCAGGAAAAAGATACCGTAAAGGCCAAAACCGATACTGCTGCCGTAAAGAAATCTGCCGCTGCGGCAAAAGATAAAAAACCAGAGAAGATAAAACCGTATAAGGAAGTCATCACTGAGAAAGCAACTACGGACGAGGGCATCATCACGGTACATAAAGTAGAAGATAAGTATTATTTTGAAATTCCCGATACCGTTCTGAGAAAAGAATTTCTTCTGGTGAGCCGCCTTACCAAAGCTGCGGCAGGCATGAGATCCGGAACTACAGGTTACGCCGGTGACCAGATAGGGCAAAACCTTATTTCCTTTGAAAAAGGCCCGAACGATAAGATCTTTATCCGCTCTGTTTCCTATGCAGATTACGCCAGCGATTCTACTTCGCAGATGTACAATTCGGTGATGCGGAACAATACCCACGCAATTATTCATGCCTTCGATATCAAAGCTTTCGGAAAGGACAATAAATCTTCCGTTGTAGATATTACAGATTTAATCAATGCCGATAATGAACTGGTTTCCTTTTCCCCTACGGTGAAGAAAAGATATAAAGTCGGAGCCTTCCAAAAGGACAAATCTTATGTGAATTTCATCCGGTCGTTTTCCACCAATATTGAGCTCAATACTACCAAAACGTTCGCACGAACTTTAGGCAATATGACTTTTCCTCCCGGAACCGAAAAGCCGGAAGTAAGTGGAAATTATACAGTGGAAATCAATTCCTCGCTGGTGCTTTTGCCGGAAAATAAAATGCAGCCGCGATATTATGACCCGAGAGTGGGTTATTTTACCGTAAGCTATACCGATTTTGATCTCGATCCTCAGGGCGTGAAAAGAGTTTCTTTAATTAAAAGATGGCGCTTGGAACCGAAACCTCAGGATTTGGAAAAATATAAAAGAGGCGAACTGGTAGAACCTGCGAAACCGATTGTCTTCTATATTGATCCTGCCACACCTAAGAAATGGGTTCCTTATCTGATGCAGGGTGTCAATGATTGGCAGAAAGCTTTTGAGAAGGCCGGATTTAAAAATGCCATTTATGCTAAAATTCCCAACGCGAAGGATGAACCGGAATGGAGCCTGGAAGACGCGAGATATTCGGCTATTGTTTATAAACCATCCGATGTTCCCAATGCTTCGGGACCGTCCATTTCCGATCCGCGAACCGGAGAAATTCTGGAAAGCCACATCAATTGGTATCACAATGTGATGAATTTATTGAGAAACTGGTATTTCGTTCAGGCATCTCCTAATGATCCAAGAGCACAAAGGTTAGACTTCGATGACAAACTGATGGGCGAACTTATTCGTTTTGTTTCCGCTCATGAAGTGGGACATACTTTAGGGTTGAGACATAATTTCATCGCCAGCAACGCTGTTCCTGTAGAGAAACTCAGAAACAGAAAATGGCTGGAAAAGAACGGACACACGCCTTCTATTATGGATTATGCGAGATTTAATTACGTTGCACAGCCGGAAGATAAAGTAGGAGATAAAGGAATTATGCCCAGAATTGGAGATTATGATGATTGGGCAATAGAATGGGGATACAGGAGATTTTATCAGTACTCTTCACCTGAAAAGGAAAAAGCGCACCTAAATAAATGGGTGATCAATAAACTGAAAGATCCAAGGTTGCATTTTGGTACCGAAAGCAATCAGTTTGATCCGCGCCTGCAAAGCGAACAGGTGGGCGATAACCCGATGATCGCTGGAAGATATGGAATCAAAAACCTAGACAGAGTTATGGATAATCTGAAGAAATGGACTGCCAAGCCCAATGAAGATTACGAAAACCTTTCCTTAATGTATGATCAGGTTACAGGGCAGTTCGGGAGATATCTGGGCCATGTTTCAAAATATATTGGCGGACAGACAGAAACGCCTAAGAATATTGAACAGGAAGGAGCGGTGTATGAAGTGGTGCCAAAGTCTGAACAGAAAGAAGCGTTGCAGTTTCTGAACGAAAACATCTTTCAAACCCCGGAATGGCTTTTGAGGAATGAAATTTTTGAGAAGACAGGAAAGTCATCTGTTGAGGTGGTGGAAAGACTTCAGAACAGTGTCTTGAACCGGATCCTGAGTCCGCCCGTCGTGCAGATGATGTATCTCTCTTCCACGGCAGACCCAAACGCTTATCCTGTTATTGAATATATGAGTGATTTGAAACAGATGATGTTCACTGCTGAACCTGATCTTTTCAGAAGAAATCTTCAGCGGAATTATGTTGGCTCTATGATAGATTTATTGAATGCGAAGCCAACCGCAGCAGCTTCTTCCCGTTTTTTCAGATCGGTAAGCATCTCAGATAATTCAGATGTAAAGGCAGTAGTTCGTGGTACTTTGAACACCCTGCAAAATGAATTGAAATCTAAACCAGCCGATAATGCAATTACGAAATATCATTATGAAGATCTGGTGTACAGGCTGGAAAAAGCTTTGGATCCTGATAACTAAAAGGATGAGAACCGCCGTTCTGTTTTTTGTTGTTTTTCTTTTTCTGTTTTCCTGCAGTACAGATGATGATATTTGTGCCGGAGGTGAAGGTACGCCTCGAATGAAGATTAAATTTAAAACCTATACTACCGGAAAACCCAAAACAATGGATTCTCTTTTCGTAAGTGTAGATTATGGTAACGGAATTGTTCCGGTGATTGAAAGAAGAACCGCAACGGACTCGGTTTTTGTCCCGTTGCGGGTAGATGACCATGGTTTTACAGACCTTTATATCAGTACATCGCAACAAGGGATTAAATCTCAGATCCGGGTAAAATATAACGATAAAACAGAATATGTGTCGCCAGCGTGTGGTATCAGAAAATTGTATGAAAATGTTTCTTCGGAAATCATAACTGTTGGCCCCGTTCCGGGGATTGAAAATGCTCAAAATGAAATTATAAATGAGAACAAAACGCATCTTTTTCTTCTTTTTTAGCTTTCTTTTTGCATTGGGCTTTTCGCAGGAAAATGAAATACAGCAGAAAGAAAAATGGCGATACGATCCTAATTTCATGGTGGGAGTTGATGTTCTGAATGCGGGAATTTCCTTTTTTTCGGAAAGAAAAGTGTATCAGGGATTTGTTTCCACTAGACTGAAAGAAAGACTGCACGCTGTTGCAGATGCAGGATTTGAGAAGAATGTTTATCAGAAAAACGGATATGATGCGGAGGTTAATGGCCCTTTTGTGAAAATAGGAGGGTTTTATATGCTGATGAGAGATCCTGAAAATGCGCAAAACGGTTTCTATGCCGGTGCTAAATTGGCGGCTTCTTTTTACAATCAGGAATATCGTGCGGTTCCGATCCGTGGATTTGGCGGCAGCAGTTCATTTGAATCTTTTCCATCGTCTTCGCAATCTTCTTATTGGACAGAAGCGGTAATTGGAGGAAGGGTGCAGCTTTTTTCCAGCAATTTCTACATCGATGTGAATGTGCAGCCGAAATACCTAATATTCTCTACGAAGCAGGAGGATATCCAGCCTATGGTGGTTCCGGGTTTTGGGCAGAGTTCAGGGAAATTCAATTTTGGATTTATGTGGAATCTGGCGTATCATTTCTAACTTATTCTTTAAAAGACGAAACCAATTCGCGATATAAAGTGGCCAGTTGTTCGGGAGGATTTCCGGCATCGAAAGTTTGTGAAGAATAAACTTTGCCATCAATGTTTACCCTTATAGTTGCAGCCATTGCTCCGTCATAAAACCTTTTGTTGGTGGGAGGAGTAAAGGATTTTATTTTCTCCGGATTCAGTTGGGTAATTAAATTTTGAAGGTTTTTCCATTCCGTTTCCGTGGTTTTGAAGTTGGTTGTTTTCCGGTTTATTTCTACCTCTTTTGAGTTTTGTGTTACCACGATCATCCTTCTCGATCCGCGGGTCATTTCTTCCAGTTCTATTTTTTGAAAATGGTGATCCGATGATTTTTCAGTTATTGCATTTGATGAATCATTATTTTTTTGTGCATTACAATGCAACAGCAGCAGAGTAAAAAGAGCAAGAAAAAAAGATTTTATATACATAGAATAGAAATTTTAATAATTATGGAGCAAAATTAAATCAAAAATATAAACATCATCAAATTTATTCCATTCTGTAAATTTATATATATATTTGCAAAATTACCCATTAAAATAAAAAAATGAAAAAAAGGTTTGCATTTTTGTTTATGGCATTAAGTTTTGGACTTACCAATGCACAATGGACAAAAACCAATCACAGAGAAAAAACTAAAATCGAAGACTCTAATGTACGTCAATTTTACACATTAGACATGAATACGCTGAAATCGCAACTTCAAAATGCTCCCGAAATGGGCAGAGGATCGATAGGCGTACAGGTTTCTATACCTACAATGGACGGCAAAGTGGAGCGTTTCACCGTATACAGTTTCCCTGTTGTTGACAAAGAACTTGCGGTTCAGTATGATTTAGGATCTTATGTAGGAGTGGGGTTGGATGATCCTTCCAAATATATCAGATTCAGCACTTCCCCGGTAGATTTTCAGTCGATGATTATCAAAAACGGCAAGTATGAATTTATTTCTCCGATGAACGCTGATAAAACTGTTTATGGAGTGCATTACAAAACGATAGATCCGGAAAAAGGTAGCTTCGTGTGTTCTACCGAAGAAGGTTCAGCAGCTCAGGCTCAAATGAATGCTTTATATCAAAATGGAAGTACTTTTTCTCATAATCCGACCGATTTTGCAAAAAGTTCAGATAAAAAATACAGAACGCTGAGGCTGGCGGTATCCGTTACAGGAGAATATACGCAGTATCATGGCGGAACCGTTGCAGGTGCTTTATCTGCAATCAATGCTACGTTAACACGCGTGAACGGGATTTTTGAAAAAGATTTCGCATTGCATCTTAATCTGCAGAATTTCCCTGCGATCATTTATTTGAATCCCGGTACGGATCCTTATACCAGCCAAAATAACTGGAATGTACAGCTTCAACAAACCCTGACCAACGTGGTAGGTAATGCAAATTATGACATTGGACATTTATTCGGGCAATCTGGAGGAAACGGGAATGCAGGATGTATTGGATGTATTTGTGTTAATCCTGCAAATGCCAATTCTACAGCTAAAGGTTCGGCTTTTACCAGCAGTACTGTGCCTCAAGGAGATGCATTTGATATTGATTATGTAGCTCATGAAATGGGACATCAGTTGGGAGCAACCCACACTTTTTCCATGAATTTGGAAGGTACGGGTACTAATATGGAGCCAGGTTCTGGTTCAACCATTATGAGTTATGCCGGAATTACTAATTCGAATGTACAGAACCATGCAGATGCATATTTTCACGTGGCAAGTATCATACAGGTTCAGCAGAATCTGAATGCCAAAGCTTGCGATGTAGAAACACCGATAGCAAACAATCCTCCAAGTATTCAAGCATTGCCAACTTACACCATTCCTAAAGGGACTGCGTTTGCGCTGACGGCTGTAGCTACAGATCCGGAAAATAATCCGTTAACCTATACATGGGAACAGTTTAACAGCGCCACATCTCCATCCACGAATGTTGATCCAACCAGTACCACAAAACCTATTTTCAGATCTGTTTTGCCTTCCACATCTCCTACAAGGTATTTCCCGAGACTGAGTGAAGTGCTGAATGGAAACTTAACTTCTCAAGCGAATTGGGAAACGGTATCCAATGTAGCCAGAACTCTTAATTTTGTTGTTACGGTAAGAGACAATCATCCTAATCCCGCACAACAGCAGACTAACAGTGCGGAGCAGATTATTAATGTTGGAAATAACGGCCCCTTTAAAATAAACACCCAAAATGCAAACACCAATGCGCCGACGGTGATTTCATGGGATGTAGTAGGAACCAATGCGGCTCCCTATAATGTGGCCAATGTGAAAATAGATTATACGACGGATAATGGTGCTACTTGGACAGTTTTGGCGGCATCAACTCCAAATGATGGTTCAGAGGCATTATCTTTCCCAGCGTCTCTAAATGGGCAAACTATTAAATTAAGAATTTCAGCAATTAATAATGTGTTCTATGCTGTGCAATCCGTGAACGTTGTGACCTATTCTAACTGTGATGGTTCTGCTCCTCAGAACGTGATGATTTCAGGTGTTACAGGTTCTGAAGCAACGGTTTCTTGGAATCCAATGTTAGGTGCTACGTATATTGTGCGATATAGGGTGGTGGGACAAACAGCTTGGCAAACAGGCTCTTTTAGTAATTCACCGGTTACTTTATCTTCACTGACCAATAATACCATGTATGAAGTTGAAGTTGCAGCCATTTGCTCCGGAGTTACAGGAGCATACTCAACGCCAAAGACGTTTAAAACTCTTATATACTGTAGTGCTTCTTCAGCAAATGCAACAGATGATCATATTGCAAATGTAACATTGGCTAACGTTAATAACAGTTCTGGTGCCAGTACCTATTCTAATTACACTAATGATCCTGCATTACAAATTAATCTTGTGAAAGGAGCTGGCCAACAATACACCTTAGCTGTAACCAAAGGATGGCTGGGCGGAACACCTTATCCGAATGCAGTGCAGGCTTATATTGATTATAATGCTAATGGTACTTTCGGAGATATTCCTGAGGAAGTTATTATGAATAGCCCATCCAGTACAGGGGTTGCCTCGGTAACATTCTCTGTTCCTACAATTGCTGTAGAGAATATCCCTTACCGAATGAGAGTGATTTCTTTTTACGGTCAGGCGGGTTCCACTTATCAGCTTTATCCTTGTATGACTGCGACATTAGGGGCTTACGGGGAAGTGGAAGATTATACCGTAATGGTGACTTCCGGTCTCTCTACCCAGGAAGTTGGAAAAGATGATTTCAGAGTTTATCCGAACCCTGTTTCTGATATTTTGAATATTACCAAAGTGTCCGATAAAGCGGTGTATCAGATTCATAATGCAATAGGCCAGATAGTGGATACCGGTATTGTGAAGGATAATAAAGTGAATGTTTCCAGACTTACTGTAGGTAATTATATTATTACCATTGCAGATAAAGACTTCAAAGGGAGTGTGAAATTTATTAAAAAATAAGAATTAACTTTCAAGATAAAAGCCGTTTCACAATTGTGGAACGGCTTTTTTTGATCAATGATTTTTGAATTTATGTTATTCCTTCTCATTTGAACTGAATTGGGCGGACAGTATTTTATACAATGCTTTCAGTTCTAAAGGTGGGTTTCCGGAATCAAACGAAACTGATGAATACGTTTCATTTTTGGTAGTGATGACAATCCATGAAGCTAAGGCAGCATCCACACGGCGCTTTTCCGAAGGCGCAGAGAAATTCGCAATATTTTTCACGTCAATTTTTTGGGTTTCGGCTGATATTTTGTCCCATACATCTTTTCCGTGGCGGCTGTTATTTTCCTGACGATTGACTGTGATTTTCGTCATTTCAGGAGTGACGGAAATGGATCGTGAGTATCCTCTCGTACGCTCCGATAGTTCAATTTTCACAATTGCAGGTGTGTTTTTAGAATACTGAGGGGCACTTTTTTCATGTTTTTGTGAATTACAGGAACTGAATGCCAGCCCAAAAAGCAGTAGTGTTACAAATATCTTTCTCATGTTTTCTTCATTTATCAAGCTATAAAAATAAGTATAAAAGGGATGAATTTAGACAGGAAAAGCTATTTTTTTTAATGTGTTTCTTTGTGATATTTTATTTTAAAAATATGATAGGCTTAAAAATCGAAGAATATTATAAACTGAAAGAAGAAAAATTTATCTTTGAAAAAAAATTTATGAAGAAAATATTAATTGGCTTGTTTTCTACCATAGTGGTGTCGGTAGCGGCGCAGAGAGTATGTGTAACTCCGCAAAAGATGGAAGAATTTTATAATGCAAACCCCGCAGAAAAGGCTAAGCGTCAGGATCTCAGGAACTTTTTGAATACAGAGCATCATTTCCAGGCCAAGAAAACGGTTGTTACCATTCCAGTAGTTGTACATGTTTTGTATTCCAATTCAACAATGAATATATCTCAGGCTCAGATCGACTCTCAGTTAGCGGTCTTGAATGCTGATTTCCGAAAATTAAATGCTGATTTCTCCACAGCAGTTCCTCCTTATTTCCAATCATTTGCATCCGATATGGAACTGGTTTTTTGTTTGGCAACGGTAGATCCTAATGGCAATCCTACCACGGGTGTACAAAGAAAATCTGTAGCCTCAAATTTTAATTTTAATAATAATTATTACACAGCTTCAGGACTTACAGCGTGGGATCCAACTCGATAT
>JAANMX010000097.1_pt1 | contig 101587 bp, 81 predicted proteins | sample 7279681 | NCBI WGS metagenome assembly JAANMX01 (sample SAMN14094542, study PRJNA606508) | bioreactor metagenome | isolation source: A lab-scale SPAN reactor treating ammonium-rich wastewater day 351 | place: Ireland: Galway | collected 2018-01-01 | reverse complement strand
GCGGATCACGAGGCAGGCCTCTTGCCGGAGCGGGCGGTGCTGCCGCGGATCACGGGCTAACCCTCTTTCCGCTAGCACGGAGTACCGCGCTTTATCGCTTCAAGAGGAACGCCCGTGCTCCGCTGACCTCACCGTAGGTTCCGGAAGGAAGCCTGCTGCCGGCGTTGGCCGCGGCGGACGGTGTGTCCGGTTCCAACGCACACGCCGGTATTCCGGCGTAGTGGAACCGGATTCACCGGCCGACGCCCCACCGCGGTCCTGTATCCCCGTCTGGACCGGACCGTGCTGTCCGCGGATCACGAGGCAAGCCTCTTGCCGGACCCGGCGGCTGCTGCCGCGGACCCCGGCCTAGCGCTGGTAGCGGGTCTTCCACTCGCTGTAGGGCATGCCGTAGACCCGTTCACGGGCGGCCTCGTCGCTGAGGTCGATGCCCTGTCCGGCGGCGGCTTCCCGGTACCAACGGGCGAGGCAGTTCCGGCAGAAGCCTGCCAGGTTCATCAGGTCGATGTTCTGTACATCGCGGCGGGAATCCAGATGGGCGAGCAGCCGCCGGAAGGCTGCCGCTTCAATGCCGGTGCGATCCTGTTCATCCATCCGGGGGTCTGCCGTCAGTTGCGGGGCCAGGAGAAGGGCGTCTGGCCCTCCTTCAGGCCGGCCCGGCGCCGCTCGTCAATGAGGGCCTTGGAGTACTTCCAGATGCCGATGCTGTCGGCAGGGGAGTTCCATGCCGTGGGCGCGTTGAAGTACTTCGGCTGATGGCGTTCGAGCCAGGCCCGCACATTGGCCGGCATCACGTTGTCGATGTCCTTCAGCCCCCGGCGCAGCTTGTGGGAATGGCTGTGGTAGACGATCTGCCCCGGCGCATTGCCCATCTCCATGAAGGGCAGCCAGCCGGAGATGCGGCTCCACGACGTGACGCAGGCCGCCGCGGTGACTTTCGGGTCCTGCACCTCGGCGAGCGAGCCGATCATCCCCCAGAGCTCCGTGGTCTGGTACTTGTCGCTCTGGGAGTGCAGCGGATAATCCCGCCGCGGCATGACGCTGTCCTCGAAGCGGAAGATGCTGATGCGGAACACCAGGTCGTCCCCGTTGACCTCGTACGCCCAGGGGAACGGGAAACGGCCGCCTTCCACCTGGTAGTAGCGGTTCACGTGGTCGTTGAGGATGTGAATGACCTCGACGCGCCGCTTCGTCCAGGGGTTGTACCAGCTCTCCAGCACCTCACCGGAGTTCGGGTCCAGGTACAGGAGCGCCTCCCGGTGGTAGAAGCGCCAGGACTTCTCCGCGGGCACCCATTCGACCCGGCTGACGCCGATGCCGACCGTCCTGAACAGCTTGCTGTTGCCCTCGCCGGGGATCCACGCCCAGGCCTCGCCGGGAAACACCGCGATCGACTCCCGGCCCGAGATGTCCGCCTGGAGCTTGAGGAGCGCGGTGCAGTTGTCCGCCGGGTCATCCAGCCGGAGGCTCGGCCTGCCCCGGGCGGCCTGTGCGCGGCCTGCTCCCGGCATCAGCAGGCCGGCGCCGCCCAGCGCGGCTCCGGCGGCCATCCCGGTCAGCGCCGAGCGGCGCGTGAACGCGGCGGGTCTCGGGCGTCTGCCTGGCATGCGGCGTGCTCCTCTACTCGCGGACGAAGCAGCGGTCTTCCGTGCGCGGGTCATCATCGGGCGGGCATTCGATGCCCTCGCGGGCCACCCAGAGGGGCGTCCCGGCCACGATCAGCGTGTGCACCGACTTGTAGCCCCGGATCCCGGCGATCTGCAGGCTCGGCAGCGGATTGACGATCAGGTCCGCCTTGCCCTGCTCGACGTCCCTTGCGCAGCCGGTCAGGTCATTCAGGTACTTGGTGGATACGGTGTGCTGGGGGAAGAAGGCCTTGGCCGTCTGCGTGGCGAGCGGGCCGGCGCAGATGCGCAGGCCCTTGCGGCGGTGCAGGTCGTCCACCGTGTTGATCTCCTTCGCGAGCGCCGACTTTGCCGGTATGTGGAGGTACTGGCTGATCGCGCTCAGCGTGCAGGTGAAGCGCCGCGAGGTGCGCCGGCGCAGGCCCTGGGTGTCGCCGCCCGTGGCGTTCAGCTGGCTCACGATGTCCGCCGTGCCGTCCACCACCAGCGAGGTGGTGGGCGCAGGCCCGGGCCTGAGCATGATGTTCTCTATCTTCAGGTCCACCTTGTAGTGGGCCCGCAGCTCGTCGAGCATTGCATCGAAGTAGGCGTCGCTGATCGGCGAGAAGAAGTACGCGGTGTCGTTGGGCGTGTTGGTGGTCGCCTGGTTCACCTGCCGGATCACGCCCCGGTCCAGCACGTCCTTCAGCAGGCCGACCGGCTTGTCCGGGAACACGGCCAGTTCCGGCTGGGGCAGGCAGTCGGCCAGGGTCACCATGTAGGAGAGCGCGGCACCCGGCCGGGAGGGCGGCATCCGGGCGAGGATCTCCCGGTCCCTGCCGCTGGCGACCACCCGGATCCAGGCGGCATCCAGGGCCTCGATCATCTGTTCCCGACCCTTTGCCACATCCGGATCCACGGCGGGCGCCGGGGAGGAGGTGGCGGCGCAGCCGCCCACCAGTGCCGCGCCCAGTCCGGCCAGCAGCCGGGCGGGCATCCGGGTCGTCCTGGGCATCGTCGCGGGTGTCGTCATGGCTCAGGCCACCGGCGCCGGTTTCTGTTCCCGCGCGTAGTGCTCGAGGCTGGAGTGGCTCGGGCCGTAGTCCTCCGTCGGGGCGGACAGCATGTGGGGGCAGTTCTTCTCGGCATACTCGCGGACGTGCTTCGGCAGCCTGTCGACGCTGTCGAAGGCCGTCATGGTCGAGGCGTACATGCAGTGGCCGGGCGCCTGGCCCATCAGCAGCCACGGCAGCCAGGGCGTGATGCGATGCCAGGTGCCCACGTAGGGCACGGCGGTCAGGGCCGGGTTCTCGAGGTCCCTGCGCTTCACGAAGTAGCGCATCATCTCCGAAACCTGGGCCTTCGGTCCGCCGGACTCGCGGGGCCACCGGTCCGGCTGCAGCGGGTTCGGGTAGTTGAGGTGCATGTCGGTGGACAGCACCAGGGTCTCCGCATCCAGCTCCTGCCAGGGGAAGAGCAGGGGGATCTTCGGCAGCTTGCTCCGGTCGCCGGGGAAGTCCTCGGGCGCGAGGATCAGCGTGTCGCTGATGGTGTAGTTGAACGGGTCATTGATGGCATGCACCACCTTCACCTTCTCGTTGGTGAAGGGATTCTGGAACTCCTCGATGATGTCGCCCGGCTGGCCGCTCCGGCTGAGGCTGGTATAGAAGATGACCTCCTTGTTGACCCGGCGGATGTTGCCGTCGGGCAGGGGGAGGAGCCGCGTTGCCAGGAAGACCTGGAAGCCCATGAAAGGTTGCAGCTTTTCGCCCGGCCGCACGGCCATGATCTGGCCGCTGCACTGGCCGATGCGCTGCTTGCTGCTGTCCATGTCGGCCTGGATGCGGGCCCACGCGTCCCGGTTCCAGCGGGGGTTCGTGAAATCAATCTTGGTCTCGAAGGGAATGATGGCCATCTGTCTTGCGTTCCTCTGCCTACCGGGGTCCCACCGGGCGGCGTTGACGTTCAGCTTGCGGGGCGTGTGCCCCGGCCGGTTGAGGTTCTAGTCTACCCCGGTGACCCGGCCCCGGCGGTCGCCCGGCACGGCGATCGGTGCCGCGGCCATTGGGCGGATTACACTGCGCTTCCGCACCCGTTGGCCGGCCGTTTCCGGAATCACAGCAATGCAGAATCAGAAGGTTGTACTCACCCGCCCTTTGAGCGGCGTGCCCGGGGCCGGGGACTTCTGCGTCGTCACGGCACCGCTGCCGGAGCCGGGTCCCGGGGAATTCCTCGTGCGTCATATCTATCTGTCGCTCGATCCCTACCAGCGGTCGGCAATTGCCGGCCGCCACATGACGGGCCGGCAGCCGCTGGGAGCGGGCGACATGCCGGTGGCGGAGACCGTGGGCCAGGTGCTGCGATCCCGTCACCCGGGCTACCCGGAGGGCGCGTACGTGCGGCACTTCGGCGGCTGGCAGACCTTTGCGCTGTCCACCGGCGAGCGCACCGGGCTCGTCGATCCGGCGCTGGCGCCGCTCTCCGCCTGGCTGGGCGTGCTGGGGATGCCGGGCCTGACCGCCTGGGCCAGCGTGGTGGAGCTCGCCGGCGTGCGGGCCGGCCAGACGGTGCTGGTCTCCGCAGCCCTCGGGCCGGTCGGGTCGATGGTGGGCCAGCTCGCCATGCAGCGGGGGGCGGTGGCGGTCGGCATTGCCGGCAGCGATGACAAGTGTGCGCTCGTCACCCGCGAACTGCGCTTCAGGCATTGCGTGAACTACAAGCGCCCGGGTTTTCTCGAGGCCCTGCAGGCGGTCCTGCCCGACGGCGCCGACGTCTATCACGACAACGTGGGTGGCCAGATGCTGGCCGACGCCTTTGGCGTGCTCAAGGTCAACGGCACCGTGATCCTGTGCGGGCTGATGGAGCGCTACAACGATCCGGCGAAATCAAAAGGCCTGGATCTGGCCCTGCCGATCGTGAAGCGGGCCGTGATGAAGGGCCTCGTGGTCACTGACTTCGAGCACTGCCGGCCGGCCTTCGAGACGGCCGTGGCGACGGGTATCCGCGACGGCACCATCCGGTACCTGGAGGACCGGGTCGAGGGCATCGCGGCCACCGGCGCCCATTTCGCCCGGTTGATGCGCGGCGAGAACCGGGGCAAGGCCCTGGTGGTCCTGGGGCCCTCGTGAGTGCCTGGGCGCCCTAGAAGGCGAACGCCACGTCGTAACTTCCGGTCACGACATAGCCCGCCTGGGACGCATGGCCCTGGATGGCGCCTGCATTGGCCGCACCGTCATCGGTGCGCACCTCCATGATCTGGGCAACCTTGCCCGGCAGCGCGCCGAAGACCACGACGCTGCCCGCAACATTGTGCAGGTTCTGCTGGATGCCGATGAATCCGCCAAAGGCATGGGCCGGCTGCTGATAGGCGGCCCCGGTTCCATCGGCCGGTCCTTTCAGCAGGCCCGCGCCCCGCAGGTGCTTCCAGATCTTGCGCGATTCGAGCGCGTTGTCGCTGCTGTTCCACTCGCCCGTGATCACCCCGTTGCCGTTGCCGTTGTCGGCGGCGGTCCAGTGCCCGGGAAAGCGGGTGGCCGCCGCGGGATCATCGCCGGGCAGGAAACCGTAACGCTCGCGGTAGGCCAGGATGGCTGCCGGAATGTTCCGGAGGTCGGTCTCGACCCGGCTCACCTTGGCGTTGGTGAGCATTTCCTGACTCTTCAGTACACCGCCGATGAAAAGGCCGATGAGCACCAGTGCGATGGCGATTTCGACCAGGCTGAAGCCCTGGTGACGAGACGATGTGACCACAAGACACCCCCGGATCCCTGCCCGCGACGCCCCGACTTGCGGGGCGACTCTGTGCAGGCTGGTCGGGATGTTGCGGAAATACGCGCTGGCCGGCTGTCAAGCCGGTCACAGATCAGGAGACGGTTGCCCCCCGGGTGCGGGCCGGCGGGGCCCGGTCAGCGGGTGCCGAAGTGGTAGGCGAGCCCGAGGTTGACGGTCCAGAGGCGCGCGTCGTCCAGCGAATACCAGTCTCCCTCGATGCGCACCGAGAGGCTGTCGGTCACCGCAAGCTGCGCGCCGAGGCCGGCCGTCAGGCCCTCGGCCTTGGGCTGCAGCGAGTCCTGGCCGTCCAGGGAGGCGTCCTGGTCGAAGCTGTAGTAGCCCACCCTGGCGAACAGGTCGACAGCCTCCGCACTCCAGGGCAGGTAGCCGACGAGGTTGAGGCTCAGGCCGTCGGCGCTGACCTTCGCGTTGCCACCGGACTCGCCGGGCGTGATGTCGGACTTGAAATCACCCGTGTTGAGCCAGGCGGCCTCGATGCCGACCAGCGCATTGAAGCGATACTGGGCGAAGGCCTTGAAGCCCAGCGCGTCGTCGTCGAAGCTCGAGTTGTCGATGTCGTACTTGCCGAAGACGGCGGCGCCGCCGATCTGCCACCCCGGCTCACCGGTGGCGGCCCCGGCGACGGCGGGCAGGCCGAGGATGCTGGTGGTCCCGAGGACCGCTACGGCGAGGCGGTGGCGCATGACGATTCTTCTCCCGGCCGGGCAGGGGTTCACTTCTGGGAGAATTCGAGGGTCACGCGGCGGTTCATCGCGCGTCCCTCGGCGGTGTCATTGCTCTCGACGGGCTCGGACTCGCCACGGCCGTCCGCGCTCAGTTTCTCCCGGGGAATGCCCTTGCTGATCAGGTAGTCGCGTACCGCATTTGCCCGGCGCAGCGACAGGTCCTGGTTGTAGGCATCCGGACCCGCGCTGTCCGTGTGGCCGACGACGTTCACGTCGAAGGCCGGGCGCTGGGCCAGGATATCGACCACCGAATCCAGGATCGAGCGATCCTGGGCAGTCAGCATTGCGGAGTTGTACTCGAAGTTGACGCCCCGCAGGACCAGCTGCTCCTCGCAGCCCCGCGCGTCAACCTTCGCGCCGGCGGGCGTGCCCGGGCAGGCATCCCGGTCATCGGTGACGCCATCACGATCGCTGTCAACGGGAGGGGGCGGGGGCGGGGGCGGGGGCGGTGCAGCGGCTGCAGCGGCGACCGGTGCGGCCGCGACGACCGGTGCAGGCTTCGCCGGACGACCGAAGAGATACTCGAAGCCGACGTTCAGGGCCCAGAGGCGGCCATCATCGATGTCGAACCACTCGCCCTCGTAGCGAATGCCGAACTGCTCGCTGATCCTGAAGCGTCCGCCGAGACCGGCCACCAGGCCGTCGGGCGAGTTGGAGCTGGTCAGGCCGCCATCAACCGTCGCGTCCTGGTCGAAGGAGTAGTAACCGGCCTTGGCAAAGATGTCGAACTCCTCGCCAAACCAGGGCAGGTAGAAGAGCGCGGAGCCGGTGAAGCCGGAAATGCTGACGTCGGTATTGCCACTGGGGTCTACAGGCAGGATGTCAGTCTCGAAATCCCCGAAGTTCTGATAGGCGCCCTCGAGGCCAAACCAGCGGTTGAGACGGTAGCCACCGAACAGCTTCATGCCGAGCGAGCTGTCATCCAGCACGTCGTCATCGAACTTGTACTCGCCGAAGGAGGCCGCAGCGCCGGCATTCCAGCCCGCATACTCGTCGGCCATCACCGTCGACGTGCCGGCCAGGCCGAGAACCACTGCCGTCAGGATCCGTTTCATCGTGCAGACTCCCCAGGATTTCGCGTTCGTTGTTCTGCCAGCACAGACGGCCTGCCGTTGCACCGCGCCCGGCCGGCGGCGTGCCCCCTGTGCAAACCGCTGGCCGTAATGAGGCCGGGGCAGTATACGGCCGGGGGCATGAGCGTCAACACGCCATCAGCCATGCTGCCCACTGCGTGGGATCTGCAGGCAGGGCGCTGGCGTTGAGGGCGGTACGCTGCGAATCCGTCCACGTCGTACTCCAGGCATTGCCGGGTCGGGTCGCGATGCGGGCACGGCCCCGCACGCCGGATGCCGCACCCTGGAGTGCGTGCTCCGGCAGGCAGGCGATGGTGTTGCGCAGGAGCTGCTGCCAGTGGCCTTCCGCCCGCAGCAGGGCCCGCACGTCCCGGTGGATCGCCGCATCGTCCAGGTCCGGATCACCGGACCGGATGCTGCCCGTGTCGCGGCGGAACCAGGGGTGGAACAGCCGGGCGTCGCGCACCAGATGCCAGGCCTCGAGCAGATGCCCGCCCGACCAGACGGGCCGCAGCGCAGGCAGGCCGCAGGCCAGCCAGTCATCAGCGGCCGCTGCCGACCACAGGGGCGGATCCACGAGTACGGCCCTGACGCCGGCACCCAGCTGCCGCTGCAGTTCGAGCGTCACCGCGGCGGCGGTCTCAAAGCCGACGATCAGGGTGTCGCCGTGGGTGGGCAGCGCCTCCGCCAGCACATCCGAAAGCCGCGCCGCCACCGCCCGCACGCCGCCGTCACCACCGGGGGGATCACTCCCGCCGTGGCCGGGCAGGTCGGGGGCCACCACCTCGAATGCGGCGGCCAGTGCGTTGCTGACCGGGTCCAGCAGGGTGGCCTCGCCCCCGACCGGGTGAATGAGCACGACCCGCCGGGCGCCGGCAAGGCCTGCCCTACGCAGGCGGATCTGGCGACCGGCAGGCCCCGCGCAGGCATTGGCGGGCGCTGCCGTTGACGGCAGCCCGGGCGGCAGGTCGGGCGCGGAGTCGCCCGGATGATCGTCGAGATGGGCCAGCGCCCGCGCCAGGGCGTCCTCCGGCGTCGCTGATCGCAGGATCCGCACGCCGGCCGCCGTGGGCCCGATCCGCGCCAGGTGCAAGGCCAGCGGATCGCGGGCGGCCGCCGTGATCAGCACGGGCACCCCGAGGTCCGGGAGCAGGTCCTCGGCCCGCAGGTCGAAGGCGGCCGCGTAGGCCACCGCATAGTGTTCCCCCGCCGCCAGAAATTCCTGCAGGGCCAGCTGCAGGCGTTCGGGCGGCGGCATGTCGAAACGCATCCGGGTGGCCGCCCGCCGGTCATGCCACGGGAAGAAGATCGCCTGTTCCCGCAGCCGGGCCCAGAGCCACGCCAGGTGGCCCCCGTCCCACCGCGGGACGAGCGGTGGCAGATAGCCCTGCAGGATGGTGTCGCGCTCGTCCCCGGTGAGTACGACGAGGCCATTGCCGGCCAGTGCCGCAATCCGCTTCGGTCCCGCGTGGGCCATGGCAAGGCCAATGCTGGCGCCGGTGTGGTAGCCGTAGACGCCAAACCGGCCGAGGGCGAGCGCGTCGGCAAAGGCCAGCGTTGCCCCGGCAAAGTCGTCCATCGACGCGCGGCTGACCGGCACGCCGTCCCGCTGCAGGGGGTCCGACAGGCCATAGCCCGGGGAGTCGGGCGCAATCAGCGTGAAGCGATCGCTCCATGCCGCCATCAGCGGCTCCATTTCCCGCGATGACTGCGGCGATTGATGGAGCAGCAGCACGGCGGGTCCGTGCCCGCCGCGCCGGTAATGCACCTGCCGGGGGCCGAAGCGGTCGTGAACGGTGACGAAGTGACGCTGTATCGCGGGCATGGGATCCTCGCTCGTGTACGGGCGGCGCTATCATGCCGGTCCCCGCCATTATGGTGAGCCCCGAGCTTCGGTGACATGCAGCCTGTGAACCGGCCGATGCGCGACCCGCCCTTCGACCCGCTGGCGGGCCTTTTCATGGCCCAGGACCGGCGCCCGGCCGGCCTGGCACCGGTTGACCCTGCGGCACTGTCGCCGCTGCAGAGGGCCCTGCTCGTCATCGACGGAACAGTCACCCGTTTCCTGGAAGCCTATGCGCTGGAGCCCGTGTCGGTGGTGCCCGTTGCCCAGCAGGCAATGGCGCTGGCAGCGGATCATGAGTGGCTGGCGGCACCGGCCGGCACGCCCGTGCTGCGGCGGTCCGTGCTGCTCAGCGGGGCGCGCACCGGCAGGTGCTTTGCCTTCGCGGAGTCCACGATCTGCACGGACCGGCTGCCCGCCAACCTGCTCGACGGCCTGCTCCGGGGCGGGCTGAGCATCGGGCAGGTCCTGCTGCAGCCGGGCGTCGAGAGCCGGCGGGAGGGCCTGTGGTACGGCCGGGAACGGCTCGATGCGCTGCCGCCCGAGGTTGCCGCTGTTGCCGGCCCGGAGTTCCTGACGCGCAGCTACCGCGTGAGCGCTGCGTCCCGGCCGCTGATGGTGATCACCGAGCGGTTTCCCTGGCCTGCCGATCGCCCTTCCGTCCCCGCCTTCCGGTAGATTTGCCCTCAACCGGCCACGGATGTTCCGCCATGCTGCAAGCCCTGAACGCCAGCCTCGCCATTGCGGTTCTCATCGCGCTGCAGCCGGGTCCGGTTGCCGCCCAGGGGTGGCCCCACTACGGCGGTGACGAGGGCGGCAGCCGCTATTCGCCGCTGCAGCAGATCAACCGGGACAACGTCGGGCAGCTGCAACTCGCCTGGCAGTTCCGCACCGGGGCCGTGGCGGACAACCCGGACCTGAAGAAGTACATCGACTTCCAGGCCACGCCCACGCTGCTGCCAGCGGCCGCCGGCGGCCACCTGATGCTCTGCGATCCCTTCGGCAAGGTGATTGCGCTCGATCCGGTCACGGGCAGGTCCCGCTGGACGCGGGATCCGCAGATTGACAAGACACCCTACGCCGGGCGCTTCAAGTGCCGCGGCGTCGAGTACTGGGCCGATGAAGATGCCGCGCCCGACGCCGCCTGCGGGCACCGGATCTTCCTGGCCACCGCCGACAAGCGCCTGCTGGCCATGGACGCGAGGGACGGCCGGCCCTGCACCGGCTTCGGCACGGGCGGGGAAGTGGACCTGAATCCGCTGCTGCTCGCGAAGAAGCCGGCCGACGGCGTCGAGGGCACCCAGCTCGTGTCGCCGCCCACCGCGATCAACGGCGTGGTGGCCGTGGCCTCCACCTCCAACAAGTTCCGCAGTTCCACGTCGGTCAACGGCGCGATCCGCGGCTTCGATGCGCGCACGGGGGCGCTCGTCTGGAGCTTCGACCCGCTGGTGCGCGACGCGGCCACGGGTTTCGAGCCCACGCCTCCCGAAGTGGGCGGGGCGAACAACTGGGTGCCCATGGCGGCCGACAGTGCCCGCGACCTGCTCTTCATCCCGACGGCGGCTCCGGCCGCCAACTATTACGGCGTGCACCGGCCCGGGGACAACCGCTACGCGAATTCGATCGTTGCGGTGCGCGGTAGCACGGGCGAGGTCGTCTGGCACTTCCAGACCCTGCACCACGACGTCTGGGACCGTGACGTGGGTTCGCCGCCGATCCTGACCGACATTCGCAGGGACGGCCGGACCGTCCCGTCGGTGATCCAGCTCGTGAAGACCGGCATGGTGTTTGCGTTCAATCGTGAGACCGGCGAGCCGCTGTTCCCCATCGAGGAGCGGCCGGTGCCCACCGACACGGACGTGGTGGGGGAGAAGCTGTCACCGACCCAGCCCTTTCCGGTAAAGCCCCCCGTACTGGTGCGCAACACCCTCACGCCGGACGATGCCTGGGGCTTCACGGTCTTCGATCGCAATGCCTGCCGCCGGAAGATCGAGTCCATGCGCCACGGCAGCCACTACGAGCCGATCATGACCACGGGCACGGTCCTTTATCCCCAGATCGGCGGGGGGAGCAACTGGGGGGGCGGGGCCTACGATCCGGAGCGCAACCTGCTGATCACGCCGGTTTCCCAGATTCCCTATTACGTGAAGCTGATCTCCCGCGACCTTGTGGACCCGGAGTACGCAAAGACGCCGGAGGCCGGCGGGCCCATGCAGAAGCCCGGTTACCTCGGCGATACGCCCTACGGCGTACAGCAGGGCCCCCTCATGTCGCCGTCGTTTACGCCCTGCACGAAGCCGCCGTGGAACATGCTGGTCGCCGTGGACATGGTGGCCGGGGAGATCCGCTGGCAGATACCCTTCGGGCGCCTGGACAAGCTGATGCCGGTGCCGCTGCCGCTGAACCTGGGGGCGCCCACCGCCGGTGGCCCGATAGTCACGGCCGGCGGGCTGATCTTCATCGGCGCCACGCCCGACAACCGGCTGCATGCCTACGATACAGAGACAGGCGAGGAGCTGTGGGAACAGCGTGCGCCCACTTCCGCCATGTCCACCCCGATGACCTACGAGGCCGGCGGCCGACAGTTCGTGGTCTTCACGGCGGGCGGTCACTCCTGGTATGACGCCAAAGGCGTGGACGACTACGTGCTTGCCTACGCGCTTCCGGAGTGAACTCTCCGTGAACCAGGCCGCGTTTCCGGGCACCCGCGGCCCCTTCTGAGAACTGGCGCATGGCCGTGGTCTGCGGGGGGCGACTAGGCTCCCGCTTATGTTTGGCGGCGCTCCGTATCCCGATCTGCTCCTGATGGCTGCCGGCATCGGCGGCTTTGCCGTCGGCGCGTTGCTGGTCCGGCTGGTTGGCAGCGCCGCTCACCGGCCGCTCGGCAGGGGTGTCGATGAGCTGCATCACCGGGTCCGCGCCCTCGAAGCCGACCTCCGGGTGGCGCAGCGGACGGCCGAGCAAGTGAAGGCCGAGCGGGAACAGCTGGCCGCGGAACTGGCGAGCCGCACTGCCGAGTTCGAGAAGCTGCGGGAGTCGGCCAGCCATCACGACGACACGATCCGTAAGCTCAAGGCCGACATCCAGCACGAGTGCGGCAAGACGGCGCGTCTGCGCCAGGAGCTGGCCGACCGGGCCGAGGAGATGGTGCGCACCCACGTGCAGCTGCGGGACGTGCAGAACGAACTCGGCGTGACCCAGGTGGGCTCGGACGTGGTCATGGACCAGATCACCGCGCTCGAGCGCGAGCGCGACGACCTGAACGCCATGGTCGCGAACCTGCGCCGGGAGCTCGAGTCGCGGGCGAATCGCGCACCGGGCGGCGGCCCGGACACTGAACTGCTGCTGGACTGCTGAGCATGGCCATTCTCGGCCTGATCTTCATCGGCCTGCTGTTCGGCATCCTGCTGAGCGGCATCGCGGTGGCCTTCATCGTCATCCGCTCCGGTGGCCCCCTGAAGGAAAGCCTGTTCGGGGACAACGGCAGGCTGCCTGCCTTCAGCCGCGCCCCGAAGGAACCGGAATTGACCCCGGAGGCGAACCACCGCCAGCAGATCCTGATCGAGGAAAACCGCGTGATGCAGCGGCTTCTCGACCAGTCCCGCGTGGAGCGCGAGGAGCAGGCAGCGAGCCGGAAGAAAGCGGAGGGCGAGATCGAGGCCCTGCGCGGCCAGCTCGCTGACCGGAATTCCAGCCTCCAGGAACTGGAAGAGGCCCTGCGCCAGGCCCGCACGCGCCAGGAGGAGCTGCTTGCGGAACTTGGCGCACGCAGCGAGGAACTGGCCCGCGCCCGGCTCGAGCTCAAGGATGCGGTCGTGGCCCTGGAGGTGACCACCTCCGGCGAATCCTTCACCACCCAGCAGATCGACCTGCTGCAGAAAGAGCGGGACGAGCTCGCGGCCCTGCTGGATGAACTGCGCTCCCGCCGACAGGTGTCGCGCCCGCTGGCCTGATCTGCAGGGTCGCCGGCCCGCGGTCCGCCGGCACTTCCCGCCTCCACCGGCCCGGATTGGGCGATACTGATCGCCGGACTTCAGATTCCGGAGGATCGGGTCGTGCGTCTCGGGTTCATGGCGGGCTATTCGCCCGCGACGGTGGACGTGCCCATGGACGGCATCCTCGAGGCCGAACGGCTGGGCTATGACTCGGTCTGGACCGCCGAGGCCTACGGCAGCGATGCCGTGTCCGTAGCGGCCTGGATCCTTGCGCGCACCACCCGCATTCGCGTCGGCACCGCGATCATGCAGATGCCGGCCCGCACCCCGACCTGCGCCGCCATGACTGCGATGACGCTGAATGCGCTGTCCGGGGGGCGCTTCCTGCTGGGCATCGGGCCTTCCGGTCCGCGGGTGATCGAGGGCTGGCATGGCGTGCCCTACGGGCGGCCGATGACGCGCACGCGGGAATACATCGAAATCATCCGCAAGATCGCCGCCCGGAAGGAGCCGCTGGCCCACGACGGCTTCCACTACCAGATCCCCTGCCGGGGACCGGACGCCACCGGCCTCGGCAAGCCCATGATGAGCATCCTGCACGAGGATCCGGCGCTGCGGATCTACACCGCCGCGGTGACGCCGGCCGGCCTGCGAACGGCGGCCGAGCTGGCCGACGGCGTGTTCCCGATCTGGATGAACCCGGAGCGTTTCGATCTCATCGGGCCCCATCTGGAGGAGGGCTTCCGCAAGGGCGGCAAGGGACGCACGCTGGCCGGTTTCGACCTGGCGCCGCTGGTGCCCGTGTCGCTCGGCGATGACCTCGTCCGGTGCCAGGCCCCGGTGCGGGCCCATCTGGCGCTGTATATCGGCGGCATGGGGCCGCGCGAGCGGAATTTCTACACGGACTACGCGATCCGGATGGGCTACGGGAGCGAGGCCCGCCGGATCCAGGACCTCTACCTGGAGGGTCGCAAGGCGGAGGCCGCGGCCGCCGTACCCGAGAGCCTGATCGACGAGATCGCCCTGGTGGGTCCCGCGGCCCGGATCCGCGAGCGCCTGGGCGTCTGGAAGGCGGCCGCCCGCGCGGGCCAGGTGGGTTCCATGCTGGTGGCCGGGGCCTCGCCCGCGGCGCTCAGGCTGCTGGCCGAAGAGCTGCTCTGAAGGGGCCGCCGCCGTGCAGATCGAGGTCATCCTGGACGCCCGGGCCCGGCCCGAGGAACTGGCCGAACTCGGGCGCCTGGCCGAGCGCTTTGGCCTCGATGGCGTCTGGGTGTCGAGCCTGCCCGATTCCCGGGATCCCTTCACCAACCTCGCGCTGCTCGCCCGGACCACGTCCCGCATCCGCCTCGGCCCGGTTGCGGTCAATCCCTTCGACAGCCATCCGGTGCGGATCGCCTCGGCGCTGCTGACCCTCAACGAGATTGCCGGGGGGCGCGCGCGGATCGTGATCGGCGGCGGCGGCGAGGCGCTGCAGTCACTGGGCATCCGCCCCCACCGGCGGGTGCGCGCGGTGCGGGAGTGCGTGGACATCATCCGGGCCGCCGCGCGAGGCGAGCCCGTCCATTACCACGGGGACCTGTACCGGGTTGACGATCTCCACCTGCGCTGGCTCGAATCGCCGGCTCCCCGCGTGCTGGTCGGTGCGAGCCAGGAGCAGATGCTCCGCATGGCGGCCCGCTCGGCCGACGGGATCATGATGAGCGACATGCCGCCCGGCCCCGCGGCGGCCGCTTTCGCGACCTTCACGGCGGCCTGCGCGGGCGCCGGGCGCCCGGCCGACAGCCTGCATACCACGGTGTTCACCGCCTGGCATGTCGGCCCGGACCTGGCCCGGGCCCGCCACGAGGCGCGCCGCTGGCTGCTGCTGCGGGGCATTTTCAGGCCCTGGCTGCTGGCCGGGTTTCTGGAGCCTGCCGATGTCGCGCGGGTCATGGGCAGCCAGGCTGCTTTTGCACGGGCCTTTGCCACGGGCAGCGCGACGGTGGAGGGGGTGCCGGACAGGATCCTGGATGCGCTGGTGGACAACGTCACGCTCACCGGCACGCCCGATACGCTCGACACCATCCTGATGAAGCTCGGGCATCTCCGCCAGGCGGGACTGCAGGGCGTGGCCCTGCGCCTCTATGCGGAGCCGGCCGCGTCCATCCGGTTGCTCGGCCGGCGGGTGCTGCCCGCACTGCGGGCCTGAAGCTCTTCAGTCCGCGGGCGGGCGGCGCAGGGCCTTCACGCTGCTCCGCAGTTTCTTGTCGTCCACGCGCCGGCGCCGGACGCTGCGGGAAGGCCGGGTGGGAATACGGGGCGCCGGTTTTTCGCAGGCCGCCGCCACCAGCGCGTTGAGTCGCTCCAGGGCGTCTTCCCGGTTGCGTTCCTGCGTGCGGTGCCGCTGGGCCTTGATGATGATCGTGCCCTCCGTCGTCACGCGCCGGTCATCGAGCGCGAGCAACCGGGACTTGATCGCCTCCGGCAGCGAGGACTGCCCGATATCGAAGCGCAGGTGGATCGCGCTCGCCACCTTGTTGACGTTCTGCCCGCCCGCCCCCTGGGCGCGGACGGCGGTCACTTCGACCTCGTCGGGCGCGATGACCGGTACCCGCCTGTGTTGCGTCATTGCCCTGTTCCTGCCGCAAAAATTGTGCCCGGCAGCCACCCCCCCCTAGAATGGGCGCGAGCGAGCCGCTCGTCCATGCCCCGGAACCCTGCCATGAACAGGCCTTTACCCGCCCTGCAACTGTTGCTGTCGTCGCTTGCGCTGATCCTGGCGGGCGGTGCCCGCGCGGAACTGGCCCTGGACCCGGGCTTCAATGCGGCAGGGGCCGTCCCCGGCATCGTAAGCCTCGACCTCGGTAACCGGGAGGACAAGGGCCTTGCCGTGGCGGTGCAGGCCAACGGTGACCTGCTGATCGCGGGCTACCGGGTGCAGGCCGTCACCGGGGGCTTCGGTTCCGTCGCCACGGTGGCCCGCTTCGGCCCCGACGGGCTTGCCGATGCCGGCTTCGGCGTCGATGGCGTGGTCGACCTCGACCTGTTCGGCGCGATTCCCGCGAGCGGCGGTGGACAGGCCGGGGCCGTTCTGCTGCGGCCGGCCGACCAGAAGATCATCGTGGCCGGTACCTACGTGGAGTCAGCAGCGTCGCGGCGCGTCTTTGTGCTGCGCCTGAACACCGACGGCAGCCTCGACACGGACTTCGGCACCGACGGCGTCACGCTCCTCAGCGATCCCGCTCTCGCCTCCGCCACTGTCAGGCGGGCCGCGCTGCAGAGCGATGGAGGGATCATCGTTGTCGGTGACAGCTCCCCGCCGGCATCGGCGACCGCAGGTTTCGTTGCCCGCTTCACGCCGGACGGTGCGCTGGATGCCGGCTTCGCCAGCGGCGGCATCTACACGACGGGGGATCCGGCCGGTCCCGGCCTGAATTTCCTGCTGTTTGACATCGTGGTCCAGGGGGACGACGGCATCCTCGTGGCGGGCGGATCCGACAACCTGACGGCCATCAGGCTGGACGCCACCGGAAGTCCCGATCCCCTGTTCGGCGACAACGGCTTTGCCTCGGTCAACGCCATTGCAGGCGTTGCCGGCACTGACCAGGACTCCTTCGACCGCGCGACGTCAATCGCCGTGTACGCCGACGGCCGCATCGTCCTCGGCGGCTTTGCGCAGACCAACCCGAATGCCTTCCAGTATGACGCGGTGCTGGCCCGCCTCTCCGCCAGCGGCGAGCCCGATGCGAGCTTCGGGGCCGGCGGCGTCCGGCTGCTGGGCGATCCGGCAACGGTGGAGCTGATCACGGCCCTTACGGTCCGTGACGCCGGCGACATCGTGGCCGTGGGCGACCTCGCCTTCAAGCCGACCCAGGTCAGCGGGTCGGGTGCGTCGTTCCTGACGCTGCCCGGCGAGTTCAGCCCCGCGCCGCTGTCCGGGATCGCCACGGATGCCGACGGCCGGATACTGGCCGCCGGTGATCAGCCGGTCGGGGGCAGTACCCTGAACACCGCCCAGGTCCTCGTCCGCTTCAGCGTCACCGACCTGGTCGACGGGACGGACACCACGCCCGGGGCCTTCAGCTTTGCGGACCGGGGCAATGTTGCCCAGTCCGTCACCGTGACATCGGCGCCCGTGGTCATCACCGGTATCGATGCCCCGGCCGACATCAGCGTCAGCGGTGGCGAGTACTCCACAGGCTGCACGAGCAGCTTCACGGCGGCGCCCGGCACGATCCTTGCCGGCCAGACGGTCTGCGTGCGGCACGTTTCCGCTGCCGACATCGGGACTGCCGTCAATACGGTCCTGACGGTAGGCGGCGTCAGCGATACCTTCACGTCCACCACCACGCCCTTCGGTCCCGACACCCCCTTCGAGGACCGGCTGGATGTGCGGCTGGCGACCACGGTCACGTCCAACGCCTTCACCATCGCCGGCCTCGGCGCCCCGATCGCGATTTCGGTCAGCAACGGCGAGTACTCGATCGGCTGCGGGCCGAACTGGACCCGTACGCCGGGCACCATCACCGACGGCGACACGCTGTGCCTGCGGCACATCTCGCCGGAGCAGCTTGCGACGCCGACGGTGACCACCGTCAACCTCGGCGGCACGCTCTACACCTTTACCAGCGTCACGACGGCCGACAGGCCGCTGCCCGGGACCGGCGGGATGGATCTGCTGACGCTGTTGCTGCTGATGGCCCTTGCGCTGCACGGCTTCCGTGCTCAGGCCTCCCGGGGAAGCACCGTCCGGACGCGGGCGACAAACTGATGGAACTCGGACATGAACTTGCGCAGGAAGTCTGCCGTGGACGCGTCTGTCACATCGCCAGCCTCGGTAATCAGCCCCGGCCTGAACTGGATGTAAGCCTCCGGGGAGTTCATCTGCGGCGAGTCGCAGAAGCTCAACACACTGCGTAGCTGCTGCTGGGCCACGGCGGTGCCGATCGCCCCCGGCGAGGTGCCGATGACCCCTGAGGGGACCCGGGCAAACGAGTTGGTGCCCCACGGCCGACTGGCCCAGTCGATCGCGTTCTTGAGCGCGCCGGGGATGGAGCGGTTGTACTCGGGCGTGACGAACAGCACGGCGTCCGAGGTGGCGATCGCCTTCTTGAACCTCGTGGCCACCTCCGGGTAGTCGGCGTCGTAGTCGTAACTGTAGAGGGGAAGGTCCCTGAAGGATATCTCATGGAACTCCAGCGCTTCTGGCGCCAGCCTGATCAGTGCCTTCGCCAGCTGGCGATTGATCGAGCCCTTGGCCAGGCTGCCAATCAGGTAGCCTACTTTGTACTTCTTCATGTCGGTTGACTCCTGGTTTTCATCACGAATGGGCACGGTCACAATCGTGCCTGCTTTAGAAGCTGGGCGTTGATCGCCACGACTACCGTGCTCGCAGACATCAGTACCGCACCCAGAGCAGGAGTGAGAAGGATTCCCCACGCGGCAAGCACGCCAGCGGCCAGCGGAATGGCAAAGATGTTGTAACCCGCGGCCCACCAGAGATTCTGGATCATCTTCCGGTAGGTTGCGCGGGACAACTCGACGATCTTCGGGATGTCGCGCGGGTCGGACCGTACCAGCACGATGTGTCCGGCCTCCACGGCGACATCGGTACCGGCGCCGATCGCGATCCCGATATCGGCGGTGGCCAGGGCCGGGGCATCATTCACGCCGTCACCCACCATTGCGACTTTCTTGCCCTGGCCCTGCAGTTCCTGCACCTTGCCAGCCTTGTCCTCGGGCAGGACCTGCGCGAACACGGTGTCTATACCCAGTTCAGCCGCGACGGCATCCGCGACTGCCTGTGCATCACCGGTGAGCATGGCCACCTCGATTCCCCGGGCGTGCAGCGCGCGGATTGCCTCACGGCTCTCCTCGCGGATGGCGTCGGCCACGGCGAACACCGCCAGGGCCTTGCTGTCCCTGAGCAGATAGATGGCGGCCTGTCCGCGACCGGCGGCCGCGTCGGCGGCCCTGCGAAGCGTGTCCGGCACCTGCGCGTTCTCTGCCTTGAGGAGCGCGGGACCGCCCATGTGATACTCGACGCCCCCGACCGATGCGGCGATACCTTTCCCGGTCACGGCCCGGAATCCGTCCGCTGGCGGCACTTCGAGCTTTCGTTCCACCGCCGTCCTCACAATGCCCCGCGCGATCGGGTGTTCGGACTCCGACTCCAGCCCGGCCGCGATCCGGAGCATGTTCTCCCCGGACTCCCCCCCGGCCACGGACATCTCGACCACCCGGAATTCGCCCAGCGTGAGCGTTCCGGTCTTGTCAAAAATCACGGTATCCAGGTTTCTGGCTTCTTCCAGGCCGCGCCTGTCGCGCACCAGCAGGCCGTTCCGCGCGCCCAGGGTCGTGGAGATGGCGACGACCAGCGGCACGGCCAGGCCCAGGGCGTGTGGACAGGCGATCACCAGGACCGTCACCGCACGAACAATGGAGAAGTCGATGGGCGCACCCAGGAACTGCCACACCACCAGCGTGACCACGCCCGCAACGATGGCCACTCCGGTCAGGATCCGGGCCGCCCGGTCGGCCAGATGCTGGGCCCTGGATTTCGATGTCTGCGCATCGGCCACGAGCCGCATGATTCCCGAGAGCCTGGTCTTTTCGCCGGTGCCGGTGACCAGAATGCGCAGCGAACCCGCGCCATTGATGGTCGCGGCGATGACCTCGTCGCCTTCCTTCTTTCTTACCGGCATGGACTCGCCGGTAATCAGGGCCTCGTTGAGGTCGCTCGTGCCTTTCTGGACCAGGCCGTCCGCCGGCACGCTTTCGCCGGGACGGACCAGAACGATGTCCCCCTCCCGCAGTTCGCTGACGGCGACTTTCTCCTCGCCCTGCCCGGAGACCCGGGTTGCGGTGTCCGGGAGCAGCCTGGCGAGTTCCTTGAGTGCACCCTGCGCCTGAGAGATCGAGCGCATCTCTATCCAGTGGCCGAGCAGCATGATGGTCACCAGGGTGGCCAGCTCCCACCAGATGGCATCCGCCTGAATGTAGCCAAGCTGGACCACCCACGAGAAAATGAAGGCGACCGAGATGGCGAGCGAGATCAGGGTCATCATCCCCGGCAATCGTGCTTCCAGCTCGCGGTACGCGCCTTGCAGAAAGACCAGGCCGCCGTAGAGAAAGACGGCTGTCCCGAGGACGGGCGATATCCACGACGACCCGGGGAACCCGGGCGCCTCGTAGCCAAAGATCATCTGGACGTGAGCCGCCCAGAAAACGACCGGAACGGTGAGGATCAGCGAGAGCCAGAATCTGTCACGAAACATCCCCGGGCTGTGGCCTGCATGCTGGTCGTGGCCCGCATGATCTGCCGCCGCCTTCCGGTGCCCGCCATGCGCCGTACCGCTGGCTGGCGGTGCGGCTTCATGGTGGTGACTGTGGTGGCTGTTACCGCTCACATCGGTGGCTGGACTCCCATTCAGACCGCAGTGTAGTCCCATCAATCGCGTAGTTGACGATCGCGCACCGTTCGGGCCCCGTGCTCAACATCGCCGGTTTCGATCCGCGGCAACGCGGAAATCCGGACTGGCGCTCAGGCGCCGTGGCACTTCTTGTATTTCTTCCCGCTGCCGCAGGGGCAGGGGTCGTTCCGGCCGGGCTTGGGAGCCGCGCGGCGGTAGGGATTGGCTGCCGGGGCGTGCCCGTGATCATGATCATGATCGCAGTCCGGACCGTGGACATGGGCCGGGATGTCGTCGGGTTTGCGTGCCATGCGGGATGCTCCGTACGCGCTAAGGGCCGGGGGTCAGGCCGGCGGGCCGAGCAGTGCGCGGATCGCGGCCACGAAGCCCGCCGCATCCTGCGGGTCGACCGGCGTTGACCCCAGTTCCGCCCAGTCGATGGCGGCGGTGGATTCCTCGAGGAGCAGACGGCCCTCTTTGCCGTTCCACACCAGCCGCTGGCGCCTGCCGGCCCGCGCGAAGCGCACCATCCAGCTGCCGTAGATGCCGGCTGCCGCAATGTAGTCCTGCACTTCACCGCCGCACTCGCCGCAGGCCGTGGTCACCGCCTCGGCAAAGGGCTCGGTTGCCGCCAGCTGTTCCGGCGCGGCCATCTGCGCGGGCCTGCGCCCGATCCACATCACTTCATGCTCCGCCAAGAGTCTGCTCCGTGGGCCTGCCTGCCGATGGCGGCATGGTAACCGCCCCGGGGCCGGCAGCTGAAGGGACGGTGCGCGCCCGGGGCGATCTGCTACCCTCGTCCGGCCCGGGCGCGACGCGGTAGACCGGCGAAATCCGGCACGGAAAGAGAGGTTGGCATGCATGACGGCATAAGCGGCCTTGAGCTGTGGCAGTTCCTGCACGTGGTGGTCTTTGTCTTCTGGCTGGGCCCGGAATTCGCGATCTATATCTGGAGCCGAAAGCTGGTGGAGCCCGGGGTGCTGGCCGAGCAGCGCGTCGTCGCCGGCCGGATGATGGCATCGGCAGGGCTCATCACCCGGGCGATGGCCGCCCTGATGCTGACGGTCGGTGGCGTGTTGTCCGACCGTGTGGGGCTCAGCCACCCCTGGTGGCAGATGGCGGGCATCGTCCTCCTCGGTCCGGTATGGCTGACGCTGGTGCTGGCGGGCGCGGCGCGGGACGGCACGCCCTTCGGCGCCACGGCGCTGCGCCTCGAAAACGCGCTGCGCTGGGTCCTGATCGTCCTCGTGCCGCTGTCGGTCGCCTGGGCCTGGTCCACCGGCCGGCTGGCCATGGCCCCCTATGTCGGATCCAAGTTGCTGCTGTTTGCGGCCGTGCTGTTGTTCGCGCAGCAGCTGCGCGCGAGGCTCGCGCCGCTCCGGGCCGGGCTCGACGAGTTTGCGGCGGGCAGAGCAACGCCCGCCACGGAGCAGTTGATGCGGACAAGCCTCGCCCGGAGCCGCGTGTACAACCTGGCCCTGTGGGCCGGCCTGCTGCTGGCTGCCCTGCTCGGCGTGATCCGGCCCGGCACCTGAAACGGCGTGCGCGGGGACGGTCTCGCCCCGTTTCCCGGCGCAACGCGCAAAAAAAAGGCCCCGGACGAGCCGGGGCCTTTCCATCCGCTGAAACGGTTATTAACCGGTTCTCAGGACGCCCGCAGGTTGGCGGCTGCCGGCTTGCCGCGCTCGTTCGTGACCTCGAAGGTCACGCTCTGACCCTCGTTGAGAGTCGCAAGCCCGGCGGCCTGCACGGCCGTCACATGCACGAAAACGTCCTTCGAGCCGTCGGACGGCTGGATGAACCCATAGCCCTTCTGGGCGTTGAACCACTTCACAGTTCCTGTAGCCATTGTAGTTTCGACTTCCTTAAGCAATTAAAACAATAGAGAACGACCGGCATCAGCGACCCCACTGGGGGAGCGTCGATTGCCGTACAACGTGTCACTTCTGGGAAGCATCAGTCGAGTATCCCGAACGGGATTCTTTAGTCCAAGGCAGGCCAAAAACGCCAATTGCGCCTGAACGGTATGCCATCCGGGGCGCCGGGTCAACCGCCGGCAGCAGGATATTTCCGCAGGAGGCTGGCCCGTGCATTGCCGGTTACCATCCGGCCCATGCCCGGGAGTCCCGCAGCCCCTTCACCCAGCCCCGCCTGGCACGCGCTGCCCACCGACGAGGTGCTCGCTGCCCTGCAGTCGGATCCCGCGGGCCTGGCAGGCCCGGAAGCCGCCGCACGCCTCGGCCGCGACGGGCCGAACCAGTTGCCCCGGGCGGCGGGGCGCAGCGCACTCCGGCGCCTGCTGCAGCAGTTTCACAACCTGCTCATCTACGTGCTGCTGGCCGCGGCGATCCTCGCCATCGGGCTCGGGCACCTGGTGGATGCGGCCGTGATCCTTGCCGTGGTGATCCTCAATGCCCTGATCGGCTTCATCCAGGAGGGCCGGGCAGAACGGGCCCTGGAAGCGATCCGGGACATGATCGATCCGCGGGCGTCGGTGCTCCGGGATGGCAGGCGGCAGACCGTGCCCGCCGGGCAGATCGTCCGCGGGGATATCGTGCTGCTGGAAGCGGGTGACCGGGTACCCGCCGACCTGCGCCTGATCCGGGTGCGCAACCTGCGGGTGGAGGAGGCGGTGCTCACCGGGGAGTCCGTGCCGGTCGACAAGGCCGTGGCCCCGGTCGACGCGTCTGTCGCCCTCGGTGATCGCCGCTGCCTGGCCTTCTCGGGCACGCTGGTGGCAGCCGGCCAGGGCACGGGCGTGGTGGTGGCCACCGCGGCCGGCACCGAACTCGGCCGGATCAGCACGCTGCTGCAGGAAGTGACGACGCTGCGCACGCCGCTGCTCCAGCAGATGGACGGGCTCGCCCGCCAGCTGACCGTCGCCATCCTGGGCGTGTCGGCCCTGACCATGCTGTTTGCGGTGTACGTCCGCGGCTTTGCGCTGGCCGATGCGGTGATGCTCATGGTCGGCCTGGCAGTGGCGGCCATCCCCGAGGGTCTGCCCGCGGTGATGAGCATCACGCTGGCCATCGGCGTGCAGCGCATGGCGCGCCGCCACGCCATCGTCCGGCAACTGCCCGCGGTGGAGACGCTGGGTGCGGTCTCGGTGATCTGTTCGGACAAGACCGGTACCCTGACCCGCAACGAGATGACCGTGCGCTCCGTCGTGACGGGCAGCGGAACCTTCGAGGTCACTGGCGTCGGCTATGTGCCCGAGGGCGTCTTCCGCCTCGCTGCCGACGAGGTGGCACCGGGCAATCACGCGGCCCTTTCGGAACTGCTGCGGGCGTCCGTCTTCTGCAACGACGCCGAACTGCGGCATGCGGGCGATAGCTGGTCGGTCGCCGGCGATCCGATGGAGGGCGCCCTGCTGACGCTGGCCCGCAAGGCCGGCCTCGACATTGCACATCTCCGCCGCGAATGTCCCCGGCGCGACGAGCTGCCCTTCGATGCCCGGCACCGCTTCATGGCCACCCTGCACCCGGCGGCGGGTGGCGACAGTCTGGTGTTCATAAAGGGCGCACCGGAACGGATCCTTGACATGTGCGCCGACGAGTTCGGGGCCGGTGGCGGCGAGCCCGTGGACCGGGCGAAATGGCACCGCGCCGCGGAGGACCTCGCCGCCCGCGGCGAGCGCGTGCTCGCCTTTGCGCTGAAGCGGGTGCCGGCCGGCCAGACGGCGCTCGACTTCGGTGACCTGGAGGCGGGCGCCACGCTGCTCGGCCTCACCGGTTTTCTGGATCCGCCCCGCGACGAGGCGATCACCGCCGTGGCCGACTGCCGGGCGGCGGGCATTCGCGTGCTGATGATCACGGGCGATCATGCCGTGACGGCCCGGGAGATCGCCCGCCAGCTCGGCCTCGCCGGGGATCCCGTGACGCTGACCGGTGTGCAGCTCGACGGGCTCGACGAGGCGGGCCTGCGCGCCGCCGTGCGTGACACCACCGTGTTCGCCCGCACCACCCCGACCCACAAGCTGCGCCTGGTCGAGGCGCTGCAGGCGGAGGGCCTGACGGTGGCCATGACCGGCGACGGCGTCAACGATGCGCCGGCCCTGAAGCGGGCCGACGTCGGCGTGGCCATGGGCGGCAAGGGCACCGAGGTGGCGAAGCAGGCGGCGGAGGTGGTGCTGGCGGACGACAACTTTGCCTCGATCGTGGCGGCCGTCCGGGAAGGCCGCACCGTCTACGACAATCTGACCAAGGTCATCGGCTGGACCCTGCCCACCAACGGTGGCGAGGCGCTCACCATCCTGGTGGCGCTGGCCTTCGGCCTGGCGCTGCCCATGACGCCGGTGCAGATCCTGTGGATCAACATGGTCACGGCTGTCGCGCTCGGCCTGACGCTGGCCTTCGAGCCCACCGAGCCCGGCAGCATGCGCCGCAGGCCACGGCCCCGGGACGAACCGCTGATCTCCGGTGTCCTGCTCTGGCGCATCGTTTTCGTGTCGCTGCTGTTCGTCGCCGGCGCCTTCGGCGTGTTCTTCTGGGCGGAGGCGCGCGGGCTGTCCATCGAGACGGCCCGCACCTTGGTCGTCAATACGATCGTCGCGATGGAGATCTTCTACCTGTTCAGCGTGCGCTTTGCCCACGGCACCTCGCTCACGCTGCAGGGCCTGTTCGGTACGCCCGCCATCCTCATCGGCGTGGGCACCGTGGTTCTGGCCCAGGCCCTCTTCACCTGGCTGCCCGCCCTGCAGCGCATCTTCGGCAGCCAGTCCCTCGGCGCAACGGACATAGCCATGGTTACGGGCGTGGGCGTGGCGCTGCTGCTGGCCACGGAGGGGGAGAAGCGGCTGCGCCAGGCCTTCACCACAGTGCGCGCGGGCTGAGCCGCTGTTGCTCAGCGCGCGCGCCGGCGGGCGACCCGCTGCAGCAGGCGGGGAATGCCGCGCGCGTATTCCCCCAAAGTCTTGAGCACGTTGGTGTGATTCACGATGCGGATGCTGTAACTCACCGAGTCGCTGAGGTTCAGGGTGGTGTGCCACCAGTTGGCGGGCAGGAACAGCGCCTGTCCGGCCCGCAGCAGCACGGTCTGCGGGTGGGCTCGCCGGAGCAGCGGAAAACGCCCGAGGTCCTGCGGATCGCACCCGCACACCCGCGAGTTGCGCAACTGCCAGGGAAACTGGGCCCCGGGGTAGCGGTAGAGCAGGGGCCCGTCCTCCGGGGGGAACAGCAGGAACTGCTTGGTCCCCTCGATCTGCACGAAGCCGACGTGCACGGCCACATGGTCCAGATGCACCGGCCCGAAGCCGGTCCCGGCCTGGCCGATGAAGAACTCGGGGCCGCAGAGCCGGTCGAGGCCCGGCAGGTTTGCCCAGTTGGGGCGGAAGGCCGCCGGCAGCACGAGTCGCTCGCGCAGCCCCGGCAGGTGCCGGTTCACGGACAGGTGCATGAGGTAGGGGAGCGGTGGCGGGCTGGCCTGCCGGAAGAGCCTCAGGTAATCGCGCAGCGTGTGCACGTCGCGCATCTCGCGACCCCGCGGCTGGTCATGGCGCAGAACCCAGCCGTAGGAGCCCTGCAGGGTCGCAAAGGGCAGGTCACCGTACTCGGCCGCGAGGGTCTCCACCAGGGGTGTCGCGTAAGGCCACAGTCCCGCATGGTCGAAGACCAGAGGCCTGCGCCCGCGGTCGTCGGACAGGAAGCTTGGGGAAACGGTGGCCGTGCGGCAAGATTCCATCGGTGCGGGCAGGCAGTGGCTGGGACCTGATGGCGATTTCGCGGGAGTCCCCGGTTTGGTTTCGGACAGCGGGGGGCGGCGCTTGGCGCTGACGGTTCGCCGGATTCCGGCGTGGATCCGCCTGCTCGCGGCGTTGGTCGTGGCGCTTGCGGGGTACGCGGCGCTGCTCGTCCTGCGCGACGTGTCCCGCACGGCGCCGGACGTTCCGGCGCTCCTGCTGCTGGCCGCACAGCTGGTGCTCGGCGTGTGTCTCGCGGCACTCTTTGCCTACGTGGCCGTCACCGGGAAACCGCCCGTGCACCTCTGGCCCGCTGCCGGGGATCCCTGCTTCGGCTCCCGTCCGCCGGTGCGCCTCGACCCCGCGCTCGGCACGTGGCTTGCCGCGCTGCGCGCGCGGCATGCCGGACTGACGGAACTCTGGGTGCTGCGCCCGGACCATCGGGCGGTGCCCGTGCGCGGCGAGCCGTGCCGGCTGATGGCCGTCGCCGACCCGGCCGCCATCGAGGCGCTGCAGGCCGACTGGGACATACGCCGCCGCGATGTGCGCCTGTTTCTGGTCGAGGCAGTGACCGGCCGCATCCGCACCGCCTGGGGCCAGCCGTGGGACGGGCGCGTGGCGCGCTGGAACTGGGGCGGGGCGGACGATCCCGTCGAGCGGCCGGTGCCGCCGGCCCTGGCCAACGACCTGGACGACCGGGCGCCGGAACTCCGGGCCCTGCGGGTCTGGTAGCGCGGGCGCCCGGCGAGACCGGGGCCGGACTCAGGTCTGTCCCAGGGCCTGGCCCCTCTGATAATCCCGCGCGCCCTGGAACTGCAGCGCCGACAGCGGCACCGACTGGTAGCTCTGCTCGATGCGGTCTTCGCTCGGCGTGCCGTAGAGCGTGGTGCGCTGCTGGGGCCTGCGGCGCAGGCCCTCGATGAGGGCATCCATGCGCTCGGGTTCCAGTTCCTGACCGAAGCTGGCGCCGGCAGCCCGCGATATGGATTCGTTCATCAGGGTCCCGCCGAGGTCGTTGGCACCGGCATTCAGGATCCGCGCGGCGCCTTCGGGGCCGAGCTTGACCCAGCTGACCTGGATGTTGCGCAGCACCGGTCCCAGCACCAGCCGCGCGACGGCATGCATCAGCAGGACCTCCCGCCAGGTGGGGCCGGGCCGGGCCTGGCCGCGCCGGTACATGGGCGCCTCCATGTGCACGAAGGGCAGGGGCACGAACTCGGTGAAGCCGCCGGTCTCGACCTGCAGGTCGCGCAGGGCCAGCAGGTGTCGCGCCTGGTGCCGTGTCGTCTCGAGATGGCCGAACATGATGGTCGAGGTGGTGCGCAGGCCAAGCCCGTGCGCGGTGCGCATCACGCCCAGCCATTCGGCGGTGTTCACCTTGTCCGGGCAGATCAGGGCGCGCACGTCGTCGGCGAGGATCTCGGCGGCGGTGCCCGGCAGGCTGCCAAGGCCCGCCGCCTTCAGCCGCTGCAGGAATGCGGCGAGCGGCATGCCGAGCGTCTTCGCCCCCTGGTTGACTTCCAGCGGCGAGAAGGCATGCACGTGGATGTCCGGCGCGGCTTCCTTCACGGCGTGCAGCACGTCGAGGTAGGTCTGGCCGGTGAAGGCCGGGTGGATGCCCCCCTGCAGGCAGACCTCCGTGGCGCCCCGCCGCCAGGCCTCCTCGGTGCGCCGGGCGACCTCGGCCGTGTCCAGCACATAGGGCTTGCCGCGCAGATCCTCGTCGGTCCTGCCCTTGGAGTAGGCGCAGAAGGTGCAGCGGTAGGCGCAGAGGTTGGTGTAGTTGATGTTGCGGTTTACGGTGTAAGTAACTGTATCTCCACAGCTTTCACGGCGCGCTTCGTCGGCGTGACGGAGCAGCGTGGCGACCGCCGGTCCGCGCAGGTCCAGCAGTGCCGTGACCTCGTCCTCGCCGAGGCGCTGCCCGCGGCGGGCCGCATCCAGCAGGCGCGTCACGGCCGGCGGCGCGGGGCGGAAGTCGCGGTGGCCGCCGGCGGCACGTTCCTCCCGGGGTGGCCGCTGCCCGGCGCCGGCGGCCCAGTCGTCGGTGCGGGCAAGGCCGGACGCGTCCGCAAGGCGCAGCACCGACGCTGCCAGCGCGGGATCGAGCCACTCGCGGCGCTGCGCGATGTAGCGGGGATAGACGGTCAGACGCGGCACGAGGGTCTTGCCCGCTGCCGCGGTCTCCCGCCTGAGGTGGGCGAGCTGCGGCCAGGGCGACTCCGGGTTGACGTGATCGGGCGTCACCGGGGAGACCCCGCCCCAGTCGTTGAGGCCTGCCGCCACCAGATCCGCGAGCCGGCCCGCGTTCAGGTTGGGCGGGGCCTGGATGCTCATGTCCGGCCCGAACAGGTGCCTCGCCATGCTGAGGGTCCAGAGCAGTTCGTCGACGGCCGGGGCAGGCCGGTCCGCCATCAGCGTGCCCGGCTTGGGCACGAAGTTCTGGATGATGAGTTCCTGCAGGTGGCCGAAAGCCCGGTGCAGGTCGCGCAGGGCGAGCAGGCTCGCGAGCCGCTCGTCCCGGGTCTCGCCGATGCCGATGAGCAGGCCGGTGGTCAGCGGCACCCGGGCCTCACCCGCCGCGCGGATCGCGGCGAGGCGCACCGCCGGCACCTTGTCCGGCGAGCCGAAGTGCGGGCCGCCGCGCTCCGACAGCCGGTCTGCCGCCGATTCGAGCATGAGGCCCATCGACGGCGCGACGCTGCGCAGCTGCGCGTAGTCGGCGGCCGTCAGCACGCCGGGATTCAGGTGGGGCAGCAGGCCCGTCTCCCGCTGCACCCGCGCGGCCATGGCCGCGAGGTAGTCGACCGTCGAGGCGTAGCCGAGCTTCTGGAGGGCGTCGCGCGCCGTCCGGTAGCGGAGCTCGGGCTTGTCGCCGAGCGTGAACAGCGCTTCGTGGCAGCCCTGGGCCTTGCCTGCCCGGGCGATGGACAGCACCTGCTCCGGGGACAGGTAGGCCGTCGCCAGCCGGCGCGGGGTCTTGGCATAGGTGCAGTAATGGCAGACGTCCCGGCAGAGTTCCGTGAGCGGGATGAAGACCTTGGGTGAGTAGGTGAGCACATCGCCGTGGCCCGCGTCCCGCAACCGGGCGGCGCCGGCCATCAGCTCGGCCAGCGGTTCCGCCCCCAGGCGCCGGGCGGCGGCCAGGTCGGGATGGGCCGGTGTATTCATCACGGTGCTCACTGCGAATCCTGCCCCCGACAGGGGCCCTGTTGCGCATCATCGGACACCGGCGCACCGGGCGCAAACGGCCCTTCGGCCCGACCGGGCCGACGGGCCGGGAGGGTGCCGGCTAGCGCCGGGTCTGGCACGCGGGGCAGCGGTAGAAGGGCCGGCCGGCGAGCCTGCTGCGCTCGATGGGCCGGCCGCAGCGCGTGCAGGCTTCGCCCGTGCGCTCGAACACCTGGAAACGAAATCCGGCGGCGCGGGTCCTGCCGGGCGCCTGCCCGCTCCGGGTGCCAGACGGGCCCGCCTGCGCGCCGGCCTGCCGCTCGCGCGTCCGGTAGCTGTGCCGGGGCACGGCGAGCAGGGCCCTGGCGAGACGCAGGCCTTCGGCCCCGGACAGATCCTGCGGGCGCTGCTCCGGCGCCAGCCGGGCCGCGAACAGGATCTCGGCGCGCAGGTAGTTGCCGAGCCCGGCGAGAAAGCCCTGGTCGAGCAGCAGGCCCGCGAGGCGGCGTCCGGCGAAGGCCGGGCTTCCGAGGCGGGCGCGGACTGCCGCTGCCGTCAGCGCCGGGTCGAGCACATCCGGGCCGAGCCGCCTCAGGAAGGGATGCTCGTGGACGCGGTCGCTCGGCCAGACCGAGAGATCGGAGGCCGAGTACAGCAGGATCGCCCGGTGACGGGTCTCGAGCGCGACGCGCAGCGCGCGGCGGGTGGCCGGGCGCTGTCCCGCCGGGACGATTTTCCAGACGCCGTAGAGCTGGTTGTGCGAGTACAGCGTGAGGCCGTTGTCGAAGCGGGTGAGCAGCGCCTTGCCGTGCGGCGTGATGGCCTCGATCCGGCTGCCCGTGAGCCGGCGCCCGTAGCGGACGAGCGCGGGCGGCGTCAGCGTGACCGACACGAGGCGCTCACCGAGCACGGCTTCGGCCAGCCGGTCGGCGGCGCGGCGGATTTCCGGTCCTTCGGGCACGGCTTCTGGCCTGGGAGGGGAAGGCTGCGGATCGTGCCCGTTGCCCGGGCAGCAGGCAAACCCCGCGCCGGGGGGTCAGTGCAGCGCGAGCGGCGCCCTGAAGCGCCGCAGGCGGAGCGCGTTGCCGACCACGAACACGCTGGACAGCGCCATGGCCATGGCGGCCAGCATCGGCGACAGCCGCAGACCGAAGAGCGGGTAGAGCACGCCTGCTGCCACCGGGATCAGCGCGGTGTTGTAGGCGAAGGCCCAGAACAGGTTCTGCCGGATATTGCGCAGCGTCGCCCGGGACAGCGCGATGGCGTTCGGCACGTTGCGCAGGTCCCCGGACATCAGCACCACGCCCGCGCTGTCGATGGCGATGTCGGTGCCGGTGCCGATCGCGATGCCGACGTCGGCGCCGGCGAGGGCCGGCGCGTCGTTGATGCCGTCGCCCACGAAGGCGGTGCGCTGGCCGTTTTCCCGCAGGCGGCGGATCGCCGCCACCTTGTCATCGGGCATGAGCTCCGCCTGCACCTCGTCGATGCCGAGCTGCGCGGCGATGGCGGCCGCCGTCCGCTGGTGGTCGCCGGTCAGCATGACGACCCGCAGGCCGAGCCGGTGCAGTGCCCCGATGGCGTCCGGTGTGCCGGTCTTGACCGGGTCCGCGACCGCGAGCAGGGCGGCAAGCCGGCCGTCGACCGCGAGGAACAGCGGCGTCCGTGCGGCGGCGGCCAGTTCGTCCAGGCGCGCGGCGAGCGCGCCCGTGTCGATTCCGGACTGTCCCATGTACCGGGCCGTGCCGAGCTGCACCCGCCGGTCTGCTACCCGGGCCTCGATGCCGAGGCCGGTGTGGGCGACGAAGTCTGTCGCGCGCGGCAGGGCGAGGCCGCGCTCCCTGGCGGCGGCGACGATCGCGGCGCCCACCGGGTGCTCCGAGTCCTGTTCGGCGGCCGCGGCCAGCGTGAGCGCCTGCGCCTCGTCCAGCTCGCCCACCGTGATCAGGTCGGTCAGTGCGGGGTGGCCCGCGGTCAGCGTCCCGGTCTTGTCCAGCGCCACGACGTCGATGCTGTTCAGGGACTGGAGGGCGTCGCCCGCGCGGAACAGGATGCCCTGGTCGGCGCCCCGTCCCGTGCCGACCATGATGGAGGTCGGCGTCGCGAGCCCCATCGCGCAGGGGCACGCGATGATCAGCACCGCGACCCCGTTGACGAGCGCCATCGACAGCGCAGGCTCGGGACCCACCGTGTACCAGACCACGGCCGTCAGCACGGCGATGGCGAGCACCACCGGCACGAACCAGGCGGTCACCTTGTCCACCAGGGCCTGCACGGGCAGCTTGCTGCCCTGGGCTTCCTGCACGAGGCGCACGATCCGGGCCAGAAAGGCCTCCTCGCCGAGGTCGGTGGCGCGTATGCGCAGGCTGCCCTTCTGGTTCTGCGTGCCGCCGACCACCCGGTCGCCGGGGCCGCGGGCCACGGGGATGGGCTCGCCCGTGACCATCGCCTCGTCGACGAAGGAGCTGCCTTCGACCACCTCACCGTCCACCGGGATGCTCTCCCCGGGGCGCACCCGGACGATATCGGCCGGCATGACCTGTTCGATGGCGATCTCCACCAGTTCGCCCGCCCGCTCGACCCAGGCCGTGCGGGGCTGCAGCGCGACCAGGCGCCGGATCGCCGCCCCGGTTCGGCCCCGGGCGCGGGCCTCGAGCAGGCGGCCGAGCAGGATCAGCGTGACGATCACGGCAGCCGGCTCGTAGTAGAGCTGCGCGGTGCCCGCGGGCATGATGCCGGGCAGGAACCCGGCCACCACCGAGTACAGCCACGCCGCGCCGCTGCCGAGCGCCACCAGCGAGTTCATCTCCGGCGCGCCGCGCAGCAGGGCGGGAATACCCGCGCGGAAGAACACCAGGCCCGGCCCGAAAAGCACCGCCGTGGTGAGCACGAACAGCAGCAGGTTGATGGTGCCGCTGCCCAGCGCGCCGTGTACGGCGTGATGCACGGCAGGGATGAGGTGGCTGCCCATCTCCAGCACGAACACCGGCAGGGTCAGAAGGCCTGCCAGCAGCACGCGCCGGGTCGCGGTACGAATCTCGTCATCGGCCTTGCGGTCCGCGAGCGCACTGCGTGCTGCAGTGCCCGGCGGCGCAGCCGCGTCATCGGCCGGTGGTGAGGTGTCGTAGCCGCCGCGATGCAACGCGCTGCGGAGCAGGGCCATGTCCAGCGGGCCCTCGAGTCGCAGGGTCGCTTCCCGCGTGGCAAGATTCACGGTGGCGCCAGCCACGCCCGGGACGGTGGCGAGGATCTTCTCCACCCGCGCCACGCAGGCGGCACAGCTCATGCCCTCGACGGGCACCCGGCGGGACGGCAGTGACGCGTGCGCATTCACGGCGGTAACCTTTCAGGAGGAATCGCGCTATCCTGCGCCCTCCCATGATGGGAGGGTCAAGCAGACGCCCTTCGTCTTCACGCCTGATCGTTCATTAACCCGGGGGATCCCTGCCGTGCGACTGTATTCCTTCACCGTCACGCCCAACAACCGCAAGGTGGAAGCCTTCGTCCGCCACTTCGACCTGCCCGTCGAGGTTCATCACGTCAGCTTCAAGGACCGTGAAACCCAGAGTCCGGAATACCTGGCGATCAACCCGATGGGCAAGGTGCCGGCGCTGGTCGACGGTGATTTCCGCCTCTGGGAGTCCAACGCCATCCTGACCTATCTGGCCACGCTCTTTCCGGAAACGGGGGCCCTCCCGGCCGATCCCCGGGGGCGGGCGGACGTTGACCGCTGGCTGCACTGGCAGAGCTGCCACCTGATGCCGGCGATGGGTGCCCTCAAGGTGGCCGAGGAGAAGGACGTCGGCACGATTGCCCCGCTGCTTGCGATCCTCGACCGGCAACTGGCGGGACGGGAGTACCTGCTTGGCACCCTCAGCGTGGCCGATTTCGCCATCGCGGCCTACCTGATGACCAAGCTCGGGCGCCAGCTCGACTACGGCCCGGTCCCCCATGTCGCCGCCTGGCTCGACCGCATGGGCGCACTGCGGGGCTTCGTCGCGACCCAGGTCAAAGGGCCGCCTGCAGCAGCCTGAGACCGCCGGCCTGACCGCTGGTCGGACCGTCACGGGTTTCGCGGAACGAATCCGGGGTCCGCGCTGTCACAGCCATTTCCCGCATCAACCCAACGGAGTGTCTTATGACCCCTCGTGACCGCGCCAGTGCCGACCCTCGTGTGCTGCTCCTGTCCCTGACCCTCGGCGTATTCGCGACCGGCACCGGCCTTGAGGCGGCGGGCGACGACAAAGGCACTGCCGGCATGGACCACAGCAAGATGGACCATGGCCAGATGGACCACAGCAAGATGGACCACGGCCAGATGGACCACGGCGATCACGTCATGGACACCACGCGGGACGCCCTGGGGCGCCGGTTGTGGGGCCAGCAGCACCAGATGTCACCTGCGATGTACGACGAGTTGCGGGAAAAGATCCCGGTCTACCGCAACGCCACCAAGGCCGTCATCGACATGAGCATGGTGCAGATGGGGCCCGAGTACCAGTGGTACATCAGCCCTGCATCGCTGAAGAATGATGCCGGTGTGCTGGTCATGACGCACGGATTCCGCGAGCAGGGCGACGCCCTGTTCAAGGAGCAGCTGTCGCCCCTGGCGAGCACCCTGCCGACCTCGCTGTCGCTCGGCATGGCCATGATGATGTCCGACCACGTCCAGCTGTCGGTCGATGACCTCGAGGCGGCGGGTGCCCGCAGGATCGTGGTCGTGCCCCTGGTGTCCACCCCGCACAACGAACTGAAGCGCCAGTGGGATTACATTTTCGGCCTGCAGGACAAGCCGGAGTTTGCCACCGTTCCGCAGGTGACGCACAAGGCCGAGATCCTCATGGCCGATCCGCCCGGTGATGACCCGATGATCGCCGAGATCCTGGTGGACTTTGCCCGGGAGATCAGCACCGATCCCGCGAAGGAACTCGTGATCATCGTCGCCCACGGCGCGAGCGGTGCCGACTCGGCGGCAGACAGCGTCAAGGAAATGAAGGTGCTGGAGACCCTGGGGCGCTACGTCCGGGAGGATGGCGGATTCGCGGACGTGCAGGCCGCACTGCTGCAGGACGATGCGCCACTGGAGGTCCGCGAGGCGAACGTCAGGCGCCTGCGCGCCATGGTCGAGGGCGCCAGCAAGAAGGGCCAGTCGGTGCTCATCGTCACCAACCTGCTGGGCGCGCGCACGATCCAGCCCAAGCTGCGTTCCGACCTCAAGGGGCTGGAATACCGGTTCAACAGCAAGGGCATCACCCAGCACCCGAACTTCATCGAGTGGCTGGGCGAGTCGGTGCGGATGGCGCTCGAGAAGGCAGGCTGAGCGGCGTGGCGCGGCTGCGCTACTGTCGCAGCCGCGCCATGATGCCGCCCGCCTTCAGCCACGCGAGCGTCGCGCAGGCGATCCGCTGCTCCAGCAGCCAGCCGAGATCCGCAGGCGTATCCACGTCCCGGGTGAAGCCGGGGAGGGCGACTTCCTGCGCCGGGATGCCGGCCGCCCGGGCCGCGGCCAGATGCGCTGCGGCGCTACCGGGCCCGTACAGGAACGGGATGGCGGTCGGCGGGGAGAGCAGCAGCGCGTTGGTGCCCCCGTCCGGGGCCGGACACAGCGTCACACCGCCCCGGTGAACGGCCAGCAGCGCCTGCACGTCCGCGCCTGACAGCGTGGGCAGGTCGGCAGGCAGCACCAGCAGGTGGCGCACGCCCCGGCCGGCGAGCTCCGCCGCTACCCGCCCGAGCCCGGTCCGGTAGTCCTCCCCCGGCAGTTCGGGCCGGCGTTCGGCGCTGGCGGCTTCGGCGAGGGCAGCGAGCCGCGGTTCATCGGAGAGCAGCGTGATGCCGGAGATTTGCGCGCTTGCGGTCAGCGCGCGTAGCACGTCGCGGGTCATTTCCTCCGCCAGCCGCGCGCATTCCTCGCGCGAGAGCCGCTCTGCAAGCCGGCTCTTCGCCCGGGCAAAGGGCTTGATCGGCAACAGGGCCCAGGTGCTGGCCATGGTTCAGCGGCGGGCCGCGAAACCGAGCGCAAATTCGGCGAGACGCAGCCGGTCGTCCAGCGTGTTCATCACCGTGTGCGTGGCGGCCACCGCGAGGCCGCCGGCCACGAGTTCATCGGCGGCGTCCCGGTCGACCGTATCGAGAATGTAGCCGTCGAGCAGATCACCGTAATGACGGGCCACGGCGGCGGCGCTCACCGGCAGGCCGAGCTCGGCCATCAGTTTACCGGTCGGGCCCTTCAGCGCCTTGCCGGCCACGATGGGGGAGACCGCGATCACCGGCGCGCGGGTGGAGCGCAGGGCCGCCCGCAGCGACGGGATCGCGAGTATCGGGTCTATGCTGAGGAAGGGATTGGAGGGCGCGATGAAAACCGCGGCGAGGCCCGGGTCCGTCAGCAGGCTCGCGAGCCCCGCATCCGGCGGCGCAAGGCCGGCACCCTCGTAGCGGATCGCGCGTACCCGGGGTTCGGCGCGGCGGCGCACGAAATAATCCTGGAAAGCGAGCTCGCCCTCGTCGGTGTCGAGCACGGTGCGCACCGGGGCATCGGACATCGGCAGCAGGCGCACCGCAACGCCCAGTCGACCGCAAAGCTGTGCCGTCACCGCGCCCAGGGTCTCGCCGGCGGCCAGCCGGCGCGTGCGTTCCAGATGAGTGGCCAGATCCCGATCGCCCAGCCGGAACCAGGTGGCGCCGCCCAGCGTCTCAAGGGCGGCGAGGCAGTTCCAGCTCTCGTCCGCGCAGCCCCAGCCGGTGGCCTCGTTGACCCGGCCGGCGAGCGTGTACATCAGCGTGTCCAGGTCGGGGCAGATGGCGAGCCCGAGGTGGCGGAAGTCGTCACCCGTGTTGGCGATGATCGTCAGCCGGTCCGGCTCCAGCACCCGGGCGAGGCCGAGCGCCAGCTTGGCCCCGCCCACGCCTCCGGCGAGCAGCACGACGCGTGACCGGGCCGTCACCGGCGGTCGCTCCCGGCAACGCGGGGCCGTGTCGAACGCCGCGTCGGGCGCCGTGTCCTGCCACTCAGCATCGGTGGATTGTAAGCGGGATGCGCGCCGCGCGGCGCGCGCTGCCGGATCAGTCGTCCCTAACGGCTGCGGACAGGGCGGGGCGTGCGGCCGGCTGGTGTACGAAGTACAGGTCGCTCTGGCAGTTGCCGGCAGCGTGGTGCGCGTAGTCGGTGAGGATCAGACCGGCCTGCCGGAACACATTGAGGAAGTACTGCCGCTCGTGCCGGACGATGTTCAGTGGGCCATGGCACTGGAAGGGTGTGTAGTTGTCGGGGTTGATGCTGACCTCGGGAACGTCATCCTCCACGTTGGCGGTCAGGAACAGGCGGCCGCCCGGTTTCAGGATGCGGCCGATCTCCTGCGCGTAGACGCTGAGGAACTCGGGCTCCATGTTGGTGACCACGCCCCACAGGTAGGCCACGGCCGCCGCGCCGTCGGCCACCGGCAGGCGAAAGTCGGCGGGCCAGTCCGATCGCGAGGCGCCCCTGCCCGCAGCCGATGTCCACCAGCAGACCGTCGGGCGTGTAGCCGAGCTTCCGGATCACCCGATCGGCTTCCTGCTCGGCCGACTTCAGGTAGAAGGCATTGTCGCGCTGGTCCGGCCCGTTGAAGCGCAGGTCCGGCGCGGGCAGCACGCTGCCCCTGTACGTCACGTGGTTCCGGTCGAGGAGCAGGATGTGCCGCACGCGTGCCTTAACCCGGGAGGCGATGCCGCGGGCGGTGAGAGCAGGTAAGGCGCTGTCCATGGGATCCGGCCCTCTTTGGGGGTGCTTGCCAGCCCGGAGCATCCGGGTGACAGCGTGCCGAACGACCCGAAGTGTACGCCCGTCCTGCCGCAAAGCAATGACTGCCGGGCAGGCCCGCCCGGCGCGGGTGGACATAATCTGTCAGCGGAAGAGGTCCTCGTCGCGGGGCCGCACCAGTGCCCTTGCCGTCTGCCCGGCTGCAGGTCCGGCGCGCGCGCCCCGGATCAGCACCAGCGGCGTGCCTTCCGCGCCTTCGCCCATGGCGAGGACCGCCGCCGCGGCCAGGCTGTCGGCCACGGCCACCTCGCTCACCTGCATGGGCCGGCCAAAGAGGTCCGGCCGGCCGCGCAGGTCATCGAGCGCGGTGATGCCGGCACAGCCGATCGCCTGCCCGACGGTGCCGAGCCGCCAGGCCCGCCCGATGCTGTCGGTGATGAGCACGCCGACCGGCACGCCAAAGGCGTGGGAGAGGCGCTGGCGCAAGGCTGCCGCCGAGGCGTCCGCATCCAGCGGCAACAGCAGGGCCGCCTCGCCGCTGTCCTCGAGATTGGAGCGGTCGATGCCGGCATTGGCCAGCACCACGCCGCTGCGGTGTTCGGTGATGATCACGCCGCGCGACACGCGGAGGACGGCGGTCGATTCCCGCAGGATCAGTTCCACCACGCGGGGGTCCTTGTCGGCACGGGCGGCAATGTCCCGGGCGTCCGCAGACGGCGCGACGGAATCCAGCAGCACGCGCCGGCCCTCGGCCTTCGAGACGATTTTCTGGGCAAGAGCCACCACATCGCCCGCGTCGGGCGGGTTGCCGGTGGCGGCCAGCGCGGTGGCGACGAGGGCGGCAAGGTCATCACCCGCCCGGATCAGCGGCAGGCCCGGGACGGCGATGAACCGGAGTTCGGACACGGCGGGTCAGGCGGCGTCGTCGGGTATACCGGTGATCCTGAGGCCCGTGTGCAGGCCGCCGTAGCGCTTGTTCATGAAGATCAGCACGGAGGTCAGTGCCTCGGCGGCCGCCGAGTTCGACAGGGCGCCCGCGTGCCAGGCGCGGAAGCCTGCCGCCCGGGCGAGGGCCACGACCACGTCGCGGGCCTCCGCCTTGTCGCCGGTCACCAGCACGTCACAGTCCAGAGGCGCATCGCCCTGGAGGGAGTCGGCGGCCACGCTCTGGAAGGCCGAGACCACGGTCACCGACTCCCCGGCAAGGCGCTGGGCGATCAGCCCGGCCGAGCCTTCGGGTGGCAGCTGCACCCGGGCCACCCGGGGCGGTACGAGCGGGACGGTGGTGTCCACGAGGATCTTGCCCGCAAGCGCGGGTCGTATTTCTTCGAGGGTGGGCTGCTGGTGGGCGAAGGGCACGGTCAGCACCACCACGTCGCCGGCCTGGGCGGCCGCGAGATTCTGCAGTCCCCGGACGTCGGCACCCGGCACGGCAGTGCGCAGGGCGTCGGCCGCCTCCGCCGCCTTCACAGCGGTGCGTGAGCCGATGATGAGCGGCAGGCCGGCACGGGCCCAGCGCAGCGCGAGTCCACCGCCCAGCGCACCGGTGCCGCCGACGATACTGATGACGCCAAACTGCCTGTCGCTGACCATCATGCCGCTCCACTTCGCGTCGCCCGGGGAAAACGGGGCGATGGTACTGGCCGCACGGCAGCGGCACAAATTCACCGTCCCCCAGGCAGTCCGCGCGCCGGCCGGCGCTGGCCCCGGACCGCCGGGGTAGGGCAGAATGCCCGCCTTCCCGGACGCCACAAGAAGCAGAAAAGAGCAAGCCCCGGACCGTTCCCTGGCCATCGGCAGACATATATATATGGAGATCTTCAAGGAATTCATTTTCGAGGCCGCCCACCGGCTGCCCCACGTGCCGCCCGGCCACAAGTGCGCCCGCCTGCACGGACACTCGTGGCGGGGCGCCATCTATGTGCGCGGCCCGGTCGACGACCACACGGGGTGGATCATGGACTTCGCCGACATCAAGGCGCAGTTCCAGCCGGTCTATGCGAGGCTCGACCACAATTACCTCAACGACCTGCCCGGCCTCGAGAATCCCACCAGCGAACTGGTGGCCCGCTGGATCTGGCGGCAGCTGAAGCCCGGCCTGCCCCAGTTGTCGAAAGTGATCGTGCACGAGACCTGTACCTGCGGCGCGATCTACCAGGGTGAAGACGAGCCCCGGGGCTGAGGTCGCGGCGGCCGGTCCGTCCCAGGCGGCGTGGATGCGGGAAGCCCTCGCTGCCGCACGGCGCGGACTGGCGGCCGGCGAGCCGCCGGTCGGTGCCTGCGTGGTGCAGGACGGGCAGCTCGTTGCCACCGCCCACACCGCCGTGATCGGCGGTCCGGACGCGACGGCCCATGCCGAAATAATGGCGCTGCGGGCCGCCTGCCAGGCGGGTCGCACCACCGGCCTCGCCGGCTGCGAACTCTACGTGACCGTCGAGCCCTGCCCGATGTGCCTGGCGGCCTGTCATTACGCGGGGATAGGGCGCGTCTGGTACGGCGCCCCCCTGGCCGCGATGCAGGCGGTGACCGGCCGTGAACTGGCGCTGCCGCCCCCGCCGGGGCTGCAGTTCAGCGGTGGGCTGCTCGCGGGCGAGTGCGGCGCACTGCTGGATGAGTGGGCGGCGCTCTGCGCCGCGGCCGGCCGGCGCGGCCTGCCGCCGTGAGCACGCCCGCGGCCTACGACGCCATTGCGCTCGCCTACCAGCGCACCAAGGCATCGCCGGTCAGGGCCGCCGTCGAGACCTGGACGCTCGACCGCCTGCTGGGCCCGGTCGCGGGACTCGCCCTGCTCGACGCCGGCTGCGGCGAGGGCTTTCATGCCCGGCGGCTCAGGGATGCCGGCGCCGCCCGCGTCGCCGGCGTGGACGTGTCGCCGGCGATGATCGGCCTGGCGCGGGCCGCCGAGGCCGGGCAGCCGCGCGGCATCCACTACGCTTGTGCGGCCGTCGAGAACCTCCCGGACCTGTACTGCGAGGCGCACTTCGACGCGGTGCTTGCGGCCTACCTGCTGCACTACGCACCGGATGTCGCGACGCTCGGGCGCATGTGCCGGCGGCTCGCCGGGGCGCTGGCACCGGGGGGGCGGCTGGTGGCGCTCACCGAGAACCCCGACCAGGCGCAGGACGATTACCCGCGCTACGCCGCCTACGGTTTCGACAAGCGGGCCCTGGAGCCGCAGGCCGACGGCAGCCGCATTGCCTACGACCTGGTCGCGGGCCGGCAGCTGATCCGCATCGAGACCCGCTGGTACAGCCGGCAGACTTACGAGCGCGCCCTCGCGGCTGCCGGCTTCAGCGCCGTCTGCTGGCACCCTCTCGAGCTCGATCCGTCTGTCGAAACGCCGGACTACTACGCGGCCTACCTCGGGAATCCGCCGGTGCTGGGCCTGACCGCCCGCCTGCCGGGGGGGTGCCCGTGACGGACGCCACGCGCCCGCGGCAGGCCGCCGGCGTCGCCGGTGCGGATCTGCTCTTCCGGCATTTCGAGGCACTCTGCCGCCTTCAGCCTCACGCCCCGGCCGTCGCCTGGGGCGAGTGGCGGCTCAGCTATGCGGACGTGAACGGCGCGGCCAACCGTCTCGCCCACCGGCTGCTCGCGCTCGGCGCCGCGCGCAACGTGCCCGTCGCGCTCTGCCTTCCCCGGGGGCCGGACCTGCTCGTGGCCATGCTCGCCGTGATGAAGGCGGGCGCGGCCTATGTTCCCTTCGATCCCGCGTGGCCGCGGCCCCGCCTGCAGCTGATGCACGACGCCGTGCGGCCACCGCTCCTCGTCACGCGCGCCACGCTCCGGGAGGAACTGCCGGGCGCCGCTGACCGGGTCGTCGTCGACCTCGATCGCGACGGTGCGCTCATCGGGGCGCAGAGTCCGGCCAATCCGGACGAGCGGGTCCTGGCGGACCAGTGGTGCTACGTCCTCTTCACCTCGGGCTCCACGGGCGCGCCCAAGGGCGTGCCGGTGACGCACGGCAATCTCGTCAACCTGTTTCCTCCCCTGGTGTCAGCGCTCGACCTCGGCCCGGCGGATATCTGGACCTGGCTGCATTCCCCGGCCTTCGGCTTCTCCGTCTGGGAGATCTGGGGCGCCTGGCGTCAGGGTGGCTCCATCGTCGTCGTGCCGGAGCACCTGCGCCACGATCCGGTGGCGCTCGGCGAGCTGCTGGTGGAGGAGCGCGTGACCGTCTTCAGCCAGACGCCGTCCGGTTACCGGCGGCTGGTGGGCGTGCCGGATTTTCACCGCAGCGTGGCGCGCAGCGCGCTGCGCTATGTGGCCCTCAGCGGCGAGGCGCTGCGCGGCGAGGACATCGGCGCCTGGACCGCGCAGCGGCACGCGGCCCGCCTGATCAGCACCTACGCCGTCACCGAGACGGGCGGCCAGGTCACGCTGCGCCGCTACGGGCCCGGCGATGCAACGGAGGCGGGTGGCCGCAACCTGGGCCAGCCGCTCGCGGGCCGCCACGTGCTGGTGCTGGACGCGGCCGGCCACCCGCTCGCGGCGGGCGAGGCGGGCGAGCTGTGGGTGGGCGGGGATACCGTGGCCGCGGGCTATCTCGCGGCGGAGCCCGGCGCGCAGCGCTTCGGCGCCCTCGCGGTGCCGGGTGTCGGTCCCGTGCACGGTTACCGGACCGGTGACCGGGTGCGGCAGCTCGACGACGGTTCGCTCGAATACCTGGGCCGGCTGGACGCCCAGCTCAAGTTCCGGGGATTTCGCATCGAGCCCGGCGACATCGAGACGAGCCTGCGCGAACACCCGGACGTGCGGGATGCCGTCGTCGGTGTGCGCCCCGATGCCGCCGGCTCCCCGCGTCTCACGGCCTGGGTCGTGGGCACCGCGGGCACAGTGCCGGCGGCGGTGCAGCCTGCGGCCGGGGCGGCGCTCGAGTTCTGGCCGTCGCTCGGTGCCTGGGGCGTCTACGACCGCTGGCTCTACGGCCTGATGAATGCGGAACCGGTACGGCTGGCCGCCTACCGCGCGGCCTTTGCCGCCAGCGTGCGCGACCGGGTGGTGCTGGATATCGGCACCGGGGAGGACGCGGTGCTCGCCCGGCTGTGCGTCGAGGCCGGTGCGGCCCACGTGTACGCGGTCGAGGTTCTGGAGCCGGCGGCGGACCGCGCGCGCGACCTGGTCCGGCACCTCGGTCTCCAGGACCGGATCACCGTGCTGCACGGGGACATGCGCACGCTCGCATTGCCGCAGCCGGTAAGCGTGTGCACCCAGGGCATCATCGGCAACATCGGCAGTGCCGACGGCATTGCCGGCATCTGGAACGCCGCGCGCCGACACTTTGCCCCGGGCTGCGTGGCCGTGCCCGGGCGCTGCCTGACGCGCATCGCGCCGATGGAACTGCCGGCCGGGGCGCGGGCGGCGCCGCGCTTCGGCCCCCTGGCAGCCGACTACGCGCGGCGCGTGTTTGCCACGGCCGGCCACGATTTCGACCTGAGGCTCTGCGTCCGCAACGTGCCCCGGTCCGCGCTGCTCGCCGCACCCGCCGACTTCGAGGACCTGGACTTCTCGGGCGAACTGCCCATCGAGCACGCGGGCAGCGCCCGCCTCACTGCTGAACGCGACGGCCACTTTGACGGCTGCCTGCTGTGGACCGTGGTTACCGCCGGTGCCGGCCAGGTGGTGGACTACCTGAACGAGCAGCAGGCCTGGCTGCCGGTCTACCTGCCGCTCGCGGACGAACCGCTGCCGGTACGCCGGGGCGACGTCATCGAGCTCGAATGGCGCTGTTATCTGGAGTCGGACCCCGATTTTCCCGACTACCGGGTCACGGTGCGCCTGCCGGGCGCCGGGGGGACGATCGAACGGTGCCACGTGACGCGCCACCGGGAGTCCATCACCGGCGACACGGCACTGCACCGGGCGCTGCTGGCCTCGCTCGCGACCGCGCCTGCGCCGCTGTCGGTGACCACGCTGCGCCACTGGCTCGAGAGCCGCGTGCCGGAGCACCTGGTGCCGCAGAGCTGGGTCTTCCTGCCGGAGCTGCCGCTCGGCCCCGGCGGCAAGCTGGACCGCGATGCGCTGCCGGCGCCGGCGGCCATGCGCCCACGCCTGGCCGCGCCCGCCGTGGCGCCGCGCGGTGCGGCAGAAGCCGCGCTCGCGGCGCTCTGGAGCCGCGCCCTCGGGCTCGAGGGCCTGGGCGTGGCGGATAATTTCTTCGAGCTGGGTGGCGACTCGATCACGGCCGTGCAGCTCACCACCGCGATCCAGCGCTGGCTCGACGCGGCCGTGCCGCTCGCGGCGCTGTTCCAGGCGCCGACCATCGCCGGTCTCGCGGCCTGGCTTGCGGAGCACCACGGCGCGGCCCTCACGGCGGCGCTGCAGCGCGCGGAACCGGAGCCCGTGCCGGCGCCTGCGGTCGCGGCGGGCGGGGAGCTGCCGCTCACCTTCCCCCAGCAGAGCCTGTGGTTCCTGCAATCGCTGTACGCCGGGGACACCAGCGCCAGCGAACAGTTCGTGTTCCGGCTGTCGGGGCCGCTCGACGAGGCGGCGCTGGGCGCGGCGTGGACCGCGCTCCTGGCCCGCCACCCGGTGCTCACCACCACCTTCATCACCCGCGGGGACGGCGTCCGGCAGCGCCCCGGCAGCGCGCCGGTCGGGCCGCCGGCGCGGCGGGATCTCGCCGGCGACCGGTCCGCGCTAGAGGAACTGGCCGCAGCCGAGCTCGCCCGACCTTTCGACCTCGGTAGCGGGCCGCTGCTGCGTGCCCTGCTGTGCCGGGTGGATACCGGGGAGTACTGGCTGATCGCCACCGCACACCACATCGTGGCCGACGGCCTGTCGGTGCCCGTGCTGCAGAGAGACCTAGCTGCGCTGTATGCCGCCGCCCGCAGCGGGGCGACGGCCGCGCTGCCGTCGCCGGCACCGGGCTATGCCGTTCTCGCCGCCCGCAGCGACTGGCAGGCGGGCAGCAGCGCCGCGGCCGACCTCGACGGCTGGCGCAAGCGGCTGGCGAATCCGCCGCCCGACCCGCTGGATGCCCTGGTGCGCCCGCCGGCCGGGGAGCGCATGGCCCACCGCCAGCCCTTCGTCATCGATGCAGTGCGCGCGGGCCGGCTGCGCGCTTTGGCCCGCGCCACCGGTACCACGCCCTTCATGCTGCTGCTCGCAGCTTTCCGCACGCTGCTGGCCCGCCTCACCGGACAGGACGACGTGCCGGTCGGCACGCCGCTGACGTTGCGCGATGCGCCCGAGCTGCAGGAGGTGGTCGGTTGCCTCGTGAACCCGGTAGTCCTGCGCACGGCAATTGATACGGCCGGGAGCTTTCGCGACCATCTGGTACGGGAGCGGAGCACGGTGCTCGACGCGCTGCAGGCCGGCCGTACGCCCTTCGCCCGCATCGTCGAGGCCGTGGCACCCGAGCGGGTCCTCGGCCGGCACCCGCTGTTCCAGGTGCTGTTCTCCTGGGAGCCGGAGCCGCCGCCCGTGCCACCGGCGGCCGGCGTGCAGTTCGAGCTGCGCACGCTGCCGGTTGCCCGGGCCTCGTATTTCGAACTCGAGTGCGCCTTCCGCGATGCCGGCGACGGCGCGCCACTGACGGGCCACATCACCTGGGCCGCGAACGCCATCGAGGAGCCGGTGGCCCGCCAGTTGCCCGCGTGGCTCGTGACCCTGCTCGACGGAATCCTCGCCGCGCCCGATGCGCCGCTCGCCAGCCATTCCCTGCTCGGCTCCGAGGAGCGTCACCGCGTGCTCCATGAGTGGAACGCGACGGACGCGGAATTTCCGCGCCAGAGCCTCGCCGGTTATTTTCTCGCGCAGGCGCAGGCCACGCCCGGCGCACCTGCCCTCCGCACACCCGGGATCGAGTGGAGCTATGCGGAGCTCGCCGCGCGCAGCTCGGCGCTCGCCGCTGCGCTGTCCGGCCACGGCGTCGTGCCGGGCAGCGTGGTCGGCCTCGCGCTGGGACGGACGCCGGCGGCTGTCGTCGCCGTGCTGGCCGTGCTTCGCGCCGGCGGCATCGTGCTGCCGCTGGACCCTTCCTACCCGGCTTCACGCCTGCAGTACATGGCGCGGGACGCGGGCCTGCGCCTGCTGCTCGCGGCCAGCGATGCGCTCGCGGCGCGCTTCGCCTTCGATGACTTCCCGGTACTGGTGCTGGACCCGCTTGGGCAACCGCGGGGAACTCCCGCGGATGGGGCGAGGCCGCCGGCCGTCGTGCCGGTCGCGCCGGATGCACCGGCCTTCATCCTCTACACCTCGGGCTCCACGGGCGAGCCCAAGGGCGCGGTCACCACGCACCAGTGCGCGGTGAACCGCTGTCACTGGCTGTGGCAGGCGTATCCCTTCGGCCCTGCCGACGTCTTTGCGCTGCGCACCACGCTGAATTTCATCGATGCCTGGTGGGAGATCTTCGGCGCATTGGGGCACGGCATCCCGCTCGAGATCGTGCCCGACGACATCGCGGGCGACGCGCTCGCGCTGCCCGGCTGGCTGCAGGCGCGGGGCATCACGCAGCTCGTGCTCGTGCCCTCCCTGCTGGAGGCGCTGCTCGACAGCCTGCCGGTACCCGCTGCGCCCGGTGAGGGCGTGCTGCCGCGGCTGCGCTGGTGCATCACGAGCGGCGAGCCCCTGTCACCGGCGCTCGCGTCGCGCTGCCGGCAGCTGTTGCCGGGAATGCGCCTGATCAACACCTACGGCACCTCCGAGATCTGGGACGCGGCCGCGTTCGATGCCACCGCCGCCGAGGCGGGCGCGCTGCGCGTGCCCGTCGGCAGGCCGGTCGCCAATGCGCGGGTCTACGTGCTGGATGCGCGCGGCGAGCCGCTGCCGCCCTGGATTCCGGGCGAACTCTGCGTGGGCGGCATCGGCATCGGACCCGGCTACTGGCGCCAGCCCGGACTCACGGCGGCGCGCTACGTGCCCGACCGGCTGAGCGGCCGGCCGGGGCGCCTGTATCGCAGCGGCGACCGGGCGCGTTTCCTGCCGGACGGCAACCTCGAGTGCCTGGGCCGGCTGGACGCCCAGGTCCAGCTGCGCGGTTTCCGCGTCGAGCCGGCCGAGATCGAAGCTGCCCTCGGCACGCACCCGGGCGTGCAGGCTGCCTCGGTGGCGGTCGTCGGCGAGGGAGCCGGCGCCCGGCTGCGGGCCGGGATCGTGCCCGCGACGCCGGGGCCGGCGGCGGCCCTGATCGCCGCACTGCGCGCGCATCTTGCAGACCGGCTGCCACCGCATCTGCTTCCCACCGACTGGTGCATCGTCGACGCGCTGCCGCGGACGCCCAGCGGCAAGCTCGACAGGCGCGCGCTGGCTGCCGTGCCGGCGGTCAGGGCAGCCACGGCCGCGGACGATGCATCGGCGCTGCCGCGCACCGACGCCGGGCGCCGGCTCGCTGCCCTCTGGTGCGAGGTACTGGGCGTTGCCCGGGCCGATCCCGGCGACAATTTCTTTGCCTGCGGCGGTCATTCGCTGCTCGCGGTGCGCCTGATGAATCGCATCCGCGCGAGCTTCGGCGTTGCCCTGCCGCTGCGCGCGCTCTTCGAGGCGCCGACGCCGGGTGAACTGGCGGCGCGGCTGGCCGTCGCCCTGGGGGAGGGCGCCTTGCCCACGCCTGCCGCGATCGCGCCGCGTCCGCGGCAGGCGCCGCTGCCGCTGTCCTTCGGCCAGGAGCGGCTCTGGTTTCTCGCCGAGCTGGATCCCGGCAACGCGGCCGCCAACGTGGCCTTCACCGTCCGCTGCACCGGGGCGCTGGACGAGGCCCTGCTCCAGGCCGCACTGGGCGCACTGGCCGCGCGCCACGAGCCGCTGCGCACGCGCTTTCCGGCCCCGGCGGGCGAACCCTGCCAGGTGATCGAGGCGCCGGGTCCCGTGGTGCTCGGCCGCGAGGACCTTGAGGCCGCGACCCCGGCGTCCGTCGATGCCGCGCTCCGGCGCCTTGCCGCCGCGCCCTTCGACCTGGGGCAGGCGCCCCTGTGGCGGGCCACGCTCCTCCGGTTGCGGCCCGGCGAGCATCTGCTGCTGCTGACCTTCCACCACATCATCACCGACGCCACCTCCAACCGGATCCTGTTCGACGAACTTGCCGCGCTCTATGCCGCGGGCGGCAGCGCTGACGCGGCCCGGCTGCCGCCGCTGCCGGTGCAGTACGCCGACGTGGCGGCCTGGCAGCGCACCTCCGGCGACGCGGCGGAACGCGCGGCGGAGCTTGCGTGGTGGCGCGCGCGACTTTCGGGCGCGCCGCCGCTGCTCGAGCTGCCGGCCGACCGCGCGCGGCCCGCGGAGCAGTCCTTTGCCGGCGCCACGCTGCACCGGCAGGTGCCTCCGGAACTGTCCCGGGCGCTGGAGGCGCTCGCGCGGGAGACCGGCTGCACCCTGTTCATGACCCTGCTCGCCGGCTTCAAGGCGCTGCTCCACCGGTGGACCGGCGCGGCAGACATCCTGGTCGGCACGCCCGTCGAGGGCCGGCTCAGGCCGGAAGTCGAGAACCTCGTCGGCTTCTTCATCAATACGCTGGTGCTGCGGACGGACCTCGGCGGCGACCCGTCCTTCGGCGCGCTGCTGGCCCGGGTGCGGGAGACCACGGTGGAGGCCCAGGCCCGCCAGTCCCTGCCCTTCGAACAACTGGTGGAGGTACTTGCGCCGGAGCGTTCGCTGAGCCGCAGCCCGGTCTTCCAGCTGATGTTCAACCTGCTGCGGGTGCCGGACCGCACGCGGCGGGCGGGGGCCGTGGCGTTCCATCTCGACCGGCTCGTCGATCCCGGCGTCTCGCCCTTCGACCTCACGCTGACCGCGGCCTGCGACGAGTCCACGGGCGCCCTCAGCCTCGGCTTCGAATACGCCACCGCGCTGTTCGATGCCGCAACGATCGACAGCCTGGCGGACAGCTACCTGGCGCTGCTCGGGGGCGCCACGCGCGCACCGGACACGCCGCTGTCCCGACTGCCCGTGCTGGATGCACGCCTGCGGGAGCGGCTCCTGCACTGGGGCGCTCCGGCCGGTCCGCAGGGCGCGGCGCTGCCGGTGCCGTCGGTCATCGCCGCGTGGGCGGAACGAACGCCTGACGCGCCGGCGTTGTCGCTCGCCGGCACGACGGTCACCTACCGGGCGCTCGAGTCGCAGAGCAACCGGCTGGCGCGCGCCCTGCTCCGGCGGGGTGTGGGCCCGGGACAGCGCGTCGGCATCGGCCTTGCGCGCGGGCCTGCCTATGTGATCGCCGTGCTTGGCGTGCTGAAGGCTGGTCTCGCCTATGTGCCGCTGGACCCCGACTACCCTGCGGCGCGGCTCGCGTGGATGGCCGCCGATGCCGGGCTTTCGCTGCTCATCGTCGGGCCGGGGACGCGTGCGCCATTCGGCGCCTGCGGCGTGCCGCTCATGGACCTCGAGGCCGAAGCCGCCGTCCTGGACGCGGAAGCGGCCACTCCACCGGCCATCGTGCCGAGCGCCGGCAGCACTGCCTATGTGCTCTACACCTCGGGCACGGCCGGCCGGCCCAAGGGCGTGGTCGTCAGCCATGGCAACCTGGCGTGCACGCTGGAGGGCTGGATCTCGGCCTGGGCGCCGGCGCCCGGCGAAGCCCACCTGCAGATGGCGAGTGCCGCATTCGATGTCTTCACCGGCGACTGGGTGCGCGCGCTCGGCACCGGCGGCCGCCTCGAGTTCTGCCCGCGTGAAACGCTGCTCGACCCGCCGGCGCTGCTCGCGCTGCTGGCCGGCGCCGGCATCCGTATCGCGGAGTTCGTCCCCGCGGTGATGCGCCTGCTGCTCGCGGAGCTGGACCGCACCGGGCGGCAGCTGCCGGCGCTGCGGCTGCTGATCGTCGGCTCGGACGCCTGGTACGCGGGCGAATACCGGGCGCTGCGCGCACGCGCCGCACCCGGTACCCGGATCATCAACTCCTACGGGGTTGCCGAGGCGACCATCGACAGCACCTGGTTCGAGGCGGCCGATGGCCAGCTGTCGGGCGACGGCCCGGTGCCGATCGGCCGGCCCTTTGCGCACAGCCGGGTGCAGCTGCTCGATGCCGCCGGCCAGCTGGTGCCGCCGGGCGTGCCCGGCGAGCTCAGCATCGGCGGTCCCGGGGTCGCGACCGGTTACCTGAACCAGCCCGCGCTGACGGCCGGGCATTTCCAGGGTGAGGGCGACGATCGCTGCTACCGCACCGGCGACCGGGCGCGCTGGAACAGCGAGGGGCAGCTCGTGCTGCAGGGGCGGGGCGATGCCCAGCTGAAGGTCCGCGGCTGGCGGGTCGAGCCGGCCGAGATCGAGGCGCGGCTGACGGCCCTGCCCGGCATCCGGGCCGCGGCCGTGGGCCGGGTCGACGGGGATGAGGGCGGGCAGCTGGTGGCCTGGGTCGTGCCCGACGACCCGTCTGCCGCCGGCGCGGCCCTGTGCGCGGCGGCGCTCCGCGAGGCGCTCTGCCGCGAGCTGCCCGAGGCGCTCGTGCCCGCGGCATTCATCCCCCTGCCGGCGCTGCCGCTCACGCCGAACGGCAAGATCGACCGGCTTGCCCTTGCGCAGGCCGGGGGCGAGGCGCTGCCGCTCCGCGGGCAGAACCGCCCGCCGCTGACGCCGGTGGAAGACATCCTCTGCGCGCTGTTTGCCGCCACCCTGCCGGACGCATCGCGGGCGGGTCCGGTCGGTCGTGACGGCAATTTCTTCGCGCTGGGCGGGCATTCACTGCTCGCGACGCGGCTCATCGCGCGCGTGAGGGACGCGCTGGCGGTTGAACTGCCGCTGCGCGTGCTCTTCGAGGCGCCGACGCCGGCCGGCATCGCGGCCGCGATCGCGGCCCGGCGGAGCGCGACGCTGTCGTTGCCCCCGCTGCGCCGCCGGCCGGCGGGTGGCGGCAATCTGCTGCCCCTGTCGCCGATGCAGCAGCGGCTGTGGTTCCTCGAGCAGCTGCAGCCCGGCACCGCCGCGTGGCACCTCCACTGGTGCGTGCGGCTGCGCGGCGCGCTCGATCTGGCAGCGCTCGAGCGCGCCTGGAATGCGCTCATCGCCCGGCACGCGAGCCTGCGCACCTCATTCAGCGAGACTGACGGCGTACCGGCGCAGGTGGTGGCGGAGGCGACTCCCGCACCGCTGGGCCGCCACCGGCCGTCCGGCCTGCAGCAGCTGCTCAATGCGCCCTTTGACCTGCGCCGCGGGCCGCTGGTGCGGCTGAGCGTGGCGGAGGAGGGTGCCGGTGAGTGGTCGCTGGTGCTGGTCGTCCATCACCTGGTGGCCGACGGCTGGTCGCTCGGCCTGCTCGGCCGCGACCTGGCGGCGTTCTACGCGGGGGACGAGCGGGCGCCGTTGCCGATTGACTACGCCGACTACGCGCTCTGGCAGGTGGACGCCCTCGCCGGCGATGCGCTGCGCGCTGAGCTCGACTGGTGGCGCGAGCGGTTGCGGGATGCGCCAGCGGTGCTGCGGCTGCCCCGCGACAGCGGGGCCGACATCGTCAGCGATCCGGCCGGTGCATGGCTCACGCGGCACGTACCTGCGGCGCAGCTGGCCGCGCTGCGCGCGCTGGCCCTTGCCGAGGGCGCCACGCTGTTCATGGTGCTGCTGGCCGGCTTTACGGCGCTGCTCGGCCGGCTGGCCGCCACCGACGACGTGGTGGTGGGCACGCCCGTGGCCGGCCGCGCGCACACGGCACTCGAGGAGCTCGTCGGCTTCTTCGTCAACACCCTGGCTCTGCGCACCGACCTCAGCGGCGATCCCACCTTCCGCGAGCTGCTGGCCCGCGTCCGGGCCGATACGCTGGCGGCCTTCGACCATGCCCTGGTGCCCTTCGAAAAGGTGGTCGAGGCCGTGCAGCCGCCCCGCAGCCTGGCCCACAGCCCGCTGGTGCAGGTGCTGGTCGTGCTCCACAACCAGCCCCGCTCGCCGCTCGCCCTCCGCGGCCTCGAGGTGCTTCCCGGCGACGCGCCGGACGACAGGACGGCCACTACCGCGGTGAAGTTCGACCTCAGCCTGCACCTCGCGGAAGAAGCCGACGGTCTGGCTGTGAGCCTTGCGTGGCGAACAGGGCTCTACGGCAGGGCGCGCATGGAGAAACTTGCCGATGCCTTCGCCCGCCTGCTCGACGACCTCGGGTCCACGCCGGATGCCCGGCTCTCGAGCCTGCTTGGACCTGCGCCGCAGGCGCCGGCGGCCGGCGCGCCGCCCGCCGCGGCACCGGCAGCCTGCGGGCCGGCAGATCCTGTCACGCCGACCGAGAAGGAACTCGGGGCGCTGTGGCAGGAACTGCTCGGCCTGCGGGAGATCGGGGTCACCGACGATTTCTTTGTGCTGGGCGGCCACTCGCTGCTGGCGATGCGCCTCGTTGCGCGCATCGCGGCGCGCTTTGGCGTTGCGCTGCCGCTGGTCAGCCTGTTCGAGGCGCCGACGGTCCGGGGCCTTGCCGGGCGCATCGAGGCTGCCCGCGGGAGCGGCCCGCCCGCCAGGCCTGGTGAAATTCCCCGGCTGCCGCGCCGGGTCCTCGACGACGGTGCGGGCACGCGATGAACGCGGCCGTGCCTGAAGCCCATGACCGGCCGCCCGAGCGCTATGTGCTGCCGTCGTCCTTCGCCCAGCAGCGGCTCTGGTTTCTCTCCGAACTCGAAGCGACGGGCAGCGCCTGGCACGTCAGGCTGCCCCTGCGCCTGACGGGGCCGCTGGACAGTGCCGCCCTGGAGCAGGCGTTCGCCGGGCTGGTGGCGCGCCACGAGACCCTGCGCACGACGCTCGAACTGCGGGACGGGGAGATCGTGCAGGTTGTCGCCAGCCGCGGGGTGATCCCGCTCGAGCGGGTCGATTGCAGCGGTGCCGATGAGGCCGGACTGCGGGCCACGCTCGGCGCGCTCGGCGAGGCACCCTTCGATCTGGCAGCGGGGCCGCTGCTGCGCGTTCATCTCGTGCGCCTCGCGCCTGCCGACCATGTGCTGCTGGTCGTCTGCCACCACTGCATCTCGGACGCCTGGTCATCCGGGGTGCTGTTCCGGGACCTGGCCGCGCTCTATGCCACGGCGGCAACGGGCGAGCCGCTGACGCTGCCCGCGCTGCCCATCCAGTACGCGGACTACGCGGCCTGGCAGCGCGACTGGCTGGCCGGTGAGGCACTTGAACGGCAGCTTGCGTACTGGCGCCGGCAGCTGGCCGGCGCGCCCGCGCTGATCACGCTGCCCGGCGACTGGCCGCGGCCGGCGCAGCAGGGCTACCGCGGGGACCGGCTTAGCCTTGCGCTGCCCGCCGCACTCACCGATGAGCTGCGGCGGCTTGCCCGGGCCGAGGGCGTGACGCTCTTCATGCTGCTGTTCGCGGCCTTCAACGTCGTGCTCGGCCGCTGGTCCGGCCACGCGGACCTGGTGATCGGCACGCCGATCGCCGGGCGCGGGCGGAGCGAGCTCGAGGACCTCATCGGCTGCTTCGTCAACACGCTGGCGCTGCGCATACGGCTGGCCGGCTGCACGACCTTCCGGGATCTCCTGCCCGAGGTGCGCCGGGTTGCCCTGGAGGCCTTCGAGCACCAGGACCTGCCCTTCGAGAAACTCGTCGAGGCCCTGAACCCGCCGCGCAACCGGACCCATTCGCCGCTGTTCCAGGTGCTCTTCAGCCTGCAGAACGCGCCGTGGGAGGCAACGGGTTTCGGTGCCGCGCGCGTGCTGCCCGCGGAGATCGCTGCGGCGTCGGGCAGCAAGTTCGACCTGTCGGTCTCCGCCGTCGAGTACGACGGCCAGCTGTGGCTCGGCCTCGAATACAACACCGACCTGTATGCGGCCGATACCGTCCGGCGCTTTGGCGCGGGCTTCGAGGCGCTGCTCGGCGCGGTGGTCGCGGACCCGGCCTCGCGGCTGGATGCGCTGCCGGTGCAGGCCCCGGCGGACCGGCGGCGCGTGCTCGTCGATTTCAATCCCGCGTCCGCGCCGCTCACCGTCGGGTCCGACCTCTACGCGCTCTTTGACCGGCAGGCGCGCGCCACGCCCGGCGCGCTCGCCGCCGCGTGCGATGCCGGGGAGCTGAGCTACGCGGAACTGGTGGAGCGGGCCGGCCAGCTCGCCGCGCGCCTGCAGGCGGCCGGTGCGACGCCCGCCACGCCCGTCGCCATCCTGCTGCCGCGCTCGCTCGACATGCTGGTCGCCGTGCTGGCCGTGCTGCGCACCGGCGGCCACTACCTGCCGCTCGACCCGCGGCACCCGCCCGGACGGCTCGAGTACATACTCAGTGATGCCGGGGCGACACTGCTGGTCGCCACGCCTGACAGTGCCGCGCGGCTGCCGGCATTCGCTGGCCGGGTGCTGCCGCCCCGCGCAGGGCCGGGCGACAGTCCGGCCCCGTTGCCGCCGCCTGCCGCTGTCCCGGGTGACACGCCCGCCTACCTCATCTACACCTCGGGCTCGACGGGGCGGCCGAAGGGCGTGTGTGTGTCCCGGCGCGCGGTCCTGAACTTCCTCGTGAGCATGGCGCGCGAACCGGGCCTCGCCGCCGGCGACCGACTGCTGGCCGTCACCACGCTGGCCTTCGATATCGCGGTGCTGGAACTGCTGCTGCCCCTGACGGTGGGTGCCGCGACCGTGATCGCCACCGACGACGAGGTCCGGGATCCGGCGGCGCTCTGCGCGCTCCTCGACGACGCGCGCATCACCGTGATGCAGGCCACGCCCGCCGCGTTCCGCAACCTGCTGGCGGCAGGCTTCAGGGGTCGCGCGGATCTGCGCCTGCTGTGCGGTGGCGAGGCGCTGGATGCGGCCCTCGCGGCAGCGCTGCTGCCGCGCTGCGCGGAACTCTGGAACCTCTACGGGCCGACCGAGACGACCGTCTGGTCCTGCTGCGACCGGGTGATGGCGGCGGACGCGCCGGTCTGCATCGGCCGGCCGATCGCCAACACGCGCTGCTATGTGCTGGACGAGTCGGGCGAGCCGGTGCCGGCCGGCGTTGCCGGGGCGCTGTGGATCGCCGGCGATGGCGTGGCGCTCGGTTATCACCGCCAGCCCGGATTGACGGCCGCGCGCTTCCGGCCGGACCCCTTTGCGGGCGGGCGCATGTACGCCACCGGTGACCGGGCGCGGTGGCGCGGCGACGGACGCCTCGAATGGCTCGGCCGCGCCGACTTCCAGCTCAAGCTGCGGGGCTTTCGCATCGAGCCGGGTGAGATCGAGGGTGCGCTCCGCGCGGTGCCCGGGATCAGCGACGCGGTCGTGGTCCTCCGGGAGATCGGCGGCGACCCGCGCCTGGTGGCCTTTCTGGTGGCGGCGAACGATGCCGACCGGCCATCGCCCGCCAGCGAGCTGGCCCGGGTACTGCCCGACTACATGGTGCCGGCGCACTTCATCTGGCTGCCGGCGCTGCCGCTCACGCCCAACGGCAAGATCGACCGGGCGGCGCTGCCGGCTGTCGAGCTGCAGTCCGCACAGCCGGCCGTCACGATCCCGCGCAATCCGGCCGAGCGTCTCGTCGGGGACCTGTTCGCGGAGCTGCTGGGCACGCCGGGCGTGGACATGCACGCGGATTTCTTCGCGCTGGGCGGACACTCCCTGCTGGTCACCCGGCTGCTCGCCCGCGTGCGGGACCGCACCGGTGTCGCCGTGCCGCTGCAGCACTTCTTCCGCGCGCCGACCGTCGCCGGGCTGGCGGAGGCGCTGACCGGCGCGCCGGACGCGGTGCCGGCCCGGGAGGTGCCGCCGCCCGCACCCGCGGGGCCGGACGCGCCGCTGTCGCTGGTGCAACAGCGGCTCTGGTTCCTCGACCAGCTCGAGCCTGGCAGCGCCGCCTACAACCTGGCCTTCGCCTGGCGCCTCAGCGGTGCACCGGATGTGCCGGCCCTGAACGAGGCCCTGGCGGCGCTCACGGCGCGCCACGCGATCCTGCGCACCTGTTTTGTCGCCGTGGATGGCGTGCCGGTGCAGCGCGTGCTGGCCGGGGCAGCGCCCGCCGTCAGGTGGATGGACGGGGCCGAGGTGGCCCGCGGCGGCGGAGTGGCTGCCGTCCTCGGGCAACTCGCCACCGCAGCTTTCGATCTGGCCGCCGCACCGCTCTGGCGGGTGACGCTGTGCGACGAAGGCAGCGCGGAGCGCGGCCCGGTGCTGTCGGTGGTGCTGCATCACCTCATCGCGGACGGCTGGTCGCTGGCCGTGTTCAACCGGGAGCTCGCGGCCCTGTACCGCAGCGCCCTCCGGGGCGGGCACGCGGCGCTCGAGCCGCTGCCCCTGCAGTACGCGGACTACGCGCAGGCGCAGCGCGCGGCGCTCGACGGCGGCATCCTCGAGCGGCAGCTGCAGTACTGGCGGACGCAGCTCGGCAACCTGCCCGCCTGGACCGAGCTGCCTGTCGACCGGCCGCGGCCCTCCCGCCTGTCGCCGCGGGGCGCGCGCCTCACCCGCCTGCTGGGGCCGGATCTCAGGGATCGGCTGCAGGCCTTTGCGCGCGCCGAGGGCTGCACGCTGTTCACGGTGCTGCTGACCGGCTTCAACCTGCTGCTTGCGCGCCACGCGGGCACCGAGGACGTGGTGGTTGGCACGCCGGTCGCGGGCCGCGGCCGTACCGAACTGGAAGGCCTGATCGGCTTCTTCGTGAACACCCTGGTACTGCGCACCGACCTGCGGGGTAATCCCACCGGCCGGGAGCTGCTCGGGCGGGTGAGGCGGGTCACCCAGGACGCCTTTGCGCATGCCGATGTGCCCTTCGAGCAGCTGGTCGAGGTGTTGCAGCCGGTGCGCAATCCCGCGCGCACGCCGCTCTTCCAGGTGCTCTTCAACCTGCACAGCGAGCCCGCGCAGTCACTGGTGCTGGACGGTCTCCGTGCGGAGCCGGTCGCGGTCGAGCGGCGCACGGCCAAGTTCGAGCTGGCCTTCTCGCTCGCCGAGACTGCTGCGGGCATCCCGCTCACCATCGAGTACCAGACGGATCTCTTCCTGCCCGAATCGATCGAGCGGCTGGCTGCGGACTACGGCGCATTGCTGGATGCGTTCGTGACGGCGCCGGAGCGGCACCTCACTGCGCTGCCCTTCTCGCCGGCGGCGCCCGGGGCGGCGCCGCCCGGCCCGGCCACGCCGATGGCGGTGCTCCGCGTGGGCGGGGAGGGCACACTGCCCGACGCCTTTGCGGCAGTGCTGGCCGGCGGCGGCGACCGGCTTGCCGTGTCCGCGCCCGGCAGTGACGCTGCCGGCGGCGCGGACTGGAGCTACGCCGCCCTCGCCGGCCGGGCCTCGGCCCTTGCCCGGGTGCTGGCCGGGCGGGGTGTCGTCCGCGGCGACCGGATTGGCCTCTGGTTCACGCACGGTGCGGGCCAGGTGGCGGCCCTGCTCGGCGTGCTCGAGGCCGGCGCTGCCTTTGTACCGCTGGATCCCGGCTCGCCGCCGGCGCGGCTCGCGGCGATAGCCCGCGATGCGGGCCTGCGCACGGTGGTGAGCGATGCCGGGGCGCTGGCCGTGGCCGGGCGATGGCCTGCCGACAACGGCCTCGATATCGTGCTGTTGCCGGAAGGGGATGGGCACGGCGACAGGGTCGTGTCAGCCGCGCGGCCCGACAGCCTGGCCTACCTCCTGTACACCTCCGGCAGCACCGGCGCACCGAAGGCCGTGGCGCAGACGCACCGGAACGTGCTGCGTCAGGTGCGGGCCTGGGCCCGCAACCTGGCGCTCGCGCCCCCGGACCGCCTCAGCCTGTTCTCGACCTGCGCCTACGATGCGGCCGTGCAGGACATCTTTGGTGCGCTGCTGTCGGGTGCGGCCGTGTGCCCGCTGGACGTGCGGCGCCTGGATCGCGAGACGCTGCTCGACCGCGTGGCCGGGCGCGGCCTCACCGTGCTGCACGCCACGCCCACCGTCTACCGCTACCTGTTCGGCGGGCACGTGGCCTGCCGGCAGGACCTGTCCCGGGTGCGCCTCGTCGTGCTCGGCGGCGAGGAGGCCCGGCGCGCCGACTTCGAGCTGTTCAAGTCGCGTTTCCGCCCCGGCACGCGGCTGGTGAACGGTTACGGCCTGACCGAGGCGACCGCTGTCCTGCAGTGGTTCGGCGCGCACGACAGTCATCCCTATGGCCAGACCCTGCCCATCGGGCGGCCCGTCGGCGCGCAGCGCGTGCTGCTGCTGGACGAGCAGGGCGAGCCGGCAGCAATCTGCGGCGAGATCGTGGTCGAGAGCGCCGCAGTAAGCCCGGGCTACTGGCCGTTGACGGGCCCGGAGGCGGCCGACCGCCGCCGCCTGCACACCGGCGACCTGGCGCGTTACCTGCCGGACGGCAGCCTGGCGTTTGTCGGCCGCCGGGATGCCCGGGTGAAGGTCGGCGGCGTCCGGGTCGAACCCGGGGAGATCGAGGCGGCACTGCGGGCGCATCCGGCGGTGGGCAGCGCCGCGGTCGTTGCGCGCGAGGAGCAGCCCGGTGAAGTGGCCCTGGTGGCCTTCGTGGCGGGACCTGAAGGCGGGGATCCGCCGGCCGCGGCGGCGCTGCGCGCCCACCTGCGCGGCCTGCTGCCCCCGGCTTTCCTGCCGGCCCGCATCCTCGTCCGCGCGACGCTGCCCTGCCTGCCCAATGGCAAGCCCGACCGGCAGGCGCTGCGCGCGCTCGCCGACCGCGAGGCGGTATCCGGACCGGGATCCGGCGAGCCGGCCGGCGCGACGACCGACACCGTGCCGGACGGGATCAGCGCCACGCTGCTCGCGATCTGGCGCGGGCTGCCGGGCCTCGAGCAGGCTGGCCTCGATGACGATTTCTTCGCCCTCGGCGGCCACTCGCTGCTCGCGACGAGGCTGGTGGCGCGGGTGCGCGACCGCCTGCACGTCGAGCTGCCGCTGATCCAGGTCTTCGAGGCGCCCACGGTGCGTGGCCTGGCCGCGCGCATCGCGGCGCTGGCAGCCCGCGGCCCCGTGCACGGCGGGCACCGCGCGCCTGCGTTACGCGCCGTCGGCCGGGAGAACCCGGCGCCGCCGGCGGATGCGCCCGGGGCGAATCCGGATGGCCGCCCCCGGCGATAAGCACAGCTGGGGGCGTATGCATGATCCCCCGCGAGGTGCATCATGAGCAGCAGACTCCCGCATGCCGTCCGTACGGATTCACACGACTTCAGAGGAGCCGGCCCAGTGTCCCAGCAGCCCGTCGCCAGATTGCCCGTGTCTCCCCAGGACGAAGAACAGGTCATCGGGCAGATGACCGAGCGTTACCGCGACATCATCACCCTGCTGGGGGAGGACGTGAACCGGGAGGGCCTGGTGAAGACGCCGGAGCGGGCGGCCAAGGCCCTGTACTTCCTGACGCGCGGCTACCGCCAGGACATCGGCGACCTGATCAACGAGGCGGTATTCACCAGCGACACCGACGAGATGGTGATCGTGCGCAACATCGAGATGTATTCGATGTGCGAGCACCACATGCTGCCCTTCATCGGCAAGTGCAGCGTGGCCTACCTGCCGGACGGCAAGGTGCTGGGCCTGTCGAAGATTGCCCGCATCGTCGACTACTTCGGCCGCCGCCTGCAGATCCAGGAGGTGCTGACCAAGCAGATTGCCGAGTGCGTGCAGTCGGCGATTGCCGGCAAGGGGGTCGGCGTGGTGATCGAGGCCCAGCACATGTGCATGATGATGCGCGGCGTGGAGAAGCAGAACTCCACCATGACCACGTCCTGCATGCTGGGCAATTTCCGCTCGCACCCGCAGACGCGGAACGAGTTCCTGCGCCTGCTCGGTAACTGAGGTCGCCGTCGAAGCCGCTACTTGCCGACGTCGACCTCGAAACGCAGCCGCTGCTCGTGGCGCACCTCGGCCTCGCTCAGGCGGGTGGCCGCGGCGATCACCGGCACCAGCCCGTGATCCGGACTGCGGGGCAGCCGCGTCTGGTGCAGCCGTTCCCAGATGAGGATGCGCGCGGTGGGCGTGCGCAGGTCTGATGACTGTTCGACGAGGTCGCGGCGCCGTCGCTCGGCCGACTCCGACTGCTGCATCAGCTGGCGTGTCCGGAAGTCATTCAGCCCATCGTCTTCGACGAGGCTGGTCATCGCCCTGGGGGATTTGCCGGGCCGGGCCGTCATGCGAGGTTCGCTCATGACTGCAGCCTACGCCTTGTGGGGGCACTAAGCGAGGATCGTCGACTGTGCCCGGTGAGCCTGGTCGGCGAACCGGTCGTAGACCTCGGGCGTGATCATGCCGAACTGCGCGGCCCGGGCGGCCTGCTCGATGCGCTGGCGTAGGCCCGCCTGCAGGGGCTCCGGCTGCTGTTCAACCCTGCGCTGCGCAGTGAGGGTCCACATGACCTTCAGCTCCGGATTCTCCCAGACCGGGGCGTAGGGGTCGGCCTCTTCAGGCATCGGCAGCCGCGGTTCCTCGCGGGTTTCCACATAGTGGAAGGCGTCGGCCACGGGACGTCCCCAGGTTTTCTCGAATATGCCGTAGGCCGGATCGTTGGCGTGCAGTACATGCTTGAACTTGTAGATCGCGTTGCTGGCGACGTCGATGTCGGACTGGTTCCCGAGCTTGCGGCCCGGCTCATAGTAGTGGCGGATCCAGACGTCGAGGTAGGCCTCGGTCGCTTCCAGGAACAGCGCGGTGTCGATGGCCTCGTACTGGCAGTGCAGAAGATGCGGCGAGTGGATCTTGGTCATCCAGTCCACTTTGGAGCTGCCGAGGCCGAGCGCGGCCCGGTACTTTTGCTCCACAGGCAACAGCGGCCCGTAGTCCATGCCCGGGCGCGTGGCGACGATGTCGAGCAGCGCAATGGATTTCTGGCCGTTGCCGCCCAGCTGGAACGCGAAGATCGGCACGTCCCAGGCCGGATCCGGGTAGACGAGCATGACGTTGCCGCGCAACTTGCCGCGCGCGCTGTACTCCTCGAGGATGACCGAGGAAAGTTTCTCGGCGCGAAAAAAATCCGAACTCAGGTAGGTTTCGCGGCCCGCCTGCATGCGGTTCGAGAAGAATTGCTGGTAATCGTCGTCCTGCAGGTACTTCCCGAAGCGGTCCCTGAACATCTTCAGGGGGCCTTTGATCTTTGCGGCCAGATGATCCATTGCTGTCCCTGCCTCCGCTGCCTGATGCGTGGAATCCGGACGAGCCTAGCGAATGGCCCAGCCGGGCAACATAGGTAGAAAGCCCGGGTGTCCTCCTGCGCGTACCGTTAATTTTTACGGACAATGCTTGTTAAATGCGCAAGATGTTGTTTAACTTCCGTCCGCCTGATATTCCGTGGGGGCGGCAGCATTGTGGGGCTGCGCAACGTGTGCGCCCGACGCCAAAACGCCTGCAGATTGCGGCGCTGACACCACTCCCGGATGACAACAGCTCAATAACCGGGTCAACACTTTGTCAACACTTTGAGGAGACTTTCGCAATGAAACGCATGGCAGTGTTGGTATTGCTTGCCCTGGCGAGCGGTGGCGTCCAGGCGGACGAAGGGGTGAGCGGCTGGCGCGCCGGCGTGGCTGCCTCTTTCGGGCAGTTCGAGGGCAAGGACGTGGCCGCTGAAGAACTCGGCAAGGACTTCATCAGGGACAACAGCATCGGGTACAGGCTCTATGGCCAGTACCGGCTCAACAAGTGGCTCGGCCTCGAGGGCGCCTATCATTACTCCGGCAACTACGAGGACCGTTCCACGAACCCGGCCCTCCCGGGCAGGCTGGAGCTGAACTTCAGCGGTTTTTCGCTGCAGGGGCTGCTCTACATCCCGACGGCCTTCGAAGGCTTCGATGCCTATGTGAAGGCCGGCATCTTCGACTTCGACGACGAACTGGTTGTCGACGGCATCACCAACTCCAACTCCTCCGAGAGGGGCCTCGCGGGCGGCTTCGGAGCGGTCTTCCACTTCAGTGAGCTCATCGGCTTCCGGGTCGAGTATGAAACCTACGATGCCGACGTGGGTGACCTGTCCGCGGTCAATCTCGGCGTCGAGTTCTCGTTTTGACGAGCCGCCAGCCTGGATGTTTCCAAAGTTCCAGATTCGTTGAGGGTAATTCCGTGAGAAACGCAACATTGTCTCTGGCAGCACTGGTGCTGCTCGTCCTGGGTGGTACCGCCAACGCCGTGAGCGTGCGGCTGGATGCCCACAACCAGCGCAGCGCCAACGGCACGCTGAGCACACTGAAGTGGTCAGGCTGCGACACCTTCGCGGCGAACACGCCGTGCATCAACCCGGCGAGCGCGACCATGGCTGCGATGGGCATTACCCCGTCCACGGCCGTGTGGGACTGGAATCCGGCGACAGGCGTCCTGTCCATGACGGGCGCTTTCAACTCAGCCTCGACCGTCGGCAGCAGCGGTGCGCCGGCCGCTTCGGTCGTCATCGGCGACAGGGTCGTGAACCTGGTGATCGACACGGTCAACCACACCACCACGGCGACCACCTATAACTGCGCCGAGGGCAACTTCCTGGCGAATGTCGGCGCCCACGGCTGCGCCAACCTCACCCTGGGCGGCAACTTCGTCTACGAGAGCTCGATGGCCTACAACGTGGGCGGCGTAGCCAGCTGCATACAGCGTACCGTCGCGGGCGACGATGTCAGCACGGGGAATCCCCGCGGCCTGGTGTCGGCGGGCGCTGCCGGCGCCTGCGACCCGGTCGACGGTGCCTTCGACCTGTGGACCGTTGTGCAGGACAATACCGCCACCGGCGGGCAGCTGATCATCTCGAACGGCGTCGACACGGGCCTCGCCAACACCAACTACCTCACCTTCACCGCGGTCCCGGATGCCGCCGACGACGGGCCCTTCAACGCGCCCCAGAACGTCGCCGTGACGCTCGATGTCCTGGCCAATGACGCCAACTTCGCCGATCCCGTGACGGTCACGGTGACCACGCCGCCCACCAAGGGCGCGGCCGTGGTCACGGACTCGCCGGGCAACAAGGCCGTGGTCCGCATCGTCTACACTGCCGATGTCGCGGCCACGGGCGCCGACAGCTTCGTGTACACCGTGACCGACGGAGTGGGCACCGATACCGCCACGGTCACGCTGAACGTCCTGGCCTTCGGCGCCAATGCCGACACGGCCACCACCACCCGCAACAGCGCGGCCATCACGATCAACGTGGGCGGCAACGATGTGGGCCTGACGGACCCCGTGACCGTCACGATCACCGGTGCGCCGGACCAGGGCGGAACGGCGACACCGTCGGCCAGCGGCCCGGCGGCGAGCGCCACCGTGGACTATACGCCCGCGACCAAGGCGCCCGGCACCCCGACCTATGTGGAGACCTTCACCTACGACATCACCGACGCCAGCGATCTGACCAGCAGCGCCACGGTGACCGTCACGGTGAACAACACGGTGCCGGTGGCCGGTGCCGGGGCCATTGCGATCTCGACGGCGGGCTTCGCGCCGGATACCCGCAGCGGCACCTTCAACGCCGGCACCCTGGCGGGCAACAACCTCGGCAACACGCCCAGCACGGTGACGGCCACCAACGGCACCAAGGGCAACACCTCCGTTGCCGGCGCCGTGGTGACCTACAGCCCGGGCGCGGCGTTCTTCACGGGTAGCGACACCTTCAGCTACACCATCACGGATGCCGATCCGGGCACGGCCGAGACCGCTACCAATACGGTGACGGTGACCATCGCCAACGTCCTGCCGACGATTGCCGGCGGCACCATAACCACCAGCGAGGGCACTCCCTCGGCGCCCAGGGCGCTGACCTTCACCGCCGGCAACGGGTCGCTTGCCCAGCACACCCTGGTCGTCAGCACCCAGGGCACCAAGGGCACCTGCGCGATCGCCGGGACCTCCCTGACCTACACACCGACGGGCACCAATACCGGGAGTGACAGCTGCGTGGTCACGATCACGGACGAAAATGGTGCCGGCCAGAGCGACACCGGCGCGTTCACGATCACCATCAGTGCGGCCGGTGGCGGTGGCGGCAGCGGCGGCCTGCTGCCGGGTGGTGGCTCCTTCGACCTCTGGAGCCTCGCGCTCCTCGGCTGCCTGCCCCTGCTGAGGCGCCGGCGCAGGGCGCGGGCGTCCGCTGGACTTCACCATGGAATCTGATTCAAGGGGCTATCTGATGACGCGCACTACCCTCATGGCGCAATCCCGCACCGGCCTTTGCCTGGCCGTAGCCGTCGCGCTGACGGCCGGTTCGCTCGCCCTCGTGGTGCCCCGGACGGGCTGGACGCAGGTTGAGGAAATCATCGTCAGCACGCGGAAGCGGGACGAGAGCCTGCAGGAAGTGCCGATCGCCATCAACGCGGTCACCTCGGACGAGATCGAGCGCAAGGGGCTCAACAGCCTTGCGGACATCACCAAGGGCCTGGCGTCGGTGGAATTCGACGAGGGGGCATCGAAGAGCGACACCCGCATCGTGATCCGGGGCCTGTCCCCGACCCGCGGCCGGCAGAACGTGGCGGTGCTCGTCGACGGCATCGACGTGTCGACGGAAGCCATCAGCAACTCCGGCGGCGGCCTGCTGCTGAACACCCGGCTCGTCGACATCGAGCGGCTGGAGGTCGTGAAAGGTCCCCAGCTGGCCCGCTACGGCCGCAGCGCCTTCGCGGGCGCCATCGAGTACATCACCAAGGACCCGTCCGACTTCTTCGAGTCCACGGTCTCGGCCGACGTCAACGCGGAGCAGCAGTACAGCGCGACCTTCGGCATGAGCGGCCCGGTGTTCGGCGACAGGCTGGGCCTGCGGCTCAATGGCGCGTGGTGGGACGAGAAAGGCTTCTACGACAATGTCATCACGGGCGACAGCCTGGGTGACGACGAGGGTTTCGGCCTGGCCCTGACGGCCAAGTCGCAGGTCACCGACACCGTGTCCCTGAAGTTCCGGGCCGAGTACCAGGACCAGCAGGCCGGACCCGCCGCCACGCAGTTCCTGCGCTTCAATGACGAGACCCTGCTGCCGGTGGAGTCCCGGACACCGTTCACGGATCCGTCGACGGGCATCACATACCCCGCCGAGTTCCGCTGCTTCGAGAAGCTCTCGAGCATCACCTACAACGCCGCGCTGGCGGCCCGCAATGCCCGGCTCTACGACCCGAACTTCACGCCCGGGGGGCCGGACTCCGCCTATCCCAATGTGCTCTATTCCAGCCCGCACTGCGAGGACGCCGTGTCCAGCCTCGTGGGTCCGATCAGGAAGTTCGACAAGAACCAGATTGCGCTGAGTCCCGACCCGTTCACGGGCAAGGATTACGAGGGCGTTGACCGGCAGCTGATCCGCCTGTCGCTGGTGGCCGACTGGGACGTGGGCTGGGGCAATGTGAGCTCCCGCACGGGCTACATCGACGAAGACGCCGATGAGAACGCGGACAACGGCAAGTATGCCTTTGCGCCGGACCCGGCGACCGTGTCGCCGCTCACCGGCGCCCCCTACCTGGACGGCAACCCCAACGCCTTCACGGTGGCCACCGAGAAAACGACCACCCAGTTCAGCCAGGAGCTCTCGCTGCGCACCAGTTTCGATGGCCCCTGGAACGGGATCATCGGCGGGCTGTACTGGAAGGAAGACGTCAAGACGCCTACCGAGTCCCTGACCCTTCAGGCCTCCGGCAGCCACTGCGCGTGGGCGAGCGGCACGGGCCAGACCTTCGACGACCTGGCGCTGGTCGCGCCGGGAACGGGCTGTTACGGCTACTCGGAACGGGCCACCGCCCCCCTCGTGCGGGGTGGCTTCAATTTCGGGAACGGGGAAACCTACGGTGGCATCCGCGAATACATCGAGCAGAACCGGAGTCCGGCGGACCGCAATACCGAACACAAGAGCATTTTCGGCGAGGTGAATTACGAGTTCACGCCCGGCGTGACGGCGACCTTCGAGGGTCGCTACAACGAGGAAACCGTCGAAGGCGTGGGCCCCCAGTTCCTCTATCCCCTGGCCTCGGGCGGGCCCGGCAGCTGGAATCCCTGCGGCTTCTTCTTCCGGCCCTGCACGGACGAGTGGATGTTCGGGGCGCCCATCGCCCCCGGTGACCCGTTCTACGACGCCGCGCATCCCTTTGGCGGCCCGCTGTACAGCCAGGACGCCTTCGAGAACTGGTACGACATCTGGCACCCGGACCGTGACATCACGAGCGTTGCGGACACCAAGGCGCTGAACGCCCTCGGGCGCACGCCAACCGGCTCGGTCGCCGGCCCCGTCAGCGGCAACAACGACCCCAACGCCTTTGCCCTGCTGACCGGCAATACCAATTACTACCGGCAGCGGGACGTCATCCCCACCCAGTGTCTCCAGAGCGCGGCCGTGCAGCAGCGGCTGGCGGCGTACGACAGCAGCGGCGTGGACGGCTTCGACATGTTCAACCCCTGGTGCGTGGACAGGATCAAGCGCAAGGACAAGTGGTTCTCGCCGAAGCTGACCCTGGCCTGGCAGGTCAATGACGACCTGAACACCTTCGCCTCCTGGGCCCGGGCGGAGAAGCCCGGCGGCTTCTCCATGCTGGGTCTCGGCTCCAGCGGCCTCAACCGCGAACTGCTGGAGTTCGAGCCCGAGGAACTACAGGTCTGGGAGATTGGCATCAAGAGGACGGCTCTGGACGGCACGCTGATCGTGAATGCCGGGGCCTTCTTCCAGGACTTCAGCTCGAAGCAGACGCTGGTGTCGGTGCTGAACTCCGCCGGCGACCGGCTGGTCAACAAGCTTGAGAACGTGGATGGCGCCGAGGTGCGGGGCGTCGAGGTGGATGTGGTCTGGGCCCCCGAGACTCCCTTCCTGGGCGGTACATGGGACCTGCGCGGATCCTACACATGGCTCGATGCCCAGTATGTGGATGCGGTCGTCACGAACTCGTCCTTCACCTTCATCGCCGGCGCCGGCAACTGCTCGCCGACCGTCACCCGGCCGCCCGTCAACGAGGACGACAATCCCTTCAACGACATCGCGCCGGTGCCACTCTGCAACGTCAGCCTGGATGGCAAGAAGCTGGAGGACGCGCCCTCGGGCAAGTTCGTGGGCAGCATCGGCTACAAGAAGCCGTTTGCGAGCGAGCTGGATTTCTTCGTGGAGACCGATTTCCTCTGGGTGGCAAAGCGCTTCATCGAAGCCACGAACGAGAGCTGGGTGGAGCCGGACACCAACGTCGACCTGCGCATCGGCGTGCGGGGCGAGAAGTGGGACGTCACGGGTTACGTCTCCAATGTCTTCGACGACGACAACATCGTCAGCGTGCTGGGCGGCCCCAGCCTGTCGTGCTGCTTCATTCTCGGCAGCGGCATAGACCTCAATGAACAGGAGCCGCCGTCCAACCCCAACACCGTGGGCAACGTCGAGCCCGGCAAGACGGTCATGGTGGAGCTGCCCCAGTTCCGCGCCGCCTTCGCGCCGGACCCCCGGGTGATCGGCATCCGGGCCCGCTACCGGTTCGGCGGCCAATAGGCCCGGATCTCACTGCAGTGGCTCGATCCGCCCCTTGCCCGAGAGACGGGCCACGAAGGTGCCCGTGGCCGGGTCGACGCACCAGCCGCGGATGAGGCCTGCGTCGTCGCCGTCGTCGTCGGACCAGAGCACCCAGCAGGCGCGCGGCTCGCCGAGCGCCTCGTCGCGCTGGAAGCGCAGCCCGAACTGCACCGACTCGCCGGGGGTGAAACCCGCCGCGCGTGCCGCATCCCAGGCCACCGGGCTGTCGACGAAGGCTGCCGGTACCGGCTTCATCAGGATGCACGATTCGCCGGGGCCGACGTTGTCAGTCCGGCCGCTGGCGAGCGCGCGGATGCGCGTGCAGCTGCCCGTCGAGGGTGACTGGAAGTCGTAGAACCAGAAGGCGTGCGACGGGCCGTCAGCGAGGCTGGTGGATACACCGGCCAGTTCCGCATCGGCCTGCCACTGCCGGGCGGCGGCAATGGCCGCATCGAGCAGCGTCCGGGCCGTGATGCCGGCATCGGCCGCCGGTGCTGGCGCGGTGTCGGCGGCCGCGGACGCGCCCGGGTCGGGCGGTGCCGTGGCGGGGGCCTGTGGCGGTGGCGGGCCGCCGCAGCCGCCCGCCGTGAGGGCCATGCCGACCAGCAATGCACCGGGTATCAGTCGGGTCATGGGGATGCTCCTGCTCAGTTGATGGGGCCGGCCGGGTACAGGCGCAGCTTGTCGATGCCCGCGTAATAGCCGGTTGACTGGGCGTGCCTGCCGATGATCATCAGGCTCAGCTGTCGCGGCCCGGGCTGCAGGGCAAAGGTGCCGAGCTGCACGGGACCGCTCCGCATCACCGCGGGCGCCATGCCGTCGAAGGTGGTTGCGCTCTTCCGGCCGTCGATCTCGAAGCTCAGCTGGCCGTAATCCGGCGCGCGGGTCAGGTAGATCTCGACGGCGTACTTCGATGCCGCCGGCACATCGATCGTCAGGTCAAGGACGGCCCCCACGGCGCCGTCGCTCCAGAAGAGCTGCTCGTCGCCGCTCCAGCTGTTGCCAAAGCCGGCCATCGGCTGGACGCGCGCCTGGCCGCCCGCAAGCAGGAAACGCCCCGTCTTCACGAAGGCCTCGCCCTCGATGTCCATCAGCGAGGCGGCGGCCGCTGCCGCGATGACGCTACTGGACGGTTGCGCCTGCGGCTGCGGCTTCTGCAGCGGCTTCTGCGCTGCCGCCGCCGGTGGCGTCTGGGTCCCCGATCCGGCGGGTGGTCCCGGTGGCGGCAGTGCCGACAGGGCCTGGGCCTCGGCCAGCGAGAGCTTCTTCAGCGCCCAGAACTCGGGTTTGGTCAGCAGCTTGTAGATGCCGCCCGACTTCACTTCGGCCTGCACGGTGACCGGCCCGCATTTCGCACTGCCACCCGGCGGGTCCTTGAGAAAGGGATCCTGCGAGCAGCTGGCGGTGGCCACGCGCTGGCCGGTCGAGTCGCCGCTGATGGCCAGCTTCTCGGTTGCCTGCCCGGTCAGCCGGTCCCAGCGCGCGCTGCCCACGTAGCTGAATGACAGGTCATGGCTCGTGGTGGACGAGTTGAAAACGCCCGTCTCGGTCTCGCTCCAGGTGTAGCTGCAGTCGCCGGCAATCTTGTAGCTGTGCTGGTTGCCGATGACGCCCGAAGCGCCCTTGAGTGTCGGGCTGGAGCACTGGATCGCAAGAGCCGACTGCCCGTAGAGCACAGCGACGGGCAACAGGAAAAACCGCATGAAGGACCGCATGGAGCACCCCCTGTAGGCGCGAGTGTCGCGCTTTTGCTGCGGGTGCGCAACGGCCCGCGGGTGCATACTTGCCCTCCGGGGGCTGACAAAAGGAGCGATGAGTCATGCAGATCCAGGTGAACACGGACAGGAACATCGAGGGCCACGAAGCCCTGGCCACCCACGTGCGCACCGTGCTCGGCGACCAGATTGGCCGCTTCAGCGAGCACGTCACGCGCGTCGAGGTGCACGTCAGCGACGTGAACAGCCACAAGACCACGGACGGGGACAAGCGCTGCCTGATGGAAGCGCGCGTCGCCGGCCGCCAGCCCATTGCCGTGAGTGAGAACGCGGGCAATGTGCGTCAGGCCGTGGATGGCGCGGCCCACAAGCTCAAGCGCGCCCTCGACAGTACCCTCGGCAAGCTGGCCAGCCGCGAGCGGGGCTGAGCCGCAGCGCGGCTATTTCATCGTCGGCATCTGGAACCGGTCGCCGTCGCTGTCCGGCCGGTCCGGCCAGCGGGCGGTGACGGTCTTCTGCCGCGTGTAGAAGCGCACGCCGTCCATGCCGTGCATGCCCGCGTCACCGAACAGCGAGCGTTTCCAGCCGCCGAAGCTGTGAAAGGCCATCGGCACCGGGATGGGCACGTTGATGCCCACCATGCCGGCCTGCACGCTCCGGGCAAATTCACGCGCCGTGCCCCCGTCGCGCGTGAAGATGGCCGCGCCGTTGCCGAATTCGTGGCCGTTGACCAGCGCCAGCGCGTCGGCGAGCGTGGCGACCCGCACCACGACCAGCACCGGCCCGAAGATCTCCTCGCGGTAGATGCGCATGGCCGGCGTGACGTGATCGAAGAGCGAGGGCCCCAGGTAGAAGCCGGGCAGGCCCGCCGGCGTCAATTGCCGGCCGTCCGTCACCAGCGTGGCGCCCTCGGCCAGACCGGCCTCGAGATAGCCCCGCACGCGGTCGCGGTGCTCGCCGGTCACCAGCGGACCCATCTCCGAGGCCGGGTCGGTGCCCGGGCCGACGCGAAGTGCGGCGAGACGGGGCCGTAGCGCGGCAATCACGCGGTCGCCGGCGGCGCCCACGGCCACCGCCACGGAGATCGCCATGCAGCGTTCGCCGGCAGAACCGTAGGCCGCGCCGAGCAGCGCGTCGGCGGTGATGTCCACGTCCGCGTCGGGCATCACGACCAGGTGGTTCTTGGCACCGCCCAGCGCCTGCACGCGCTTGCCGTGCGCGGCGCCGGTGCGGTAGACGTGCCCGGCCACCGGCGTCGAGCCTACGAAGCTGACGGCCGCCACGTCCGGGTGGGTGAGCAGCGTGTCCACCGCTTCCCGGTCGCCGTTGACCACGTTGAACACCCCGGGGGGCAGGCCCGCCTCGGTGAGGAGTTCAGCAAGGCGCAGCGGGCAGGACGGGTCCTTCTCCGAGGGCTTCAGCACGAAGGTATTGCCGCAGGCCAGGGCCACCGGGAACATCCACAGCGGCACCATGGCGGGGAAGTTGAAGGGCGTGATGCCGGCGCAGACGCCAACGGGCTGGCGCAGTGACCAGCTGTCCACGCCGGTGCCCACCGCGTCGCTGTAGTCGCCCTTCTGCAGGTGGGGGATCCCGCAGGCGAACTCCACCACCTCCAGCCCGCGCGTGACCTCGCCGCGGGCATCGGCCAGCACCTTGCCGTGTTCGCCGGTGATGAGCGCGGCCAGCTCGTCCCGATGGGCGTCCAGCAGCGCCTTGAATCGGAACAGGACGCGGGCCCGCTGCAGGGGCGGCGTGGCGGCCCAGGCCGGCGCGGCTGCCCGGGCCGCGCTGATGGCCGCGGCGGTTTCGGCGGCGGAGGCGAGCGCCACCCGGGCCCGCGGCGCGCCGGCGGCGGGGTCGAAAACCGGGCCCGTCCGGCCGGACCCGCCCGGACGGTGTGCGCCCGCGACGTAGTGGCCGAGGGCAGCCAGCGGGGCGCCGGCAGGGTTTGCGTCAGGCATGGCAGCTTCTCCGGGTGCGCACGGGCTCACCGCATCTGGCGGCGGGCGTTGGCGCGATCATAGCGCCGCCCGGTGCGCTGCCCATCGTTCAGGGCACCGGTGTTTCCGCGGTCGGGGCGGGCGGGCCACCGCCCCGCACCCGCTCCCGCCGGATCAGGTAGAGCCCGCAGGCAATGATCAGGCCCGCGCCGATCCACAGCCGGCTGTCGGGCCGGGTGGACCACACCAGCCAGTCGATGCTCACCGCCCAGAGCAGGGCGGTGTACTCGAAGGGCGCGATCACCGAGGCCGGCGCGTGACGGAAAGCCTCGGTGATGAAGTGCTGGCCGAGCGCCCCGAACACGCCCAGCACCGCGAGCCAGGGCCAGTCGGCCGGCCGGACGGGGACCCAGCCCGGCAGCGACAGCAGGCCCGCGAACAGCGTCAGCAGCACCAGGAACCAGAACACGAGCGACGTGGTGGACTCGGTGCGGGTCATGACCCGCACCGAGATCACCGCGAAGGCATAGGCAACGGCCGACGCCAGGGCCGCCAGTGCGCCATACAGGCTGAGGGTGGTGCCGCCCGGCTGCAGCATCCAGAGCACCCCCGCCATGCCGACGCTGATGGCCGTCCACCGGCGCCAGCCCACGGTTTCGCCGAGCAGCGGCACGGCGAGCGCGGTCACCAGCAGCGGCGCGACGAAGAAGATTGCGTAGGCGTCCGCCAGCGACAGCACGCTCACGGCGGCTACAAAGCCCCAGAGCATGATCAGCGCCAGCACGCCGCGCACCAGGTGCAGCTGCCAGCGGACCACGCGCAGCTCGCGCCAGCGGTTGCCCACGGCGATCCAGGCGAGCACGAAGGGCAGCGATGCCGCGCCGCGCAGGGCGCCGACCTGCAGCGGCGGGTAATGGGCGGTGAAGAGCTTGAGCACCGCGTCCATGCCGGCGAAGCACGCGACGGCCAGCAGCATGGCCAGGATGCCCCGCAGGGGCGATGGCCGGAGATCGCCGGTTGCGAGGCCGCTCACGGCAGGGCACGCAGGACCCTGTTCGGCAGCAGGGCGTCGTCCCAGTCCTGGCGCATCGGCCCGGTGTGCACGATCACGAGCTGCTTCGACGGCACCACGTAGACGCGCTGCCCGCCGAAACCGTCGAAGTAGATCACGTCCGGAGCCGCGAAGGGTTCGGAGTGGGTGGCGGTCGCGGCCGACCGTGAGTTGTAGCGGCGCACGGCCTCCCAGGTGGTGCCGAGCCAGGTGAAGTAACCGTAGTTCGGGTTGGCGGGGGAGGGCGTGACCACGTCCCGCATCCAGGCGGCGGGAACCACCTGCCGGCCGCCCGCCCGGCCGCCGTTCAGGTGCAGCAGGCCGACCCGCAGCCAGGCCCGCGCCGGCGCGTCCAGGCAGCAGAAGGTGACGGGTATGCCGTGCTCCTCCGCGTCGATCAGCACCGCTGCATCGTCCTCGCTGACGTACTGCCAGAAGTTGTGCTGCAAATATTGCGCGTAGGGCTGGCCACTGACCCGCTGCAGCAGGATGCCGAGCGCCTCGGGGTTGATGTTGTTGTACTCGAAGCGCGCACCCGGCGCATCCACGGTGCCGCGCTCCAGGGTGTAGGGCTGCACGTTGCCGCCGAGAGTCATGTAGAGGAGTCCCGTGAAGCCGGGAAAATCGATGCCGCTGGCCTGCTGCAGCATCTGGCGGATCGTGATCTTCGCCCGCTCGTCGCCGGCCCACTCGGGCAGGTAGGTGGCGGCGGGCTCATCCACCGACCGGATCAGCCCCTGGTCGATGGCGATGCCGATGAGGAGTGCCAGCACGGACTTGTGCATGGACTGGGTCGGCGTGATCGACGTGGCGCTGTGCCCCGGGTAGTAGTGCTCCAGCTGCAGCGCGTTGCCCTGCCAGACGAGCAGGGCATGCGACTCCACCGAGGCACCCCAGGCCACGATGTCATCGACCGCGGCCGGCGACAGGCTGCGCGTTGCCGCCGTGGCCACCGGGAGCGGCGGCAGCTCGCCACCGCGGGCGATCTGCCGCGGGCCCTGGTCGCCGCCGAAGGCGAGTCCCGCCAGGCGGCTCGTGAGGGTGGGCTGGGCGATGAAGGCGCCCAGCACGGCGACGGCAACGAGCCCCAGCATCCCCAGGGCCACACGTTTCAGAAAGCGCATCGGGTCCTGTACTCCCGGAGGTTGGCCCGCTTCCGGTCGGCGGGCGGCCATGAGGCGGGCGGCCATCATAGGAGATCGGTGCCGGGATTTCAGACCGGCAGGTGGCGTGACGGCCGGTGCGTTCCGGTTTAGCCTCCGCGCGATGCGCCATCCCCTGCTCACGATGATTGCCCTCGCTTACGGCTGGACCTGGGTGACGGTCCTGCCGCTGGTCCTCGAGCGGCGGGGCCTGGTGGACCTCGGCCTGCCCCACGCCTGGGAGGCGGTGGGCGCCGTCGGGCCGCTGCTCGCCGCCGTGTTCGTGCTGTCCCGCACCGGCGGCGCCGCAGCGCTGCGGGGCTTTTTCCGGCGCTTCCTGCACTGGCGGGTGGGTCGGGGGTGGCTGGCCCTGACGATGCTGTCCCCGGTGGCCTTTCTTGTCCTCGCGCTCGGTGCCGTGGCCCTGCAGAGCGGGGCCTGGCCCGCCTGGCCGCCGCCGGGCGCCGGCTGGCTCGGCAGCATCGCCGCGGTGCTCGACCTGATCCTGTTCGGCGCGGTCCTCCAGTCGCTCGGCGAGGAGCCGGGCTGGAGGGGCTACCTGCTTCCCGGTCTGCTGGCCCGTCTCGGGCGCCTGCCGGCCACGCTCCTGCTGTGGCCGGTCTGGTGGCTCTGGCACCTGCCTTTCTTCCTCAGCCGGCCCGAATTCGGATTGGGCCAGCTGCTCGGCTTTGGCCTCGGCATCCTCGCCGCCTCCGTCTGGATGACCCTGCTCTGGGAAGGCACGGAGAGCATCTTCATCGCGATCCTGTGGCACACGCTGCTGAACATCACGCGGGGCATCGCGGGCGGGTTCTCCACAGCGGTCTTCCTCGCCTACGGCCTGGTGGTCACCGTGGGTGCGGTGCTCATCGTGATCGGGTGGCTCAGGCCGTCGCCGTGGCGCCCGGGTTCAGCGCCCGCCGGTGGCCACTGAGAACCTGCGCGCACGGGAAAGAGGGTCCGGGTCACGCTGCGCGGGCGGGTCATTGCGGAACTGGTGCCGCCAGCACCGATGCCGGTGCCCTGGTCTGGTGGGTGTCGGACCCCACCCGGCTGTCCAGACCGGCACTCCGGTCACTGCCGGAGCTCGGTATCGAGCCGGTCTCGGCAGAAATTGCCTGGCTCGCCGGGCGTCTCGACGAAAACGCCCCCGGTGATCCGGCCGACCGCCTGATTGCGGCTACGGCGCTGGCCCTGCGCGCTCCACTGGTTACCGCCGACGCGCGTCTGCGCAGCTGGGCAGCACTCGACACCGTCTGGTAACGGGGGTGCCGTAGCGGATCCCTGAGCGGCTATTCCTCGCCCGCGCCACTTCCCGCGACCTGCGCCGCCAGCGCTGCCCCCAGGCGCCGCAGATCCTCCTCCGAATGGGCCACGGAGAGAAAGCCCACTTCATAGGGACTCGGCGGCAGATAGATCCCCGCGGCCAGGAGACGATGAAAGAGCGCGGGGAAGCGGGCGGCAGCGGCGGCGGAAAACCCCGCGGGACTGCGGATCACGGTGGCCTTGTCCCCATCGTCCGGCACCAGCCAGAACAGCGAGCCGGCGCGCTGCAGGCCGATGCCGGGGATTGGCCGGACCAGATCTTCGAGCAGACGGCCGTTGTCCTCCAGCGCCAGGTAGGCCGTGCCGTCGGTGAGCTGCCGGAGCGTGGCGAGGCCCGCCGCCATGGCCACCGGGTTCGCGGCGAGGGTGCCCGCCTGGTACACGGGCCCGGACGGTGCGACCTGTTCCATGATCTCCCGTCGTCCGCCGTAGGCGCCCACGGGCAGGCCGCCGCCAAGGATCTTTCCGTAGGTGACCAGATCCGGGCGGATGCCGGTGAGTTCCGCCATGCCGCCAAAGGCCACGCGGAAGCCCGAGATCACCTCGTCGAAGACCAGCAGTGCGCCGTGCTGCTGGCACTGCCAGGCGAGTGCGTCCAGAAACTCCTGCCGCTGGGGCAGCAGGCCGTGGTTGGCGGGCAAAGGCTCGATGATGGCCGCAGCGATCTCCAGGCCCCGGGCCGCGAACAGGTTCCGCAGTCCGGCAATATCATCCAGCGATGCCACGAGGGTGTCGGCCGTGACGCCGGCAGGCACGCCCGCGCTGTCGGCTTCACCGGCGAGCCCCGATCCGGCGCGCACGAGCAGGGCGTCGGCGTGGCCGTGGTAGCAGCCGTCGAACTTCAGGATCAGGCTGCGCCCTGTCGCCGCCCGGGCCAGGCGCAGCGCCGACATCACGGCCTCGGTGCCCGAGTTGACGAAGCGCAGGGATTCTACCCAGGGCAGGCGGTCGGTGATCAGCTCCGCGAGTTCGAGCGAGCCTTCTTCCGCGGTGCCAAAGCTCCAGCCGCGGCCGGCGGCAGCGGTGATCGCCTCGAGCACGGCGGGGTGGCGGTGGCCCAGCACGAGCGGGCCGAAGGCCATGCAGAAATCGATGTACTCCCGGCCGTCCACGTCGGTGAGCCGGCTGCCGCGGGCTTCCCGCATGAAGACCGGCGTGCCGCCGACGCGGCGAAAGGCGCGCACCGGCGAGTGCACGCCGCCGGGCGTCACGGCCAGCGCGCGGGCGTACAACTCGTCCGACTGGCTCATGAGTCCTTCAGGTACAGGGGCGCACGGCGGGCCGCGTAGGAAATGATCATGCGCGCGCCAGCCCGCGCGAAAGCCGTCCAGGTCTCCAGCTGGGCGCGCCGCGCATCGGCGAGTCCGCGTCCCGCGAGCAGGTCCATCCCCGCCTGCTCGCCGCTGGTCTGGTACACGGCGAAGGGCAGCGGGATCGCGGCGGACAGGCGGGCGAGCACGTCCAGATACGGCAGGCCAGGCTTCACCATCAGGATGTCAGCGCCTTCGTCCGCATCGCGCAGCGCCGAGAGCAGCGCGTCATCGGGCCGGGCGGGGTCGATCTGGTAGCTCGCCCGGTCGCGCAGTACGTTATCCGCGGCCGGCGCCGAATCGGCGGCGAGGCGGAACGGCCCGTAATGCGCCGAATGAAACTTGGCGGCGTAGCTCATGACGGCCCGCCGCCCGAAGCCCGCGCCATCGAGCGCGGCCCGTATGGCGGCGACCCGGCCGTCCTGCATGTCGCTGGGCGCCACGCAGTCGGCGCCGGCGCGGGCGTACTGCAGGGCCGCCTCCGCCAGGGCGGCCACTGTCGCCTCGTTCTCGAGGTGATCACCGCTGTCATTCAGGATGCCGCAGTGGCCGTGGGGGGTGTGGGAACACAGGCACACGTCCGCGGCCAGCCACACCGCATCACTGAAGCGGGCCCGGATGTCAGCGATGCAGGCGCTGGTGAAGTCGTGGCGGAAGTCGCGGCTGCGTTTTTCCGCGGGCACGCCAAACAGCAGGAACTTGCGGATCCCCAGCTCCAGGTCCTGCTCGATCCGCCCGGGCAGGCTCGTGCGGCTTTCCCGGTGCACGTCAGCGAGCCCGGGTACCGCCTGTCGCTCTGCAAGCCCCTCGATCACGAAAAGCGGCTGTATGAACTGCTCCGGGTGCAGGCGCACGGAGCGGCTGAGCTCCCGGATGTGGCGGTTGTCGCGCAGCCTCTGCAACCGGCGGGAGGGCAGGGTCATGCCAGCCACCGGTGCCACTCACGGCCGTTCGGGAAGGGCACGGGATCAAGGCCCGCGGCCCGCAGCGCCCGCAGCGTCTTGCCCGCTCCGCAGGCGTGATGGGCGCCGGCCGGAACCGCCGCGCGCAGCGCCTCGAACTGGGCGGGGCTGCTCCAGTAGAAATGACTGGCCTGGCGTGCGCCCGCCTCAAGTCCGGCGAGGGTGTCGGGATCGGCCGGGGGATTGATGTCGTAGGTGGCCCGCACCCGGCCAACGCCCGCGTCCCGCCACCCGGGCAGCGCCTGGCGCGATGTCAGCGCGGTCCACTCCGCCAGCGGCGGCAGGTGGAGCACCGGGCAGCGGAGCGTGTCTTTGAGGGCGGCAAAACCGAGATTGTCGCCGCAGCCTTCCACCCAGAGGCCGCGAGCCGCCAGCTGCCGCCAGCTTTCCACGCCGCTGACCCAGAGCCGGGTGTCAGCGGGCAGGCGCTGCTGCTCGACGGCGTGCCAGTAGGCGGCGAAGACGGCCGAGCCCACCGGGAGCGTGGCCAGCCCGGGCAGCGGCGTGCACATCTGCCGCGTGCAGGCGCGCTGCCAGGCAATGCCGTCGAAGGCCAGCGGCGCAGCGGGCCGGGGCGGGGCCCGCCACAGCAGGCGTTCGTCGCCGCCCGCGTCGCTGCGGCCGCGCAGATAGCAGAGCTCGCCCAGGTGTTGATGCCGGATCGCCGTCGCGCCCCAGGTGCCGCGGTGCCCGACCGGCACGGCGTTGAGGGCGGATGCTTCCAGCGCCACCAGTGCCGCGGTTTCCGGGTCGTGCAGCGCGCGCAGTGCCTCGAGGCTGCGGCCGTCATCGGCGCGACACTCCAGCGCCAGCGTGCCCTGGCCCGGAGCTGCCGGGCAGCGGCTGAGCGGCAGCACCATCCAGCGCAGCCCGGCGAGCAGCGGGGCGATGATGCGGTGACCGTCGGCGTCATTCCACAGCCGGGCGAGCCCGGCGAGCGCGAGCACGACACCGTCGAGTGCGTCCGGACTGGAGCGGGGCAACGCGAGGCGCGCGAGGCGTCTGTCGACCGGGCCGCGCAGGTTGCAGAAGTCCAGCTGCGCGGGTTGCGGGCCTGCGGGCAGGGCCCCGGCGAGGAAATCCGCCACGTTGTGCTGCCGGCGCGCCGAGCTGCTGCCCAGACGCAGGGCTGTGCCGGCGCGCAACAGTCCGGGAGTGTCCCGCCGCCAGAGAATCACGTCCCGGGGGTTCTCCCGGGCGGGCAGCGCGGCCCTCGCGATACCGGCCGGTCGGGCGGCGGGCAGGTCCTTCAGGGAATGCACGCAGCAGTCCACGCGCCCTTGCAGCAGCGCCTCATCGAGCTCGGCCGAGAAGAAATCCGGGTCGCTGACGTCCGTGAGCGGAATCTGCGCCGCCCGGTCGCCCCGGGTGTCGACCGGAACGAGTTCGACGCCAAGGCACGGGTGCGTCGCGCCCAGTGCCTCCGCGACCCGGCGACTCTGCGCGAGGGCGAGCGGCGAGCCGCGGGTGCCAAGGCGCAGGAGGGTGCCGGTCATGCCCAGGCGCTGGCGAGGGCGGGCAACGGCCATGCCCGGGCCGGCTCGTCCACCGCCTGCCCCACGCGCCGCCGGGCGAGCTCGCCGCAGGCCGCGCGGGCCCGGGTCAGCTGCACCGTGCGCCGCCGGTCGCGCTGCCCGGCCAGGGCAAAGACATCGTCGAGCGTGTAACAGCGTCCCACGCCGGGCCAGTGCCCGGGCGTGACCTGCCGGTGCCCGAGGTGCACCATCGTCGCGATCCGGTGTTCGGCGAGATGCGCGCGCCACAGCTCATCCACCCCCGACTCGGGCGGCGTCGTAAAGACCACCTGCCCCGCCCAGGCGGCGGCGGCGGCGATCTCGGCCGGTGCAAACCACCGGTCGATGCCGCCCATCGGGGCCGCGGGCCGGTGATTCCACAGGCCCACGCGGTACGCGCCAAACAGCGGCAGCATGGAGCGGGCGAGATCGCCCGCGCCGATGAAGAGCATGCGCGTGTCGCGCCTCGGCGCGAGCAGCGCACGGACGAGGCTGCCGTAGGAACTGCCGCCCACCCCCTGCAGATGGTCGCGGCGCACGGCACGGGCATCGGCCAGCAGTGCCGCGACGACCGGCTCGAGTGACGCCCGCGCAGCGCCGGGCAGGCTGTCGGCGGCCGCCTGCCAGGCCCTGCGGAACTGGCCGAGCACATTGGTCTCGCCCGGCACCGCGCTCTCGAGGCCACAGATGACCTCGAGCAGGTGCCGGTAGGCCGGCAGACCGTGCCACGTGGTGCCCGTCGCGCTGACCGGCGCGGCCCCGATGCCGAAAGCGAGCCGGCGCAGGCAGGTGTCCAGCAGCACGCTGCCCCGATCAGGGTGCCGGGCCCGTTCCCGCGGCCCGCTGCCGGCAGGCCACTCACGAATCCAGAAACGGGCGAGGGCAGGGTCGATCCGCATGGCGGCGCCGCGCGCTCAGGCCGGCGTTCCGGCGGGCTGCTGGGCAGCCAGCCACTCGTCGTCCGAGCCTTCGGGCACTTCCTGGAACAGGTAGGTGCTGAGGTAGCGCTCGCCGGTATCGGGCAGCATCACGAGTATCGTCGAGCCCGGCGGTGCCTTTTCGGCAACCCGCAGGCCGGCCGCCAGCGTGGCGCCCGCCGACAGTCCCACGAAGATGCCTTCCTCGCGCGCCAGGCGCAGGGCCGTATCCTTGGACTCGGCCTCGCCGACGGTGACGAGTTCGTCGTAGACCTCGGGATTCAGCACCTCCGGAATGAAGTCCGGCGTCCAGCCCTGGATCTTGTGGGGCTTCCATTCCCGCCCGCCCAGCAGCGAGGCCTCGGCCGGTTCGGTCGCCACGATGCGCACCTCGGGCCGGGCCGCCTTGATGATCTCGCCGGCGCCGGTCAGCGTCCCGCCGGTGCCCCAGCCCGTTACCCAGAAGTCGAGGCGCCGGCCGGCAAAGTCCCTCAGGATTTCGGGTCCCGTGGTCTGCCGGTGGTAGGCGGGATTGGCCGGGTTCGCGAACTGGCGCGCCAGGAACCAGCCGTACTTCGCCGCCAGTTCCTCGGCCCGCCGGACCATGCCGGTGCCGCGCGCGGCCGCCGGCGTGAGGATCACCTTCGCGCCATAGGCGCGCATGATCTTCCGGCGCTCGATCGAGAAGGTCTCCACCATGGTGGCCACGAACGGATAGCCCCGCGTGGCGCAGACCATCGCGAGCGCGATGCCGGTGTTGCCCGAGGTGGCCTCGACGACGGTCTGGCCGGGCTTCAGCACGCCGCGGCGTTCGGCATCGGTGATGATCGCAAAGGCGAGGCGATCCTTGACCGAGCCCGCCGGATTGAAGGACTCCACCTTGACGTAGATCTCCACGTGTCCTGGCGCCATCCGGTTGAGCTTCACCACCGGGGTGTTGCCGATGGTTTCGAGGATGTTCTGATGGATCATGCCGATGCTCCTTCGCGTGCCGTGCGGTGTACCGGGGCGGGGCTCCCGGCTGCGGGTTCAAACCATTCCAGTGCGGGGTCGAGGCCGGCCACCTCACCGACATACAGCAGCGTGGGCGAGGCCGCGCCTTCGGCGGCAACCCGGTTTGCGATGTCGGCCAGTCGGCCGCCGATGCGCCGCTGGCTGGCCGTGGTGCCGGCAATGATGACGGCGGCCGGGGTATCCGGCGCCCGGCCGTGCGCCATCAGGCTGGCCGCGACTCCGGCAAGCCGCTGGCCGGCCATGTAGACCACCAGCGTGTGGTCGGCGGCCGCAAGGGCGGCCCAGTCCGGTTCATGGCCGGGAGCCCGGTGGGCCGTGACGAAGGTGACGGCATGGGCCCGGTTGCGGTGGGTCAGGGGAATGCCGGCGTAGGCGCCGCAGCCGCTGGCTGCGGTGATGCCGGGGACCACTTGGAAGGGCAGACCCGCTGCCGCCAGTGCGAGCGCTTCCTCGCCGCCCCGGCCAAAGAGGTAGGGGTCGCCACCCTTCAGGCGGCAGACCCGCCGGCCGGCCCGCACGTGCGCGACCAGCAGCGCATTGATCGCCGCCTGGCCGGTCGAAGGACTGCCGCCGGTCTTGCCCACGTTGATGATCTCCGCATCCCGCCGCGCGTAGTCGAGCAGCGCCGGCGCGGCCAGCCGGTCGTGCAGCACCACGTCGGCCTGCTGCAGCAGGCGCAGGCCGCGCAGCGTGATCAGTTCAGGATCCCCCGGGCCTGCGCCCACCAGCCAGGCCTCGCCGGCCGCCGGCGGATGAGCCCGTGCCGGGTCGAGCGCGGCGTCGAGGGCGGCGTCAGCCGCATGCTCCCGTCCGGCCAGCACGTCGGCGGCGATACCGACCGGCGGCGCCGGTACCCCGGCCAGCAGCGTCTGCCAGAAGCGGCGGCGGTCTGCGGCATCCGGCAGGCGCTGGCGCACGGCGGCCCGCCACCGGCCGGCCCATTGCGCCAGCGCGCCCAGCCGGGCCGGCAGCTGCCCTTCGAGCCACTGGCGGATGAGGCGTGCCAGTACCGGTGACCGGCCGCCGCTGGACACCGCCACGATCAGTGGCGAGCGGTCAACGACCGAAGGGCTGATGAAGGTGGAAACGGCGGGATCATCCACCACGTTGCAGAAGCGCTGCGCGGCTGCCGCGGCGCGGGCCACCGCGTGGTTGACGGCCCGGTCATCGGTGGCCGCGATCACCAGCAGGTGGCGGGTCACCAGGGTGTCGTCGAAGTGACGGCGCGCCACGGCGATCTCACCCGCTGCCGCGCGCGCCTCGAGTGCGGCTGACAGCACCGGGGCGTTGACCGTGACCCGCGCACCGGCCGCGCAGAGCTGCCGGACCTTGCGCTCGGCCACGGCGCCGCCGCCCACGAGCAGGCAGGGCTGGCCGGCAAGGCTCGCGAACAGGGGCAGGTAATCCATGGAAAAAGGGCACCGGTGAGTGACGCAGGTTAACCCCGGCCGGGTACCGCGGAAAATACATCGTTGACAGTCTCTTGTAACCAGTGGTTATATATCAACGAACCATGACACTCCAGCAGCTCCGATACCTGGTCGCCATCGCCGACAGCGGTCTCAACATCACCGCGGCCGCCGAGCGCCTGTACACCAGCCAGCCCGGGATCAGCAAGCAGCTGAAGCTGCTGGAGCAGGAACTGGGCGTGCAGCTCTTCACGCGCAAGGGCAAGAGCCTCACCGCCATCACGCCGGCCGGGCGTGAAGTGATCACCCGGGCGCGCCGGATCATGCGGGAGACCGAGAACATCCGGAATCTGGCCAGCGACCTGTCCGGCGAGCAGGAGGGCACGCTGGCCATCGCCACGACCCACACCCAGGCGCGCTACGTGCTGCCGGACGTGATCCGGGAGTTCCGCGAGCGCTATCCGAAGATCAATCTCGAGCTCCACCAGGGCACTTCCGAGCAGATCGCGGAACTGGTCGCGGCCAACCGCGTGGACTTCGCGATCGTCACCGGTTCCCGACAGCTGTTTCCCGGCCTGGTGCAGTTGCCGTGCTACCTGTGGGACCGCGTGGTGCTGGTGCCGAACGGCCATCCGCTGGCCGGCGCCGCTGATCTCACCCTGCCCGTGCTCGCGCGCTACCCGCTGGTCACCTATGTGTTTGGCAGCACCGGAGAGTCGTCGCTCAAGCGGGCCTTTGCCGAGCAGGGCCTGGAACCCAATGTGGTCTTCACGGCCCGGGATGCCGATATCATCAAGACCTATGTGCGCATGGGCATGGGAGTGGGCATCGTGGCGCCCATGGCGGTGGATGAGCACGACCGGAAAGACCTCAGGGCGATCCCGGCGGCGGCGCTGTTTCCCCGCCTCACCACCTGGATCGGATTTCGCAGGGACTCGGTACTGCGCCGCTACATGGTGGATTTCGTCGCGCTGCTCGCGCCCCACCTCACGCCCCAGCTGACCCGCAAGGCGTCGCAGCTCGCCACCCAGGCCGAAGTCGATGCCCTGTTCGACGAGGACACGCTGCCGATGGCGGGTGGTGGTGGTGCCGGGAAGGCGGCAGCGGCCAGCTAGAGCCCGGACAGGTCGATGTCGTGCAGGCCGCATTCCCGCTTGAGGCCGAAGAAGCGGGTTTCTTCCTCGCTGCGCACGGCGTGCAGGGGTTTGGTGGTGTGCACGTCGCCCAGCGAGACGTAGCCCTGCTCCCACAGCGGGTGATAGGGGAGTTCATGCTGCTTCAGGTAGTGGAACACGTCGCGGTCGGTCCAGTCGGCGATCGGGTGCACCTTCCACCGCTCGCCCTGCGCCTTGAGGAAGGGCACGTTGGCCCGGCTGGCCGACTGCGTGCGGCGCAGGCCCGCAAACCAGGTGCCCACACCGAGTTCCCGCAGGGCCCGCTCCATCGGCTCCACCTTGTTGTCCCGGTTGTAGAGCTCGAGACCCGGCAGTCCCTGCTGCCAGCGCTTGCCGTGGCGTGCTTCCTGCCACGCCGCACTGACCGGGCTCCGGTAGACCCTGAGGTTGAGGTCGAGGCGCTCGGTCAGGGCATCCACGAACCGGTAGGTCTCGGCAAACAGGTAGCCGGTATCAATGAAGACCACCGGGATGTCCGGCCGCTGGCGGGTCACCAGGTGCAGCAGGACGGCCGCCTGGATGCCGAAGCTGGAGGTGAGCACGTGTCCGCCGGGCAGATGGGCGAGGGCCCAGGCGACGCGCTCCGGGGCCGGGAGGCCGGCAAACAGCCGGTTGCCGTGCGCGGCCGCGTGTTCCCGGGTTTCATGCTCGTCGAAGAGCACCGTCGGGCCCGTGTCCGGGCCGGTGGCGGGTCGGGGAACCGCGACCTGGTCCAGTACGCTCGTATCGATATCGCCGAGGACCATCGAGAATGCTGCAGACACGGACGTTCTCCAGAGGCCGGGAGTGCACCGTAGCCGGCAGCGCTGCATAACGGAACGACGGAGTTGTTATCCACCTATAACCGCGCTGTATATATCCCCTGCCGACAGTGAGGCAGTTTGAGACCCGCCATTACGGAGGCCTGCCGATGACGCGCCCACTTTCCCGACGGTCACTGCTCACCGTATCCGCCGCTGCCGTTGCCGCCGGCGCCCTGGCAGGCCGCAGTGCCGTCGCCCGGCAGGCTGCCGGTCCCGGGCCGGGCGGTCTCGTCCGTCTGATTGCCAACGAGAATCCCTACGGGCCGGGCCTGCGCGCGCGGCAGGCGGTGAGCGAGGCCCTCGGCAGTGCCTGGCAGTATCCCTTCAACCATGACCGCGCCCTGAAGGAACTCATTGCCGCCCGCGAAGGGCTGTCACCGGAGCACGTGATGATCGGTGAGGGCTCGGCGGAGATACTCCGCATGGCCGCGCTGCTCCACGGTGCGGGTGGCGGTGAGGTGGTGGCGGCCCGTCCGACCTTCGATTTCCTGCAGTCCTATGTGCGGCAGGTTGGAGGGCAGGTGCGTGAGGTGCCGCTGGATGCGGACATGCGCCACGATCTGGCAGGCCTCGCTGCGGCCATCGGTCCCCGGACACGTCTCCTGTACCTCTGCAATCCCAACAACCCCACCGGCACCCTCGTCAGCGGCGCCGAACTCCGGCCCTTCCTGCAGGACGTGGTGAAGAAATGCCCGGTGCTCGTCGACGAAGCCTACCTGGACCTGTGGGATGACCTGCCGAAGCACACGGCCGTAGACCGGGTTGCGGCCGGCGACGCCGTGATCGTGACCCGTACCTTTTCCAAGCTGCACGGCATGGCGGGCCTGCGGGTGGGCTACGGCCTCGCACCGCCGGCGCTGATCAGGGAACTCGAGTCCCGCCGGATGACCATCCCGGGCAGCCTGGGCATTGCTGCCGCCACCGCCAGCTACCAGGACCAGGAGTTCCAGGCCTTCTCGAAGGCGCGCATCCGGGAGGGCATGGCCATCGTCCTGGCGGCGCTGCGCGATACGGGGCGTCCCCATGTGGAAAACGGCCGGGGCAACTTCGTGTTCTTCGATACCGGGGGCCCGCTGGCCGATTTCAGCGCGGCCATGCGCCGGGAGGGCTACCTGACCGGCCGCCCCTTTGCGCCCTATGACACGTGGGCGCGGGTCAGCCTCGGTACCGTGGAGCAGATGCAGGGCTTCGCCGGTGCGCTGCGCCGATACTATGCGTCCTGACCGCCCGACGCTTGCCGGTCGCCGGTCGCCCGTGCGAGCCACCGCTCCAGGTAATTGACGTGCTGGGATTCTTCTTCGGTGAAGATCTGGGCCAGGTCCTGGACGTCGGCGTTGCGTGACTGATTGGCAACTGCCGAGTAGAAGTCACAGGCCTGCCGCTCCATCTGCAGCGCGATCCCGATCGCCCGGCGTGCGTCGAGGCCTGCCTCCAGGGGCACCGCGCGCGGGTTTTCGGGACTGTGGCCGTCCGGCCAGCGGAATGCCGAAGGCACCACCTCGCCGGGCGTGCCGCCCGCCGCGTGGAATCGCGCCTCGACCTCGGCCTTGTGCAGGCGGGAGAACTCGCTGAACTTCTGAAACATTGCGGCAACCTCGTCGTTGCCCGTTGCTCGCATCTGCTCTGCCAGCCGGTCGTACCCCTCGGCCGCATCCGACTCGAGCCGGACGGCATGGAAGAGGAATTCCTTGAGATTCTCGATCATGCTCCGCTCCTCCGGCGCAATGCGCCAAGCGCCGCGACCAGGAACAGCACCCCCGCGACCACGGCAATGAAGCCGCCGAGGCCCGTCATCGCCATGCTGGCAATCTGCGCGACGCTCTCGAGGCCCTGGTCGGCGCCGGCCGTCTTGCGCTGTACGCCCTGGCCCCCGGCGAAGGCCAGGCCCGCCACGTGCACGACCTGCCCGATGCCATAGACCCACGGTACCGCCTGCACCAGCTTCGGGCCCGGCTGGCCAAAGCCGAACACCGGCAGCAGGTAAAGGGCCAGGCCCATGAAGGCCAGCGTCACGGCGGTGATGCTGCCGTGGTAATGGGCGGGAATGATGGTGTTGCTCGCCTCGATCATGAAGCCGAGCAGTCCGCCAAGGCCAAACAGCGCGATCGAAAAGAGCACCGTCGCGCGCAATCCGCGCGTGGTGCGGTCGGCAGCAGCCGGGCTTTGCCACCAGCCCACGATCAGCGCGAGGCCAATCGGCCCCGCTGCCACGCCGCCGGCCGCGGACATCAGCCAGATGAAGAAGGTGCGCTGCTGCGGGCTGCCCACGTCGAACATCAGGTAGGGCCACAGGCTGAGCAGCACCGGTGCCGCGCCCGCCAGCAGCAGGATGAATATGAGGCGGGGACTGAGCGGAATGCGTATCCCCGACGCTGCGGCGAGCCACAGCCAGGCGACCAACATCAGCTGGGTCCAGGCGAACTGCTGCACGTGGCCGGCGTTCCAGAAGAGGATCTCGAAAAAGGCCGCGCTGGCAAGCGCATCGGGCAGCGCACGCAGGGCCACCAGCGACCACAGGAGCGCAACTCCCGCGAGCACGATGCTGAGTGCAGCCGTGGCCACGCCAAAGCGCAGCACGCCGGGCGGGGTCATCAGGCTGCGCACCGGCGGCAGGGCGTACAGCATGCGGACTGCCGCCAGCACGATACCGGCTGCGAATACCGACAGGCCGGCCAGGAAGAAGTCATTCTCCACGACCGGCACGTAGTTGCTCATGATGGCTTCGCCCGGACGGAACGGGCCAACGGCCATCAGCAGCGCGCCGGCAATCGCCAGCACCAGCGCGATCTGGTCGACCCGCCGGCCCCTGGGCTCGGCCGCCAGCGTCCAGAACATGGCGGCAAAGCCGGCAAACCAGAGCAGCACCGAGAAGTCGACGTGCACCGCGAGCGCCATGCGAAAGAAGTTCTGCACCGGGAACAGCGTCTGCAGTCCCGGCGTGCGCGAAAACAGGATGAGGATGACGAACAGGCCGGAGACCAGCAGCGCCGCGATGGCAAACAGCAGCCAGCCGAGCGCCAGGCGCCGGCGGTCATCGGCCGGCAGGGCCAGCTGGTAGCCCGCTTCGCCCATCAGGAAGTGCCTTTCAGGACCGCCTTGCCGTCCCCCACGCTGAGCAGGGCGGACACACCCGGCTCCAGCCGGAGCCTGAAGCTCTGCTCGTGGTCGAATCCCTCGGTCCGCGGGGAGTCTCGCAGCCTGAGCTGCAGATCGTACTCGCCGGCACGCAGCGGCCATGCCCGGTACAGGTAGGCCCTGCCGTCACGGTGCAGCCCGGCCGGCCGCACATCCTCGCGCAGCACCACCTCACCGTCCAGAAGGATCTCGACCAGCGCCGAGGCCCGGGCGCGCTCGCACACCTCGAAGGCGCGCATGTTCGGCGGCAGCGCCTCGCGTTCTTCCGGGCTCAGGGTATGGCAGGGCTGCATGCGGTCTGTCAGGTGGGCGAGGCTGAGCTTGAACTCACCGTGCGCCGCGGGCACCGGGGCAAAGTCCGGCCAGTGGGAGAACACGCCCACCGGGACGGCGAACAGGATTCCGACCAGCAGCTGGCCGGAGATGCGCAGTGCCTTCATGCGCTGTCCCGCGCCGCAGCCGAGGCTGCGGCGAGTCGGCTCTGCAACTCGGCCACGTCACGCTCGAGGGCGTCGTTTTCGCCGGCCTTGTTCCACGACAGCACGATACGGTCGCGCGGTACCCGTTCACGCAGCATCGGCGGGCGTTCGCGGGCTACCCGTGCGGCGGTCCAGCGGTCGCCAAAGCGGTGCATGCAGTCGCCGCCATCGCAGCCGCTGATCACGACGCCGTCGAAACCGACGCTGCGCAGGGCGTAATCAACGGCTGCGGGCGGCAGCATGCCGGCGCAGGGGAGGTTGAGCCGGGTGATGCCGGGGCCGGCCAGCCGTGCCGCGCGGGCACCGTGATCGCAACCCACCACGAGTATTGCGGGTCCGTCGCCGGGCTCCGGGGCCTTGAGGCCGAGCTTGATGGCCTGCATCGAGGGCACGGGCAGCTCGATGCCGCTGGTCAGTGGCTCCTGACGCCGGAACGGCGAGGAGGAGGGGCAGGATCCCGTGCAGATGCCGCAGCCGACGCACAGCGCCGGATCCACCCGGGCTTCCAGGTCGAGGGCCCGGCCGTCGGTGCGCGGGACCATGTCAATGGCGGCGTAGGGGCAGTCCTCGGCGCAGAATCCGCAGCCGGTGCAGTCCGGCAGGTGAACCGTTGCCACGGCCGTCCGGCGGCCGGGCCACAGCCACGGCAGACATGCCAGCAACAGGCTGCTGCCGGTGATCAGCAGCCATGTCATCGACTCCGAGGTGACGGCCTGAAGGGGAAACGCGGCCAGGTAGAACCAGTCGATGTCGAGGTTTGCGGGCACCCGCCCGAGATCGGCCGGCGCGTGGCTCAGCGCCGGCACGATGAGCGACAGCGCGAGCAGCACGGCCATGCTGCCCCCCATCAGTGCGCGCGGCGGGTTGATGCGCGGCAGCAGCACGCGCAGCAGGTGAAACCAGACGCCGAGCACCAGCATGATGGGCAACCCGATCAGGTGGATGAAGGCGATCAGCGTGAAGAAGCGGTCACTGATCGACTCGTTGTCCAGGAAGTTGCGGCTCATCGGGTCGGTGAACACCGGCAGCACGTCCAGCATGCGGGCGGTGGACACGGCCACGAACTGGGCGATCTCGTCCCAGACCATCCAGTACCCGGAGATGCCGAATATCATCACGATCCAGATCAGCGGCACGCCGCTGAACCAGGAATACCAGCGCGCGCCGCGATAGCGTCCGCGCAGGAACTCGCGCAGCAGGTGGAACGTCATGGCCAGCACCGCTGCATCCGACGCGTAGCGGTGCAGGCTGCGCATCACGCCGCCGGCATACCACTGCCCGTGCGTCAGCTGCTCGACCGAAAGCCATGCGCCGGACAGACTGGTCTCGTAGAAGATGAACAGGTAGATGCCGGTGACCAGCGCGATCCAGAAGAAGTAGACGCACAGCGCACCGAGGTGGTGGAAGGGATTGTGCTCGGGCCGGAACAGGCGCGACAGGCGTGCCTCCATCCACGAGAGTGCCATTGCCGGCGGGTTCAAGTGCGCCCCTTGCGGCGCGCGTACAGCACCTCGCGAACCGTCCAGATGCTCATCACGCCGAAGAACATCACGCCGATCAGCACGGCCGCGAACAGGGAATAGTCAAAGAAGTAGCGGTCGGCGCGCGGATCGTAGACCGTGCAGAACAGCCGCACGCGGTTGCCGATGCGGGTGAGCACGCCGTCGTCGCTGGCCGGGCGCCCCAGCACCAGGTCCTTGAGTGGCTCCACCAGCAGCGGCTTGCTGAAGGTCTCGCCGTAGACCTGCCGGTAGAGCACGCCGTTGCGGTCAAGCAGGCTGATCTGCACGGTATGGTCGAAGCCCCGCACGGAGGGCTCGCTGACCATGCCCAGTTCACGCATCAGGAGCCCCATGGCCGCCGCGTCGTCGCTGCTGAGGAAGTACCAGTCGGGATCGTTCACGCCGTTGCGGCGGGCAAAGTCACGCATGGCCTCGGGCGTATCCGCCGGGGTATCGAAGCCGATGGTCAGCACCGTGAAGCTCTTCTGGCCGAGCGCGGCCCGGGCCTCGCGCACGACGCGGTCGAGGTGGCGGGTGGTGACGCTGCAGGACTGGGCGCAGGCAGTGAATACCAGGCTGATGGCCACCGGCCTGCCGGCATAGTCGGACAGCCGGCGCGGCTGGCCACGGCTGTCGGTAAAGGCCATGTCCGAAACCTGGCGGCCGAGCGCCGCCTGGCTCAGGTCGAGGATCTGGCGCTGCCTGTCGTCATCCGAGGGCTGCGCCTCGCTGGTGGCCGTCTGGCAAGCCAGCAGAAGGGCGGCGCAAAGCAGTCCGCCCCTCCGCGGCCTCAGGCCACCTTCCATAGCGAGGCCAGGTAGGCGAAGTTGATGAAGTAGTAGACGACGAAGATGACCATCAGGAACATGGCCAGCACGAAGGTTCCCGGGGTGGCAAAGCCGCCAATGCCGAGACCGGCATGGCCGCCAGACGCCTCGACCGGTGCCCGCGCCAGGATGGCCGGGCGAGTGGCGGTGAACTCGGCCGGGATGTCCTTGCGCTTGCCGAACAGGATGGTGCCGACCATCAGCAGCACGAACAGCGCACCGCCTGCCACCGCCATGATCGCGCTCATGCCGTTCAGGCCCATCAGCGTGTAAGCCGTGCCCGGATAGGCCCACTCGAACGGTGCGCCGGTAAAGCCCATGTCCCAGTGCCGGCGGGACACGCCCAGCGTGCCTGCGCCCATCATGAAGAAGGTCTGTCCTCCGGTGCCGATGGCGAACAGCCACGGCTGCCAGCGGGCCAGCCCGGGCCAGATCAGTTCACGCCGGAACAGGATCGGCACCAGCCAGAAGCTGATGGCCATGAAGGCCAGCGTGGTGCCGAGCGCGACGGTCGCGTGGAAATGGCCGGGCACGTAGATGGTGTTGTGGATCAGGAAGTTGATCTGCTCCACGCCCATGACGACGCCGGAGATGCCGCCGATGAAACCGAAGCCGACCAGGGAGAGGAACATCCCCGAGAACACCGGGTTCCCCCACGGCGCCTTGCGCAGCCACTCGAACAGGCCGCGGTTGAGCCCCTTCTTGCGCTGGGCCACCTCGATCGATCCCGGAACCGTCAGGCCGTGCACCAGGCTCGCCAGTACCGCGAGGTACATCGCGTAGCTGGTGTTGAAGATCTTCCATTCGGTGCCGACGCCCGGGTCTACCAGCAGGTGGTGAACCGAGGCGATCGAGATGAACATGATGTAGAGCAGGAAGGCGGTCCGGCTTACTTTCTCCGACAGCGGCTTTGCGCCGAAGACGATCGCGGCAATGGCGTACCAGACGGCCACGTGGGCTGCCACGTTGATCTGCTGGGACGAATGCCCGAGAGCCCACCAGATCAGCCGGTACATCAGCGGATCGATATAGCTGATGTAGCCCACCGACCAGAGCCAGGTCGGAATGAGGATGATCGCGCCCGAGGCGATCGTGAACACCGCGATGATGGCGGCAGTCAGCGCGCCAAAGGTCACCAGCGGGATAGAGCCCTCGTAGGTGCGCTCGGCGCGCGCAATGACGAGCGTGCCGAAGAAGACGAACACCCCGATCAGGGCGCCGACGGCAAACAGGATCAGTCCGAGATAGAAACTCGGCGCGGCGGGCATGGGCACATAGGACGTCATCATCACCGATGAGCTGCCCTGCAGGACCGCAACCGCCGTCACGGCCGCGCCGACGATCATCAGGGCAAAGCCGGCCCAGGCCCAGCGGGGTGCCGCAATCCGGGAGCGCAGGAGGACTGCAGAACAGAAGTAGAGCAGCGCGATCTCGAAGAAGATCAGCCAGACGATCAGCGTGATGATGCCGTGGGCCGTCAGTACCTGGTAGAACAGCTGCGCATCCAGCAGCTGCACGGCGGGCCAGCGCGTCAGTGCAACCAGCAGCCCCAGTGTTCCGCCGACGGCCAGGAAGACCACGGCGGCAACCGCGTGGGCCTTGATCAGGTTTTCGGCGGACTTGTGCCAGACGAGACCGCTTTCAGGGCAGGTTCTGAAGAGTGCTTTCATGGCTGTCAGTTGCTCCCGGAGGTCCCGCTCTCGACGACATACAGTCTGCCGAGCATGGTGTGATGCATGATGCCGCAGTACTCGTTGCAGACCAGCGCGTACTGGCCGGCGATGGTCGGCGTGACCGTCAGGACCATGTCGTAGCCGGGCAGGACCTGCGCATTGATGTTGATCGGCTGCAGGGACAATCCGTGCTGCCAGTCTGCAGAGGAGATATGCAGCCGGTAGGTCTGGCCCTTCTCGAGCTCCAGTACCGGATACCACGACCAGAGGCGCGCGAGCAGGTAGACGTCGCTGCCGGCCGGCGGCTTGACCACGGGAATCTCGCGGTCGGTCTCGTAGCGGACGGTGTACTTGCCGACCATTTCCTCGACCTTGCCCACGTACCACTCGGGCTTCACCCTGTAGGCTTCGCCGGAGTAGTTCTGCTCACCGAAGACGTGCCAGTACGGCATCATGAAGAACATGATCAGGCACCAGACCAGCGCGATGACTATCCAGACGCCTTCGACGCGGTCTACGGGCTGTTTCCACCAGATTCGTTCGGCGGGTGGCAGGAGTGTGCTCATGGGGAGTCCTTTAAAAAAAGGGTCACTGCGCGAGTTGAGACGTCACTGCGCGAGAGGGATGGTGACGATTTCCATGACGCCCCAGAGCACATAGAACACCGTCGGGATCACGACGCCGAGAAACAGGAGCAGGAAGGGGTTATCGAGCAGCAGCTGCATGGGGGGGATCCGTTCGGACTCCGGCTCCTTCTCCGCCGCATCTTGACCGTGTTTGGCTTTCTCGTTCATCGTCAAGGGGTTCCTTGTGCTTGCGCTCGCGTTACTGGCTGTCGATGGTCACAGACTGATTTCGTGCCCTGAAACCCTGCAGGCGGCCCGGAAAATCCGGCAATCGCCGCATGAGCATATAGTACTAGATTCATGCCAGCAGGCTGAACACTAGGTAGAAGCCGCAGCCGTCGTAATGCACCGGCCCGCGAGTATGGCAAGATTCGCCCGGCCCGCCCGCACTGCCTTCGGGTGATGCCCGTAATGTCCGCTGGGATACTCAAAATGCACACAACGCCCACACGCAGGCCCGGCGCCATGGTCCTCGTCGCCATCGTGCTCGGCGGCTGCGTTCCCGCTCCGGCGCCGGACATGGCCGACCGCTTCGTGCTGCTCGATGCGGCGGGCCAGCCGCAGACGGCGCCGGATGGGGCTCACGACTGCGTGTTCGACCGGATGACCGCGCTGACCTGGGCGGTACAGCGGCCGGGCAGCGAATTGCTCGACCCTGCTCACACCTACAGCTGGTATGGGACGGACAGCAGCCGCAACGCCGGAGAACCCGGCCGCAGGGGTGGTGGAACCTGCGGGCTGGCACGCTGCGATACCGAAGCGCTGCTGGAGGCGGTCAACGCCCGCGGCCTGTGTGGCGCCCAGGACTGGCGCCTGCCCGGCCACGAAGAGGCCATTACGCTCGGCAAGAGCTACGACGGGAGCGCGGTTGGCCTGCACCCGCGCCTGTTTCCCGCCTCGGTCGCCGGCGAGTTCTGGACCGGTTCCACCTACCGGCTCTATCCGCAGAGCGCCTGGACGCTGGATGCCGGCACCGGGCTCGACCGGGTCGACCTCAAGGCCGAAGCCAAGCCGGTTCGCCTGGTGCGCGGTGCTTTCGCCGTGGCGGGGCAATGAGCGTCGACGACAGGTTTCCGCCTGACGGTGAGCGGCTGGTCGGCTACTGGTTGCTCACCTGCTGCGCGCTGCTGCTGGCGCTCGTGATGATCGGCGGCGCCACGCGGTTGACGGGTTCGGGCCTGTCCATCGTCGAATGGCGTCCGGTCACCGGCATCCTGCCGCCGCTCAACGAGACGGCATGGCTGGCCGAGATGGACAAGTACCGGCAGAGTCCCGAGTACCAGAAGATCAACCGCGGCATGTCGCTCGATGACTTCAAGTCGATCTTCTGGTTCGAGTACTGGCACCGCGTCGTGGCGCGCCTGCTGGGATTCGTGTTCGCGCTGCCGCTGGTCTGGTTCTGGTGGCGTGGCCGGATTCCGATGCGGCTGCGCTGGCCGCTGCTGGGGGTTCTGGCGCTGGGCGCCGCCCAGGGGTACATGGGCTGGTTCATGGTCAAGAGTGGCCTGGTGGACCTGCCGCGGGTCAGTCCCTACCGCCTGGCCGCGCACCTTAGCCTGGCCCTGATGATCTATGCGGCGATGTTCTGGCTGGCCCTCGGCCTGCTGTGGCGCCGGGATGCCCACGGCCCGTGGGCGGGATCCGGGTCAGGGCGGCTTTTCCCGGCCCTGCTCGGCCTGATCGTCCTGACCATCCTGTCCGGGGCTTTCGTCGCCGGCCTGAAGGCCGGGTACATGTACAACACCTTCCCGCTGATGGCCGGGCGCTGGGTGCCGCAGGGGCTGCTCGACTACACGCCCGCCTGGCGCAACTTCTTTGAGAACCCGCTGACGGTGCAGTTCATGCACCGGTGCCTGGCAACGACCACCCTGCTGTCGGTACTTGCCGCCTGGTGGGTGGGCCGCAGCCGCCTGCCGGACGGGGCGGCGCGCCGGGTGATGCACGGCCTCCTCGCGATCGTGCTCCTGCAGGTCACCCTGGGCATTTCCACCCTGCTGCTGAAAGTGCCCGTGTGGCTCGGCACCCTGCACCAGGGCGGCGCGGTCATCGTGCTGACCGCCGTGCTGACGCTCGGTTACGCGGTGCGCACGGGGGCCGGTGCGCCGGTCAGTCGCCCAGGTATCGGCGGAGCTGCTCGAACCGCCCGAGCGTAGTCACCGGATTGAGGGGCGGCGACAGGGCGCCGACCGCCCGTCCATCGGGATCGAAGACCATGACCGAACTGGTGTGGCTGATCAGCCGCGTGCCTTGGGCGTCCGTGTCTTCCAGGCGCATCACCATCATCGAATCGCTCAGTTTCGCAATCGCTTCGGCTGTGCCGCCGAGCCCGATGAACTCAGGGTCGAAGTACTCGAGGTAGCTGCCGATCGCGCCCGGATTGTCATGCTCGGGATCCAGCGTGACGAAGACAAACCGGTAGTGCGCGGCATCCGGGTCACGCGCCAGCATGGCCTGGCGCAGGTCACGGAGCGCAAGCAGCGTCGTCGGGCACACGTCCGGACACTGCAGATAGCCGAAGAACATGAAGCTCCACTGGCCGCGCAGATCCTGCGGGCCAAAAGGCTTGCCGTGCTGGGTCGTCAGGCTGAAGTCCGCGGGGACCCGCGGTTCCGGCCAGAGCACCGCCCGCAGCTCGGGCGGTGCGTCGGCCCAGCCGCCGCTGGGCCCGGACAGGTAACGTCCCGCCCACAGGCCGGCCAGCAGCGCGGTGCCGGCCATGCCGATGATGAGCGGCACGATCCAGCGCGGACGCGAAGGCGTGACCGTCGTTGCGGCCTCGGTCGACTCAATGCTCACGGACATTATTCAGCGGCGGCCCCGGGGTACGGGCAGACAGACGGATGATACCGGAGGACGTTCCCGGTCGGGCACAATGGGAACCCGCAGGGAGGAGACAACGGTATGCGTGGGGTATTGCTGACGATTGCGCTCGGAGTGGCGGCACAGCTTGCTGCTGCCGGCGGGACGGGGCTGACCGTCACGGACCCGTGGATACGGGCCGCACCGCCCTCCGCGCAAGTGCTGGCCGGTTATCTGGTGCTGCGCAACGACTCGGCGGACCCACGGGCACTGGTTGGCGCCGGGAGCGAGGCCTTTGGCAGCGTCATGCTGCACCAGACCCTGATGCAGGGCGATGTCGCAACCATGGTCCACCTCGACCGCATCGAGTTGCTGCCCGGCACCGAGCTGGCCTTCGGACCCGGGGGCTACCACCTCATGCTGATGGCACCCCGCCGGCCGCTCGCGAGCGGCGACGAAGTGCCCGTCGAGCTGCTGTTCGATGACGGCGGCCGGCAGACGGTGGTCTTCAAGGTGCGCCGCGGCAACAGCGGGCAGGATCATTCCGCATCCGGCCATTGAGCACCGGCTCCACCGGGCCTGCCCGAGGCATCGACGCGAGGGCGGGGGCCGGCGCTGCCGGGCGGCGACGCATGCTACACTTTCTCATCACGCCGGCCCCGGGCCGGCGCCTTTAGGGCAAGCACCGCAATCCGCCCCGGCGAACAAGGGTTTTTGAGCGTGGCCACTCTCCGTCTGATCTATCACACCGCCAAGGTACGCCTTGGTTTCCTCATCATGGCCTGCGCCATCGCCGGGCTCGCCGTCAGCCCCGGTGAGGGTCTCGCGGCCTGGCAGGTGCTGGTGCTCGGCATGGCCACCCTGCTGTCCTCGGCGAGTGCCGGCGCCTTCAACCAGCTGTGGGAGAAAGACCTGGACCGGGTCATGCACCGGACGCGCGGACGGGCCTTTGCCACCGGGCAGTTCCAGTCCACGGCCGCCTGGTACGCCGGTATCGGCCTCGTGCTGCTGGCCTCGGTCGCGGCTGCTGCGGTGGCCACGAACCTGAGCACGGCTGTCTATATATTCCTGGGCGCTTTCACCTACGGCGTGGTCTATACCGTGTGGCTGAAGCGCCGCACCTGGCTCAACATCGTGATCGGCGGCGCCGCCGGCAGTTTTGCGGTGCTGGCCGGTGCAGCGGCCGTCGAGGCCGAGCTTGCCCCCGCACCGCTGATCCTCGCCGCCGTGCTGTTCCTGTGGACGCCACCGCACTTCTGGGCGCTGGCTTTTGCCTGCAAGAAGGATTACCAGGCGGCCGGCGTGCCCATGCTGCCCGTGGTGGTGTCCGACCGGGTGGCGACCGGTACGATCCTGGCCCATGTCGTGGCCCTGGTGGCGCTTTCCATCGTGCCGTTCTGGTACGGGATGAGCTGGCTCTACCTGGTGTCCGCCGTGGCGGGCGGGGCCTACTTCTGCTGGACCTGCCTCGTACTGACACAGAAGCCCACCATTCCCCAGGCCTGGCGGGTGTTCGCGGCCTCCATCGTGCAGCTCGGCCTGCTGCTCACGGGCGCGATCTTCGACAAACTGCTGCTCGGCTGAGGGCGGGCCCGCCCGCCGTTGCTCCTCAGGCTCCGGTGCCGATCAGGCTGCGGTCGCCCCCCGTGACGTGACCGGCAGGGTCTGCCGCACCAGGGCCTGGTAGGGCGTGCTCACGGGCACGCGACTGCCGTCGGAAAGCTCCAGCACCATCTTCCGTCCCCGGCCGTGCACGCCGGTGATCGCCCGGCGGCTGACCCACCACGAGCGGTGGACCTGTATGCCGAAGTCCGGCGGCAGTTCACGCACCGCATCCCCCAGCCGGTGAAGCACGAGCTGGCTGCCGGCCTGGCTGATCACCTTGATGTAGTGCTGCTCCGCCTTCAGGGCCACCAGGTCGGCCAGGGCGACGGGCCGGGCGAGGCGGCCGAGGAAAGGTGCCTGCAGCCCCGCAGACGGCGCCGGCGGCTCCGCAGTGCCCGCCGCACCGGGCGGCGATGCGGGCGGGCCGTCGGCGGGCGACGGCGTGGCGAGGGCGGGGACGTACGGCCCGTCCGGGTAGCGGAACCGGGCATAGCCGAGGTAGCGGTCAAAGACCACGACGACGAGCACCCAGATACCGGTCGCCCGCAGCAAATACAGCGTCGTGCCCCAGGGGTCATGGAGGCCGCCAACCGGCAGGTTGCCGACCCCGCCAGCGACGGTGTCGGTGAACCAGACGGCGTAGGGCACGGCCGGCACGCAGGCAAGCAGGCTGCCCAGTGTGGCGATCAGCAGCAGGCCCGGCCGCCAGGGGGCCAGTATCCGCATGACCAACCCGGTCAGCCCGATCGTCAGGTACCAGGGGAGGGTATGACCCCCATAGAAGAGCAGCGTCCGGGCGAGCCCCAGCTCCTCGAGCAGCCGCCAGTTGTTGAGGGTTGCATAGATCGCAATGGTGGCCGGGATGCCGACAAAGAAAACCAGATCCTGCCAGGAGATCCATTGCGGGCGGTGGCTCGCGGCAACAGGCGCGTCCCCGGCCGCGTGCGCGTGCACCGGGAGGTTGCGGGTGTCAGAGGCATCGGCCGCCATGGGCCGGATTATAGGCACGATGGCCCTGTCCGCCGCTACATGCCGGCAATCCGGGCTTCCTGAATGTCCATTCGTGAAAAAGTGTTTCCTGTCCGGGAAAAGACCGCCCGCTGGGGCTTGCGCCCGCGCACCTCCCCGCTAGAGTCAGTGCCGATCGGGGTGCCGGGTGGACCTGAGGGGAGGGTCGGCCCGGTGTTGAGCAATACGGGATGGGGGCAACACCTTTGAACAGCAGTGCGAACCGGCTACGTCGACGGCAGCTCGTGGGGGCTTCCGTTCTGGCCCTGGTCATCGGCGGGGAGTCGCTGGCGAGCGACGAGATCATCGTCACCACGCGCAAGCGCGAAGAAAACCTGCAGCAGGTACCGATCGCGGTGGAAGCGATCACCGCTGAACAGCTGGAGCGCAAGGGCATCGTCAGCCTGGACCGGGTGGTCGAGCAGTCTGCCAGCGTCATTCTCGACCAGGGCTTCGCCCCGCAGGACCAGCGCATCGTCGTCCGCGGCCTGTCGCCGACCCGGGGGCGCCAGAACGTGGCCGTGCTCCAGGATGGCATTGATGTGTCGAGCGAGGCCGGCGCCGCCACGGCCGGCGGCTCGCTGCTGATCAACCCCCGGCTCTTCGACCTGGAGCGGGTGGAGATCGTCAAGGGGCCCCAGATCGCCCTGTATGGCCGGTCGGCCTTTGCCGGCGCGATCAACTATGTCACCCGCAAGCCCGGCGACGAGTTCCGGGCCAGGGCCGGCACCGACATCGGCTCGGACGGCAAGTTCGAGGTCGCGGGCGGGGTCGACGGACCGCTCAGCGAGTCGGTCAGCGCAGGGCTGAGCGGCATGGCCTGGACCCATGACGGCTTCTACACCAACACCCTGACGGGGCAGAAGACCGGCGATTCGGAGGGCACGAGCCTGGCAGGCACGCTGGTCTGGAAGGTCACCGACCGCCTGAAGGCCACCGCCCGTCTCGAGAACCTGAACGACGAGTTCGGCGTGACGCCCTATGTCGTCATGCCTTTCAACACCGACTTCAGCATTCCGTCGGAGGCCCAGCAGCCCTTCGGTGCCTTTCCGCCGCTGGTCAGCCCGGCCGTCACCAGCGTCCAGGGCGTGTCCGGCAAGGCGCCGGATGGCGACAGCCTGGTGCTGGCCGTCAGCGAGGATCCCCGGACCTGCCGCGACCCGAACCTTACCGATACCCGGGCCAATGGCTGCCGCAACTACGCGGGCAGCGACCGGGACATCACCCGCGGCACACTCACCGTCGAGTGGGATCTCGAGGGGATGAGCTTCACGTCCCTCACCCACTACGCCGACGCCTCCACCTTCCAGGCCGAGGGGGCCGAGGACGTGAGTGCCAGCGGTTCGCCCACCGGCGCGGATTTCTTCCTCGACCAGGACACGACACTGTTCAGCCAGGAGTTCCGCCTCGCCTCGAGCGGCGAGGGCCGGCTCAACTGGATGGTCGGCGGCCTGTTCTGGCAGGAGGAAGCCGATGTGAAGGACGGCTCCTCGACCTGCCTCAACTACGGCTTCACGCCCTGCGGTCCCTTCATGGCCGTGCAGCTGCCGGGCGCGCCGCTCAATGTGCCCGGTGACGGACTGACGCCGATCAACCCCGACCGCTGGGTGCGGGATACGGACCACTATTCGGTGTTTGCGCTGGTGGAGTGGGAATTCATCGACAACTGGAAGATGACGCTCGAGGGCCGGCAGACCTGGGAAGACCTGAAGGTGCTGGGGCCCGACCAGGACAACGGCATCTATGATCCCTCCGGCACCCTGTGCCTGTTCTTCGGTTTTCCACCGTGCCCGCAGGTCGGGCGGGGCACCGGCGCGGACGGTCTGACGACCGTGTCGGCGCTCAAGGGCGGTACCGAGGACGATCAGTTCTTTGCCCCCAAGGTGACGGTGACCTGGACGCCGACGGACGACCAGATGTACTACCTGTCCTTTGCCGAGTCCTTCAAGCCGAAGGGCATCAGCACGCTGCTCGGCGGTACGGGCGCCTTCTACAACAATTTCTGCTTCCCGCCGGACTGCACCGATCCGATCGGCAAGTTCCGCTTCGACCAGGAGAAGCTCGACAACTACGAACTGGGAGGCAAGACCGCCTGGCTGGACCGGCGGCTGCGGCTCAACGGCGCCGTGTTCTTCCAGGACTTCAAGAACAAGCAGATTTCCACGCAGTTCGCACTGCCGAGCGGCGTGCTCGCGCCGAGCATCGACAATGCGGGCGCGGCCGAGGTCTGGGGCCTCGAGCTCGAGGCCACCTGGTTTGCCACGGACAACCTGACGGTGAACCTCGGCTACACCTGGCTGGACACTGAATACACCGAGTACAAGTCGCAGACGACCGGCGTGGGCACCATTGCCTACGTGGGCAACTGCACGATGGAGGCGACCGCGACGCGCAGCTACTGCGTGGTGGACTACAGCGGCAACGAGCTCGAAGGGGCGCCCGAGCACGCGCTCGTCGGCAACGTCCGCTGGCAGGCCGGGCTCGTCGGCAGCACCGACTACTTCGTCGAGGGTGATTTCCAGTACCAGGACGATCGCTACGCGAGTGACAAGAACCTGCTCGTCTTCCCCAGCTACTGGCTGTTCGGCTTCAGGGCCGGTGTCGTCAATGACACCTGGGACGTCGTCGCCTATGTGGACAATGCCTTCGATGACCGGACCATCCGGACGGGCTTCGAGGATGGCGACATCCCGACCTTCTTCGCCACCGGCAGCTTCCTGAATCACGGCACGCTGATCCTGCCGGATCCCCGCACCTACGGTCTGCGGGTGAACTACCGCTTCGGCAGTCAGGCGGGCGGCTAGCGGGGGATGATGGAGAAACTGAAGCGCCGGCCGTGGGTCGGGCTGCTCGGCCTCACGGTCGGCTTCCTGACCCAGCCCCTCGGGCACACGGTCTACAAGCTGAACGAGACCGCCTTCGGTGATGCAGCCGTCTATGCGGCGGTGCCGATCGGGATCCTCGGGCTGCTGCTGGTCTGGGCGGGCCTCAAGCAGCGGGAGCGCAAGGCCACGTGGCTCGGCATGCTGGGCGGGTGGTTCATCTGGATTGGCTGGTTCGAGTACTCCTTCAAGTTCTTCGGTGATCTCTACAAGGTGCCCGGCTTTCCGGTCGAGCCCTGGGTGGAGAACGGCTACGTCGCCGCGCCCCAGGCGAACATGCTGCAGGCCACCGTGATGCTGATGCTGGCGCTGTTCATGCTCTACGGCATGTTCAACCTGCAGACCCGATGCAACTTCATGCGCTGGTTCCATCGCAACCTGCGCTTCAGCCCCGGCATGCCGACGCCGGACAACCACCGGAGCTTTGCCCGGATCACGGCCATGGAGGTGCTCTTCGTCACCTGGTTCTGCTACCTGTTCTGGCTGTACGTCATCTACTTCGGTACCCAGGGCAGCGGCGTGCAGGTGGTGATGGGCATCTTCGTGCTCTGGAGCCTCTGGGCGGCCTGGCTGGTCTACAGGTGCAGCCGCCAGACGCGCGCCGCAGCGGCCCTGCGCTACGGCGTCGGGGCGGGCATCGTGGTGTGGGGATCGGCAGAGATGCCGGCCCACTTCGGTGCCTACCGTGAGTACTGGCTGTACCCGCTCGAGTACCCGGTGTTCAACGCGATAGTGGCCCTGGTCTTCATCGGCGGCATCGCGCTCATCGCCCGGGAGCCGGCGCCGGGGGCCGTGCCGGCGGGCGTTACCGGCCGCGCTCCCGGCTGACCCCCGTCGGGGGGGTGGTCGCACCCCGCCAGACATTCCGGTGCAGGAACACCAGGGCCTGCTGGGCCTGTTCCCGGGGGCGCCCTGACCTTGCGGTCCACCGCCGGATGGATCAAGAATTGCTCCATGCCTGCCGGTCCTGCCACCGGCTGCCCACCGAACATCCGGCCGCCATGAATGGAAACAGGACCCTGCACGGGCGTCGGGCTACATATCCAGACAAACTGACGGGATATGTCCTGTCACTTCATCCCCCTATGTTTAGTTAGGTGCCCGTTCCGGTGACGAAGCGCGACGAGAAGTATCTCCGTATTGAGCAGGCCAAAGAGCGCTATAGAAAACTCCCTACGGACAAGATCAGGCAGTTGTTGAACACGGGCTATATCAACGAGGAAGGTCAGATTGCCTACCGAGAGGTCCTGGAAGAGCGTGGCGAGTGGCAGGATCCGGAGGCAGGACGCTAATGATGTTAGCGGTCGCTCTTGTAGAGCTTCGGTGGCAGCACCTAACTAGTCGCTCCACCGGTCGCATTGCGCTTCTGTCACGCGGCTTGCATTCGCAACCCGCGCGCCAGCCGCTATGCGCCGGTGAGCTTCGTCGTTAGGCGACAAGAAGAATGCCTTCGATTGAGATTGCCTGCATCGGACGAGAGGTGCCCGCAACTATCGTGGCGGAAGGCTTCGCTGTTGTTAATGAACGCGGGCTGAGATCGCATCGCGTGCCGTCGCGGTTTCAGTCGGACTTCGACTCCCTATCCGGCTGTCTCTACCATCTAGGCAATCCGAGCCTGCGCGATCCCGCTCAGGGAGGGGCGTTCTTCGCTTATGAGCTACTCAGCGAGGCGTCTCGAGACCCATTTCCGCCTTCCTTCCTAGAGTTCGCTCCGGCTCACGTGGAGGAAGTGCGCGTCCTGCTGTCGAGAATTTTGGCAGCATCACCAATTGGTCGGGCGCTGTTTACGTCGGATTGGCAATTTGGCCCGGACTGGACACATCGATTTGGTCCGTTATCGCTCGGCGACTTTTGGCGGTTACACGGGTCGCGTACTCTGTTCCTCAACTCAGCGTATGAGCTTGTCGCCTAACATGCAGTTGCAGCGGACCGTGACACGGCGTCGCGGCGACGGCACGAGCGCGCCATTTCATTATGCGCTCGTGCCGCGCTTCACACGGCTGCGCGCGGCCGCTGAACTGCGGCGTTAGAAGTCGTTGATGACTTACCGCGACCCCCGAGAACTCAAGCGCGACGGGCATCGAATCCAGCGGTTCCGGCGCATTGTCAATGCGTCTCCATGGGTTCTCGGCGTCACTGTCTTCCTAACGTTGACTGAATGGCTTTTCCCAAGTCTTGAGCTGTTTCCGTTGCAGTCTCCGATGTGGCTGCCCATCGCTTTGGTTTTCGTATGCTGGCTTGTCGCCTTTGTGATTCTCAGCTTTGCTTTCTCGTGGCGCTTCGTGAAGTGCCCGAACTGTGGCGAGGCCTTTGTCGGACAGTTTGTTTTCACGGTTCCGGAGGCATGCGGCAAGTGTGGCTTTAACGTGCGTACTCTGAGCAGTCGTGACAACTTCTAACTACTCGTTCGAGCGCCCCGCGGGTCACGGTGTGCGGCGCACCGGGCGTGCGCTGCGCTATTTGGCATACTCGATTCGCCTTTGCGCTTGGTGCGCGGGCGCTCAACGCGAACGTTAGAAGCCTCGGACACGCCCTTGCAATCGACCCCATAAGGGTATATTTTTTATACCTATATGGCATTCGAGTTCGACCCTCGAAAGAGCGCGGCGA
>JAANMX010000096.1_pt1 | contig 101637 bp, 81 predicted proteins | sample 7279681 | NCBI WGS metagenome assembly JAANMX01 (sample SAMN14094542, study PRJNA606508) | bioreactor metagenome | isolation source: A lab-scale SPAN reactor treating ammonium-rich wastewater day 351 | place: Ireland: Galway | collected 2018-01-01 | reverse complement strand
CCCTGGATTCCACCCGCACCCTGGGAGCTCTGGCCAGCATCGTGGCCAGCCGCGTGGCTCGAGAGCTCTCGCTGGGCGGGCCCAGCTTCAGCCTGTCGGCCGAGGAGGTGTCCGGCCTCAAAGCCCTCGAGCTAGCCGTGCGCGCCCTGCAGCAAGGTGAGCTGGACTGCGCCCTGGTGGGGGCGGTGGATCTCTATGCCGATCCGCGCTCGCTGCACGCTCACAAGCAGCTCTTCCCCTCGTTGCCAGCCGGCGAGGGGGCCGTGGCCCTGGTCTTGAAGCGGCTCGGCGATTGTGCTCCGGACCAGAAGATCTACGCCCTGGTCGCAGGCGTGGGAGCGGCCAGCACGCCCAGGCTGGCCCTGGAGCGCAGCGGAGCCAGCGGCTACTCGCTCTTCGACGGCCCCGAGCCGCCCGCCGCCGACCGTCTCTGCGCCGTGACCGAGCTGAGCGACCACCTGGGCGCGGTCACCGGCCTGGCCGCCCTGGCCCGGGCAGCCGGCTGTCTTTACCACCAGTTGCTGCCCGCCGGACCGGCCGGGGCCCGGGTCGAGGAGCCCCTGCACGTGACCCGCGAGCCCCTCTACTGGTTCCGCGATCGGATCCAGGGCCCACGCCGGGCGGCAGTGGCCTATCCGGCTCGCGACGGCAACGCGATGGCGGTCATGCTGGAAGGGCTCGAGCAGCCGCCCCCGCGCCTCTACGAGCTACCGGCCGCCATCTTCTGCTTCGGTCCCGACCAGATTTCCGCTCTGCGCGCCCGGCTGGCCGAGGACTTCCCCTCCCTGGCTCGCTCCTGGCAGGGCCATCCCACCTTTGCCTGCGTAGCTTCGGGCCCGGCCGGCCTGAAGGATGCCCTGGACCTGGCCGAGCAGCACCTGGAGCGTCACCGGGAGGTGCCCTTGCGGGGCCAGAGCGGCCTTTTCTACGCGCCGACTCCCCTGGGGCAGGGTGAGGTGGCCTTCGTCTATCCCGGCTCGGGCAGCCACTTCCTGGGGATGGGCCGCGAACTGGCGCGCAGCTTCCCCGAGCTGGTCCACGCTCTGGACCAGGAGACCGAGGAGCTCTCCACTCACTTCATGACCCGCTATTACACCCCCTATCGAGGCGATTTTGGCCCCAACTGGCGCGAGTTGGCGCGACATGACATCGAAGCCGATCCCCATCGCATGATCTTTGGTCAGGTCTGTTTTGGCATTCTGGCCACCCGGGTCGCCCTGGCACTGGGCCTCAAAGCCCAGGCGGCGCTGGGCTACTCGCTGGGGGAGTCGTCGGCCCTCTTCTCGCTGGGCGCCTGGACCGAGCGAGACCTGATCTACCGGCGCATTCAGCAGTCTTCCCTGTTCAGCCAGGACCTGGGGATCGAGTGTCGAGCCGCCCGTCAGGTGCTGGGCGAGCCCTTTGTCTGGAAAGTGGTCGTGGTCAACCGGGGTGCCCAGGCGGTCAACGCGGCCCTGGTGAGCGGCAGCTACCTCTTGATCGTGAACACCGATTCCGAGTGCGTGATCGGAGGCCACGCCGAGGCCGTGGACCGGGTGGTTGCCACCCTGCGCTGCGAAGCCTTCGAGCTGGCCGGAGTGCCCACGGTGCACTGCGAGCTGCTCGAGCCTGTGGCCAGGCCTTACTATGAGCTGCACCTGCTGAACGTCAAGGCTGTGCCCCAGCGTTTCTACTCGGGGCACTGGACCCGCGCTTACGAGCTCTCCAGTGAGAGCTGCGCCCGCTCGATTCTCGAGCAGGCCGAGTCGGGCCTGGACTACCCCGCCACCGTGCGCCAGGCCTACGCCGACGGAGTCCGGGTGTTTCTGGAGATGGGGCCGGGCAGCTCCTGCTCGCGGATGATCGACCTGATTCTGGAGGATCAGCCCCACCTGGCCCGTTCGGCAAGCGCCGGCTCGGAGGATGAGGTGGGGCCCCTCTTGCGGATGCTGGCTTCCTGCCTGGTGGAGCAGGTCCCGGGGGTCTCGCTCGAGCCGCTCTACGCACCGGGTCCTGCTCCTCCCCCGCCTCAGGCCGATCAGGTCGTGCGGGTGCAGGTGGGGATCGTGCCCACACCCGTCCAGGAGCCCGAGCGTCCGGTGACCCCTGCGGTCGAGAGCGTGCGGCCGGCCCCGGTCAGGGTCGCGGCCCCGGCCCCGGCAACCAGCGCGCCCGCGTTAGCAGTCGCCAGCAGGCCGCAGGCTCCGCCGGGCGAGCTGGAGCAGCAGGTGCTGGCCGCCGCCGCCGCCCGTGCCGAAGCCCACGATGCCTACCTTCGCTTCTCCAGCCAGAACCTGGCCGGCATGGGCCAGGCGGTGCAGCTGCAGACCCGATTGCTGGAGAGCCTGGTTGGAGGCGCTCGGCTGGCAGTCGCTCCTTTGGCCGTCGCCCCGGCTGTTATCGTTCCTGCGGTCATCACTCCACCCGCCGCTCCCCCACCGCTCTTCCCGCGCGAGCTTTGCATGGAGTTTGCCATCGGCTCCATTGCCCGCGTGCTCGGGCCTGAGTTCGCCGAGGTGGACAGCTACCCCACCCGCGTGCGCCTGCCCGACGAGCCCCTCATGCTGGTGGACCGCATCATGGCCGTGGAGGGCGAGCCTCGATCACTGGGGGCCGGGCGCGTGGTCACCGAGCACGACGTCCTGCCGGGGGCCTGGTACCTCGACTGCGGGCGGGCTCCGGTGTGCATCAGCGTGGAGGCCGGCCAGGCCGACCTGTTCCTGTCGGCCTACCTGGGCATCGACCTGGCGACCAGAGGCCTGCGGGTCTACCGCCTGCTCGACGCCGAGGTCTTCTTCCACCGTGGATTGCCCCGGGCCGGCGAAACCATCCAGTACGACATCCGAATCGACCGCTTCGTGCGCCAGGGCGAGTCTTATCTGTTTTTCTTCAGCTTCGAGGGCAGCATCGCCGGACAGCCCCTGATCACCATGCGCAATGGCTGCGCCGGCTTTTTCACCTACGCCGAGATCGAGGGCTCGGGCGGCATCCTGGAGGCGGGCAACCTGCCCCGCGATCCGCGCCCCTTCCCGGCCGACTGGGCCCCCCTGACCTCCTTCGAAAAGCGCGAGAGCTACTCCGACGAGCAGGTGGAGGCGCTGCGCCGGGGCGACCTGGCCGGCTGCTTCGGCCCGGCCTTCGCCCACCTCGGCCTGCGCGACCCGGCCCGCCTGCCTGGTCCGCCCATGAACCTGCTCCACCGCGTGCTCGAGGTCGATCCCGGGGGCGGACGGTTCGGCCTGGGCCGGGTGGTGGCCGAGGCCGACATCCAGCCTGACAACTGGTTCTTGACCTGCCACTTCGTGGACGACATGGTCATGCCAGGCACCTTGATGTACGAATGCTGCGCCCATACCCTGCGCTTTTTCTTGCTGCGCCTGGGCTGGGTGGCCGAAACCGAGGAAGTGGCCTACGAGCCCATTTGCGGCATCCCGGCGGTGTTGCGCTGTCGGGGACCGGTCACGGCCAGCACCAGGAAAGTGATCTACGAGGTCGAGATCTCCGAGATCGGCTATCGCCCCGAGCCCTACGTGCTGGCCGACGCCCTGATGTACGCCGACGGCAAGCCGATCGTGCGCTTCACCGGGATGAGCATGCAGCTCACCGGCCTGACCCGCGAGCGCCTGGCCGCCCGCTGGGCCCACCCGGCCCCCTTCTACGACGCCCAGAGCATTCTCGAGTTCTCGGTGGGCCGCCCCTCGCTGGCCTTCGGCGAGCCCTACCGCGTGTTCGACTCCGAGCGCCGTATCGCGCGCCTGCCCGGGCCGCCCTACCTCTTCATGGACCGGGTCGTGGAAGTCAACCAGCCCCCCTGGGAGCTCAAGGCGGGCGGCTGGATCGAAAGCCATTACGACATCCCGCGTCATGCCTGGTACTTTGGCGCCAATCGCCAGCCCACCATGCCGTTCTGCGTGCTGTTGGAGGCCGCCCTGCAACCGTGCGGCTGGCTGGCCGCCTACCTGGGCTCGGCCCTGCGCAGCTCCCAGGACATGCACTTTCGGAACCTGGGAGGCACGGCCGTGCTGCACCGCGAGGTGTGGCCCGAGGACGGCACCATGCGAGTGAGGGTGAAGATGACCGACGTCAGCGAGGCGGGCGGCATGATCATCGAGAACTTCGCGATGCAGGTGCTGCTGGGCCAGGAGATGGTCTACGAGGGCACCACCAACTTTGGCTTCTTCTCGGCCGCGGCCCTGGCCCAACAGCTGGGGGTGCGCGATGCGGTGCGCTATGTTCCCCCCTCCCAGGGCCGGGCCTTCGAGCTGCCCCAGCTCGAGCCGCTGCGACCCGAGGAGCCCGCCCTGGCCGGCCTGGGCCTGCCCGGCAAGGCGCTCTTGATGATGGACCGGGTGGACTGCTGGCTCAGCGAGGGCGGCCCGGCCGGGCTCGGCTTCATCCGCGGCGTGAAGACGGTCGATCCCGAGGAGTGGTTCTTCAAGGCCCATTTCTACCAGGATCCCGTCTGGCCCGGCTCTCTCGGGCTGGAGGCCTTCCTGCAGCTCCTGAAGGTGGTGGCTTTCGAGCGCTGGCCCGAGCTGGCCGCCACCCACCGGGTGGAAGCCATCACGGTGGGCCAGGAGCACACCTGGATCTATCGCGGCCAGGTCATCCCTCCCAATCGCAAGGTGGAAGTGGAGGCCTGCATCACGGCGATCGAGGGGCACTCTCTCACGGCCGCCGGATACCTGGTGGTGGATGGGCTGCCCATCTACCAGATGAAGGACTTCGGGGTCCGCCTGGTTCCGGTCTCCTGAACCGGCTGGCCAGACCTCGGCTGAAGCGTGGGCAGGGAGCAGGTTTGGGTCGACCTCATCCCGGTCGACCCTCCTGAGCATGGGATGGCGCTTTTTGTTTGAGCGGGGACTGAGAGCTATTCTTTGGCAGATCTGGCTGACAAGCAGAATGAGCGGGGGATTCAGTTCCTCAAGCGGACTTGATCCGTCCTATGACCTCCAGCAGGAGGGTTCCCTCCTGGCGGGCCGCTCGAGCGGCCAGCAAGGCTCAGGGCGTCCTGCACGGGCGGGAGGGGAGCTTGGACGAGTCGAATAACCTGGGATGTCGCTCGAGCAAGAGAAAATCTGGACGTATGAAGACTACTGCGAGCTGCCCGAGGACGGTAATCGGTATGAGGTCCTTCGCGGGAGGCTCTATTTGGCACCGGCGCCCAGTCCGTTTCACCAGAAACTCGTTCTTCGAATCTCGCACTCGCTGTACCCCCTCGAGCTCGCCGGGAAGGGTTCCATCTACCTGGCTCCTATCGACTTGGTGATGCAGGATGCTACGCCCGTTCAGCCCGACCTTCTCTTTCTTGCCTCACGCGAGCTTTCGAAGATCGAAGAGAAATGCATCCGTGGTGGTCCCACTCTGGTCGTCGAGGTGCTGTCTCCTTCGACTTCGAGCCGTGATCGGACTCTCAAACTGCACGGATACGCCAAGAATGGCGTGGCCTGGTACTGGCTCGTCGACCCCGAGGAGAAGACACTCTTGGTTCTGGGACTCGACGGGGATACGTATCGCGTGGAGTCGAGCCTGGCGGTGGGGGACCGGTTCGTGTGGTCTGCCTATCCGGAGGTAGCCTTCGACCTGACTAACTTGTTCGCGCCCAGCCCAGGAAGACCGTAAGTTTAGTGTCCCATGAAGGGTCACGTCTCGAAGGACCGGACCACGTGCACCTGTTCGTGTCGGTCCCGCCCCGGGTCACGATGAGCAAGCTGCTGCAGCAACTGAAGGGGAAGTCGTCGTACACAAGCTGCTGCAAGAGTTTTCGCATAGCCCCGGCAACCTGGTCAAGCGGGAGCCGCACTCGCCGAGGCAGTGCCAATCCTAAGAGAAGCAATTGCTCTTTGTTTAGGGACTCGTACAATCTAGCCATGCGAACGCTCTTCTTGCTGACGCAAGGCCGCCTCGGGAACCAGACGCGCAATGGGGCGTCCGTGGCGAGTGAACGTCGTCGAGAATCTGGGGGAGATGAATCTTGGCTTCGGACGCCTGGATTTCGCGCAAGTCGGCAGCTCCTTGACTGGTCGATTCAACTGGTCCAAGTATAGCCTGGGAGTCCCGGTGGCGTCAAACTGCTACTCCCGAGGTCGATTCGGTCGACTCCTTCCAGAGCTGCAAGCCGCCAGGGCGGCCTGGCGGCCCAAAAACTTGCTTGCCGGCGCGTCACCAGATGCGATCGGTTGGTGTTCGAGGAGAAGTGACGTTTCGGTAAACTGGCAGTAACCAAATCGACCGCCTTGACGCGGTATGTTTCAGGGGATGAGCCAGCATGCGCCCAACTGCCACCAGTGCCAGTATTTCAAAGTGTCCTGGGACAGCCGTTTTCCCAAAAGCTGCAGCAAGTTTGGCTTCAAAGGGCGACAGCTACCCAGCATCGAGGTGCTGGCCACCACCGGGCAGCAGTGCATCTTCTTCGTGGCCAGGCCCGAGGCTGTCCCGGCCCGGCCGGCTTATCAGCCGTTGAACGTGCTGCCCAGCCACTGCACCATTTCGGTCGTGGGGTGAGCCCACCAGACCGAGCCAATCGGGTTCATCGCGGCCGGCGAAAGAGCACCTCGACCTTGGAACGGTGAGTCTCCCAGAACCCCAGCCTCTGGTACAGCCGCCGCGCCTCCCGGAAGCGACCCAGAGTGGAGAGCCGGGCCCTCTTGACCCCGCCAGAGGAAAGCTCGTGCAGAAGAGAAACGAGCAGGGCCTCCCCCACCCCGTGACCGCGATGCTCGGCCTTCAGGGCGAGCCAGTGGATGTTGCCGCGAGCGTCCGAAACGCCTGCCCCGACCGTCTCATCGGTGGCCCGGTGAACGGCCAGAATCACCTTGAGCTGACCCGTCATGCCGGGGCGCTCGGGAGCCAGATCCTCCTCGTCGGCTGCGAAAATCGCCTTGAGCAGCGCCTTCCACTCCTCGCCATCGGACTCCAGCCAATCGCGCACCCGGTAGCCTGCTGGCTCGAGGATGGGCGGCAGCCCCTCGAGTCCTCGCTCGAGCTTGTGATGGGTGCGAGCCTCCTCACGCCAGCCCAGCGAGCGAAAGAAGGCCAGAGCCCCGGTGTTCTCCGGGCTGGCCGGGCTGGTGATGACGGGCCCGGGCCCCACCGTGGACAGGAAGCGCTCGACCAGGGCCCGTCCAATACCCTGGCGCCGGCGCTCGGGGCTGACAACAACCGTCAGGTCGCGCTGAGCCAGGCGGCTCGGGCGGGTGCCGAGCAGGCCGATCGGGCGTTGGTCGCGTGCGACCACGACCTGGCTGGCCAGCGAGAAGGCGGCCACACCCCACCGGATTGCCAGGTGAGCGTACTGATGACAACGACAACTGGGATGAAAGCTCAAACTTCCCGAAGGCTCGGCCAGCAGGCGCTCGGCCCACAGCTCGAGCCTGGCGGCCCGCTCGGGCTGGTTGCACCCTCGCAGAGTGAGAGCGGCCTCACGAGCCTGCTCGGCTGAGCGCAGCCAGTCGCCCTGGTTTCGATGGAATCTGGCTTCTCGCAGGCTGCTCGCCACATCGCGCTCGGTCAGCAAAGCCTGCGCCATCCTGACGGCGAGTTGGGAGAGCGGCGGTCCTCGACGCTCAGCGGACCGACACCCGTTCGAGCACGTGGCGCACCACCTCGAAAGGCTGGATACCCGAGATCAGCACTCCCCTGTCGGGTGGGTCGGCGGCGCGGTGCACCACCATGGCGGGCACGGCGGTCAACTTGAGGTGGGCAGCCTGAGCCTCATCCTCCAGGACGGCGGCCGTGAAACGCGACCCCTCCAGGGCGGCCCAGATCTCTTCCGCGGGAGCTCCGAGCTCGACGCAGAGGCGGATGAGCACCTCAACCTGGCCGATATCCGCGCCTTGCTCGAAGAACGCTCGAAAAATCGACGTGGTCAGCGCTTCTCCAGCCCCATCGGCCTGGGCCAGCTTCACTGCTTCGTGGGCCAGGCGGCTGCGCGGCTGGACAGGCGGCAGCCTTAAAGCCATTCCCCGGGCTTCGGCCAGGGGATAGACCGAGCTCTGCCAGATGTCGCGCAGATAGTCTCCCTTCGGATCGAGCGTAGGAAACGGCTCGGGACGCAGCTCGAAGGCCCGCCAGACCACCTCGGTCCCGGGCACTTCTCGCGCCACCCGCTCGAGCACGGGCAGGGCCAGGTAGCAGAAGGGGCAGACGAAGTCGCTCCAGACATCGATCCGCATACGCGTGGCCGGCATCAAAGTTGGCTTCGAGCCGCTGTCTGGAGCACCTTCGCTGAACGACAGTCCCGCGCCCCATCCCAAGTTGGCTCAGGTCAGCTCAGATAGCCAAGAAACTGCGGCTGCAGGCTGATCATTACGTCCACCAGCTCGCGGGCGCATACGGCCCGATCCACCACGGGGTCCACCAGCAAAGCCTGAGCGGCGGCTTTGCGCGAGCGGGTCAACACGGCCTCGGCGGTCATCTCGTGGATTCCGACCTGGTTCTGCAACAAAGCCGCGTAGGCCCTGGGCAGGGCCGCGAGCGAGACGCCGCGTACCCCGCTCTTGCTGATGATTCCCGGCACCTCGACGGCGATGCTGCTGGGGAGCTCGCGCAGGTAACTCTGGTTGGGCAGGTTGACGGCCGGCTCCTCGAAGCCCTGGTCGGTGAGAATGCCCGCTATGATGGGTATCAATCGCTCCTTGATGGTGCGCTCGATGCGGGGCTCGGCGGTGCACAGACAGCTGCGGTAATAGCGGTAGAAGTCCATGATGCCCTTGTGGTCGACCACCTCATAAGCCCAGCCCAGATACTCGCCAAAGTGGCTATCGGTGGTGATAGGCAAGAGGTCGAGCTGCTCGAGCACGAATTTGAACAGCCCCCGCTCGGTCCAGTCCCGGGCTGCTCGGGAGAGCTCGGGGCTCATCGTATGCGAGCCCTCGGTATCGAAGGTTTTGCCGGTGGCGAGGTAGTGCTGCAGGTGGTCGCTCGAGCCGGGCACGGCGGAGAAAAATTCGTGAGCTCTGGCGCGGATGTCCGGGTAGGCGTCCTGGCCGTTGGATTTGTAGCGGGCCTCCAGCAAGCAGCTGAAGTGATTGAGCCCCGCGGCGCGCAGCTCGAGCTCCTCGAAAGGCACCTTCAGCATTGGGGGAAGGTAACGCTCGAGCGAGGCGATCTCGTGGCAAAGGCCAACGAATCGCAGGTCGGGGAAGGCGCGGTGGACGGTGGTACAGATCCGGCTCATCGGGTTGGAGTAGTTGAACACCGTGGCCTGGTCGCAGATGGCGCGCACGTCCTCGCAGATCGCCAGGATGGGCGGGATGATGCGAAGGGCGTGAAACAGGCCTCCCGGCCCTCCGTTCTCACCGAACACCTGACGGATGCCGTACTGCTGAGGAACGGTGCGATCCTGGTCCCAGAGCGCGAACCGATCACCCACCTCGATGGAGATGACTACGAACTCGGCTCCCTCCAGCGCCACCTTGCGGTCGACGGTGGCGCTCAGGCGACAGGCCAGTTTTTCCTTCTCGATGAACGCTTTGCCCGCCTGGTAGACCCGGTCGAGCGCCTCGGCGTTGATGTCGTGCAGCACCAGCTCGCAGTCCTGGAGGACCTTGCTGGCCAGCACCTCGCCCAGAGTGCCGTAGCCGAACTGAGCGCTACCGGCTCCAATCAGGACGATCTTGGTCATGGGTGGTTCCTCCAGGACAATTGATCAGAGCCTATTTGGAGTGCAGGGCCTCGCCTCCTGGTCGGCTGGCCCGAGCCAGCAGGCCAGGAGGCGGGGCCCTGGCCGGCCGCCTCCGGGCCGGCCTGGCGCGCGGCGCAGGTCAGTCGGCGATGCCGTCCGGGCTGGAGAATCCGCCGAAGGGGCTGCTCGGCAGCGGAGTGAGGGCCCCGCTGGTCGTGTCCACCTCAAAACCCGAGACCTGGTTGGAGGTGGTCAGATAGAGCACCACCGTGCCGTTGGGCAGCGAGACCTGGGTGAACTGGTGGGGGTTGTTGCCCCCCGCCGCCACCGGGAAGCCGGCCAGCGGGGTGAGCGCCCCGCTGGTCGGGTCGACCTGAAAGCCGGTCACGTTGGAGCTGCCCGAGTTGGCGCAGTACAAGAAGAGCGCCGCCGGGGTCTCCAGCCGGGTCATCCGTCCGGGCAGCACGCCGCCACAGGCGAAGGACGTCCCCGGGGTGAGCACCCCGGTGGTCAGGTTGATGGTGTAGCGAGAGATGGAATTGCTGACCCGGTTGGTCACATACAGGTTGTCCTGCACGACCTCGACGGCCCCGATCTGATCGCCCGCCACGGGGTTGGGGAAGGGGGAGCCGGGCACCAGCGTCAGCTGGCCGGTGTTGAGGTCAGCCAGGTAGACGGTGACGTCGTTGGAGTTCTGGTTGGCGACGAAGACCAGGGTCGGGTTGGCGCCCGAGCCCGGGCTCACGGCCACGTCCACCGGACCGGTGCCTACCACCACCTCGTTGTCATGCTCGACCAGCGCGCCGGTAGCAAGGTCCATCACAAGCAGCCGGATCAGGTTCTGGAAGCCCTCCACCACCACCATCGTGTTGGCATCGAGCTGGTCCATGGGCAGCGGCTGGAAGAAATTACCGGTCAGGGGGACCGAGCCCGCAGGGCTCAAAGCCCCGCTGTCGGGGTCGTAGCGGTTGACCACCAGCTGGTTGGGGGCGTTGCTGCTCAGCGAGGCGACCACGAAGTCGCCCAGGCGCAACAACTCGAACGGGCGGAGAGCCAGGGCGAAGGGAGAGCCGGTTACGGCCGTCAGCCCGCCGTCGGCTCCCACGGTGGTGACCGCGATGCCGGGAACGAGGGTGTTGGCCACGAACAGGTGGCTGGCCTGGTTGGGCAGCACCAGCACGGCCATCAGTGCCCCGCTCCCCCCATAGGTGACATAGAAGAGCGAAATGCCGGTATTGCTTGCGATCAGCTCGTGACTGACGGAGTCATAGCCCGCCACCTGGCCGACGATGCTGCGCACGCGGGCCAGGGCGGTGACATCCTCCCGCCCACCGCCGGCGAAGTTGGCAAAGACATTGAGCGGAACGCGCTGGCCGGGTGCCAGGGTCACCTCGCTGGGAGTGACCTCCAGAGAGTCCACGATGCCCTCATCCACGCGCAGGAAGAACTGACGCTCAAGATCGTTGAGGCGGGCTCGGATGCGCGTGTTGCCCGAGGAGATGGCGTTGATCAGTCCGGCAGGGGTCACCTCGGCCACGAACTCGTCATCCGAGCTCCACTGCACCTCGTTGGTGATCACCCGCCGGGTTCCATCGGCGAAGAAGGCCACCGCTTCCATCTGGACCCCATCGCCGGGGAAGATTTCGGCCGGCAGAGTCAGGCTGAAGTTGGGCGCGGGGCCCCGCAACAAGAAGAGCTGAGTGATGCGGGGGGTGTTGATGCCGATGTCGGCAGTGGCCCGCTGGCCCCGGAAGTTGGCCGAGAGCGTGATCTGGCCGGTGGCCGCCGACTGCAGCAGCCCGCCCCGATTCGAGGCTGCATCCGACCTGGCCTGGACTTCGCCGCGCGGCGTGACGATGGCCAGTCCGCTGTTGCTGGAAGCCCATTCCACGAAGTCGGTGACGTCCACCTGGGTGCCGTCGGCGTAGGTGCCGATAGCCCTGGCCTGCAAGGAGGCGCGGTTGGTGATGTCGGCCCCCGGAGGCTCGATGCGCAGCGAGGAGAGGGGGGTATTGAGCACCGTCAGGTCCAGGGCACCCGCCGGCGAGCCGGTGGCGGTAGAGGTGATGCGGGCGGTGCCTGCCTGGCGAGCCCTCACCAGGGTGAAAATGCCGCTACTCGACAACACTTCGATCACGTTGCCGTTGCTGCTGCTCCAGTTGACATCCTGAGGAATCACGACAGGCATGGGCCCGAGGAATTTGAGACCCTGGGCCAGCACAAAACCGTACTGGCCGGGCCGGAGCTCGGGCGCGGTAGGGATCAGGAAAGTGAAGACAAACGGGTTGCTCCCCGATCCCCCGCGCGGCAAGAAGATCGGATCTCCCACGGCGTAACGGAAGGTCGCCACCGGCAAGGTCTGGTTGAAGATGGTACGGTCAGGAATCTGGAAAGGGGGAATGCCGAAAGGCCCGATTTTGATGGTGGCCCCGGCCAGCACCTCGAACTCCCCCACCGCCCCGATGCTGTAGCCCGGCTGGGGAGTGTTGGTGAACGAGGCTTGCAGCCCGGCCCGCACCACATCGGCCTTGACATGGGCGTCACCCAGGCCGAGCACGCTGATGCTGACCTTGGGGCGGGCCAGCGAGAGCGAGAACTGAGCAGTGCCCTGCACGTCCGGAGGAGTCACATTGAAAGTGGCTTCCGGAGCGGGGTTGAAAACGCCGAAATTGCCGTCGAACGCCTGGATGCCAAAGGTGGCGAAAATGTCAGCATTGAAGGCGGTGGTGCCGCTGACGTTGATGCTGCCGTTGGCGTAGGCCAGCAGGTCCAGGTTGGCGGTGATGCTGACCGGGCCGAAGCCGGCCAGGGGGATGCCGCCAGGGAAACTGGCCACCACATACTCCTGCTCGAAGTCTCCGGCGGCCAGGCCTTCCACCTGGAGGTTACCCCTCGCCTGCACGAACGGCGCCAGCTTGAGATGCTCGATGGTGGTGGGAGGATTGAGGAACTTGCTGGCGTTGAACTGCAGCGCCGTCTCAAAGCCAAAGGTCACGCTGATTTCGCCGTTGGCCCGGGCCAGGACATTGCCGTTGCGATCGGTGAGGGGGGCGTTCTCGAACTTCATTGGCAGCGAGAAGCCGCCCTCCACCCGGTTGGCGACCGGCTCGCCGATGGTAACCCCTTCCATAACCGGCTGCATCCCCTGCAGGGCCTCCGCGCCCAGAATCTCGGTCTGAACGATGTCGGCCGACTCGAAGACATCGAGCAGACTGCCGGGGGTGGTCACCACCAGCACGCTGCCATCGGGCTGCTCGGTCACCGAGACCACACGGCGAATGAACTGTTGCTGGCCGGAGTTCATCATCAGGGCTCCGCCAGGAGTGATGGTCGGTACCGCGCCGGTCAGTATCACCTGCTCGTCGGTGATCGTCTGCACCACCACCGAGCCGTCGGCCGGAAGAACCTGCAGGTCCTGGCGCAACACAAAGTCAGCAACCGGTTGGATGAGCGTGTTTCCGGTCGCAGTGATGGCCGGGACGTCCGAGCCCGAGCAGCCAACCACCAGCAGAAAGAGAAACAGTAGCGGGAAAATGCGAGGTTTCAAGAGTATCCACCGTTCTCCCCCGGGCCGGCGCGTTTCGCTCGACCACCCGGCAAAACCTTCTCCCCATGACGGGACCGCCCAGCCTGTTGCCCAGGTCACCGTCTGCTCGAGCTCGGCTCAGTTCGAAGGACTACCGCGCTATGCGTTGCCCACTGCCAGGGTCACTTCACTGTGATGATGGTCTGAACCGTCGGAGTTCTTGTCGGACGGCGCTGGTAAGCCGTCAGTTCCCGCGGGTGGGTCGGGTCAGCAAACGGGTGGAATCTGACTTCCCGCGAAGTCCGCGACGACCAGCAGCTGCGGTCCGATCTCCATCCGCGCGTGGCCTTCGCCCCAGACCGCAGGATCCGGTGGCCGGTGGAGGGTGAAAGGCCTCCAGCGCCGCAGGTGGCATGGAAAACCATGGATGCGTATCACCTCACGAGCTTTGGCGCTTTCCTGGGGTGCCAGGACTATGCCTGGTGCCGCGGCGGCTGCCGTGCCCGAGCCTGGGCAGAGCACCGCGACTGGAACGCCGCCGATCCCCACTGCCCCAAGAAGACGGACCCCCGTCCTGGCTAGGAAGTCCGGCCGCCCGGGTTATTTCGATCTTGACTTCGCCGAGGGTCATCCCGGGAGGAAGGCGAACCCGGCCGCATGAGACTGCTCTTCTTCACCCTCCTCTGCACCCTGGCCATGGCCCAGGAAACCCTGATCTGGCGGGACATTCCCCGCACGGTTTACGAAATTGAGGCCCCTGGCGCATGGAAGCCGGAGACCAAGACCGACCGCCTGACGCTGGAAGTGCGCGATCAACAGAAGATCGTTTTTACGGTCGAGAGCAAGGTCGAGCCCAACGCCGACCTCGAGACCGTGGCCAAAGCGCACCTGACTCGCTGGAACGCGCGCTCGGACAAATACACCCTGAGGCAGCTCGACGGCGTCAAGGCTGGTAAGCTGCGCGGCTACCGGGTCACGGTCGAGGTGCGCGAGGCCAACAGCTCTCCCCGCGAGGCTGTCTCCTATGTCTTCCCCGCCCTCCTGGCCGGTGACTACCTGTGGATCTGGAACGAGCAGGGCGTGGAGGTCGAGCGGGTGGACAAGATGGTGCGCACCCTGCGTATGCGCAAGTAAGCCGTGGGGCTTCCTGCGCAACTTTGACCACAGGCGTTTTCTGAGGCTCGACGGCTCTTGAGATTCTGCGGATGTCTGATGCCGGAATTTGATCGCCATCAATAAAATGGAAATCTTCCAAAAAGTTTGACGCCGATCAAGAAAGCCCCATCGAGGAAGGACTCTTCCAGACCGGTTAACAATTTTTGCCTTCTTTGTTAACAAGTTGGCAACGTCTGAACCGGGGTAGATTTTCGTCCCTTCATCGCCCTGCACTAAACTCAGCACAAGAAACGCTAGAGGAGCTGAGCGAGATGGCGAACAAGCAGCAGTCTGGATACGTGGCCGAGTTGATGCAAGAGTTGAACGGGCTGCTCGACAACGTCCACTCGATTGCGACCCAGGTGTCTGCCGAATGCCAGAGCCTGCTCGAGGACGAGATTCCCCAGGCCTGTGGAAACGGCAACAGCTCTGCCGGGCAGTTCCCCAGCCTGCAGCTTTGTGACCGCGCCGACCGATTTGACGAAGAGTGTATCGGAAGCCACCTGGTTCGTCGCTATGAAAACGGCGCGGTTCGAGTTGAGAATGTGAGCAGCGGAGTGATCATGGAAGAGCGGCCCGACGGCTCGCTGATCGTTTCCCTGGCGGGCGGACTGATGCTTCACCAGGCGGCTCCTCAGGAATCGGTTCTGGTGCTCGACTGCAACGGCTCACGCCCGCCGCAGGTTGCCCGGGTGAGTAACGTCCACCTGCGGGGCGCTCAGGCACCCGTGACCTTCATGCACTTCGAGGATGAAGAGGGCGAGCACTACGTGGACATTGAGACCCTGCGCTACTTCCGCCTGAGCCGCCGGGCCTGAGACAAGTCTTCGCTCCGATGCGGAGCTTTAAGTACGTGCTGAAGGTTTTGCCGATCCAGCGCTCCGAGCGCTAGATCCTGCAAAACCTTCAGCACTTCCCTTTAACTCGCCGGGGAGAGCTCCGTCAGACCTTCTTGCTCGGAGACCCTGCGCAACTCTTCCGGGTGGGCGGCCAGAAAGGCGGCCAGTCGGTCCATCATGGGCAACAAGCACTCCGAGTAGACCGAACGAATCTGGTCAACCGTCTCATCGTAAGCCTGGCACTGGTCGTGCAAGCGATCCATCTCGTCGACGTTCCCAAAGAACTCGCGCTCGAGCAGGTCGTCCTTCAGCCTCTTCAGACGCATGCAATGCTCGACGAACTCCTGCATCATTTCGAGCACTTGTTCCTGGGTCAGCCTCTCAGGCTGCGGCATAAGGAGTCCTTCCAAGCAAGCCGGCCACCTGATGGGCGGCCTGGAACATCAGGCAACACTGGCAGATGGCTGCTTGCATTGCATGATCTTCGAGCATCGGAACGTTCGGCGCGGTCAGGTTGAGCTTGGAAAGCTCGGGAACGAGGGTCCCTTTTTTCCAGAGATCGAAGGGAGTCTCTCCTCCCTTGTAACCGGCACCCGCCATCTGGGGCGCAAGTCCCGCCAGAGCTTCCTGGATCATCGCCTCGTAGTCGTAATTTGCTGGTTTTCCGGCTTCCCCGGGTGCCGGTTGACCGGGTCCTAGCAGGCCGTACATTCCGGCTCCAGCCAGCCCCATCTTTTTGGCAGCCTTTTCGGCTTTGCGCTGGGCCGCCATGAGATCGAGGGTGCTCTTCATCTGAGTGAGGTTGATCCCGTGTTTCTGCTCGATCTTGCTCAACGATTCGTTGAACTTGACATCCTCGCTGCCAAGTTGTCCGTCCCCGCTGGAGTCGACGAACACGTCTCCGTTCTGGAAGCGAATCGCCTTCTTGCCGTCGACGCTGGTCACCTCGACGTTATAGCCCCGATCTCTGAGCTCGTTGGCCATGTCGTCCACTTTGATGTCCGACTTGCCGCGCTTCATCAGAATATCACCGATCTCGATAGCCGTGTCCGCATCGGTGATGACCGACTTGCCACCCTCGAAGTAGTCTGTGTCACCGGCCTTGGTGCTCTTGCCTGCGTCGAGCTCTCCGCCGGGAGCCCGGGCCGGGGCCGGCTCCCCAATAGCAGGTAGCGGCTCGCCGGCTTTGGCTGCTTTAGCTGCTTCGGCTGCCGCATAGCCGGCAGGGAGGGGCTGACCGAGAAAGGCGCCCCAGTTTGCCTGCAGTTGAGCCGCTGTGCGCAGCACATTTCGAATGAGCTCGACCAGAGCTACAGAATTCAGTCCGGCATAGCCATTGCCGCCGTAGCCAAGTTGACCAGCACCGCCAGCGAGGTTGAGATTACCTATCTGGACAGGTAAACCAAGACCAAACGGACCGACTTGAAGTTGCTCCATTTTCCAGCCTCCCACAGGCGCACTCTGCAGCTTTCGCCATTCGATCCAGTCAAATCCTTCACGGCGGCTCCCCAGTTCAACGTTGTCCGAGCTCGCAAATCTTCATTCCCAGCACCTTGCCTGCGGCCAGCTCGAGCAAAACCAACGTTTTCACCTGGTGGATTCCCTCTCGTCCGCAGGCCCCGGGATTGATCGAGAGCCAGCGCCCCTGGCGCGCATCCACAAGATGGGAATGTCCGTAGCAGAAGAGGTCGGGCGGGTCGGCCGCCAGCAACTTGCGGGCCCGCGCGTCAAGAATGTGGGTCATGAGTACCCTCACCCCCTCCACCTCAAAGCGCAGATCGCGAGGAAACCGGCGACGCACCGCCTGATCGTCGATGTTCCCATAGACCCCGCGCAGGGGGATGCCCAGCGCCTCCAGCTTCCAAACCAGCTCCATGCCCCCGAAATCGCCTGCATGCCACAGCTCGTCGCATCCCTGCAGCGCCTGCTCAAGATGGGGATCGAAGTGGCCATGCGTATCCGACAAGAGACCGACGAGCATGCGCTCGCAGGTTCCCCGGGTCGCGAGAGGTTCCTGGGCAAGGCTCGGCAACCTCTGCTTTCAGTTTTCTTTGGGCCACTTCGGCTAACGTGGCGGGGTGATAGCCCCTATCTTGTGCGGGCCGGTTTCCTTCCAGGAGATGCGCTCCACTCTCGACAAGCGTACCCAAGAGTGCGCCGCCCAGATTGAGAAAGACCTCCCGGGCTGGGATCAGCTCACCCGCGAGAAGCTCGATTCGGTCAGCGAGCTGGCCTGCGCGCTCTCCCCCAGCAACTCGGTCGTGGTCAAGCAGAGCCTGCGCACCGCTCTGTGGGAGCTGCGCCAGGCCCTGGAAGCGGGTGCGGCCGAGTCGCTGGGAGCACATCCGGGGAGCCGCACTGAGGTGCGCAGGGCGCTCGAGAAAGTGCGCACCATCGCCCTGGACAACTCCTTCGAAGGGTCCTCCCGGGTGCCCCGTGAGGAAGTCCAGGTCCGCTGCGGCATCGACCAGATTCCCAACTTCCGCCAGGCGGCTCCAGGCATCTTCCGAGGCGGGCAGCCCACTCAGGAGGGGGTGGACTGGCTGATCGCAGGCGGGATCAAGACGGTGGTGGATCTGCGCGGCAGCGACCAGCACAGCCCTTTCTGCCAGTGGGATCCGCCCAGGTGGAGGGGGGTGCAGCACGTCAACATCCAGGTGGAAGACTACCAGGCCCCCAGCCACGAAGAGCTGGCCCAATTCATCTCTCTGGCCGACCAGGCCTCGCCGGACAACCCCATGTTCTTGCACTGCAAAGCCGGTATTGGTCGAACCGGCACCATGATCGCCTGCTGGCGCATCACCAAAGGCTGGTCGGCCGACGAGGCCGTCCAGGCCGAGCGCCTGCACTCTTACGACGCCAGCTTCCGCCAGGAACAGTTCGTGCGCGATTTCGAGCAACTCTGGAAAAGTGGCCAGTTTGCAGGAAAAATGGCTGCAGTTAACGACTAGATCCCCCACCAATCAAAGACAGGTGGGGCTAAACGTGATGCAGTTCGAATCTCCCGCACAAAAGGCGACCTTCGAGAAGATCGTACCCTGGATGAAAGACCTCTTCGGCTCCTTCGCCGGTCAGCGCGAGGACGCACCTGCCTTCAGCGTCTCGGTGGGCTCGGCCATGGCCCTGACCATGGTCTACCCCTGGCGCGAGGAGGAGGCGGTCATCTCCACCCGGGCCTGGGTGGTTACCGGCGCTGAGCTGACTCCCGAGCTGATGCATTATCTACTGCGCGAAAACGACCGAATGAGCTTTGGTGCCTTCGGCATCGATCCCGATGGGGACATCTTCTTCGAGCACACCATTCTGGGCTCGACCTGCGACCAGCCCGAGCTGAAGAGCTCGGTGCTCTCGGTGGTGCTGGTGGCTGACGAATATGACGACGAGATCGTTTCGCGCTGGGGCGGCCAGCGGGCCATCGACCGGGTGGCCAAGACGGCTCCGGCCTAGCAGCTGATGCAAGACCCGTTTGGGGCGTCGCAGCACAGCTCCCGCACCCCAGGAGATCGAGCAGGGCGTCAGCCTGCTCGACAATCTGTTGAGCGAAGGGTCTCTTCGAGGACTTTCGCATCAGCCTGCTAGGAGTCGCCGTCCCCCCCGAGGTTCTGGCCCCCGCGGGTGACCGGGAATCGCTGGCAGCCGCTCTGGCAGCCGGGGCTGACGCGGTTTACTTTGGCCTGGACGAGGGCTTCAACGCCCGCGCCCGGGCCGAAAACTTTTCTCTGGACAACCTGGGCGGGACCGTAGAGGCCATCCACCGGGCCGGGGCCCGAGCCTATCTGACCCTGAACACGCTGGTCTTCCAGAGTGAGCTGCCGGCCCTGGATCGCATTTTGCGCCGGGTGGCGCAAAGTGGCGTAGATGCGCTGATCGTTCAGGACCCGGCCGTGGCTCTGCTCGCGCGAGCGATCTGCCCCGAGCTCGATTTGCACGCCAGCACCCAGATGACCATCTCCAGCGCCGAGGGGGCGCTCTTTGCCGAAACGCTGGGCATCACTCGGGTCGTGGTGCCTCGCGAGCTCTCGGTCAAGGAGATCCGGCGCTTGCGCCAGGAAACCAGGCTTGAGCTGGAAGTCTTCATCCTGGGCGCCCTGTGTGTCTCGTGGAGCGGCCAGTGCCTCTCCAGCGAGGCCTGGGGCGGGCGCTCGGCCAACCGGGGCCAGTGCGCCCAGGCCTGCCGGATGCCCTACGAGCTGGTGGTGGACGGGGTGACCCGCCCCCTGGGCGAGGTGGCTTACCTGCTCAGCCCCAAAGACCTGGCCGGGTTCCGGGCCGTGCCCGAGCTGGCCGAGCTGGGCATCCACACCCTCAAGATCGAAGGCCGCCAGAAGGGGCCCACCTACGTGCGCACGGCCGTCGAGAGCACGCGCCGTTGGGTGGACGCGGTCACCCGCGGCCTGACCCCGCCCGACGAGGTGCAGCTGGCCCGGGATGTGCGCGATCTGACCCTTGCCTACTCGCGCGGCTTCTCGGACGGCTTTCTGGCTGGCAGCGACCACCAGAGTCTGGTGGAGGGACGCTCTCCCCGCCACCGGGGCGTCTACCTCGGGCGCGTCAGCGCGCTGGGGCCGGACTGCGTGCTCATCGATCAGACCCCCGAGCCGGAGCGCCCGGCCCTCGGGGAGATGTCCTCTCCCCTGCCCACCTTCGGGGGGACCAGCTCGCACCTGGCCACCGCTCCGCTCGACCTCAAGCCCGGCATGGGGGTGCTGTTCGACGAGGGCAAGCCCCAGACTGAAGAGCAGGGCGGGCCCGTGTTTCGGGTGGATCGCACCAGCGAGGGCCTCTGGCTCGGATTTGGCCGACCCGGCCCCGATCTCGCCAGAGTGAGCCCGGGAGCGCGGGTCTTCGTCACCAGCGACCCGTCCTTGCAGCGCAAGCGCAGCCGTCCGAGCGCCGGGCGCAGCCGGCTGCTCGTGCGCGTCGAAGGCAAGCTGGGCGAGCCTCTGCGCCTCCGCTGTCGGGGTCTTACCCTGGAGAGCCAGACCGGCCTGCAGAAAGCCAGCGCGCGCGGACTCGAGCAGGGCGTGCTGGAAGAGAAGCTGGGAGAGCTGGGCGGCACCCCCTATCACCTGGGCCAGCTCGACCTGAGCGGGCTCGAGCCGGGGCTGTTTCTGCCCGTCAGCCAGCTGAAAGATCTGCGCCGAGACCTGTGTCAGCAGCTCGAGCAGAGGGCCCCTCGCCAGGTGGCCTCCCAGGAAGTCTGGCTGCAGCTTCAAGAAACCTTGCGTCTGCAGCGCGGCCCCGGCGCCCGACCGCGGCTGGTCGCCCTGTGCCGCACCGACGAGCAACTGGACGCAGTGATCGACTCGGGCGCCAGCGAGGTCATCCTGGACTGGATGGAGCTGGTAGGCCTGGCCCAGGCCGTCCAGAAAGCCCGCCAACACGGGCTCAAGGTCGGCATCGCCACGCTACGGGTGCAAAAGCCCGGCGAGGAGGTTTACGACAGGCGCATCCGGGCGCTCTCGCCTGATCTCTTGCTGGTGCGCCACTGGGCGGGGGTGATGCATGCCTACGGCGACAGTCGCCCGGCCGAGCTGGTGGGCGATTTCTCGCTCAACGTGACCAACGCCCTGACCGCCTTCCACCTCTTGCGACTGGGGCTCGATCGGCTGACCGTGGCCCACGACCTGGACGAGCACCAGCTCGAGGCTCTGCTGGCCGAGGTGCCTCCCGAGCGCTTGGCGGTGGTGATCCACCAGCACATTCCCACCTTTCACACCGAGCACTGCGTCTACTCCAACCTGCTCAGCCAGGGCCGCGACTTCCGCACCTGCGGCCGTCCCTGCGAGCAGCACCAGGTGGCCCTGACCGATCACCTGGGCAAATCGCACCCGGTGGTGGTGGACGTGGGCTGCCGCAACACGGTCTTCAACGCCGCCGCCCAGAGCGCCGCCTGGCTGGTGCCTCGCCTGCTCGAGCGGGGGGTGGCCGAGCTGCGCCTCGAGCTCGTGCGCGAGTCGCGCCAGGAGACCCTGGAGGTGCTTCGGGCCTATGCCGACCTGGTGGCGGGCCGAGCCCAGCCTGCCGAGGTGGTGCGCCGGGTGGGCTCGCACGAGCAGTTCGGTGTGACCCGGGGCACCATGAAGGTGCTGCGGTGAGCCCTCGCCTCACTCTGGGATTGGCCGCCGGGCTGACCACCCTGGGCCTGGCCGGGTGGCTGCTCATCCGCCACCAGGTCAACACGCAAGCCTCCTCGCGCGAGCGCGAGTGCGAGACCTCGATCCGCACCATCGTGAGCGCCATCGAGCTTTACCGCAGCCACAACCCGCGGGTGCCCGAGCGGCTCGAGCAGCTCATCCCCCGGTATCTCCCCGAGATCCCCCGCTGCCCGAAGGCGAAGAAAGATACCTATTCGGAGAGCTACCTGGTCTACCAGACGAAATACACTCTGTTCTGTCGCGGGCACCACCACCGGCGCGAGAACCGGCCCGCCTTCAGCAAGACGCAAGGATGGATTCGCGAGTGAAGGTTCTGGCTATCTTGACCTTGATCTGCCTGTGCACGCTGGGCTTCTTCTTCCTGGCCACCCGTCCGGTCAACCGGGTGGTGAAAACCTGGCCCTCCCCCGATGGGCAGTACTACCTGAGCGTCCTTCAGACCGACCGTGACTTTCGCGGCTTCCCCCTGGAGGTGCGAGCGCGCTATGCCGTCTACGTGGGGCGCGAGTCGGGCCAGCCGACCCACGGACACCTGGTGGACTACAGCTTCACCCCCACAAGCTCGGATGCACTGGGCGCCATCGAGCGCGACATCGGGCGCTGTCAGGTGGAGTGGGACGAGAGCGGGGTCACCCTGAGCGCTCCCTCGGGGCACACCCTGTTCCTTCCCCGCTTGGCTTACGAGGGTGGGCGCTAGACTGGTGAGGGCGCGCGCGAGGCCGATCGGGCTACCTGCTCGAGGTTGTCCAGCGCCGAGCGACCGGCCGCGAGTTGGAGATATCGGGCCAGGGGCAAGACCGGCATCAGGATCGGCCAGGCCGGGCGCGACCAGGCGAAGATCAGCACTCGAACCTCGCCGGTAGCGTGGCGCTTGAGTACCGAGAAGGTCTCCTCACCCACCTCGGGATGGCCCTGCAGGGTCTGGTAGGTGAAGCCGCTGCTCCACCAGCCGTCGGCCAGCTCACGGGTGAACACGCGCACCACCCGGCTGGCGAAAAACAGGTCCAGGCCCGGTAGCAAGTGATAGCGCAAGCCGACCGAGTCGCCTGCCTGGACCGCGCGGCGAACCACCGGCTGACCTACCCGAGCGGGGAAAATCTCGTAACCGAGAATCGAGCGGGCCACCCGGATGAAGGGCCCCTCACCCTCGGGCTCGCCAGGTGACTCCACGGCTACGATGCGCTCGTGGCGGTCGCGAAAGGCGTCTTTCGGAGGTGAGCCGGCTGCGCCCGGGGGCAGAGGACGATCTTCCCAGCTCTCCAGGCGGGCCTTCATGAAGGGCAGCAGAAACATCAGCCGGTGTATTTGGAAAAAGCCACCCGGTTGCGCCCCTCGCGTTTGGCCCGATAGAGGGCCTCGTCGGCGGCCTGCACCAGCGCCTGTTGCACCACGTTCACCGGATTGTCCGCCGCTGCCACACCCAGGCTGATGGTGACGGGAATCGAGCCCACCTCGCTCTTGACCGGCTCTTCGGCTACCAGCTGGCGGATGCGCTCGGCCACCAGCACCGCCTGGCCACCGGGCGTGTCGGGCAGCACGATCAAGATCTCTTCCCCACCATAACGGCCCACCGCGTCCTGAGCCCTGAGAACAGCCCCGATGCGGCGGCTTACCTCCCGCAGCACGGCGTCACCGGCCAGGTGGCCGTAGTTGTCGTTGACGGACTTGAAATGGTCCAGGTCGCCCAGGATGATTGCCAGCGGGGCCCGCGTCTTACTGGACTTCTCGGCCTCGATGCCCAGGAACTCGAAGATCGAGCCTCGGTTGCGCAGGCCCGTGAGGGGGTCGTGGTTGGCCTGAAAGTGAAGCTGCTTGTTGACCTCTTCCAGTTGCTGCTGCTGGGCCTTGGAGATCAGCACGCCGCCAGCGAAGGCCAGAGCTTCGGCGGCCATGGTTAAAAGCAGGCCAGCCGGGCCCAGGGCAAAGGCACCGGCCGCGGCACCCGCCAGCAATCCTCCCACCGCCAGGGCTTTCGCGACGCTGGGACGCGACCAGACGCCCTTGGCGTCGGCCTGCCTGGCGACCTCCTGGGTAGGAGCTGCTTCCTTGGAGGACCCCAGCCCCTCCATGAAGGCCAGCAAGTTCAGGGCCGAGGGAGCGTGCGACTCGGACTCGGAGGGCTGGTGGCTGACGGGCATATCATGGGCGGCAGCCAGCATTTCCGGACCGGGGCTGGGAACGTTCCCCAATCGGGAGGCCGCCAGACCCTGGTTCAGGGCCGAAACGGAGGCAGAGCTGGCGGCGTCGGTGGCTTCGCCGGCTCGCTTGGTGCCCTCCAATTGGCCGAGTTTGCGCAACTCATCCACGATATGGTCAGATTCGCGTTCCTTACCGGACTGACCTTTCCAGAGCGGGATTTGCGGGCCGATGCGAGAATGCCAGGGCGCCATGAAAAGAACCTTGCTATTTCTCTTGCTCGCTCTCACGACCACCCTCCAGGCGGCTGCCCCGGTCAGACGACTGGTGGTCGGTTTTGCGCCCAGGGATACCTTTGACTTCAACCTGGTGGCCGGATTCGACCGGGGCCGAGGATGGCGCGATGCCGACACCATTATGGGAATGGTGGGAACGCGCCAGTACACCATCTGCACCCTGACCGGGAACCTCGGCACGGTGGAGGGCTCGCAGCCCCGCGTGCGGGGCGAGAACGGCGTGCAGGGACGGCTGACCCGCAAGCTCTATCGAGATGCGGTGTTGCTCAACGGGGACGTGCCCGACCTTAGTCCGGTCAAGGAGACCGACAGTCAGGGCCCGGCTGCCCACAGGGCGGTGGCCGATTTTCTGGCCAGCAAGGGGGTGCAGGCGAAAGAACCCACCCTGTCCCAGAACCTGCGCGTCGATCTCGACGGCGATGGCCAGGCGGAATACCTGGTGGCAGCGACCCAGCGCGACCCGTATGGCCCGGACAAGAAGCCGGACGAGTATTCCTTGTTAGCCATTATCAAAGCAGGCCAGGTCACACCACTCTTCTTCCAGAGCCAGAAAGTGCAGCCCGACCTGCCCTGGGAGGACCAGCAGGTTCTCCTGGTGGCCAACCTGGACGGCCAGGACGGGCCCGAGATCGTGAGCAGGTACGAGTACTACGAGGGCGGCGGAGTGGTGATCATGGGTCAGGTGCGGGGCGCCTGGAAGGACGTGGCTCGGACCGACTGGGGCCTGTAGAAAGGGGCGATCGACCTATCGGCTCAGGTCCAGGGCAATGCCGGAAGGCCCGAGCAAGCCGCTGTTGGCCCCCCCCAGACGACGGCTCGGGAACTGGTTTCCCTCGATGCTGGCGATGTCATTGAAGATCAAGATCTCATTGCTTCCCGTGTTGGCAAGATAGAGGTTACCCGACTGGAGCAGCATCTGGCCCGGCTGTCGAATGCCCGTGTTTGGACCTGTGAGGATGGCGGTGGGGGCCGCGTCCGCATCAATGGTGCTGGCAGAAGCAAAACGCAACAGGCTGTTCGAGTCAGCCACCAGGAGGTTGTCAGCCAGGTCCACCAGCACGGCCGTGGGGGTGCTCAGGCGGGTGTTAGCGCCCCGCAGGACCCGATTGGCGAAAACGTTGCCGCTCAAGGTGCTGAAGCTGTCAAAGACGCTGATGGCGCCCGCCCCGGTGTTGGCCACGAACATGCGGTCGGCCGCGCTGTCGAGGAACAGGTCGGTGTTGTTCTGGAAGCCCGGATTGGCCCCTTCGAGGGTTCGCAGGGGAGCCACGTCAGCCTCGACCGTGGCCCCCGATCCGAAGGTCAGCAGGCCAGCCCGCCCGGTGTTGGACACGTAGAGCAGATCGCGCCCGATGTCGAGCACGGTCGCGGCCGGGCCGCTGAGGGTGGTGTTGGCCCCTTCCAGAAAGCGAGTGGGAGGGATGTCGCCCTCCAGCGTGCTGGCGTTGTCGAACACCAGAATCGAGCTCTGGCCGGCGTTGGCCACATAAAGGCGGTCGTTAGCCACGTCCAGGAACAGGTACTGGGGCGCAGACAGGCGCGTCAGACCACCCTGAATGATAGCCACCGGGGCGAGGTCCCCCTCCAGCGTGGTGGCTCGGTCGAAACGCAGGATCGAGCTGGTCTGAGCGTTGGCCACGTAGAGCAGCCCCTGTCCCTCGGCACCCCCGTCGCCATCACCCGGGCCACCCGAGCTACAGTCGCCCAGGGCGCCCAGACCCTCGCGGCGGGTGCAGTTGCTGTCGCCGCAACCGACACTCCCTCCGAGCAGCCCGAAGAGCAACAGGAAGGACAACAAAAGCCGCAATTTCATGCCCGGCCTTTCGCAGTCTGCCAATGATTCCCTGGAGACAAGAAAGCCCGACCGGAACCCGGCCGGGCTTAACGCATCGAGAGAGACGACTCAGGCCTTCTCGAAGTCGATAAAGCCTTTCTCGACGTTAGTGCCGGTCAGGCGCACCGTAAGTGGTTGACCCATTCTCGCCTTGCCGTCCAGCTTGCCCTCGATGGGCATATCCAGCAGGCGCACCCAGGTGCCCTTGTCGTTGGCACCCGAGACGATGGCGTCGAAGGTCTCTCCAATGCGAGTCTGCAGCATCATCGCCGCAGCCGACTTCTGAATCTGGCGCTCGACCTTCTGGGCGTTCCCTTCCTGCTCGGTGCAGCGGGTCGTCAGCTCGCTCAGCTCGGCCTTCGTATAGCCCCAGTCCTTCTCGGTGGGATTGGTGATGCCCGCCGCCACACAGGCCTTAGCGGCCTTCAAGAGACGCTGGGTGATGACGTCAGGATAGCGGCGGTTGGGGGCCGTCGAGTGCGAGTAGTCCTTGACCGCCAGTCCGAAGTGGCCGAGCGGCTCCTCGCCCGGGAACTGCACCACGTATTCGCCCCGGCCAAGCAGCTTGACCACGTTCAAGGACAGATCCGGGAATCGCAACGGATCGCTGGCCCGCTCACCCTCCAGGAACTGCTCCAGAGCGGCCGAATCGGGCTTGGCAGGCAGCTCGTATCCCTTCTCGGCAGCGATGTCCACGATCTTGTCCCAATTCTTGGGCTCGCGCACGATGCGCTGGATGGTGGGGAAGCCTGCCTTGGCGAGGAACCTGGCGGCGCACCCGTTGGCGGCCACCATCAGGTTCTCGATCAGCTCGGTGGCCAGGTTCTTCTCGGGCTTGGACAGGTCCTTGACGGCGCCTTCCTCCATCTTGGCCTTGGCCTCCTGAGACTCGAGTTGCAGCGAGCCGTTGCGGCGGCGCACCTCCTTCAGCGCCTGGGCCACCCGGCTCTGCGACTGGAGAGCCGCCGCCACCTCGTCTCGTCCATCCAGCGCATGGGGGCGCCCGCCGCGGTCCTCGAGCCACTTGCCGATGCTGTCGTAATTCAGGGCCACTTTGGAATTCACCATGGCCGGATAGATGTCGTCCTTCACGATCTCGCCCTCGGGGCTGATGATCATCTCGGTCACCATGGCCTGCCGGTCCACGCCCGGATTCATCGAGGTCAGGTTCTCGGAGAAGTGAGGGTCGATCATCGGGTAGATCTTGTCGGCGGTGTAGACGGTGGTCGTATTCTTCTGCGCCTGCTTGTCGGGAGGCGAGTTCTTTGGCATGAGCGCATCCACGTCGGCGATGGCCACGTAGACCCTGGTGAATCCATTGGGCAGGTCTTCGGAGGCGGAAAGCTGGTCGAGGTCCTTGGAGGTGACCACCTCGCCATGGCCGTTGTCCACCGAGCACCAGTTGAGGTGGCGCAGGTCCTTGATCTCCGGGTTGAACGCCGGCTGCTGAATGGCCTTGATGAAGGCCGCCGCTTCGCTGGAGTAGGTGGGCGTCAAGCCCTTCTCGGTCATGGCCCTGTCAGCGAGCACCTTCAGGTCATAGGTCTTGCCGCGGGCAGCCATGACCCCGATGGCGGCCTGGGTGCCCCCCACCCCGGCGGCTCCGATCTCGCCGTAACGGGAGGACTCACTCTGAGCCCGCTCCCGACCGCGATTGCTGCCCTGTTGCTGTTGAGGCCCTCGGGGCCCTCGCTGCTCTTGAGTGTCCCCCGGACGGTACCCGTCTTGAGGCCCCTGATTCTGACGATTCTTGCGATTCTTGCGCCCGGCGTCGACGGGAGCGGTGAAGGGGATCGAGGCCATGTTCACTTGCATGGGGGACGGGTTCTCACTTTCCGAGGCTGCACCCAGTGTAAGGACGGACCCTCAAAGCCTCCTGAAAACTTTTAACGATATCCCGAGGCCTGCAACTCGAACAGATGGGCGTAGGTCCCTTTCTGTTCCACAAGCTCCTGGTGGCTCCCCTGCTCGACCACCTGGCCGCGACGCAGTACCACGATGTGGTCGGCCATGCGCACCGTCGAGAAGCGATGAGAGATCAGGATCACCATGCGGTTTCCGGTCGACTGGCGCACATGCTCGAAGACCTGGGCCTCGGCCTCGGCGTCCATGGCGGCGGTGGGCTCGTCGAGCACCAGGATGTCCGCGTCGCGGCGCATGAAGGCGCGCGACAGGGCCACCTTCTGCCACTGCCCTCCGGAAAGCTCCCGACCATCCTTGAACCAGCGGCCGAGCTGGGTGCGGTAGCCCAGCGGCAGCTTGTCCACGAACTGGTCGGCCTGGCCCAGGCGGGCGGCCTCGCGCCAGCCTTCCTCATCCTCGAAACGGCCCACGTCGCCCGCTCCCAGGTTCTCGCCCACCAGCATCTGGTAGCGCACGAAGTCCTGGAAGATCACGCCGACTCGGCGCCGCAGGGCGGCAAGATCCCACTCTTCCAGATTGCGGGCATCCAGGGTGATCTTCCCGGAGGAAGGCCGGTACAGTCGCGTCAACAGCTTGATCAGAGTGGTCTTGCCCGAGCCGTTCTCCCCCACCAGGGCCAGCCGCCCTCCCGGGCGCAGATGAAAGCTGACCTCGCGCACCGCTGGCTCCTGGGCACCCGGATAAGTAAAGGTAACCTTCTCGAAGCGCACCCCGTCGCTCGGGTCAGGTCCGGTGGTGGCTTCTCCTTGCTGGGCTTCCACGGGCATGTCCAGAAACTCGTAGAGATTGCTCAGGTAGAGATTGTCCTCGTACATCCCCCCGATCGAGAAAAGCAGGGAGGAAACCGATCCCTGCCCGAGCCGGAAGACCTGCAAGTACATGGTCATCTGGCCCAGAGTCAATCGCCGGGCCACCGTTTCCATGACGATCCAGATATAGGCGGCGTAGATGGTGGCCGTGCTCAAATTCTGCAAGACGAAACCCCAGAAGCTGCGCCTCAGGGTGAGGTCTCGATCCTGAGCGTAGAGCTTGCGGAAGATGGCCCGGTAACGCTCCATGAAAAGCGGCCCCAACCCGTAAAGCAGCACTTCCTTGGCATGATCTTCCCGAGCGATCAGAGTCTCGAGGTAGCTTTGCTGACGGGTCTCGGGGCTCTGCCAGCGGAACAGACGGAAGGCCTGTCCGGCAAAACGAGCCTCGGCAATGAAGGCGGGCAGCCCCGAGGCAACGAGCACCGCCACTGCCCAGGGGGAAAAAGCCCAGAGCAACGCCCCGGCCGTGGTCAAAGAGATGGCGTTCTGGATCATCTCAAAAGTTCGCATGACCATGTTCAGGGGACGAGAGGAGGCCTGGCGGCGGGCCTGGGTCATCTTGTCGTAGAGCTCGGAATCCTCGAAATGGGTCAATTCTAGCGTGAGAGCCTTCTTGAGGATCATCTCATTGACACGCTGGCCCAGTTGGGCCCGCAACAAGTATTGACAGACCGTCAGGCCTCGCAAACAGGCCGCCCCGAACAAAACCAGTCCGCCTTCCAGGAGGACGTAACGCAGCGCCAGACCGCGCAGCGAAGCGTCATTCATGGCTGCCACCACGCTGTCCACCAGCAACCGGGAGACATAGGCCACCGTTACCGGCGTGAGGCCGGCCAGCAGGGTCAGCACGGCCAGAAAGAACGTCAGCCACCGATTCGTGCTCCAGACGAGTTGCAGGGCGCGGCGACTGTATCCGAAAACTCCAACGAACTGGCGCAAGCTCAGTGGAGTCTCTGATGGGGATGGACGATGATAGAGCAAGCCTGAAGAGCTTCAAGAGGCCGCGAAGGAACCCTGGCGAAGACTTAAGCGATGCGCCGCCTCATCCTTCTGCTGTTTCTCCTCCCGTGCCTGCTGGCCGATGCCCAGCGCGGCCCGTTCGTCATCGCCCCTTACCTTCAGTTGGGCGACTCGCAGTCGGGCCAGAGCCTGGAAGTCTGGTGGGGGGCCAAACCTGGCAGTCCCTTTGAGATACGCTACCAGGTGGCCGGCCAGAGCCGGATCGCCACTCCCGAGGCGCAGGCTCTGAAGGGCTATCACCTCTACCACGCCGGCCTCAAGGACCTCTCTGGTGAGGTCGACTATCAGGTCGTCCAGGATGGCAAGACGCTTTTCTCGGCCCGCGCCCGAGCCCCCAGGCCTGCGGGCAGCACGGCTCTCTTTGTGCTGGTGGGAGACACCGCCTGTGGCACTTCCTGGGAGAAAGAGGTAGCCTACCAGATGCATCGCCAGAAACCTGACTGCGGGGTGATTCTGGGTGACATCGTCTACGAGTCAGGTCGTCAGAGCGAGTATCTAGAACACTTTTTTCCCGTCTACAACGCCACTTCGGCTGATCCCGCCCGGGGTGCCCCGTTGCTGCGCTCCACGCTCTTTCTGGCCGTCCCGGGCAATCACGATCTGCGCCCACCCCGCCAGGATCGGCCCTACAGCGACGGTTACGCATACTTTCTGTTCTGGTCACTGCCCTTGAACGGCCCTTCGACCGGTTGGCCGGTCTTTCAGCCAGCCAGCGGTCGCTCGGCTTTCCAAGAACTGGCCGGCAATCGCTATCCCCGCATGGCCAGCTACTCGGTGAACTATGCAGATGTGCACTGGACCATGCTCGACTCCAGCCCTCAGGTCGACTGGACTCGACCGGAGCTGCGCAAGTGGCTGGCTCAGGACTTGCAGACCGCTTCCCGGGCTGGCTGGCGCATCGTGGCTCTGCACCATTCCCCCTTCGCCTCCGGGCACCACCATTTCCACGAGCAACACGCGCGAATGCTGGTCGATTTATTCGAGAAAGGCAAAGTGGATGTGGTCGTGAGTGGCCACATGCACAACTACCAGCGCACCCGGCCCCTGCGCTTCAGCGGGGCACGCCGCCAGGGGGATGGCACCGTGAGCGGCAACTTCAGCCTCGACCGGGCCTTCGACGGCCACAGGCTCACGCGACCACAGGGCGTCATCTACGTTGTCAGCGGGGGCGGCGGAGCCTACCTGCACGATACCGGTCGCGTCCGTCTCGAGCCCTACACCGTGCGCATGGAGTCGAATCAGCACTCGTTCACCTTGCTCGAAGCCACCCCCAGGCGCCTGAGCTTCAGGCAGATCGCCAGCTCGGGTCAGGAGATCGACCGATTCGTGGTGGAGCGATGAAGGCATTTTCGCCCTCTTCGTCCAAACTTACCCTGATGGCGCCAGACGAGCCCGACCTGCTCGACTACCTGCTGGAAGCCGAGCAATCGACAGCCGACCCGCCCACCTCCGAGGCCCCGGGGTGGGGCACTGCGGAAGCTTACCTCGAGCAATTGGGCGCTCCACCGGCAAGCGACGACGTTCCAGTCGGGACCGCCCACTACTCGGTCATGCAGGAATTCTGCGAGCAGATGCACTTTGGGGCCTCCGAGGCAGTCATTCCCCAGGCCCCTCCGCCGGCCGGGTACACCAATACCGATGAGATGCTCGAGCGCCTGGCCGCCGCCCCCAGCGAGCGCCGCAGCGAGCAGCGGGTCGAACGGCTCATGCCTGCCGATCTGGTCGAGCCGGAGCGCACTCGCGTGGTGATCATCGACATGTCCCCCGGGGGGATTCGTCTGGGCTGCGTGGAGCCGTTGGCCCCAGCCACGCGAGTAGCTATCTTCGTTGGCGGGATGCGCCTGGAGGGCCAGGTTCGGCGCTGCGCTCGGCATCTGTCCGGCAACTATGAAGTCGGCATTCAGCTGGAGGCGCTCGCAGGTGATGAGGCCGAGCGTTACCGTCGCCTGCGCGGGGCTTCCTGAGAGTTCTCCACTGCCTCGGTCAGCGACTGGGGCGCACTGGCTCAGGGGTTTACCTGGAGGCTCTGCAGGCTGAAGGGCAGTCGGTCGGCCTGGCCCAGGCGGTGCTGGCCGTCGACCCGACCGCCGACTATCCGGTCGAGCTGCCCTTTGGTCAGGTCGGGATGAGCGATGTGATGCCATATCCCTCTCGCACCTGGAGCAGTCTCAGCCAGGATGAGCTGGAGCTCTATGCCTCGATCTTCAAGAGTCGACTGACCGAGGCAGTGGATGATTTCCGGCCCGATGTGCTGCACTGTCACCATCTCTGGCTGATGACCGCCCTGGCTCGACAGCTGTTCCCCGAGCTTCGAGTGGTGGCTTCCTGCCACGGAACCGATCTTCGCCAGCTGGCCCTGGCCCCTCAGATTGCCCCGAGAGTTCTCCCCTGGTTGAAAGAGCTCGATGCCGCCTTCGCCCTTCATGCTCCCCAGGCTGAAGAGCTGATCCAGCGTTTGAGCCTTTCTCCCCAACGAGTTCACGTGGTGGGCTCGGGATTTGCTCAGGAGCGTTTCCAACCTCCCAAAGAGCGCTCGCCTGGACCGCCCCGGGTGCTCTATGTAGGCAAGCTCAGTCGCGCCAAGGGGGTACCCTGGCTGCTGGAGGCCGTGGAAGGCCTGAGCATCGACCTGACCCTGGTGGGAGGGGGCGAAGGTCCTGAGGCGGACGAGATTCGAGATCGTGCCGGCTCGAGGGCCGCCGGCGTGCTCAGCGTCGAGAAGCTGGTGAAGGCCTTTCAAGAAGCCGACGTCTTCGTGCTGCCGAGCTTCTCCGAAGGGTTGCCGCTAGTGCTCCTGGAGGCTCTGGCCTGCGGCTGCCGGGCAGTGACAAGCGATCTTCCCGGCCTGCCCGAATTCGCACCGGAATGGGTGAGGCTGATCCCCCTTCCCCGCCTGGTCGGGCCGGATACCCCGGTCGATATCGATCTGCCCGAGTTTGTGGCCAACCTGCGAGCTGCTATCGAGGCCCAATGCGCGCGGCCGCGCTCATTCGACCGTGCCCCCGGAGTGGCGGCCTGGAGCTGGAGCGCCGTCTTCCAATCGATTTCCCGCCATTACACCAGGGGGGCTATTTCTCCACCACGACAGCTTCCTCGACGGTCTCGCCGGTAAACAACGTCTCATCCCCTCCGGTCCGTCGGTCGAGCATATAGCTGGACTGGTTCTGGCGCTTGATGTGATCGCGAATCTCGCTGAGGATGCTCTCGACCTGCGCCAGGTGGACGATGGGCCTCTTGAGGTTGGTACTGACGGCCACCAGGGCCTGCATCAGGGGGAAGCTCTCCACCACTCCCATTCGATTGCGCAATTTGATGGCCCCTTCGGCGCGCTCAAGCGGGCTGTACAGGCTGAGGATCTCGAGATCGAAACGGCGTAAAAAGTCAGTGCAGATCACTTCGATGTTGGCCGGGGCGGCCATGAAGAGGAAGCGATCGGCCCCGACGTGAGCGAGCAGGTGCGAGTCGGGGCTCTGCTCTCGCAGGATTTCCTGAAGGATCGCGGTCATCTTGAGCAGGACCTCGTCGCCTTTGCGCAGGCCATAGCGCCGATTGAAAGGACGAAAATGGCTCAGGTCAACCAGTGCGGCCGCGAAGGGTAGGCGCTGGTCGATCTTCTCTGACAGAGCCGCCCGAAAGACTGCCGGGCCAGGAAGACTCGTCAGCGAAGACTCCGTTTCGGGCGTCCCCAGAATCGTTGTCTGACGCTGGTTGCGTTCCAACTGCACCACCGCAGCCTCCAGGACAGCAAGCTCGCGGATCTCGGTGTGAGGCCCGGCCACGTTCTTTCCATCCAGGGTATCGCTGGCGAAGCTGGCCAGTGCCCGCACCGGAGATGCAGACCAGCTGCTGACAAGTGAAACCCCGATCAGAGCGAGTCCGGCCAGTCCCAGCATGGCTGCCCAGATGGTGGAGCGAGCTCTGGCCAGGGGCTCATTCCAGTTCGGGAGGCAGAGAACCAGCGTGATGGGCGAGTCTGCCTGGCCGGCGAAGAAGAGGAGTCGAGGGGGGCCAATGGACTCAACACGAGCCCCGGTCGCCTGGTTGGTGACTCCCCAGCGACGCAGCTCCTGGCGATCCGCCTCCATCACCCCCGGGTAGCTCTGCGGGACCCATTTAGGGTGAAACGACTTGTTCTCAGCCAGGTTGCCGACCCAGGCATACGCCCCTACGCGGGATTGGAAGGAAGTCACCTCCAGCTCGCACTCTTGGAACGTGCGGCCTTTGATTCGCAGCAGGAGGTCGCCGGCCTCGATTCGGAGTGATTCTCCGTAATGTTGCTGCAATGAGGTTTGCAGCTCGTTCAGGGTATAGTTGGTGAACCAGGCAGCCAGGCCGAGAATAGCCCACACAAGCAACAAAGTGGGAAGGAGCAGCCGGCTACGGAAGCTTCGCATTTGCGGCCCATTTCGACGGATGCGGCCGGTTTCTTTTTCCAACTCAGGACACCTTAGAAACCTCATCGAGCGGCGGCATTCGAATTGAAGACGTTGCAATTGGTAGCCAGCCAGCCCCACAAAAAAGCCCCCGGTCTCACGACCGGGGGCTTTGAATCCGCTGCTCTCAGCGGGTAGGAGGCTCGGGAGCGGGAGGGGCCGGCGGCTCGGGAGCGGGCGGGGCGGGACGAGGATCGCCCACCACGACCAGCTTGTCCATCGAGAAGCCGTCTTTGGTCACGCTGCCGTCCGAGGTGATGCGGAAGCGAACCTGGACGTTCTTGCCGTCGAAGGCCGACAGGTCAATGCTCTGGGTGGCCCAGTCGCTGGTTCCGTTGAACTTGGCAACCTCGGTCCACTGGCGCTCGTCGGCACCCTCGGGCGGCTGGCCGTCCTCGGGCGGGGTGGGCGGGGTGGGCGGCTCGGCCGGCACCTCGGACACCTCGATCTGGACGAAGTCGTAGCGGCGCTCGAGGTCGAACTTTGCGTCGAACATCATGGTCGGGTTGGCAACGGCGGACAGGTCGATCGGCTTGGAGGTCAAGGAGCGGTTCTCGTTGTTGCCATACTCGCCGTTCGGGCTGTCGGTCCACACCAGGCCGCGGCCCTCGACCTCGCTCTGGGCCCAGGCGCCCTCGGCGGTGAAGTTGCCGGCGTCCTTGTTGTCCTCGAAAGCCACGCTGGCGGCCGGGACGCTCACCTGAGCGGTGCGCATCTCGGACAGGTTGCCCACGTTGTCATAAACCTTGAGGCCCACGTAGAGCGTGCGCTCCTGGCCGGAAGGCATCACGCCGATGCTGGCGCTCTCGATGTTGCCCACGGCGCCGGGGGCGCCGGTGACCACGCGCTGAGCCTGGTCGAAGCTGACTTCGCCCTGGTTGGCTTCGCCGTCCACGATGGGGCGGTCGGAGTAGACCAGCTTGTAGCCGGCAGCCGAGCCACCGCACCAGCCGTCGTCAGCAGTGGCGGTCCAGCTCAGGTCGATGGACCGGCTGGTGGCGTTGGTCCCGCGCAGGTCGTTGGGAGCGGCCGGAGCCGTGGAGTCGTTCTCCAGCGAGTTGGCGGCGTTGAGCATGCCACCGCTGACCGTCTTGCCAGCCAGCGAGTCCAGAGGACGGGCGCCGTTCATCAGGCGGGACTTGATCTGCTCGTTGCTTGCATCGGGATACACGGTGGCGATCAGGCCGGCCACGCCGGAGACGTGCGGGGTCGCCATCGAGGTGCCGCTCCAGGAGTCGTACTGGTTGCCAGGGAGGGAGGAGTAGATGTCCACGCCAGGCGCGCCCAGGTCAACCGCAGTGGCTCCAAAGTTGGAGAAGTCAGCGATGTTTCCGTTACGATCCACGGCCGCGACCGACACGATGTTCGGAAGGTCGTAGCTGCCCGGGTAGGCAGGGCTGGCGTCGTTGTCATTCGACTCGTTGCCGGCCGCGAAGATGTGCAGCGCCGGGGAGGCGGCCAGGGCGTCCTTGAGAGCCTGGTTGTAGCCGCCGCCGCCCCACGAGTTGGAGGTGATGCGGGCGCCGTTGGCGGTGGCATAGCTGATGGCCTTGACCGCGTCGGCCAGGGTGCCGCCGCCGGAGGCGGAAAGGAACTTGACGCCCATGATCGAGGCGTTCCAGTTCACGCCCACGACCCCGTCGCCGTTGTTGCCCTCGCCGCCAATGGTACCGGAGCAGTGCGAGCCGTGGCCGTGGTCGTCCATCGGGTCGCCCGAGTCGTTGATGGCGTTGAAGCCGTGCACGTCGTCGATGACGCCGTTGCCGTCATTGTCGATGCCGTCGCCCGGAATCTCACCGGGGTTGACCCAGCTGTTGTTCTTGAGGTCGTTGTGGGTGTAGTCCAGGCCCGTGTCGATCACGGCGATGACCGGTCCGCCGTTGGCGGCCTTGGCGCCGGTGCTGACGTTCCAGGCCTCAGGAGCGTCGATGTCGACATTGGAGGTGCCGCCGTCCTGACCGGTGTTGTTGAGGCCCCAGAGGCGCGGGTCGAGATCGTTGGGCACATTGGTGCCTTCCATGCGATGCATGATGTCGTTGGAGGCGGCGTAGGCCACCCGGTCGTCCTTGCCCATCGCGGCCATGGCCTCGGCAGTGCTCATCCCGGCCGGCAGCTTGATGTGCAGCAGGTCGCCGCCGAAGGACTTGTACATGTTGTCCGGCATCGCGATCTTCTCGATCAGCTGGCCGCCGTAGGTTGAAGCAAAGTCCTCCATGCCCTGCAGGTCCATTCCCGGCTTGAGCTTGACCAGCACTTCACCTTCCACGTGCTCGGGCAGTTTGCCCGCCAGCGAGTTGGCCTCGGCGGCCGTGGCGGCCAGCACGGAGGCCAGGTTAATCGAGGCTTCTGGCCGCGCCCCGGACAGCTGCGCCGTATCCGACGGCGCAGCCGGGGCCGCATCGGGCCTGCCGGCTGACTGGGGGCGCTGGGTGCTGAAATTGCTGCTAAGATCGCGAATCATCATGGTGACTTTTTTCTCTCCTCTTTTTGTCCCCGACGGGGATGAATTCCGCGGTCACTATATGAGGGGCAAAAGTAAGGAAGATGAACTGGATGTTGCCGGGGTGTGAACACAGCGATAGCGCGGCTCAGACCGCGTTCAGTGGCAAAAGGTGCTGTAACCACGCCGTCAGTTCACAGCAATGACAAAAAAAATCAAAGTTCCGGTAACCAGGTTTACGTCCTGGCAAGACTTCGCCTTTCAGGAATCTTTCAGAAGGCTCCCGGTACGCTGTTGGCGGGCCTGCTCATCCGGGTAGACCTCGAGCAGAGTCTCCAGAAATTCGAGCTCATCCTCGTCGCCCACTTCCTCCAGAGCCCGATTGATGGCGGTGTAAAGGGAGCTGAGCAGCATGGGCAGGAGACGTCGATCATGATCAAAGCGCCGCAGCACCTCGCGCACGATACGGTGCTCGAGGTCGAGACCGGTCGTGCGAGTGGCCGGGTTGTGCTCCACGAAATGGGCCGCGTTGGCCTGCCAATCGATTCCCGCCAGAATCTCGTCCGATAGACGAAAGTCGCCCCGCTCGCGCAGGAGGCGAAGCTCGCGACGCAGCACCTGCAGAAACCGCTCCTCGATCGGTCGCTCCGACTCGCGGAACGGGTGCAAGGTCTCCACCCCCAGAAGCTCGCGGTAGAAGGACTCGGAAACGGTCCGCCCGACCACCGCCACCGGGTAGGCCATATCAGGATTGAGCCCGAATTCCTGAATGACGTGCAAGGAGCCTCGAGTTCGCGTCTCCTCATAGAAGGTCGCCAGGGAGCAAAGAGTGCCCCCGGCCGCCGGTAAAAACTTGAGCGACCCGATGGGGTCACCGGGGCGACAGCGCTCGAGCCGACTGCGAGTCAGGTCTGGAAAACGCCCCAGGAAATGGACCAACAGCTCGCGCCCGCGTCGAAACTCACGTCCCTGAGGATGCCTGTCGGCCATCCACTGGGCCAGCTCCTCATAGAGACGCTCAAGGTGGCCGAGCAAGACGGCACCCTGATCCTCGGTCCAGAAGACGAGGCCGTTCTCCACCACCAGCGAGCGATTGTCGGCCGCCACCACCCAGCCGGTGACGGGTAACTCGAGCAGCACCCCTCCGGCCACCTCATGTCCGCCCTGACAGACGCTCACCGTACCGGAGCCCTGGGCTGTCAGGGCCAGCCAACCGGCCAGCCCTTCCTGGCTGAAAGAGATGGCCAGGAGGGTCATCGTCTCCTCACTTTGAGTGCGCACCGGCTCGGGTAGCGGGCTAAATTCAGGAGGGGGAAGCGGCTCGCTGTCCGTCGAGGCAGGAATCTCCTCGGGCTCTTCGCTCTCATCTGGTCCAGGCAGCTCTTCTGTCTCCACTCTCAGCTGTGGCGGGGGAGGTGGCGGAGGCTCGGGGGTGGGCATTTCGGCTTCCATGGCCGCCCTCAGAGCGTCCAGCGAGATCTCCTCCAGGTCGGGATCATCGGTCTCAGCCGCGGCCTCCACCTCCACGAGCTGGGCCGGGTTCTCAGCCGCGCCGGGCAACAGGCGCTGCTTCTGACGCTGCGGAAGCAGGGCTGTGCCCAGCGTCACCCGCTGAATCCGCTCGGTTCCGAAGATAAGACTGAGAAAACGGGCCACGGCCGGACTGCCATCGATCGCGTGGTCCCCTTCAATGGGCCGTCCCCCGTAAGCCAGGGCCAGGCTTTCGAAGCTGCCCAGCCAGACGGACATGTCGTTCAGAGAGACCAGACTGCCCGAGCGGGTGGCAAAGACCTGGGCCTGCCAGATCTCCTCCCCCACCGCGTTCCGGGCGCTGATCATCCGCTCGTTGAACTTGCGCGCCCCTGGCCAGCCCGTGGGAAAAAGACTTGACCAGTAAGCCAGAAGGTGCTCGAGGGCCCTCAAAATCGGCTGGCGGTGCTGGGGGGTGCGGTGGCTCTTGAGCAGGCGAGCCAGCAGGTGCCGATAGAGCTCGGCGTAGTTCTCCTCGACCGCAGTTCTGGCCAGTCGAACCGCATCCGCTCGCCAGGGACCGGTGATCTCGACTTGCATGGAAAGACCATTGAAGTAGTCGGTGTGGCGCACCCAACCCTGTTGCGCCGGGAAAAAGAGCTCCAGAGAGCCTGCCGGGTAGTCGTTGGGAATGCGCAGAACGCAGGAGAATCCCCCCCCGGTGACGGCCCGCTCGGCCAGCGCCGGACTGGTGTTAGGGGCCGGAGCGGGCGTGGCTCGCCCGGTGCCAAGGGCTTGAATGCGCTTGATCTCCTCGTCCACGTTGCGAATGCGGTCAAAGAGCGACTTGAGCAAGCTCGATTCATCGGGACCCGGGTTGAGCACCAGCCAGTCGACCCGGTGGGCGTGGGGCATCCGCCGCGAGCAAATGCTCACGAATCCGTCCTTGCGGTACTGGGCCACCACGTCCTTGAGGGGCCACATCTGCCCCAGGCGATCGGTGAACAGAGGCAGGTTGAGCAGTTGTTGAAGCTCGGGAGTCGTGTCCTGCTCGGCCGACAGCAGCACCTCCGGGCTCATCCAATCGCACAGGAGCTGGGAAAGGAAGTTCTGCACCGCCTGGCGCTGATAGCCAGGGATATACTTGCGGCTGAACTCGAGCGCGAACTCAAAGAGAACCTGTTGGACCTCCTGGAGGACCTCGAAGTAGCCGTCGTCCTCGACCACGTCGGTCTGACTCGCATTCTTGCGGATTCGCGGGTCCTCGAGCACCACCGAGACGGCGGGGGTGAGACGGTGCTCGAGCCGTCGGGCAAATTGCACCCCGTAACGCAGGAAGGTGAGCGAGGAACGGGCCATCTCGGCATAGGGTAGACCGATCCATCCGCTCAGCTGGCCCCGGGTAAAGCGATAGTTCGGCCAGGGACAGACTCCGGTCAAGCTCTTCGGGGTGGCGCTGATCTGCTCACCGTTGACCAGGATGGGCACCTGCACGAGCGTGCAGTAAGACCGCAACAACTCGACTTCGCTGCCCTTGCCAGGCCCGCGAATCTCAAGTCGACTGCCCGCCTGCGAGGCTCGCTCGAGCACGCGCTCCTTGAGGTGCTCTTCCGGCTTGTCGGAAGCACAGCGCTGCCACACGGTCCCCTGACTCTCAAGCTTGAGGACGGTGGGCCGCAGGGCCTGGCAACTCATCAAGGCAAGAGCCAGCTCGCGCAACCGATCCCGCTGCCGATCGGCCTGAGAAATGAACAGAAAGTCATAGAGTTGCTCGAGCTCCTCGCGGGTGTAGCCAGGCCCATCGAACTCGATGATCAGGATGTACGAGCTGAACGTCAGATCAACGCTCAGCACGACCTCGTGAGAAATCCGGATGTCGGTCGCTCCGGACGCCAGCAGGGCCTCGATGACCTGCAGGATGTAGTAGCGAGGATCGGTGAGCTGAAAGCGCTTTAGCTTCTCGCGTGCCTTTTCAACCGCCAGGGTAAACGAGCCCTTGTAGCCCTTCTGGGCCCCCGCAAGGATCTCTTGGGGCAGGCTCACGCCAGCTTGAGGGCCTGACCCACCAGGCAGGCTTCCGTTTCGCTGGGCAATCCGTCGTTGAGCAGGGCAGCTTTGGCTAGAACAAAGCTGGCCAGAAGGGGCGTGTGCTCCGAGCGGGCCAGCGCCCGAACGACCAGGGGATGGCTTTCGTTGAGCAGCAACAAGCCTGGCTTGACCCGCAGACTGCGCAAGATGCCGCGGTCGAAGAGCCGAATGGGAACGCCCTCTCCTGGCTGAAGGAGGGCCGGGAGCTTCTGAACCACAGAGCCCGGGTAGTCGAACGAGGCCAGGCGTACTTCCTGAATGCTGACCTTTCCCCGCTTTAAGATGGTCTTGATGGCCGTCCCCAGCCGGCTGAGCTCGCGACGGGCTGTCTGGCGCGTTCGCAGGATGGGCACCGCCACCGAGTGAGAGGCGACCAGCGGGCTCCGCCCGGTCACGGCCTGGGCAGCCAGTGCGATGCCCGAGCCCACCTCGCCCTTCAAGACGGGAATTCCGACCCGGGCCAGCTCGCTGGAGACCCGGTTGGGCTCGAGCTCGAGGTAAACGGCTCCTTCGAAGAAGCTGGCCCAGCGGAGCTGAGAAAGGCTGAGAGGAGCACCATGGAGAGCGGGAAAGATCGGCATCGTGCGAAACTTCTTGGCCATGCCTTCGCGGTAGTTGCTCAGATAGGGGGCCGCCTCCCCGAGCAGCTCGTCCAGCTTGCCAAAGCAGGACGAGTCGAAAAGCCAGCTCTTGATGCGGGCAAACATCTCCTCGGGCAGCTGGTTGCGCACGCACTCGCGCAAGATCTTCAAAGCTTTGTGGTAATTCTCATCGACGATGACGTTGTCACGGGTGAGGGTGTGCTCGAGATAGCGAGATTTGATGCGGAAGCAAACCCCTGGAAAAAACTCCTGGGCAGACTCTTTGAGCGTCAGACCGCGGTTGTACATCCCGAAAGGAGGAGGTTTGACCGAGGTGACCCCGACCACCATCTCGGTTCCGGGTCGGGTGTGACGCACCTGGCACGGAGAATCGACTGCCAGGGGCTCGTTCAGCTTGAGCCCGTTAAAGAGCACCTCGGTGTCGGAGAAACGACACCAGAAGGAGATGGTATCCCGCGACTTGATCAGGAAATGGTCGAATTCGTCGGCCTGGAGCTTCTTGTAGAGGCGCACCCGGGTGCCTTCGACCGGATGATCGAGCTTGAGGCATTCGAAGTTGGTTCCCCCCTGGAAGACCACTCGCCAGTACTCGCCGTCACGGCCAGTGTCCACCGTGACGACCTCGGGATTGAGCGCGAAGACCGAGACGAAGCCGATACCAAACTTTCCGATCTTGGTGAGGTCATTCTCTTTACTGGAAGAGAACAGCCGGGTCAGCTCGGTGTTGATGATTCGCTGGTTCATCCCCTCGCCGAAGTCGATCACATCCACCACTGCGCGCTGCTCAGCCGGACGGTGCTCCACGCGAACCTCGACGCGATTCGAGCCCGCGTCCATGGCGTTCTGAATCAGCTCGCGGTAAAAAGTGAAGGGATCGCTGAACTGATCGACCAGGTTCTCGAAGACTTCCTCGATCATCGGCGCCAGCCGCCGTTCCGAAGGCTAGTACCGGATGCGGTGGAGCCAGATCTGATCAGGACTGGAAACATTCCCCTCGACCTCGATCAGATCCCCCGGTCGAACAGTGAACAGGAAGTCTTCCTCGGTATGATACCATTCATCGTGCTCCTGCTCGTTCTCGAGCGCGTGAGCCTGGATATAATTGGTATGCGGGGCCAATTTGACGGTGACTTTGGGAGCCGACTGGTGGTCGGCCGGATCGCAGCCAACATTTCGGATCGACAACTCGTCGGCCTCGACCACCGTCAGCGTGCCATTGCCCTGGTCCACCGAGAGGACGCAATAATCTTGCTGCTCGGCCTGCGCCACCATCCCCAGGCTGAGCACAATTCCAGCCACCGCCGCGATCAAGTTCCTGGCGTTCAACAAAATTCCAGCCCTCGCTTTGCAAATTCTTAACGTGAATTCGATTCGAAGGCTATCGTGGTTCTCCTGCGGATGCCAGGCTCCGCTGGCATTCACTGAAAAAATCCTGAAAAGACGGGCTCGGCGAGCTGTTAACACGACCGTCACCTCATTGTGGCAGGAAGAGCGTAGACTTGAAGGCGTAATGATCACATCACTCCAGAGCTTGACCCTTCGACCGACGTTCGCAACCTCGCGACCATCCGCCCCGGCCGAGGCCACACCGGCCGACCCGGGCGATCAGGTTCAGCTGCAATCCACTTCCCTGGCCAATCCCTGGCCCGACCTCGCACAGGCGGGCGTACTGGTGGCTGGCTCGACCGTGGGTGGGCCCATTGGCACTGTCATCACTGAGACCGCCCGCCAGGACCTGCTCCAAGCCTTCCGCAGGCTGGAGCAGAGCGGAGTCAAGTTCGAGTATCGTCGCCGCTTCGTGCTCCCCTTCGGGCTCCGCCCAAGATACCTGGAGCTGACTGCCGACAAAGCCTGCGAGCACGTCCTGAGCCAGAAACCCGACAAACTGGATCGCTTGCAAATCACGACTCCTGGCGCCGACCGGAGGCGGGTAACCGCCCTGCGGGATCTCCAGTTTGCCGACGCTGTCCTCGGCCACGACGTCCTCACCGGTGAGGACAAGACCCGGCTCGAGATCCTGCGCAGTCTGGAAGCAAACGATTACAAACCGACTTCTGGCTCCTACTACTATTATGACGAGGACGAGAGACGTCCAAGCGATACCCTGGAGCACCTGCGCGGACTCGCCGCCGGGCAAGATATCTATTTCACCGCGCCCGGCAACGAACGGGTGGCGGCCAAGGCCGAAACCCTGTCCGCACTCGACTACTTTTGCGGCTCAGGGAAGGACCGCGGGCTCAAGGATCCGGCCCTGGCCGAAGATTTGAAGCAAGCACAAGAGAAGGGCTTTGAGTTCTTCAGCGACCGCGACCAGCTCGATGCGCGCTCGGTGTACTTGCAGCAAGCCAAGAACACCTGGGCGCGTGAAGGGAAAGGGGTCCTGCTGAGCGTCAGTCGCGACGAGCTTGCCGACCTGCCCGCGCTCTCTGAGCGCCTGGCCGAGTATGACGCCGTCTATCGCGAGGTGCTCTCGGGAGCGTACGCCGAGGTGGGATGGGGGCGCGACACCGTGTATTTTCCTGAGATCGTGGCCCAGGGGGGCGAAAAGTTCCCGCTGCGTGTGGCCGCAGCCGTTTACGCAGAATTGCTACGGGGTAGCAGGAAGGGGGACGATGATCACTATCGTGTCGACGAGCGTGTTGGCGGGCTGACCAGGAAGCTGTTCGCCGAGTGCGCCACCCCCTTTGAGCTGGCTCGCAAGGCGGCCCTGGTCAGCACGACCTATGCCAGCCAGGGCTACCAGCAGGCCAATCGGGTGCTCAGCCAGACCCAGGAAGTGATCGCTGCCAGGGCGGCCAACAGCCCTCAGCGCCAGGAGCAACTCGAAGACCTGTTCTTCAGCTTGCTATCAGCCAGCGGCTCGATCGCCGCTGCCAGTGAGGGGATGGACCTGGTCCGCATCAGCGTGGGGAGCGAGAGTCAAGAGGACCGCATCCGCCTTTTCACCGACATCGCTCGCCGGCTGCCAGCCGGCAGCACCGACCAGACGAGCTTTTGCTACCGGACCATCCTGGCCGAGCGGGCGGGCTCGGAGAGCCTGGCGGCCACCGGCGAGCGCTTCTGCAAGTTGCTGGAAGGCATGGCCGTGGGCCGCCACCAGGACCAGGCCACCGAGGTCTTCGCCTACTTTCAGCAGGACCTGCGCGAGGGCAAGAGCGACACTCGCCAGACCGATCAGCGGGTCACCCAGTTCCTGCAGAGCCTGGTCCTTCATGACGATGTGGAGAAGGCTCTGAAAGCCTCCTTTGGAGGGGCGACCAGCCAGGGCAGCGTGGCCCAGCAGGAGGACGCGGTGGTCATTGGCGGCGTGCGAGTGCCCCGTCGGGGGTGAATGCGGGCTCGCCGAAGTTGCGGTGCATCGTCCGGTTCGTCCGTCCCTTCCTTGGAGCTGGACCTTAAAGTCGGCGGGTCCTGGCCGCCTCTTCCGCAGACAGGTGCAAGGTCATACCCGGAAACACGACCGTGACCGCACCCGGATCGGCTGTCTTGACCACGCCCTTGCCCCAGCGCGAGTGAAAGACCCGATCGCCGACACCCAGGGGATCTGAGGCCATGGGCGAGAGAAAGCTCTCCTGAACGGTCTTGGCGCCCTTCTCGTCGAAGCTCACCGTGACCAGATCGCGCTCGGTCTTCTCCACCGAGCCCTGCCCGAACACCTTGTGGATCACCCTCTGGCCAGGCCGAAAGCGGGCCGGCAGCTCGGAGCGAACGGGACGAGGTTTCTCGGGCGCGGGGGTGGTCCGCGCCGGGGGACTCGACTTTCCCCAGCCTGAGAACTTGCCCGAGCCCACGCTGGGGCTCTCGCGCTCGCGACGTTGCTCGGGCACGAAGTACTCGCTGCGGGCCTGCAACAAGAGCTCGTGTGGGATCTCGGCCAGGAATCGAGAGGGCATCTTCGGGATGCGCGTGCCATGGACATCCCGAGTTTGAGCCCGGCTCAGCCGCAGCACCTGCCGAGCGCGGGTCATCCCCACGTAGCACAGGCGCCGCTCCTCCTCCAGCTCATCCGGGTTGTCGATGGAGCGCTGGTGGGGAAAGGTGCCCTCCTCCAACCCGGCCAGGAAGACCACCGGGAACTCCAATCCTTTGGCCGCGTGCAACGTCATGAGCGTGACCGCCTGGCTGGAGTCTTGATAGGTATCCTGATCAGAGAGCAAGGAGACCTCGGCCAGAAAAGTCTCCAGCGACGGCTCCTCGGCATTCTGGTCGAACTCGGTGGTGACGTTCTCGAGCTCGTCCAGGTTCTCGAGACGGGCCTGGGCCTCGACCTTCTGATCGGCACCCAGCCAGTCACGGTAGCCACTTTTCTTGAGCACCTCTCTCAGAGTGCCGGTGACGCTGACCGCCTCGAGAGCCACCGGTTCGTCGAAGAGCGACTCGGCCGGGGCGACGGGCTTTCCCTCCGAGCGTAACCTTTCGCGCAGCCTGTCGAGCCAGCCCGCCAGGCCCTCGAGAGCCTCCTTTGCCTTGCCCGTCAGGCCTGCTTCGCCTGAGCGACGCATGGCCTCATAGAGCGAGATCTCCTGGCTCTGGCTGAAGCGCTCGAGCTTCTGCAAGTTGGTATCGCCAATGCCTCGCGGGGGTACGTTGAGAATGCGGCGCAGCGAGATCGAGTCGGCTTCGTTGACCAGCAGGCGCAGGTAGCTGAGCACGTCTTTGATCTCCTTGCGCTCGAAGAAGCGCAGCCCTCCGATGATCTTGTAGGGGACTCCGGCCTGGATGAGGGCTTCTTCCAGGAGGCGAGACATCGAGTTGGTGCGGTAGAGCAGCACGAAGTCTCCATAAGGCCGCCGCGATCCCCCTCCCAGGTCGCGAATGCTACGAGCCACATAACGGGCCTCGTCGCGACCGTCGGCGGCCGAGTAGAGCTGGAGCTTCTCCCCACCAGGCTTGTCGGTCCAGAGGGCCTTGGCCTTGCGACCTCGATTGTTCGCAACCACCGCGTTTGAGGCTTCCAGGATGAAGCGGGTGGAGCGATAATTCTGCTCGAGCTTGATGATCTTGGACTCGGGAAAGTCCTCCTCAAAACGCAGCAAAATGGAGACGTCAGCGCCACGAAAAGCATAGATGCTCTGGTCATCGTCACCCACCGCGCAAAGGTTGCGATGACCGCCGGCCAGGAGGCGCACCAGCTCATACTGCACTGGATTTACGTCCTGGTACTCGTCGATGAGGATGTAGCGAAGACGCTCCTGGTAGCGCTCGAGCAGAGACGGCTCATGGCGGAACAGCTCCACCGCATAAACCAGAATATCGTCAAAGTCCACCGCCTGGTTGAGCTTGAGCTTCTTCTGATAGAGCTCGTAGGCGGTGGAGACGTCTCTTTCATACGGCGATTTCGCCTCGCGCTGGGCCTGCGGAGGAAGGATCAGGCTGTTCTTCCAACTGGAAACCTGGTGCAAGAAGGCCGTGGGGGGAAAGCGCTTCTCGTCCAGGCGCATCTCCCGCACCACCTCACGCATGACCATGGTCTGCTCGGAGGTGTCGTAAATGGCAAAGCGCGCAGACAGGCCCAGACTCTCGGAGTGCACGCGGAGCCAGCGAGCGCAGACCGAGTGGAAGGTCCCAAGATCAGGGAAACGACCCGCCCCACAAAGCTCCTCGATGCGATCTTTCATCTCGCGAGCCGCTTTGTTGGTGAAGGTTACCGCCAGGATCTGGCTTCGCCAGGCCAGTTTCTGAGCCAGGATGTAGGCGATACGACGGGTCAAGACCCGGGTTTTGCCGCTGCCCGCCCCGGCCAGAATCAGCACCGGACCCTCGGTGGTCACCACCGCCTCGCGTTGAGGAGGATTCAGGCCGGCCAGAATTTCTTCCCACATGGGAGCTTTTTTCTGCGCAGTACTTTGGTTTCCTGGAGAATGGTTGTTCGTTCCGACGGGCCAGGGCTCAGGCTCCGGGCTCGTCCTTCGACTTGCCAGCCTCCTGCCAGCTCTTGATCAGGTTGGGATACTTCTCAGGGTGAGCCTTGACCTCGCGGAAGGCGGCCACGCCCCCGGTCAACAGCCCGGCCACCGGAGCGGCTCCCAGGCCGCCCGCCACGGCGCCCAGGACCCCACCCGAGGCACCGGCCACCGCGCCCAGGGCCAGTCCGCCATAGAAGCCGGCGTAGCCGCCCAGCACCAGGCCAGCCGAGGTGGTGCCCATGACCAGCAAAACTCCCAGAAGGTCTTTATTCTCGCCGATCTTCATCCCCAGCTGCAGACCCAGATATCCGCCCAGGGCCGCACCGGCCACTGTGCCGGCCACCATGGTTCCGGCTCCGGCGATACCACCTAAAATGCCCCCCACCGAGCCCGCGGCAGCACCGGCGACAAAACCCGCGCCGGTCCCGATCAAGGTGGGAGTCTTGACCTCGCTCCAAAGGGCCTTAAACTCTGCTTTGTCCTGATCTTTCTCCTGGTCCGCAGGAGCCTCCACCGGCGCGCTGGAGGCAGCGCGTGGGGCGTGGAACTGGGGGGCTGTCTGGGTGATGACCATGGTGAGTGCTCCTCGATCGACAGATTGCTGCTGGTGAACCTGGTCCGCAAGCCCGCCTGTTGTATCCACGAGCCCTGAAAAATCCCTGAAAGAGCCAGGCGGAGAGCCATCACACCAACCGGCTTTGCAAAGATCGAGCACCGTGGTCTGTCTGCCGTGATTTGCCTGGCCTGTTCCTCTTAGAGAAGACAAGCCACCGGCCGGGTCAACCCCACGGGTCGGGAAGCCCGGCCAGGTGTCCTCGGGCGTTGAAGCTGGTCAGAGACCACAGGGCTCCCGTGGCGAGCTCGATCGAACGCACCACCGACAGGCCGCACCAGCCGACTTTGAAGCGCTCCCACTCCCACGGAACCGGCTCGATCCCCAACAAGAAACTTAGCATGACAGCGATCGTGCCCCCATGGGCCACCACCAGAATGCGCTCGTTGTTCGAGGGTACTTTCCACAGTCGATAGGAAGCCTCCGAATGCAGCTCCGCGCGGTGGTCGCGAGTCAACAGGGGCTCGAGACCACCCACGACGCGCTCATGAAAATGTCGAAAGGACTCGCCGCCGGGTGCTCCCTCCCACCAGTCCTCCAGGTTGCGGGCTCGAACCTCAGCCAGAAACTCATGCACCTGGGCCGAAGGCTGGCCCTCCAGGGTGGGCAGCCTGATCTCCTCCAACCAGCTCAAAATGGTGGACGAGCGCTGCCAGAGAGCTTCCAGGGGAGCGGCTGTCTGGCGGCAACGCAATAAGGGGCTGCAGTAAAAAGCATCAAAGTGCTGGGTCGCCAGCCATTCGGCCAATCGGTCGGCCTGCTGCAGTCCCAACTCGGTCAACTCGGGGTTATCTACCGCCCGTCCATCCGGTTCCCACATCGGCTGAGCGTGGCGGACCAGAACCAGCTCGATCACGACTTGAGCAGCTTGAGCACAGTCTTCCACTCCTTCGCTGTCACCGGCTGCACCGAAAGGCGGCTACCCTTGCGCGTCACAACCATCTGCTCCAGGCCTCGGGTAGCCTTGAGCACATCGAGGGAGAGCAAGCGCGGAAACTTCTCCACAAACTCGACGTCCACCCGAAACCAGACAGGGTTCTCGGCAGTGTGGCGAGGATCATAATGCGGGCTCGTGGGGTCGCTGGCCGTGTCATCCGGATAGGCGATGCGCACCACTTTACAGATTCCCACGATGCCCGGGGGTTTCTCACGGCTATGATAAAAGAAGGCGCGATCGCCTTTGCGCATGCTTTTGAGGTAGTTGCGCGCCTGGTAGTTGCGCACACCGTCCCAGCCCTCGACCCTCTTGCTTCGCAGGTCATCGATGGAGAAGACCTCGGGCTCACTCTTGAGCAACCAGCAGGACAAAGTGCTAGAAACCCTTTTGCAGGAAGGGCCCCAACTGCTTCTGGACACTGCCTGGGGCGATGACGCCAAAGATTGCCTTACCCGCCGTTCCGCCCGTATCTTCGATGAAGTTGACCACGGGAGCATTGGCAAACTCTTCACGGGTTGTCTGGCTGTAAAGGGGGCTCGCTTTCAACAACATCAGGGCCAGCCAGAGAACGAACATGGACTTGAAGATGCTCAAGAAGAGTCCTCCATAGGCCATGACACCATCGGGAATCTTCTTGTCATCGCGGGCGATCCGGTCGAGGTGCATGCCGAGAATCAACAAGCTCACGGCCAACGGGCACCCGACCAGAAAGAAAGCCAGCCATTGTGAAGTGCCCGTTCCCCACTCGGTCCACTGATTGATCAACTTTCCCAGGGGAGTGTAGACGATGACCCCGACGATGCCGGTCACGATGCCGGTAATGATGTCGAATGCCTCGCCGATCACGCCTCGGCGGTAACCGAGATAGACAAACGCGACGATCAAGATCAGCAGTAGCATATCGAGGCCGGTCATGCGTTCCTCCTTCCCTCAAGCCCGCAAGCGGGCACCAAGATTCTGCTCCAAATGCCCCAGGATCCGGCCCAGAATGGACCTTACCTCAGGCTCTCGATCGCACTGCAAACAGATCCTCAACCCGAGGCTCTTCCATCCCTCGGGAATCTGGCTGCCCCGATAGACGTCGAAGCACCGGACCGAGACCAGCAGGGCTCCCCCGGACTGACGGGCCTGGTCGACGACCTTCCCGGCCCAGACCTGCTCGGGCACAAGCACCGCAAGATCTCGCTCAACCCAACGGACCGCATCGGGATCGAAGAGCCCCCGAGGGCGGGCTCGAGCAGCCAATCGATCCCTGTCAATGAGTGCCACCGCGAGATCTGACTGAACCTCGTCGTCTTGCCCGGGACGCAGCTCACCCAACCAGCCCAGAGGAGCGTTACCCAGACTGATTCGCGCCGAGCTACCCGGGTGCAGCCAGGGGAACTCTGCAGGCTCAAAGGACAGATCGGCCTGGGCGAGTTCGGCAAGCATTTCGAGAAAACCTTTCAAGTGGAGATATGCCGAATCGTGCCCTGAAACCAGCAAGCAGAGCTCATTCTCGACCTGCTCCATCAGCCGAAGCTCGTCCTGGCCCCGCCGACCGGCCAACTCGAGCAATCCCAGCCAGGGTCGAGGTAGAGAGCCGGATACCACTTCAGAAAATCCCATCATCGCCAGTCGACGCCGCACATCCAGCTCATCAGTTGGGGCGGCCCTCATCGTCGCGGGCAGTGCTTCGAGGCGGTCCACCCCGCGAAGACGCACCAGGTCTTCCAGCACCCGGTCAGCCGAGACGCTCACTCGAAGCTGACTTCCTACTCGATGATAGCCGATGCCAGCGGCCACCAGAGCCTGATCGAGCCAGCCAGGGTCAATTCGCCCGAGATGGCGCTCGAGAAAGGCCGGGTCGAGCTCACGATCGGGCTGATCGTCACAGCGCCAAGTTTGCAGGGCCTGCACTCTCCCCCGGGCCAGCCGCTGAAGCAACCAGCTCGTGCGCTGGAGAGCCAGGGCCAGGTGGCTGGCCCGCGGGCCGGCCTCAAAGCGCCGCGACGACTCCGTAACGACCCCCAGGAGACGACCGTTCTCCTCTACCAGCCCCGGCCGATACCGAGCTGCTTTGACCAGCACTCGTCGGGTCCGGGGACGCACCTGGAAATCACTTCCCACAGCCACGCCTGCTACCGCAATGGGGCCTTGCTCGTCGCCGACCACCCAGGTCCCCGCAGGAAGCTCGCGCATGGCTTCTCCGAGCCGCAGGGACTCGCCCGGCTTGCTGGGGCGCAAACTCAGCGGAGGTCGCAGTCGATCCAGGTCATAGACGTGTAAGGGCTGACCGCTCTCCACCATCACATAGCGCACGATATCGAGCACGTTCATGACCGTATGCAACCCTGCGGCCCGCAAGCGACGAGCCATCCAGGCCGGGGAAGGCTCAAGCTTGACGCCCTGCAGCAGACAGACTCCGAGTTCGCAGACGATAGCTGGATCTGGCTCGTCGAACCAGCCTGTCGCAATGGCCTCGACCGGAGCCAGAGAGGGGCTTTCGAGACTCCGACCCAGCCGAACCGCCAGCTCACGCGCGAGTCCGATCAAGCCACCGGGGTTGCGTTCTGGCCATGGCGTCAGCAGGATCAACTGCTGGTCCAGGCCGAGGAGGTCCATCACATCGGTCCCCGGGTCGCTCTGCTCGGGCATCTCGATGAGACCGTGACGCTGCTCGTGGGGCAGGTCCAGGGCCGACAGGCCCAGCTCGTCAGCCGAGCACAGCATTCCCTCGGAGAGAACCCCGCGCAGGCGCCCCCGTTTGATGCGGGTTCCCCCGGCCAGAAGCGCTCCGTGCAAAGCGGCAGCAACTTTCTGGCCCGCTCGCACGTTCCCAGCCGTGGTCACGATCTGGGCTTCTCCTTCGTCTCCGAGATCGATCTGACAGACCTTCATCAAATCGGCCTTGGGGTGGGGTGCGATGCTGCTCACCTGGCCTACCAGAACGCCGCGCACGGATGCTCCCACTGTTCCGGTCCCGGCCACCGGATAGCCCAGCGAGCTGATTTCCTCGGCAACCTGCGTCAGGGGCTCGAAAATCTCGACATACTCTTTGAGCCAGACAAACGGTACTCGCATCAGAATTGAGCCACGAAACGCCAGTCGAGGGATTGAAAAACACCCGGGTCGAGATTGTAGCGAACGGCCGCAGCCCGCTCGAGAGAGACCGCCAGGCAGGCGCCTTGCTCGAGCAAACCGGCGCTGGCGACCGCCAGCCAGCCGCCCCGGAAAGGCCCGAGCAGGTGCAGCGAAGGGCGGGCCCACGTAACCGAGCCCGGGACACATCGAAGCGAAACATAGCCAAGGAACTGTCTGCCCCAGGTCTCCAGCCAGCCCTTGAGCTGACCGACGGTCCACTGCTCACCTGTGGCGACCGCCTCTAACAGGTGGCCGCAGGCTGGATCGACCGGTGGAGTGGGCATTCCTTCCTGATGCCCCCAGCCTCCCCATTCAGGGCTGCAGACCAGCCGAGAGCCGTAACGCCGCCCACTCAGTTCCCCCAGCCGATCGGGCAGGGGTCCAACCCGTGCCGGCAGGAAGCCCTGCAGACGAAGCCAGTGAACGCTTTCCGCCTCCAGCTCGCGCAGGGGATGGAGGCGCCCGCTGACGGGCCGAATGCCTGGCATGGTGACGTCAAGCTGCTCGAACTCAAGGCGCTGGCCCTGGCTGACCTCACGCAGCTCCTCGCGCCTCTGAGCGATAGCGTGTTGCAGGCTCTCCTTGATCCGGTTGCCGAGCTTTCCCAGAGCCGGTCGTTCCCTCTCCGGGCAGTCGCGCAGCGACCGTAACGCAAGTGTCAGCTGGCCGCGTCGCCCAAAAATATGTCGGTTCGTCTGCTCGAGCTGGGCCAGAGAGTGGGCCCTGGCAATCATGCCCAGGAAGACTCTTTCCAGCCGGGTCAGCTCTTCACGCATGCGTTCGCTCGCCCAGCTGCAACCTGATGAGCCAGAGCATCAGGGCCAGACACAGATAAGCCAGCAGGTCGCCTGTGCGACTGTAAATCGTTCGGTAGGTCTCGGGCCGGACCTCACGGGTCAACTGAACCACCTCATCGAGACCCGATTCGACCACTACCTCGCCGGTGGGAAGAATGAAGCCCGAGATGCCGTTGTTGCCGCAGTGGACAACCGGCCGACGCATCTCCACCGCCCGCATGATGGCCATCTCGAAATGATGCATGGCGGCCGATGACTTGCCAAACCAGGCGTCGTTGGTGATCACGGCCAGCACCCCGGCACCCCGTTCCACCTTCTCACGGGGCTCGTGAGGAACCATGGACTCATAGCAGATGAGCACGCCAAAAGAGGTGGGATCGGGAAAAATGACATGCCGAGTGCCGGGGACGTAGCGCATGACCCGGTCGAAAATCGGCCAGTCGCGCATGAAACGGGGCAACGGCAGATACTCGCCGAATGGCACCAACCGGATTTTCTCAGCGGTGGCCAGCAGCTCGCCGTCGGGAGCGACCAGGGTTGCCACGTTGCGAGTGGCGTTGGGCTCGGAGCCACGCTCGATGGAACCGGTCAGGATGTAACTGCGCAGGCTCCGGGCCAGCCCGCCCACGCGCGAGCGCAAGGGCCAGGTCTCCAGAAAGAAAGGATAGGGTACACTGGTCTCCGGCCAGAGAATCAGACCCGCCCCCTGAGCGGCGGATTCTCGCGTCAACCGATCGAGCCGCCCCATGATCTCTTCGCGAAAGCTCGGGTCCCAGCGCTGATCCTGCGGCATCGAGGTCTGCACCACTCCCCAGACCAACGAGTGGCCGTTCCCCCAGGGACGTTGCAGACGCAAGATTCCGTAGGAGAAGATGACAGCCAGAAGGCCAGCAGCAACACCCACAGTCGTAAGGGCTCGCTTGCCCTGCCAGAACCATTCAGCCAGAGCCGCATTCCACAGGGCGATGGCAAATGAGAGCCCCCAGGGACCAAACAGCTCACCGACCTGAATCCAGGGCAGAGTCCGGGACTGAGTATGGCTCAACATCCCCCAGGTCATGCCCAGGGGACCCAGGATCTGGAAGTACTCCATTGCTACCCAGGCGGCCGCGCCAAAGAGGGCGCCATGAAGAGGAGTGGGAGGACGATAGGAGCCCAGAAGAGCACCCAGGAGCGCGGGGGCGGCAGCCTTGTAGAGCACCAGAGCGACCTGGGCGGCGGTCCCAAAAACGGTGGCCCAGGATAGCAGTGAATACTGGAAGGCGCAGCCAAACAGGAAACCGAGCACAGCTCCCCGGACCGGACCCTGAAAGCGGCAGGCGAGATAGAACGGGACGGCGGCTACCCAGACAAAGCCCGAAATGTGGGGATGGGGGAAGGCAAGATACAGCAGGAATGCCGAGAGAAAGACAAGAATGCAGGCGACCGCGAAGGGCAATCCCAATCGTTTCGTGGTTTCTGAGGCTTTTGATGACCTGGTTCTCTTACTTTCACTCATGGACATCCCGCGCGGCCCTGGGCCTGGCACTCGGTTCCAGCCTGCTCGCGCCAATCCTGTCAACCGGATGCGCCAGCGGACCCTCCAACTCTTCCCGGCAGCCTGACGCTCCGCCTGCCCTGCTCCGTCTCACCCTGCGGGTGAATCCGAATGGTCGGATCGACACTTCTGGAGTCGGGTACTACCTTATCCTGTTCGGTGCCACAGGGCAACCGATCGAGATCACCGACATTGATACTTTCACCGATTTTCTCCGCTTCGACGGTCGCAGCCTCGATTTCTACCATCGTCAGGCAAATCTCCCCAACCCGGGCTTCACCTTCACTCTGGCGGGAAGCATGAACAATGCCTGGAATCTGACGAGCGATGGGGCGGGCCTGGAGATCGTGCTCGATCCCAACGACCCGAACAATCTCCTCAACCAGTTTATCGCAGCCAATCGTTTCACGGCCCACGTTCTCACCACCGACAACTTCCAGGGCTCTTTCATCGGTCGCGTGCTGGACACTCCGGGCCAGGGTCCAGACATCAATGGGAACGCTCTCCAGACGATGACCCTGGAGAAGTCGCTGGGCCTCCAGGAACCGATCCCCCAGTTCTTCCCCGACGATCCCCTCAACGATTTCATCGTCCAACCCGACCTGCCCCCCGAGTTCCCGTTCCTGAACTTCGACCTGGCCAGATTTGAGGTCAACGTCCTGTGACACTTGTGACGGACCGCTCACCGATGACTTTCTTCTCCGAACAGGAGTTCGAAGTACTGTCATGGAATTATTCTCAACTATTCGATGTTGGAGCCTCAACCTCATAACCGGCACAGCCCCTCCGAGCTGGTGGCACGCTTGCGAGAGGTGCGCAGTACGACGGCCATGGCGGGAGTCCAGAAAGCTGTCGAGCAACTAGCGCACCAGGTGCAGGGCGACTGCTTTCTGGTGAGCGAGCTCAAGCAGATTCAGGCTTCCCAGACACTGGAACGGGCTCATTACTACGTCGATCGCTTGATCAAGGGGCTGACGGTGGTGCGCACGCCCGAGGTTAGCGATCTCAATTTGAATCGCTGGAAGGAGTATACCGAGATCCAGACAGACAGCCTCTGGATCATCCCTCGCCGAGACGGGACCGGCGTGCACAAGGCTGACTACTGGGGGAACTTCGTGCCCCAGATTCCCCAGCAGATGATCCAGCGCTATACCCGAGCGGGCGAGTGGGTCCTGGATCCCTTTTGCGGCTCGGGCACGACTCCCATCGAAGCCCAGCGGTTGGGAAGACACACTCTGGGGGTCGAGCTGCGGGCCGACATGGTCGAGCACGCCCGGGGATTGATCGAGTCCGAGGAAAATCCTCACAGTGTTACTCAGGTCATCGTCCAGGGCGACTCGAGCCGGGTCGACCTGGCGCAAGAATTGAAGACGGTGGGCGCCAACTCGGTGCAGTTGGCGATCCTGCACCCCCCTTACTTCGACATCATCCAGTTCTCCGACAATCCCGACGATCTGTCCCGCGCCAGCGATGTCACCAATTTCTTACAGCGATTGCGTGCGGTGGTTTCCAATGTGTCGCGTGTGCTGGACGCGGGGCGCTATCTGGTGCTGGTCATCGGGGACAAGTATGCCGAGGGCGAGTGGATCCCGCTGGGCTTCCAGAGCATGCAGGAGATCTGCAATCTGGGTTTCTCGCTCAAGAGCATCGTCGTCAAGAACTTCGAAGACACAGCCGGTAAGAGACACCAGAAGGAGCTATGGCGCTACCGGGCGCTGGCCGGTGGTTTCTACGTCTTCAAGCACGAGTATGTCTTCTTGTTTCGCAAGTCGACGCGCAAGAGGGGGTCGCGCTGAGCCGGCTGAAGTGAAGCTGGAGCGATGCGCCCGCTGAAAGCTCGCCTTCAATGCGACGAAGTTTGGTAGCGTCTGCTTCAAAGTTCACAACAGGTTTACAGCAAGTTTGCACAGGTTACGCCGGCAGGCCGTAGACTGTAGACAATCCAATCGCCGGAGGGATTTCTCGTGCAGACTGCCAGCCTCGCGTACCGCCCCAGCCTGGCCCCGAGCTCGGCCGCCACTCAGACGTGGAAGAACGGTGTTGTCCACAGCGATGGAGAGACCGATGTCTACGAGATTCCCAGCGCTGCGCCCGGGGTGGCTGCTCGCGTGGAGCTCAAGCCGATCTTGTGGGGAATCCTGGGTAAGGAAGTGGTCGCCACCGATAGCCAGGGAGCCAGGCTCGAGGCCCACCGTGGCTGGGAGGGCTTTCATCGCACGGTGGTCACCAAAGACCCGCAGACGGGGCTGGAAACCGTGCTTGACCCCCGAGAGCAGACCGTTTCGGTTTCGACTCCGGAAACCAGCCAGGAAATTCCAGCTCAGCATGGAGCGCTGGCTTATCGCGAGAGCTATCAGCGGACCGCCCGCCAGGATCTGGACAGCCAGGGTAACAGCCGTTATCTGAGCAATCTGCGCGGTGAGCGCGAGACCATGGTGGTCACCGGACCTCCGGGCATGGTTGGCGCTGTTCCCGTCGTGGTAGAGGATGATAGCAGCTGGCAGGAGACGCAGCTGCGTAAGGGCGAGCCTCCGGTGGCCCACGCAATGTCCGGCAACAAGCGCGGAGAGGTGACTCTGGGCGAGGCTCTGGAGGCTACCATCGGGGCGGATGGCAGTCTGGTCGTGGCTCAGGCTGATGGCACCTGCCAGAGCTTCGAGATGTACCTGCGGGTCTGATCCCCACAAGCGTCCGGCCACCGACTTGCCCTCCAGGCTTGGCCCGAAGGGCAAGTCTATCGATCAGCCGTTGCTGCCCTGGTGGACGTGGAGGTCCCCTCCAGAGGGATTGCGGCCTTGCTCCCCGCGTTGACACAACCTCGGAGCCTGAGATTCTCGAGGAGTTCTCCAGCCCTCCAGATCGCGGCCCGCTCTAAGTTTCCGAGCCAAATGCCGGGCCCAGCAACCAGGACGGCCGTAAGCAATCCCATCCGCGGGCTTCTCAAACAGGCCGGTTCAGCTGGCCCGAGCCCTGCCCTGAAGGATTTCCCTGCCCGAGCCACGGAAATAGCAGCCCAATCTGACACCAAGCAAGGAATTCTCCCGTGAGCACCACCACCACCGAGTACAACCTCAAGGCCATCGAAGAGCGCTGGAAGGCCTACTGGCATCAGCACGAGTTGCACAAGGCCAGGCCCCGTCCGGGCAAGCCGAATTACTACTGCCTGGATATGTTCCCCTACCCCTCTGGCGAAGGTTTGCACGTGGGCCACTGGCGCGGCTACGTGCTCTCGGACGTGTGGAGCCGCTACATGGCGCTCAAAGGCTTCAGCGTGCTGCACCCCATGGGCTGGGATGCCTTTGGCCTGCCGGCCGAGAACGCGGCCATCAAGCACGGCGACCATCCCGAAAAGTATACCCGTCGCTCCTGCGCCAACATGAAGCGCCAACTCCAGGAGATCGGTGCCATGTACGATTGGGACCGCGAAATTAACTCCTCCTCGCCCGATTACTACAAGTGGACCCAGTGGACTTTTCTCAAGTTCTACGAGCGCGGCCTGGCTTATCGCAAGCCCGCCTCCATCAACTGGTGTCCTTCTTGCCGGACCGGACTGGCCGACGAAGAGGTGGTGGACGGCGCTTGCGAGCGCTGTGGCGCCGAAGTCACTAAAAAGTACCTGCCCCAGTGGTTCTACAAGATCACCGACTACTCGCAGAGGTTGATCGACGATCTGGCCGAGCTCGACTGGCCAGACAAGGTCAAAAAGATGCAGTCGGACTGGATCGGACGGAGCGAAGGGGCCGAGGTCGACTTCGAGATCGTCGGCACGGGCCAGAAGATGCGCATCTTTACCACCCGGCCCGACACGCTCTACGGCGCCACCTACATGGTCATGGCTCCCGAGCACGAGCTGGTGGACCAGATCACCACCCCCGAACAGCGCTCAAAGGTGGAGGAGTATGTGGCGCAGACCCGCTCTCGCAGCGAGGTGGAGCGACAAGAGCACAAGGAGAAGACGGGAGTCTTCACCGGTGGCTACGCCGTCAACCCGGTCAACAACGAGAAAATCCCAATCTGGATCTCCGATTACGTGCTCCTCAGCTACGGCACGGGCGCGATCATGGCCGTGCCGGCTCACGATGCCCGCGATTTCGAGTTCGCCCACAAGTTCCAATTGCCCATCGTGCAGGTCATCGAGACGCCGCCTGATTGGAATCCCGAGGAAGCCTTCACGGGAGTCGGCAGGATGCTCAACTCTGGACCCTATGACGGTCTGATGTCCGACGAGGGGAAAGCGAAGATCACCGAGGATCTCGAGTCACGAGGTCTGGGGGTCAAGAAGATCAACTACCGCCTGCGCGACTGGCTGATCTCGCGCCAGCGCTACTGGGGCGCGCCCATCCCCATGGTTCATTGCCAGAAGTGCGGGCCGGTGCCAGTGCCAGAGACCGAGCTGCCGGTCAAGCTGCCGCACGTGGAGAGCTACCAGCCTTCGGGCACGGGGGAATCGCCCCTGGCCACGGTCGAGGAGTGGGTGAACACCACCTGCCCGAGCTGTAAGGGTCCGGCCCGGCGCGACACCGATACCCTCAGCCAGTGGATCTGCTCGAGCTGGTACTACTTGCGCTACGTCTCTCCCCACAACGACGAGGTGGCCTGGACCCAGGAAGAGATGAAGCAGTGGCTGCCGGTGGACATGTATGTGGGCGGCATCGAGCACGCCGTGCTGCACCTGCTCTACTCGCGCTTTTACACCAAAGTGCTCTACGATCTGGGCTTCGTGAACTTCCGCGAGCCCTTCAAGCGCCTGTTCAACCAGGGCATGATCTGCCGCAAAGGCAGCTCGGGCCGCGTTGAGAAGATGAGCAAGTCCAAAGGAAACGTGGTCGCCCCCGACGAGCTGGTCAACCGCTACGGCACCGACGCCCTGCGCGCTTACGAGCTCTTCATCGGCCCCCCCGAGGTGGACGCCGAGTGGGGCGACTCGGGCATCGAAGGCGTGTCGCGCTGGCTCAAGCGGGTCTGGAACCTGCTCGGTGGGCACTGTTTCAAAGCCGAGCCCGAGGTCGACCCGGAGGTTTTGCGCTGGACCCATCGCTCCATCAAGAAGATCACCGAGGACATCGAGCGGTTGCACCTCAACACCTCGGTGGCCGCCCTCATGGAATGGCTCAACTTCTTGATCGACAAGAAACGCAGCGAGCCCGACTCAATCTCTCTTGAGACGGTCAAGACCTACCTGGTTCTGATGGCCCCCATCGCCCCCTTCCATGCCGAGGAGCTGTGGAATCGCCTGGGCCAGGAAGGCTCCATCTTTGCGCCCACGCTGGCCTCGTGGCCCACCTGGGACGAGGCCTACCTGGTCGAGCACACTCTGGAGATCGTGGTCCAGGTCAACGGCAAGGTGCGTGACAAGCTGACCGTGCCCGCCTCCGACGACCCGGCCAGCATCCAGCGTAAAGCCCTGGAGCTGGAGAAGGTGCAGTCGGCCCTGGAGGGCAGGTCGGTCAAGAAGGTGATCAGCGTGCCCGGCAAGCTGCTCAATCTGGTCGTGGGCTGAGCTCAGGTCGGCGCACCCAGGCTTTGAACAGGAAAGGGAAGAGAATCGAGGTCACCACCGCCAGCATGATGATGGAGGCGTGCATCCCCTCGTCGATCTCTCCCATGGAGAGGCCCAGGTTGGCAAAGAGCACCAGCAAGGTCAGCGGAGCCGAGAGATTGAGGGCAATGGCCACCGAGGTCTGCCAGCTCTGACCTGACGGTCGGAAGACCAGGATCGGCACGAGGCGAACCAGCAATAAAGCCAGCAGGAGTTGAGCCAGCTGCAGCATCTCACCCTCCAGAGCCAGGGGCAGGTTGAATCGCAAGCCTACCGTGATGAAGAAGACCGGGATGAAAAAGCCGTTGCCGAGGCTGGTGAACTTCACCTCCAGAGGGCCCTTGTGCCGGAACGAGAAGCTGAAGAGCGCACCGGCCAGGAAGGCCCCCAGAATAGGCTCCAGGCCCAGCATGCTGGCTACCGCCACAAAGATGAACATCAGTGCCAGCCCGGCCCGCACGCCGATCTCGGAAGAGTCGTGGGTCTCCATCAGGCGAGCAAAGGACTCGGCTCGCCACCAGACCAGAGTGCGCAGCACCACCAGCCAGAGGTAAGCCAGCACGAAGACCGCGACCAGGGCCAGCAGGGCCAGGAAGAAGCCGGACGACAGGCCTCCTGAGCGAGCGTAGGCGTTGGTGCCGGTCGCGATCAAAAGACAACCGAACTCGCCCAGCGAGCCCACCAGCAGCGCCTGTTGGCCCAGCGGGCCACGGGTCAGTCCCAGCTCATTCAAGAGCACCAGGCTGACGCCGATGGACATGGCTCCGACCACCATGAAGAGAAAGACCGGCCAGCCCATGAGCAAAGTGACCCCGACCGCCATCGCAAACATCGCCAGCACAGCCAGCGTGGCGGGAACGAGTTTCTTTCTACCACTGCGCTCGAGCTCAGAGAAATCAAGCTCGAGACCAGCCAGGAACATCAAGAGAAAAAAGCCCACCTCGGCCAGCACCGGAATGAAGCCGCCCAGTGAAACCCAGTTGAGAACGTAGGGACCGACCAGGATGCCAAAAGCGATCTCCCCCACCGCGGCCGGAACCCTCAAAGGACGGCACATCAGCGGAATGGCGAAGGCACCCATGGAGATCAAAACCAGAGAGCGGGTAAAGAGAGCTGAGTCGGGCTCAGTCATGAGGAAGCACCATCACCGAAACAGGGGCTCGCAGCAGGAGATGGCGGGAGATGTCCGGCTGGGTCAACGAGAAGCCTTGCTTGACCCGGTGTGAGAGCACCAGCAGATTGTGCTCGAGGGAGGCCCTGAGAACGCTGTACACCGGGTTTCCCTGCAGTTCTGTGGCCTCCACGGCCAGGCCATAGATGGGGCCCAAACTGACGATTTTGTCCATCGACTCGCGCAGGAGCCGGTTCCCTTCCTCGCCGGCGACGATCACCGGGGGTACGGCCACCACGGCCGTCAGGCGCGCTCCCAGCGAGCGAGTCAGGTCGAGGGCCAACTCGGCTGCCCGCTGGCTGGCCCGAGCGTCCGAGACCCCCAGCAAAATTCGGTTATAGGGAAAGGTGCCGCGGGCGATCAAGACGGGCTCACGGGTCTTGTCCAGAAGTTGCAGGAAACGACGGTTGCCGAAGCCGATCCGGTCCCTCCAGTCGAGCGCCGGAGGAGCCACGACAAGTACTCCCGAGTCTTGCCGGTCGAGGATATCGGTCAAGCTTGTTTCCCAGCCAGGTTCCAGCAAGACAAGCTCGGCGTCCTCGAGGCCACTCAGTGCGGGGCGCCAATCTGCCTCGGGGGCCAGAAGCACTCGCAGGCCGAGGGCCCCGCTCTGCTCCAGGAGGTAGAGACATTCGGCCCAAGCTGATCCCGGGTCGCCTGGCCTGGTCTGTAAAAAGACGACCCGCGAGCCAAACTGCAAGGGAAATCTGGACGTTCCGCTGTGCATGTAGTCAGCGATGGAGGGCACGACGGCTGGATCGCCTACCAGCAGAACCCGATCGCCCTGCTCGATGATCGTATTGCCGTGAGGCACGACGAGTTGCTCGTTGCGGTAGATGGCGGCCACCAGCCAGGACACCGGTCGCAGACTGGAGAGACTGCGACCGACGGCCGGTGAGGTCGCCAACACACTGACGTCGTAAATCTCCCCCCGGCCGATGCCCACGTCGCTGGCGGTACGCTTGCCCGAAACCAGACGCGACTCCACCGCCAGGGCCATGGCGTGGGCCCGGCTGAGCACCCCGACCCCTTCCTGCTCGAACTCTTCCGTGCGGGATGGCTGATGCACGATGGCCAGCCTGGTCTTCAGGCCGAAAACCTGAGACGCAAGGCGGCACACTTCAAGATTGACATCGTCTCGTCCGGTGAGAGCCAGAACCGCGTAGGCTCTATCAATCTGGGCCTGACGTAAGACCAGCGAGCTGGTGGCGTCACCGCAGACCTGCGCGAGCGTCGCTCGGGTTTCACCCAGGCGCTCCAGGGCGATCGGGTCGGAATCGATCACCACCAGCTTCCAGCGAGCTTGCAGGCGCTCGACCAGCAAACGCCCGGTGCTTCCAGCTCCTACCACAACCAGCAGTGGTTTCATCGACCGGGCTTCTTGCACGCTTTCTTTCACCCCTTGCGCTTTGCGCAAAAACACATGCTTGTTTCGCAGTCAAAGAGAGGAACTGGGCCTGGTTGGTTCAAGGCGGATATGACCTCCATCTTCGCGGGCGATTCTCGCCTGGCGAACCGGGAAGCGGCGACGGTGGCAAAGACCGCCGCCACCGTCGTCGCCCCCTCCTTTAAGAAATGTCGAGGATGCCCTCCATACGTCGCCGGGTCGCCCTTCTCCTGGAGCATCGCACCTCGTTCGACCGGCGTGTCGTGCGTGGTGTGGCGGCCTATGCCCGCGAGAATTCCTGGGAGTTGCTCTCCGAGGCCTATGGAGACGTGGGTGCCTCGGCGCTGCGCAGCAACTTCTTCGGGGCTATCGCAGCGGTGACGGATCGTCGCCAGTGGCGACGCCTGCGCACCTGGCGCCTGCCGGTCGTCAACGTTTCGGGTGCCGTGGCCACCTACGACCTGCCCACGGTTTGCAGCGACAACGCCGCTATCGGACGGATGGCGGCCGAGCACTTTCTGGAGCGGGGCTTTCGCTCCTTCGCCTTCGCCGGCCCCCCCGGCGTACTCAGCTCGCATGAGAGACTGCAGGGTTTCTCAGAACGACTCTCTCAAGCCGGCTGTCCGGTCGAGTCGCTGGACTGCGATCTGGAGTGGTCGGGTCGCTGGCAGCGCGAGAGGCTCCGCCTGGAGCGCTGGCTGGGCCACCTGGCCAGACCCTTCGCTCTGTTCGTCGTCAATGATATTCTGGCCCGACGGGTGCTCCAGGCCTGTGAGCGCCAGAAGATCCGAGTGCCCAACCAGTGTGCCGTACTGGGAGTCGGCGACTACGCCCTTCTGAACGAACTGGCTCCCATCCCCATCTCCAGCGTGGTTCAAGACGCTGAGCAGATCGGCCGGCAGGCCGCGGAACTGCTGACCGAGCTGGCCGAAGGTCGAGCATCAAGCTCAACCCGCATCCTGATTCCGCCCCTGGGAGTGGTCGCTCGGCTGTCCTCCGACACCAATGCGGTAGACCACCCACAGTTGAGCAGCGCGCTTGATTACATCCGCCAGAACCTTTCCTGCGGCTTGAAAGTTGGCGATCTGGCCGATTATCTGTCTGTATCGCGGCGTTGGCTCGAGATGCAATTCCAACAGCACCTTGGCTGCTCCCCGCGGGGGATGATTCGAACCCAGCAGATTGTTCTGGCCAAGCGCCTGCTGGTGGAAACGGACTGGCCCCTGGCGGTCATCGCCCGGCGCTGCGGATTGGCCTCGCCAGAGCGCCTGAGCACGATGTTTCGAGGCCTGGAGGGAGTGCCACCGAGCACCTACCGGGCTCGGATGCGAGCCTACAGCAGCGACCTCTGAGTCACGGCCCCGTCCACAGCGACCTCAACCATCAGCAGGCGTTCCAGGCTGGCGATCGCCCTGGCAAGACTGACCCAGTGGCTGGCGTAGAGTCGATCCATCAGGCCTCGATCGACCCGCACCCAGGCTGCCTCTCGAGCATCGTCGCCGCCCACCGGATCCACCCCGCCCTGGCTCAAGTGCAGGTGGAAGGCTTCCGACTCCATCCAGGCGTGGTCGGTATTGCGTGGATCGTCCACATAGCCCCGGGCGACTGAAACGGCCGGCCCGAAATCAAGTTCCAGGCCAGTCTCCTCGAGCAACTCACGCCGGGCCGCCGCGCGAAAGTCCTCCCCCTGGTCAACCATTCCTCCAGGAATAGCCCACTGACCGCAGTCGCGCCGCTCGATCAGAACGGTTTCAAGGATGCCCTCCCGCACCCGGGTCACGATGGGGTCGGCGGAGAAATTGGCCCCGTGTCGACCAAGACGTCCTCGGCCGGCCAGCCCGGTGCGCCCCCATGGGTTGAGGGGGCGACCCTGCTCGTCCCGCGCCAGTTCGCCTTCCAGGCTGGCGAAACGAGCCAGGGAAGGGCTCCACTCCGGATCGGCCCAGGGCTGAGCGAGCAGGCGCGGATCGGTATAAACGGGCGGGTGATACTCGGGAAAGGCCACTCCCCAGCTGACCCGGTCATCGGGCACCGGGAAGCGCTCGGGATAGCCTGGCGGACGCTCACGACGGGCCTTCTGGTGAAGCCGCTGAGGAGCCGGCAAGCAAGCCAGCAGAGTGCTCATGGGCGGCAGTTCTAGGAGCGCAGCCGGAAACCCCCTTGACGTTCGGCCGGGCTACCATCTGGAGTCGCCCTGTCGAAGGCAGGATCCATCCTGGCCTTTCGATAAAAACCGCTGACCCTGCACAGGAGGTCTGCCGACATGCCCGACCCTCGTTACCGTGAGCTCGCCCGACTGCTCGTTTCCCACTCCACCCGCCTCGAGAAGGGAGACAAGGTGTTGATCGAGGCTACCCACGTGCCTCCCGAGATGCTGACCGCCCTGGTCGAGGAGGCCACCGAGAGGGGAGCGGTGAGCATCGTGGAGCTCAAGGACCACACCATCCAACGAGCGCTCCTGAGGACCGGCACGGCCGAGCAGGTGCGCCAGCGCATGCAGCTGATGGGCCAGCTCGAGCTGAGCCGGATGGAGAAAATGCAGGCCTTCATCGGGCTTCGTGGGGCCCACAACATCACCGAGATGTCCGACGTCCCCTCCGAGCACATGGGCATCTACGAAAAGGAATGGATGAAGCCGGTCCACCTCGAGCAACGGGTCAAGCACACTCGCTGGGTTGTGCTGCGCTGGCCGAACGCCTCCATGGCCCAGCTGGCCGGCATGTCCAGCCAGGCCTTCGAAGACTTTTATTTTAAGGTCTGCCTGGCTGACTACGAAGCCATGGAAAAGGCCGTCAAGCCGCTCCAAGAGCTGATGGCCATGACCGACAGGGTGCGCATCGTGGGCCCCGATACCGACCTTCGCTTCTCGATCAAGGGAGTGGGAGTGGTTCCCTGCACCGGCACCCACAATGTGCCCGACGGCGAGTGCTTCACCGCTCCCGTGCGCGATTCCGTGGAGGGGCACATCCACTTCAATTCCGGCACCATCTACCGGGGCACGGCTTTCGACGACATTCGGCTGACCTTCGAGAAGGGTCGCGTGGTCAAGTCATCGTGCTCCAACGATGCGGCCCTGGAAGCGGTTCTGAGCTCCGATGAGGGGGCCCGTTACTTCGGGGAGTTTGCGGTGGCCTTCAATCCATTCATCGAAAAGCCCATGCGCGACATCCTCTTTGACGAGAAGATCCGTGGCAGCCTGCACCTGGCTCTGGGAGAGTGCTACGAGGAGACCCAGAATCACAATCGCTCCAACGTCCATTGGGATCTGGTGCTGCGTCAGGAGGAGGGCGGCGAGCTCTGGTTTGACGACGTGCTGGTGCGCAAGGACGGCCGTTTCGTGGTAGACGCGCTCACCGGGCTCAACCCGGAGAACCTGGCGGGACGCAAGCCGGCTCTGGTCTGAAGGCCTCGGTCAGCAGGGCACGGATCCAGGAATTGACCAATCCGGGTCGCTCGATAGGGAGCACGTGCCCGGCTGTAGCCACGATCTCCAGCCTGCAACGGGGGATGGCTGCGGCCATGCGCCGTCCCAGCCGCAGGGGGATCAAGAGATCGCAACCTCCCAGGGCCACCAGCACCGGCATGGTGAGTTGGCTGTAGAGCGGCCAGGCTTGCCACTGCTTCAAAGTGCGATGCATCAGCTCGAAGGTGACCTGGGGACCGGCGTTGACCCGCCCTGGCCAGAAGTAGCGCAGCAGATCCGAGCGTCGAGAGAAGAGCTGCAAAAACCGCGAGACCGGTGTGTTGGGCAGGTGACCGCAGGTATTGAAAAGGCCCAGGGCGGCGACCCGCTCAGGCCGCGTCACCGCCAGCCTGGTGGCCAGGTAACCTCCGAAGGAGTGCCCCATGAGGGCCAACCTCGAGCTCATGGGGAGAGTGTCCAGGGCGTAGAGGACGTCGGTGAAGAAGTCGTCCACGTGGGACGGGCCGGGCCAGGGAGAGCCGCCGTGGCCACGCAGATTCAGGGCTACCACGTGGTAGTCGGCCTGGAAGGCTGCTATCTGGTGGCGCCAGTTGGAGATCGAGCCAGCTCCTCCGTGGAGAAAGAGCAAGCTCGATCCCGAGCCGGCCTGGGCCACCTCCAGGTAATTGCCCCCCGGCAACTCGAGGCGCTTGCGATTCAGGGTTTCCAGACCCTCCACTGGCTGGCTTTGTAGACCGGCCCGGCGTTGGCCGCGCTCATCTGGTCGGTATCCACCTGGCCGGATACCACCACCTGGTCGCCCGCCTTCATGGTGGTCGGAGGGTTGTCGCTCAATACATAGACGGTACCTGCCGCCGTGAGGGTCCAGAAGCCAGTCTCTGCGCTCTGGCGTCCGAGTCGTCCCCCCAACCAGGCCGAGTCGGGGCCAATTCCATCAGCCACCGGTAAGAGCTGCTCGAGCACCACCCGCGCCTCCGGCACCGAGTCGGCCGCCACCTGGTTCTGCCCTGTCCCGATGCGAGCACCGTTGGCGGCCTTCTGCCCCTGCGCGATGCGTGTTTCGCTCTCGGCCAGGCGCTGGGCGGGGTTGTCGGAGAGCAGGCTGTACTGGAGGGGTTCAAAGTGAGGGGAGGTCACTTTCACCTCCTTACCCAGCAGTTGAACCTGCTGCCCCCTGCCATCGTCATAAGTGAAGACCGTGGATTGAGAGGGTGCGGGTGCTGGAGAGCAAGCCAGAGCCAGGATCAGTAAAAGTGGCAGGAGTCGCATCCTGGATCAGGTTCTGTCCCGAGTAACGTTCCCCTACCCCGCCGGTCTTATCCGATAGACGAATGGAAAGGATGACTTCGATGACCCACATTGCCCATTGGACGGCTACCTGGCTGGGGTTCGGATCGGCTCTCAGGAAGGCTGATGCGCCTGCGGCCACTCCCGAGAGGATGTACTCGCTCACCCGAATGCTGCAAGTCCACGTGCCGCGACCGGCCGGTGGGGAGATCAAACTGTTCACCCAGGAAATGAGCACCCGCTGCGTGCTCTTCAAGAGCGCGACCTGTCTGACCGCAGGCGAAGAGCTTACTCTGGTCATGTTGTTGCGGCCCGATCGCCCCCTGCGCCTGCGGGGAACGGTGCGATGGACTCACGAGGGGGGTCGCGGACACTCAGGCCAGATCGACTTTGAGCCCACGCCCGCTCAGGAGGTCGAATTGCTCAGCTATCTCGAGCTTCGCAGCCGCTGAGGGGCTCGGAGAAGGTCCAGGCCAGCAGCCAGAGCTGGAGAAAGTCGGGTTGACCCTCCAGGCGCAGGCCCACCAGGCGACGACCAGGACTGCCCAGCATGGTCATCAAGAGCATGGCCAGAGGGAAAAGCAAAACGGCCAGAGTCAGGTTCCCTGCCAGCAAGCACACCAACCCGGCCAGCAGCGCGTCCAGAGCTGCTCCGGTGGTTCGTCTGGCTACCGTTGGGCCAGCTTGCTTCGAGACCGGGCCCTCGAGCTTGAGCGTTGCACACAGGCCACATCCGACCACGGACTCCTCTCTGACGCCACAGGTATCACACAGAGGCAGGCGACAGAAATGGCACTCGGCCACGGCAGGGGCCCAGGGATGCTGGAGGCAGTGAGGGCGATAGCTATCCCCCCGGGCCTGCACCAGCGTCCCCCGGGCCAATCCGGCGGCGACTCGACCGGCCGTCAAGAGCTGGTAGTGTCGATAGAACCAGCCCACTCGGGGAAGGTCACCGACAGGTCGAGCCTGACCCCGGGCCAGCAGGGCCTGACGGTGGACGACCAATCGGTCAAGCCAGGACCCTGGCACGGCCAGCACCTCGAGTCCGGCTACCTCCCCCACCGCCTCTACCGGGTGACTGGCCAGAGAGCGGTTGCCGGCCAGCAGGCTGTGGAAGCTCCAGCTCCAATTCTGAGCTTCCGGCGAGCAGGGCGGGGGCACCGTCAAGAGCGCCCAGCTACACTCCCCCGGACAGGCAAGCAGGCGGTAGAAACAAGGTGCGCCTTCCTCGGGTATCACGAAGTCTGACGAGGGCAGAAACCCTTCCTGCTCGAGCCAGGCGGTCTCTCTCGCCAATCGAGCCAGGTCGAGCCCGAAAATCTGCACCGGAAGCAGCCTGGAGAAAGAGATACGCGGACTCAGCCAGGCCACCGACCAGGCCGGCTGCCGGGTCGCCAGGCAGACGGTGCTGTCCACGGTCGCGCTGAGGAATGCCAGCGGCCCCAGATTGGCCCAGACGACCCCGCGACGCAGGGAATCAGCCCAGGCCGAGACTGAGCTCTGCAAGAGCGCCCCCTCCAGGCGAGCGGGCAGGTGGCCCTCGCCCAGCGTCCCGCACTCGGAGCAGAAGGCCAGCTCGATTCCATACCAGGCACCACAGTCGCCGCAGCAGAGGCGCTTCAAGGCAGAGCCTCGAGCGTTCTCAGACTGAGGCTCCAGAGGCCGCCCAGCGGGGTGAGCAGAAAGCCGCCCCGTCCCAACAGGGTCAGGACCACCGCCAGGAGCAACAAGATTGCCTGCAGGCGCTCGATCACCGACCGGGTCGGCCGGGGAGTGATCAGCCTGAGGATCCACCCTCCGTCAAAGGGCAGGAAGGGCAGGCAGTTGACCACCAGCAGCACCAGATTGACCGCCAGGCCAAAGCGCAGGGTGGAGGCCACGGCTTCCCAGCCGACCAGGCTCGGAGCCAGCACGGACGCCGTCCAGACGCCTCCAGGGGGATTCAGCTCCAACCGGATGCCCAGCACCAGGGTGAGCGCGGCCAGGCCGAGCAAGCAGAGGTAAGCCAGTCCCAGACTCACCAGTGGGCCGCACGCGGCGACCCTGAGAGCGTCCTGACGAGAATCGCGCAAAGACTCGTAGCGCACCGGAATGGGCCGGGCCCAGCCGACAACGAGCTGCGCCGACGAGAGGACGGTCGAGAGCAAGGGCATCCAGAAGGAGCCCAAACGGTCGAAATGGGCCAGAGGGCTGAGTCGCAGCCGGCCCTGCGATCGAGAGGTGGGATCACCGGCCCGGTCGGCCGCCAGGGCGTGGCCCAGGTCGTGCAGGATCAGCGAGAAGAGCAGTACCCAGAGCAATCGGGCGGCCTCCAGCGGAGGACCGGGCCAGACCGGCCCCAGGCCGGTCAACAAGAGCCAGGAGAAGAGCCAGAGCCAGGCCCCCGGATCCGGGGTTGCCTCACGGCTCGAGCGAGCGAGCCTCAGCCCCGGTCGCTGCGGTGGGCTACCGGTCGGGCTCTCGAGAGCCACCCTGTCAGCGAGAATCTTCCCCGGGAGGGGGGCGCAGCGAGCGTCCGAGCTCCAGGCGTGGACTCTTGCCGAGTGTCGGAGGCGCGGCCGGAGGCTCCGACCTGGGAACGTCGAGCTTCGAGACGGGCTCGATCTCGAGCATCTTGGGAGCAGCGGCCGGCCGAGCTGTCGCATTCTTGCGGGCTGACTCGAGCTCATTCTTGCGCCGGTAGTACTCCTCGCGCCCGACTTCACCGGCGATATACTGCATCTGGAGCTTCTCAAGCTGGCGGGCAATGTCGTCCGAGGACATTGCCGGGGCCGGGGGGGCCGGAAGCGACCGAGGCTGCAGCTTGAGCGGGCCGGGCGTTTCCTCCGGCAACTCCAGGGGCAGAGGAATGCTGGCCGGCTCAGAGCCGCGGGCTGAGGTGCGCGGGGCGGGCTCTTCCAACTCGAGCCCGAGCTCGAGACGTGGCGGCCATTCGCTGGATGGCTCCAGCTCCAGGGGTAAGCTGGTCACCGGCGCCGAGGCCCGAATGTCGGTCATCATCTCGCGCTGCTTTTCCTCGCGGGCCATTCGCTCGACCCTCTCCTGGTGCTCCTCGATAGCCTGGCGGGCAACCTTGCCCTCTTCCTGGGCGGCAGCTTGACGAGCGAGCAGCTCCCACCGCTTGGCATCCGTCTCGAGATTGCGAAAGTCGGTGTTGTGCACGGTCACGACGTCCTCAGCGAAGGTCACCAGGTCGAGATCTCCCCGATCATTCACCAGGAAACGATACTCGACCCCGAGTTTGGCCAGCGGGCGCAGGTCGGCCGTAACCACCAGGGACTTGTCGAAACGCCGGACGATGATGTGCGGGTCCACCATCGTCTGAAAGGCCACCCAATCTGCTCCGAGATGGAGAACCCGGTAGTTGGGCGGGGGCTCGAGAAGGAACTTTCCATTGGCGCTCACGATGACCAGCGTCACGGCATTCTCTTGCTTGACTTCGAGCATGACGGTGCCCTGATCGTTGACAAAAATGCGGGTCACGTTCTGGACCCCCATCTCAAACTCGGCCGTTACTGCCTTGTCGGGGATGTTGATCACCTGGAAGACCAGTCCTTTCTTCTCGGTCTGGGCCACAACCAGGTAGATGAAATAGGGTGAAACCTCCCACAAAAAGCGATCGTCCTTGCCCGGGGTCAAGGTGGCCGAGAAGAAGCTCAGAGCCTCGCTCGAGCGGGGGTTGAGCAGGTTCAACGAGTGGCTGCTGGCTCCCCCACCGTCGCCGTCTTTCTTTCCGAGCAGGCGAAAGATCTTCTCGCTGAGGCGCTTCTCAGGTTGAATCTTCTCGTAGCAGAACTCGCGCCCGTCAGCATTGATGCGCAGCTTCCCGAGCCGCACATTCTCTTCCGGACGGGCCCGGAACAACTCGACCTTGGTGAGCTGTGCATTGCGGTCATAGGGCAGACGAACGAAAACCCCTGACTCGGTGCGAAAGAACACCTCTCCATTGTTCCCCACCGCCAACGTTTCGCGCACGTTGGATACAGGACGTGTCCACTGGAAGGCGCTTCCACGGTGGATGCGCACCTCGCCTGGGAACTGGGCGATGAAGTAACGCCCGTTATAACTTCCGTAAAGACGAACCATCCTTGCTCGATTCCAGAAGGATATGGGGAGACGACCCGAAAACCCCTCGACAGCATTGATCTTTGCCCCCCAATGGGTGGCTTCCTTCCGGAGCAGCAATATGTTGAAGCTATGGGCGATCGGTTTAGCGGGTCTGGCTAGCTGGGCTGGTTTCGAGATCTTTTGTCAGACGCGAGGCGACTGCCGGCTTCGCCTGGCTGCCGAGCAGATCGACGACCGCACCCTGCTGATCGCTGATGACTCGCACGCCTGCCTGCGACTGTCTTTCCCGTTCATCAACAACGGACCCCAACAGGCCCTGTTGATCGATGCCAGTGCGAACCTCCAGCCAGCCGGTGAGCACTTCAGCGAGTTGCAGCCCGTTTGCCGTCTGATCAACCCCCTGAAGTGGCGAGCAGACGGATACTGGGATGCTTCCACCATCGTCCCCGGCGAGCAGCTCAAGGTCTGGGTGGAGCTCTGGCTGACGGCACCCGACATTCGTACCATGCTCAATTCGCTCACCGAGCTGCGCCTGGACATTTTCTTCAAATACTATGGTCGAACGCCGATGATCTACCGGCGAGAGGAGCTCTTCCTCGATTTGAGCCGCTTCAAGGCCGTGGATGAGCATCCCGAGCTCCCCGCACCTGCTCAGGACTCGAAGAAGAAAAGCTCCCCCGACCCAAGAGCTCGAGTCGTACCGCTTCGGACCAAGCTTCTGCGACCCGGTGACGACCTGCTCGAGATTGTCAAAAAATATTCCGAAGGCGTTTCCGCTCCGGGCGATCTGATTGCGGTGGCCGAATCGGCGGTGGCTATCATGCAGGGTCGCATCGTCTATTGCGAAGACATCAAGCCCCGCTATCTCGCGCGGCGACTCAACCGGCTCTTCGGCATGCATTCCTCTCTTTCGTCGGTCTACGCTCTGGAAATGGCCTTTCAAGAGGTGGGTACAACCCGCATGTTGCTTTCCTTTGCAGCCGGGCTGCTGGGGAAGCTTCGACGCCGCGATGGCGACTTTTATCTCGCGGCGGGTCGCGCCGTGGCCGTGATCGACGACTGCACGGGAACACTGCCCCCCTTTGACAAGCACGTCGTTCTTGGTCCCGCTCGCGGCGACGAGCTTGTCCAGTTGATCAAGAGGCAGACCGGCCTTGATTGCGCCATCGTAGATGCCAATGACCTGGGTAAGGTGGACGTGCTGCACCTGTCCGACAAGTCGCGTCAGCAGGAGGTCGTAGAAGCGCTCAAGCCCAACCCTCAGGGCAACGCCGACGAGATGACGCCGCTGGTTCTGATTCGGTCCGCAGTTACAACCCCGGCCAGGGCCTGAGAAACAACTGAGGGAGCGGGTCCCTGACCCTGCTCCCTCAGCCGCAGATTTCGGAGACCGAAACCTTCCTACATCTCCTTCGCAGGAGTGCCCTTCTTCTTCGGGGCAGGCTTCGCAGCCGGTTTCGCTGCGGGTTTGGCAGCAGGCTTCGCGGCTGGCTTAGCAGCAGGTTTGGCTGCCGGTTTCGCTGCGGGCTTGGCTGCTGGCTTCGCCGCTGGCTTAGCGGCGGGCTTGGCTGCCGGTTTCTTGGTATCGGCCTTCTTAGGTGTCTCCTTCTTAGGCGGCACTGTTTCACCTCCACTGCGTTGGGGGCCCCCAGGCGCGCCTGAAGACCCGAAAATCCGTTTGACCGCGTTGAAGGATTTCCCTGAATCGAGCCCCTCCTCCTTCTAAGATCGGCACTTTTTTCAAGATTTTTTGGACCCTGGCCGAACGAACTAAATCCCTTAACCAGGCCATTTATTTTCATGAGGAACCTTCAACCCAACTTGAAAGATCAAGAAGGCGAAGAAAATTTCAAAACGAAAGAGGGTTGCATGGCCGCACGGATTCTCAGAGGGCAACCGGTCGTGGACCGCCTGCACCGCAACATCGAACAGCAGATTGCTGCCCTGGCCGCCGTGGAAATTGTGCCTACTCTGGCGGTTGTCGACGCAACCGGTGATCCATCCTCGGCCCTCTCGGCCAGCGCCCGGGAGGAGGCCTGTGCGATGCTTGGCATTCAAACCCAGCGCCTCACCTTGCCGGCGTCAGGCGCCGGCCGTGAGCTGATCGAGCACCTCCGCGAGCTGGCCGAGAACCCGAAGGTTCACGCCATCATGATGGAGGCTCCCGGCAGTGATGAGTACGCTTCTCTGCATCCTAATCTTCGCATTCCTCCCGAAAAGGACGTGGACGGTCTGCACCCGGTCAATCTAGGTCGTCTACTTGCCGGCAACCCGCTCTTTGTTCCTGCCACCGCTGCCGCTTGCGTCGAGCTGCTCCATCACCACGAGATTCCCATCGCCGGAAAGCGGGTCGTCATCGTCGGGAGAAGCCTTGTGGTCGGAAAACCCCTGGCACTTCTCATGCTGGCCGAGGATGCGACGGTCACTCTGTGTCATTCGCGCACTCGCGATCTAGCCTACGAGACTCGTCAGGCCGAGATCCTCATCGTGGCTGCCGGCCAGCCAGAGCTGGTCACCGCTTCGATGGTCACTCCCGGGGCGGTGGTCCTGGACGTGGGCACGAACGTTGGACCCGATGGCCGGGTTGTAGGAGACGTGGAGCAGGCCGGGGTGAACCTGGTGGCTTCAGCCCTCCTGCCCTCGAAGGGGGGTCTGGGCTCCGTGACCACGGCTTTACTCCTGTGGCAAGTTGTCGAGGCTGCCCGCCTGCGGGCAGAGGTAAAGGCTGCCTCTTGAGGAATGGCCCCTGGTCCATGTCAGAGAGGCGTGACAAGATACCTGAGCCCACCATCGCGAGACTGCCGAGCTACTTCCGATGCCTGGTCGAGCTGCAAGAAGCCGACCAGGAGATCGTCTCCAGCGAAGAGCTAGCGTCCCTGGCCGGTGTGAAGGCCTCTCAATTTCGCAAGGACCTGTCCCACTTCGGCGAGTTTGGAATTCAAGGCCTGGGCTATCCGGTGGCCGACCTGCTCGACCGCATCGCAGCCATCATGCAGCTCGATCAGGACCACGACGTGGTGCTGGTTGGGGCCGGAAACCTCGGCTCAGCCCTGGCCAACTTCCCTGGCTTCTCCCGGTGGGGCTTTCGCATTGTTCGAATCTACGACCAGGCCCCCGACAAAATCGGCAGGCGCCTGCACGGAGTCACCATCCGAGACGTTGCCGACCTCCCCTGCCCGCTGGGTTTGAAGCTGGGCATCCTGGCGGTGCCACCCTCTGGAGCCCGCGCGGTGGCCAAGCTGCTCATCGACTCGGGTGTGGAAGCGCTGCTGAACTTTACCGGATCCAACCTCGGGCATCCTGATAGCGTGGTCGTGCGCAACGTGGACATGACCCACGAGCTGGCCATTCTGGCCTACCACCTCACAGGCCCATTGAGCCTGGATGAAGAGCGTCCGGCTCGCTGAGCCTCGGGATTCCAGGGTTAAGCAGCGCCAGGAAACAACTCAGGAATTGGCGTGGCCTCGTTCAACATTTTGTCCAGATTCCTGCGCGTTTTCTCTCTCTGAACAGGTCAAAGCGCGGCAGTGGAACGAGCTGGAGCTTCAGCGCGCGGCTTAAAGTGCCTTAGACCCTGGTGACGCCCTCTGGCGGCTGACCCGGTGCCGGGGGCTGAGCCGACTGAGCCGGGGGTGGAGGGGGGGCCATACTGGCGTTCTTGAAGCCGTGGATGGCTTCCCCGGCAGCCTTGCCGATCTCCGGCAGACGACGAGGGCCAAAGATGATCAGCGCAGCCACCAGCAATAAAACCAGCTCCATCGGGCCCAGGACCCAGGCAAAAACCAGGCTTTCCACGTTTCTTGGCTCCTTCTATGCTTCGTGCCGCGAGCACGAGAGATGTCTTTGTTCTGAGCCCAGTATACGTCCCCCCCAGCAGGTGCGCAACCTGATCACTTTCCGGTGATCCTCATCAAAATAAGGCTGAACTCGAACAGGAGGTAGATGGGCAGCGCCACCACGGTGCAGGTCATTGCGTCGGGCGTGGGGGTGGCCAGGGCTGCCACCAGGAAAGCAACAAAGACGGCCAGTCGGCGCTGACGCGAGAGACCCCGAGAGCTGACCAGTCCCAGATTGGCCAGAAATAACAAGACCAGCGGCAGTTGGAACATCAGCCCGCAAATCAATAAGAGCCCGGTCACGAATCCCATGAACTCATCGATTCGAATCTGAGCCTTCAGATCAGGAGTGGCATAGGACATGAAGAACCCCATCGTTGTGGGGAGCACGACGTAATAGGCAAAGACACCGCCGACCACGAACAAGACGATCGACATCGGCAGCATGGAGATCAGCCAGCGGCGTTCGCGCACGGTCAGTCCGGGGAGGACGAACATGGCCACGTTATAGAGGATGACGGGGGCGGCGATAAAAAGCCCGGCCACCATCGCCAGCTTCAGATACGCGAAGAAAGCCTCGGTCGGACCGGTGAAGATCAGCTCGGCCTTGGGACCAAGCAAGGGACGCACCAGCGACAGCAGAGTTGGAGTGTAGAAATAGCAAACCGTGGAGGCCACCACCCAGGCCAGCAGCGACCAGAAGATACGCGAGCGCAGCTCCGAAAGGTGATCGACCAGGCTCATCGGCCGGTCGTGGGGGGTCTCGTCGACCAGGGACTCTTCCATCCGGGGGTCAGGAAGCGGGCGGCTCGTTCTGGCTCTGGCCCGATGCTTTCTGCTCACCCTCTTTCAGGGCTCGCTTGAAGGCGCCCACACCAGAGCCGAGCGAGCCACCGGCTCGCATGAAGATTCCCGGCCCTAGCAGCAAGAGCGCGATAAAGAAGATCAAGACCCATTCCCACGGTCCGGGCATAGCGGACCTCCTCTTGAACCATTTTCAGCCGAAACCATGAGCCTCCTGGCAACACAGAAAGCGGTCCTGGTGTGCTTCGACCCGGCCGGGGGCTTCCCTTCGCAGAAGGATCGACCCCTGCCAGCCCGAACCTAACTAAACGGTAATCGGTGTGCCTATCCCTTGAAAAATGGGAGCATTCTGGCTCCCGAGAGGAGTGGACGTGGCCCTCGACCTGGCAAACTCGTTTCGGTATCCGCTCAACGACCCGGACGCGAAGAAGAAGCTTGCGCTCGGGGGAGCCTGTTTTTTCCCCGGCATCCTCTTACTGGCCATCCCCTTTGTTGTCCTGGGCGGCTACGGCATCTCGGCCATGCGCAAGGTCATCAAGGGCGAGGAAGACGAGTTGCCCGAATGGGAGCTGATGGCCGACCACTTCCGCTTCGGCCTCATGGCCCTGATCATTTTCATCGGCTACTACGCTATTCCGTTCGTGATCACCGTATTTACCATCGGCGGATCGCTCATCTCGCTCCTGGGGACGCGGGCAGCCGATGGTTCCACCAGCGTCGGCATCTGGTTCATTCTGGGAACCATCCTTGCGGGTCTGGTCGGATTGGCGATCTACTTCATCCTGCCCATGGCCATCCTTAATTATGCCACCACGGACGAGCTCGGCTCAGGTTTTGCGCTCGGGAACATTTTCGAGAAGATCACCTCTAACCTCCAGCCTTATGCGGTCGTGGTCCTGGTCAACATGGCCATTGGAACCGTGTGCTCGATCCCGCTGAATATTCTCAGCAACCTCCCCCTGATCGGCATCCTGGGCCTCTTTTTCGGGGGGGTCCTGTGGACCTACGGCATGCTGGTCCAGGCTCACGTCACCGGCACCTTCTACCGGGAGACCTTTGGTAGCCATGTCGGCGCGAGCACCAACACCACGGAAGGCACCGGTCTGGAGGCCGAGCGGTGGAAGAGGGACGACTGACGGCTTAAGGATGAAGGGGGAGCACCTCAACCTCGTGACCCGCCTCCAGCCGCTCGAGCTCCTCGGGTAACACCGCCAGAGCATCGGCCTCGACCATCGAGCGCAAGAGATGTGAGCCCTGATCGCCAGTGGCCGTGGCCAGGAGACCGGTCCCGGTCGATTCCAGCCGGCATCGAAGGAAGGTGGTCAGACCGGTCTTCTTGGTGATCTCGTGAGTCAGGCGCGCAGTCTGCTTGCGGCTCTCACCAGGAAAGCGCCCCATCATCACCTCCAGGGCAGGCCGCACAAACAGCTCGAAGGTCACCATGGAGGACACCGGATTGCCTGGCAAACCAAACATGGGAATGGAACCAGCCAACCCGAAAGCCAGGGGCTTTCCGGGGCGCATCTTGATCTGCCAGAAGCTCAACTCTCCACCCAGTTTTGCGATCAGGTCGCGAACGTGATCGTGCTCCCCTACCGAAACGCCAGCCGAGGTGACCAGCACCTCCGCCTGCTCGAGAGCTTGACGCAAGGCTTGCTCGAGGGCGTCCCGGTCGTCGACCACCGGACCCAGCCGCACCGGCTCTCCTCCGCAGGCTCGCACCTGTGCCTCCAGGGCATAAGAGTTGCTGTCTCGGATCTGGCCCGGTCCCAGGGGCTGACCCGGCGGAACCAGCTCGCTCCCGGTGGAAACGATGGCCACCCGGGCCCGGGGAATGCACGCCAACTCGGGGTAGCCCAGGGAGGCGGCCAGGCCGAGGTCGGCCGGACGCAGACGGTGACCAGGCCGTAAGACGACCTGGCCGGGCTGGAGGTGCTCGCCCTGCCGGCGCACATTCTCCCCCGGCCGCACTCTCCGCGTGAATCGAACCCTTCCAGCTTGCCGCTCAGAGTCCTCAACCATGGCGCAGGCGTCGGCCCCCGGGCATAGCATGGCCCCGGTCATAATGGCGGCTGCCTGGCCTGGACCGAGCTCGAATTCGGGCACCGAGCCGGCCGGAATCGAGCCCACGAGATCCAGCCAGGTCCCCTCGGCGACCTCAGCTGAACGCACGGCGAAGCCATCCACGGCCGAGTTATCGAACGGGGGATGGGCCTCCCGCGCGACGACCTCCTGGGCCAGCACCAGACCCAGCGTCTGGCTCAGGGGGTGCGAGCGCGGCTCGAGCGGTCTCACGTGAGACAGGATGCGCTCCAGCGCCTGGGAGACGCTCAGCAAGCTACTGGATCGACTCGACCAGCAGGGCCATCCCCTGTCCACCGCCCACGCAGGCGGTGGCGATGCCCAGCTTGCCCCCTCGACGGCGCAGCTCGTACAGAAGCGTCAGGGTGAGGCGGGCCCCGGACGCCCCCAAAGGATGGCCGATAGCTACCGCTCCGCCATTCACGTTGACCTTCTCGCGAGGCAAGCCGAGCTCGCGCTCCACTGCCAGATACTGGCAGGCAAAGGCCTCGTTCACCTCGATCAGGTCGATTTCGTGCAGCGACTTGCCCGTCTTCTGCAAGAGATCCCGCACGGCGGGCGCCGGCCCGATTCCCATCAGGTCGGGGATCACGCCCTTGACCGACCAGCCAAGCAACCGCCCCAGCGGCCTGGCTTCGCGCTTCTTCGCGGAGTCGGCGCTGGTCAGAACCAGGGCCGCGGCACCGTCATTGATGCCCGAAGCGTTCCCGGCAGTGACCACGCCATCGGCCCGGAAGGCCGGCTTGAGCCTGGCCAGGCCCTCCAGGGTGCTGTCACCCCGAATCCCCTCATCCTTGTCGACGGTCACGCTGCCTTTCTTGCCACGCACCTCCACGCCCACGATCTCCTCTAACAGCCGCCCTGAGCTCTGAGCCTCGGCGGCCTGTCTCTGGCTGCGCAGAGCGAACTCATCCGTCTCCTCGCGGGTGATCCCGTATTGCGAGGCCAGGTTCTCGGCCGTGTTGGACATGCTGCAGCCGCAATAGGTATCGGTCAGAGCGTCCCAGAGGGCGTCTCCCATGGTGCTCTGGCCCAGCGGGATTCCCCAGCGGGCGCCCCGCACGACGTGGGGGGCCTGGCTCATGGACTCCACCCCGCCTACCAGCACCTCCTCGGCATCGCCGCACAGGATCTCCTGGGCACCTGTCACGATAGCCTGAAAGCCGGAAGCGCACAGGCGGTTGACCACGACGGCGGGCACCGGAATCGGCACCCCCGCACGTAAGCCCACGTGCCGGGCCAGGTAAGCGGCATCGCCGCTGGACTGGATCACGTTCCCAAAGACCACGTGATCGATGTCCTCGGCGCGAACCTGGCTGCGCTTGAGCGCCTCAAGACTGGCCGCCAGGGCCAGATCGGCGGCTGAGAGATCGCGCAAGGAGCCTCCAAACTTGCCGAATGCGGTCCGGGCTCCCCCGGCGATCACGATGTCCAACAGAGCCATTGTATTTCTCCTTTTCAGCGTCCGGTGAATTCGGGGGCACGCTTCTCAAGAAAAGCCGTCATGCCCTCGGTTCGATCGGCGCTGGAGCATAGTTTTCCAAACTCCCTGGCCTCGATGGCCAACCCTTCATCCAGGCTGGTGCTGAGTCCCTGGTCCAGGGCGCGCTTGGCTGCCGCGACTGCCAGCGGTCCGTTCTTGGAGACCTCGGTGGCGATGCTCTGACAGACCTGCATCAGCTGGTCGCGAGGAACGGCCAGGTTGACAAGCCCGATCTGAACGGCCTGGGCAGCCTGAATCTTGGTGCCGGTGGCCAGCATCATCATGGCGTGACCGCGACCGATCAGGCGCGGCAGGCGCTGGGTGCCTCCATAGCCGGGAATGATTCCCAGTCCGACCTCGGGCAGGCCCAGCACGGCGTGATCGGCGGCCACCCGAACGTCACATGCCAGAGCCAGCTCGAGCCCCCCACCCAGAGCGTAGCCATTAATGGCGGCGATGGTGAACAGGTGCGACTTCTCCAGGCGACGGAAAAGCTTCTGGCCCTTCTCGGCCGCCTTCTTCCCTGAGCGCGCGTTGAGATCCCTCAGCTCGCCGATATCGGCTCCGGCCACGAAGGCCCTGTCGCCGCCGCCCGAAATGAGCAAGACACGCCACTGGGGATTGGCCTCGATCTCGTCCAGAGCCTGGTTCATCTCGTCGAGCACCTGGTTGTTGAGGGCGTTGAGCTTGTCGGGTCGGTTAACGCTCAGGACCGCCAGGTGATCCTGGTAACAGAGGATCAAGGTCTTGTATTTCATGTCCACGCCACGCATCGTTTCTCCACTCCTTCACTCCAGGGCGCCGCGCGTCGAGGAATTAGCGCGGCGCCGTTCAATGGATTGTCTACAACTCGCGCGCACAGGTTCACGCGGGAATGCAGAAGCTGCCTCAACGGCGAAAAACCGACAGGTCGACCCCGCGGGGCGGGTCGCCGGAGTAGTCATAGAAGCCTTTGCCCGCCTTGCGTCCCAGGTAGCCAGCCCTGACCATGGCCCGATTCAGGGGGCAGGGCTCGAACTTGGGATTGCCCAACTCGGCCAGCAGCCCCTCACAGGCGTGCAGTTGCACGTCGATACCGATCAGGTCGAGCAGGGAAAGGGGGCCGATAGGCATATTGCCGCCCAGCTTCATGGCCGCGTCCAGGTCTTCCACGCTCCCCACTCCCTCATACAAAGCCCAAATGGCTTCGTTCAGGTAGGGAATGATGAGGCGATTGAAGAGGAAGCCCGGGGTATCGCGCGCTTCGACGGGCGACTTGCCCAGCTTCAGAGCCACCTCCCAGGCCGTCTTGAAGGATTCCTCGGAGGTTAGCGGGGTGCGCACCACCTCGACCAGCTTCATCAGGGCCGGCGGATTGAAAAAATGCATTCCCACCACCCGGTCGGGCCGATTGCTGGCCCGAGCCATCTCGGTGACCGAGAGAGAGGAGGTGTTCGTGGCCAGCAATGTGTGAGCGGGACAGAGGGCGTCCAGGCGAGCAAAAAGCTCGTTTTTGACCTCGATCCTCTCGGTCACGGCCTCGATCACCAGGTCGGCCTGAGCCACTTGATCGAGCTCGACGCTGTGGGTCAGGCGGTCGAGCGTGGCCTTCAGGTCCTCCTCACTCAGCTTCCCCTTCTGAACGAACTTCTCCAGGCTACCCCTGATCGTCCTCACGGCGCGCTCGAGAAGGCTCGTCTCGACGTCGTTCATGATCACCTTGAAGCCAGCCGAGGCAGCGATTTGCGCGATCCCCGAGCCCATCGTGCCGCTGCCAACCACGGCGATCGTCTTGACTTGATTTACGGTTGCTGTTGCCATCGCCTTTACTCCCTGTGAAGTCTGGAGGAAGCTTACCCCCCCACCGAAGCGGTCTCGTTCAGCTTGCCCAGCACCAGATCGCCGTACTCGCCGGTGGAGCGGCCGCTGGAGGTCGAAAGATCGGTCAGGAGACCCTCGGCGAAGAGCTTCTCCACGGCCCCCTCGATGCTCTGGGCAGCCTTCTTCTCGCCCAGGTAGTCGAGCATCATGGACACGGCCTGGATGGCCGCCAGGGGATTGGCCTTGCCCTGTCCGGCGTAACGCGGGGCTGAGCCGTGAATGGGCTCGAACAGGCTGACCTGGCCGGGGTGCAGGTTGGCCGAGGCGGCCAGACCCAATCCGCCCTGGATCATCGCGCCCAGATCGGTGAGGATGTCTCCGAACATGTTGGTGGTCACGACCACGTCCAACCACTCTGGATTCTTGATCATCCACATGGCGCAAGCGTCGACGTAGGCAGTGGCCGTGGTTACGTCCGGGAAATCGCGGGCCACCTCCTCGAAGGTGCGGCGCCACAGGTCGTGAGCGGCCACAGCGTTGGCCTTGTCCACCAGAGTCAGGTGCTTGCGCGGGCGAGTGCGAGCCAGCTCGAAGGCATAGCGGATCACTCGCTCGGTGCCGCGCCGCGTGTAGATGCACTCGCAGGTGGCCACCTCGTCAGGGGTGCCCTTTTTAAAGAAGCCCCCCATCCCGATATAGGCGTCTTCGGTGTTTTCGCGCACGACCACCAAGTCCACGTCGCGCGGCTGCTTGTTCTTGAGCGGGCAGACCAGCTCAGAGTAAAGTCGAATCGGACGCAGATTGACATACATGTCCAGATCCCAGCGCAGCCGACCGATGATGCCTCGCTCGAGCACACCCCGCTCCACCCGTGGATCACCGATGGCTCCGAGGTAGACCGCATCAAGGTTGCGGATCTCCTGCAGGTTCTGGTCGGGCAAGAGCTCGCCCGTGGCCAGGTAGTGGTCGGCTCCGAACGGATAGCGATGCAGGCTGACTTCGAATCCAAACTGGCACGAGGCGCTCTCGAGCACCCTCAGACCCTGCTCGACGACTTCGGGTCCAATTCCATCCCCCGCAATCACGGCGATGCGATACATCTTTACTCCCTCGCGGACTGTGCGCTGAATGCTCGACCAGGGACATTTCCTCGGCGGCGGGGCGCATCTTTGTGAGCGGCCGGGAAACTCCTCTCCCGACTCGAAGCTGGCTTCGTGCGACGACGGGATTTCCTCAGCGGACTGTTAGGCCTGGCCCTCTCCCCTCCCCTGCTGGCCCAGAGCGGTCTGGCTGCTTTTCGACGCCAATCGGCCCGAGTGCTGGAAGTGCCTGAGTCCTGGCTGGCCTGGCCGGTGGCCGAGTCCATCTGGCGCAGTGGAGTGAATGACGAGCTGAGCCTCTACCGAGCTTTTTACCCTTACCTCACCTGGAAGGTCCTGGACTGGAGCGTGGAGCCCACCTTCTGCCCTCCCCAACGTCCGCGCTGGGAAGATGCTCCCGGTGCTTGAGGCTGACGTAGCCGTGGTGGGATCGGGGATTGCCGGAGCGCTGGTGGCCTGGCAGCTGGCTTCGACGGGCCTGAAGGTGCTGGTGCTCGAGGGCGGGCCTCCTATCAGCCGACGCCAGGCGGTGGAGCGTTTTCGTCGAGCACCCCACGCGAGTCTGGACGCTCCCTATCCCGTCGAACCGGTCGCAGTATTGGGCCAGTTCAATCATCACTACCTGCAGGCAGGTCCTGATCTCTTTACGGGCACCTACCTGCGTGTCCTCGGGGGAACCACCTGGCACTGGCTTGGCACGGCCATGCGCTTGTTGCCGGCCGACTTCAAGCTGCGCTCGCGTTACGGGGTCGGAGTGGACTGGCCTTTTGGATATACCGAGTTGGAGGAAGACTATGGCCGTGCCGAGCGGGCTCTGGGCGTGGCCGGCCAGGGCGACTGCGACTCGCCCCGCTCGAGCCCCTACCCCTTGCCCGGTCTGCCAGCCACCTATCTCGATCGCAAGCTCGCCCAGGCGGATAGTTACCCTGTCGAGGTGCTGCCGGCGGCACGCAACAGCCAACCCTATGAGGGAAGGCCCGAGTGTTGCGCCAGCACCACCTGCGTGCCCATCTGCCCCAACGGGGCCAAATATGATGCCACCGTGCATCTGGAGCTGGCCGAACGGGCCGGCGCCCGGGTTCTGGTCCACCATCAGGTCGTGGGGCTGGAAAGCGACGCCGACGGGCGCGTTTCCAGGGCGCGGACGGCACCCGGCGTGGAAGTGCGAGCCCGCGTCTTCGTTCTGGCCGCCCACGCCATCGAGACCCCCCGCCTTTTGCTGGTATCCGGGCTGGCCCGGGGCTCGGGCCAGGTAGGGCGCAACCTCATGGGCAGCCTGGGGCAGATCAGCTGGGCCCTCGCGCCCGAGCCGGTCTACCCCTTTCGCTCGCCCCAGGTGGTGTCCGGCATCACCGCCTTCCGGGACGGTCCCTTTCGGGTCCGACGGGCCGGATTTCTGACCTCCATCGGCAACGATGGCTGGCCAGAGCCACCCACCCGGCGGGCCGAGCGACTGTTGGAGGAAGGTTTGCGAGGCAAGGCCCTGCAGCAGGCCCTGCGCGATCACGCCAGTCGCCAGGTGCTGCTGGTCTCCAACTGTGAGCAGTTGCCCGAGCCGGAGAACCGGGTGACGCTGGGGGAACTGCTCGACGCTCACGGAGTTCCCAGGCCACGCATTCATTACCGGATGGGGGCCTACACCCGAGCAGGGATGGACGAGGCGGTGCTGGTGCACGCCAGGTTGCTCGATCGCTGGGGGGCCACCATGATCCACCACGTGGAGGAGAGCACGGATCCGGCCCACATCCTCGGCACCTGCCGCATGGGTCTTGGGCCAGGCGGTTCGGTGGTGAATCCCCAGCTTCGTTGCCACGAGCATTCGAACCTGTGGATCGTGAGCACGGCCGTTTTTCCAACCAGCGGAGCCTGCCCGCCCACCCTGACTCTGGCAGCGCTGACCTTCCGGGCCTGCCGTTCCATCGAGAGCTTTCTGAGGCAGGGTTCCTGACGAGAACATGCTAAACTGAAGAACAGGGGAAAGCAGGCCCTTTCGTTGAGTTTGTACAGAATGGAGAGCACGCTTGGACGGCTTCCCGCCCAACTCGGACCCTGAAGGTCCCTCGCAGGAAGCGGACCCCCTGGCCCTGGCACGCCGTCTGATCGACATGGCTCGAGCCGAAGAGCTCGAGGACGTGGAGCTGGGTCCATTACCCGTATTGCCCGAGCCGGGGGCCGAGCTCAGCCCGCTCGAGCTGGCCATGCAGTTGCTTTACGCAGCACGCGAGGAGGAAGATGCCTCTCGTTCCCCCGAGGACAATCCCCTGGACCTGGCCATGCGACTGATCGACTCGGTTCGCCTGGACGCGGGCGGTCAAGGCGAAGACCGACTGGCTGTGGCCAGCCAGCTATTGGGGGTGGAAGAGCGCGAGCGTGAGCTGGCTGCTCGCCGTTCGGTCGAATCGCAGGCCTCGGCAGAGTTGGAGATCCCGGTGCTGCCCCTGCTGATACCTTTGCAGCCGGAGATGCCCACGGTCGAGCCCGACCTGCCCGAGCTTCCCGCCCTGCAGAGCCAGCCAGATGCCGCCAATGAGACCGACGACTTATCTGTCGTCTCTAAAATTCGGATCTTGCCCCTGATCGATCCGATGAACGAAATCCCAGCCCTACCCCTGGTCGAGGCTGCGACGTTACCCGAGCTGCCGGCGCTTCCGTGGGTGGAGACTGCCGCGATTGTGCCCGAGCTTCCCTCCCCGCCGCTGGCCCAGGCCGCCATCGTGCCCGAGCTTCCCTCCCTGCCTCTGGTCGAGACCGCCACCGCGCCCGAGTTTCCCGCCCTGCCGCTGGTCGAGGCCGCTACCGTGCCCGAGCTTCCCGCCCTGCCGCTGGTCGAGGCCGCCACTTTGCCCGAGCTTCCCGCTCTGCCGCTGGTCGAGTCCGCCACTGTGCCCGAGCCTCCCGCCTTGCCGCTGGTCGAGGCGGCCACTGTGACCGAGCCACCTCTGCCACTGGTCGAGTCCACTCTGGCCGAACATCTGGTCGAGGCTGGCGCAACCAGGGTGGAACAAGAGTCAGGACCGGCTGATGAAAACCGGCCGTGGCGCCTGGCCGATATGCCCGCACTTCCAATTGAGTCGGCCCGTTCCGCAGCTGCTGATCCGGCTGAGCTGGCCCGCCAGTTACTGCGGTCGGGTGAGAGAACAGATCCCGCCTATCTGGCGCGTCAATTGCTTGACGAGGCGGCACGCGAGGAGAAATCCGACCCTTTTTCCCTGGCTCGACGGTTGCTCAAGGATGCCCTGCGCGAGGAGAAGCCTGCCGCCACTTCGCTCATGGGGGCTCCCGTGGAGGAAGGCGCCCCGCCTCCGCGCTTCGACCCGGCGGGGCTGGGGGGTACCGGAGAGGAGCTTCTGGGAGCCCCTGAACAAGCCCCGTTCACGGTGACGGAGGCAGAGGCCTGGCAGGATTCGACGACTCGAGTTGCCCCCCTGGTTTTTGAGGAAAGGCCTGTTCAGCCTCCCCGGGCCGCCCAGGCCACATCGGAGCCTCCCCTCCAGCCCCCCCGCGCCCAGGAGCCTGCCGCATCTGAGCCTCCCATCCAGCCTCCCTGGGCCGCCCAGGGGCCTGCCGTATCAGAGCCTGCTCAGGCCCCTCGCGACGAGCCAGAGAGTGCTCCTCGGCTGGTTCTCGAGCGGGCCGAGTCGAGCCCGGCCGCTCCCGCCAAACAGGCCGACCCTGACTCCAAGCCCTTGCGCCTGGAGCGTCGCGAGATGCCCCTGGGCAGGACCATGCGGATAGAATTGCCCAGAACCGGGGCCAACCATCGGGAGGAGGCCTCTCGCCTTGCTCTGGAGCGAGCTCCACGAGCGAAGGTCGAGTCCACTCGCGACGGAGAGCACGATCCGGTGAGGGCGCGACCTGAGACCAGCATCCCGACCGTCCCGGTCGTTGCCCAAACTTATAAGCCCGTGGCCGCCGCTGCCGCGCCGCTGGGTGCCTCCCGCCGGGCCGCTGCCCTGGCTCCCAGGCGACCGGACGGATTTGGGACCGACCTGAAGAAGCGACTTCGCCGCCTGGTCGATCGCTCGGCTCGAGTGGAGCCTGAAGACGTGGTGATCTTTACCCGACAGTTCTCGGCCATGGTGAGCGCCGGCCTGCAACTGCATCAGGCCCTCCACTTCTACGCCGAGAGCCATACCGAGAGCGGCCTGGGCGAAGTGGTTTCGGAAGTTGCCGGCAAGGTCAGCCAGGGCTCCACGTTGTCGGCGGCCATGCGACAGCATCCGAGCGTGTTTCCCGAGGTCTACACCGGACTCATCGCTGCCGGTGAGACGACCGGCATGCTGGTGGCCATTTTGTCCAAGCTGGCCGAGTTGTGCGAGCGCAACCAGAAGCTGCGCCAAAGAGTGCTGGCGGCGGTCACCTATCCAGCGGTCGTGATGGTGGTCTCGCTGGTCTGTATCGCGGTTTTCATCTGGGTCGTGCTGCCCATGTTCGTTCCCATGTTCAACCAGCTCGGAGTGCAACTGCCCTGGCCGACCCGAATGCTGATCTGGCTCTCGGAGGCCGGGCGCAACCCCGTCTTGCTGACGACTCTTGGTCTGACCATTCCCTTACTCTGGCTCAGCTGGCCCTTCTGGAGGCGTTTCTTTGGCAACCCTCGCCGCAAGCGAGCCATCGATCGCGCCCTGCTGGGGCTGCCCTACTTCGGACTGCTGATCGAGAGAATCATCACGGCCCGTTTGCTCTTTTCCATGGCCAGCCTGCTGGATGCGGGCATTCCGTTCACCAACTGCCTGGAGAAATGCGAGCATGTTGCTGGCAATGCCGAGATCGCCCATCGGTTGAAGATGGCTCGAGACCTGCTGATCGAAGGCGATACAGCGGCTGACTGCCTGGCCGCGCATCGCGTTTTCCCCCGCGGAGCCATCCAGATGATCGCCGTGGGTGAGGAGTCAGCTCAGCTCTCGGAAATGATCCGTCGGGTCGCCACGGTTTACGAGGAAGATGTGCAGATGGCCCTCATGGACCTGGCCTCGATGCTCGAGCCGCTCATCTTGCTGGTCATGGGCGTGGTGGTCGGATTCATCGTTCTGGCCTCGGCTCTTCCGACCGCTCAGCTGCTCCAGAGCCTTTGAAAACAATCAGTCGAAGACCAGGTCCTTCTGACGCTGGTGGTCTCCGAGGTTGCCCGTGTATTTGGTCAGTGTCCCGCCCCGGGGAATGAGCTTGCGGATCGTGGGAAATGAGTCGGTGGGATTCACGGCTCCCGGTGGGCCGATGACGGAAAAACCATCTTTGCCCTCGGGAGTCAGCTTGAAGGTCTGGGCAGTGAGTCCGAGCGATGAGTAGTCATCGGGCTTGCTGTCGAGCACGTAGAACTCGAGCTTGGAGTAACCCGGGTTGCCCGCGGTCACCCGCAACGGGTAGCTGAGGCTCTTGGCGTCATAGATCAGGTGTATCGGCGCGATATTGCCTTGCTTCAATCGCTGAGCCAGCTCTTGCTTGCCCTTCGTGCCCGGGCGCATGCGGGCGGCCACGAAGACAAAATCGCGACTGACGTAGTGGTCCAGCGCCCCTTTCATGTTCTTGGTCAGCTGGAACTTGTTGCTGCGTAACCAGTCGTAGAGAGTGCCACCGCTGGTCGCCTTCAGCACCACCAGCTCATAGGGGCCCGCCACCTTACGCTCGAGTACCTGCACTCCGGCGGCCTGGGGAGCAGCGCCGCCCGGGGCCCCTTTGTCCACACCTCGCAGTGGCTCGGCCATCACGGTCATCTTGCGCAACTCGTTGAAGGGGGCCCCATTGAGCACGTCCACCCTGGGACGAGACTCGACCGGGATGACCCAGGCGAACTCCTCGGTGGCCCCGTCATACTGGACCGACAGGATCAGGTGCTCTTTCGTCCCCTGTCGGAAAATGAAGGCCCGCTGCTCGTCGAGCCGCATCTGGTTGGAGTCGATGGGGGGACCGATGGGGATGGCGCAGCAGGCAAGAACTGGCGCGCTCAAAGTGACGGCAGCGGTCAGGGCGATCAGACGCGTTTTCATGGGGAACCTCCGCGACGTGGCTGGAAGGCGGAGTTCGTCACCAGGTGGGGGGAACCTGTTCCCTCAGGCCGGGTCGTAGCTGAGGTTGCTGGCCAGCCAGCGCTCCACCTCGCTCACGCTCACCCCCTGGCGGCGAGCGTAGTCTTCCACCTGGTCGCGAGCCACCTTGCCCACCGCAAAATAGCGAGCCTCGGGATGAGAGAAGAGCCAGCCCGAAACCGAGCTGGCCGGGAGCATGGCCAGGCTTTCGGTCAGCTGGATGCCTGCTCGTTTCTTCACCCCGAGCAACTGCCAGAGCAAACGCTTGGCGGTGTGGTCGGGGCAGGCGGGGTAGCCGGGAGCGGGGCGGATGCCCCGATAACGCTCTTTGATCAAGTCTTCGAGCTCGAGTTGCTCTTTCTGGCCGTAGCCCCAGTCCCGGCGGGCCTCCAGGTGAAGACGCTCAGCGAAGGCTTCGGCCAGGCGGTCGGCCAGGGCTCGAGCCATGATGGCGTGGTAGTCGTCGTGGTCGGCCTCGAAGTGGCGCACGAATGCGTCCAGCCCCTCCCCGACCGAAACCGCGAAGGCACCCAGGTAGTCGGTCTGGCCCGACTCGGCCGGGGCGACGAAGTCCGCCAGCGCGTAGTTCGGGGCCTGATTGCCTTTCTGGCGCTGCTCTCGCAGCGTGGGCAGCACCGCTTCAGGCTCCAGCAACACGATGTCGTCGCCCTGGCTCTGAGCCGGGAAGAAGCCGTAGACGCCGCGCGGCTTGAGCACCTGCTCGCGAACCATGGTATCGAGCAGTTTGCGAGCGTCGTCATAGAGCTCGCGGGCCTGAGGCTGCTCGAGAATCTTGGGATAGACCCCGCGCAACTCCCAGGTCGTAAAAAAGGGCGTCCAGTCGATGTACTCGACCAGCTCGGCCAGCGGGAAGCTGATTTCGCGGACCCCGGTGAAGCGAGGGCGCTCCGGTCCGGTGCCGTTCCAGACGAACTGAGGCCGATTCTGGCGAGCCTGCTGAAGACTGAGGAAACTCTGAGCCGAGCGCTGACCTTCGTGACGCTGGCGCAGGTCGGTGTAGTCCTTCTCGACCTCGGCCAGGAAGGCGGTGCGGTCGTCGAGCAGCCGTTGCAGAACTCCCACCGCTCGCGAGGCGTCCAGCACGTGCACGACCGGGTGGGAATACACCGGGTCGATCTTGACGGCCGTATGCATGCGCGAGGTGGTGGCTCCCCCGATGAGGAGAGGCAACTTGAAGCCTTCGCGCTGCATCTCCCGGGCCACGTGCACCATCTCGTCCAGCGACGGCGTGATCAGACCCGAAAGGCCGATGATGTCCGCTTTGTGCTCGCGCGCCGCGGCCAGAATGTTGTTGGCCGGCACCATCACGCCCAGGTCGATCACCTTGTAACCGTTGCAGCCGAGCACCACCCCGACGATGTTCTTGCCAATGTCGTGCACGTCGCCCTTCACCGTCGCCATCAGCACGGTCGCTTTGGCGGAGGCTGCCTTATCGGCGTCCATAAAGGGGAGAAGATAGGCCACCGCCTTCTTCATCACCCGGGCGCTCTTGACCACCTGAGGCAAGAACATCTTGCCGGCACCGAACAGCTCCCCAACGACGTTCATGCCATCCATCAAGGGGCCCTCGATGATGCTCAGTGGGGTAGGATACTTGCCCCGGGCCTCCTCGACGTCGGCGTCGATGTGGTCCACCACGCCATGCACCAGAGCATGGCTGAGGCGCTCTTCCACTGTGAGCGAGCGCCACTCGGCGGCCTGCTTCTCGCTCTTCTTGACATCCCCCTTGAAGCTATCGGCCAGCTCCACCAGCCTTTCGGTGGCGTCGGGACGACGGTTGAGTAGCACGTCCTCGACCCGCTCCTTGAGCTCGGGAGGGATCTCCTCGTAGACGGTGAGCATTCCGGCGTTCACGATGCCCAGATCGAGCCCGGCCCCGATGGCGTGAAACAGGAAGGCCGAGTGCATGGCCTCGCGCACCGTGTTGTTGCCTCGAAAGCTGAAGGAGACGTTGGAGATGCCACCCACCGTCTTGGCGTGCGGAAGGGCTGTCTTGATGCTGCGCACGGCCTCGATATAAGCCCGCCCGTACTCGTTGTGCTCTTCGATGCCGGTGGCCACGGTCAGCACGTTGGGGTCGAAGACGATGTCCTCAGGCGGGAAACCGACCTCCTCGGTCAGAATCCGGTAAGCACGAGTGCAAACGGCCAGTTTGCGCTCGTGCGTGTCTGCCTGGCCGGTCTCGTCGAAAGCCATGACCACGGCTGCCGCCCCGTAGCGCAGTAGTAGCCCCGCCCTGCGGCGGAGCTCGTCCTCGCCGTCCTTGAGGCTGATCGAGTTGACCACGCTCTTGCCCTGCAGACACTTGAGCCCGGCCTCCAGCACTTCCCAGCGGCTCGAATCGAGCATGATGGGCACCCGAGCGATGTCCGGGTCAGCGCTGAGCAGGTTCAGGAAGCGCACCATGGTGGCCTGGCTGTCGATCAACCCTTCGTCCATGTTGATGTCGAGCAGGTTGGCCCCGTTCTCGACCTGCTGGCGGGCCACCACCAGAGCTCCCTCCAGGTCGCCAGCTTTGATCATCTGGGCGAATTTGGGCGAACCGGTGATGTTGGTACGCTCGCCCACCATGGTGAAATTGGTGGAACGATCGATGTGGTAGGCTTCCAGCCCGCTCACCCTGAGCACCGGCGTCGGCCGGGGCGGAGTGCGTGGTGCCACCCCCCGGGCCGCCTCGGCGATGGCGCGAATGTGGTCGGGGGTGGTGCCGCAGCAACCCCCGACCATGTTGAGCCAGCCCTCGCGGCAAAACTCGCCCAGCGCGGTAGCCATCTCCTCGGGGGTCTCGTCGTAGCCACCGAAGGCGTTGGGCATGCCGGCGTTGGGATAGCAGCTGGTGAAGCAGTCTGCCATCCGGGCCAGCTCTTCCATATAGCTGCGCATGTCGCCGACGCCCAGGGCGCAGTTGAGGCCCACCGAGAACGGTCGGGCGTGTCGCACCGAGGCCCAAAAAGCCTCCAGCGTCTGACCTGAAAGGGTGCGCCCGCTCTTGTCGGTAATGGTCACCGAGATCATGACCGGCACCACCCGCCCGCTCTGGCGGAAGGCTTCCTGGACGGCGAACAGTCCGGCTTTGAGGTTCAATGTATCAAACACGGTCTCGAACAAGAGCGCATCGACGCCTCCGTCGATCAGCCCTCGCATCTGGGTCAGGTAGGCCTCAGAGACCTGATCGAAGTTGACAGCCCGAAAACCGGGGTCGTTGACGTCGGGCGAGAGAGAGGTCGTGCGGTTGGTGGGCCCGATGGAGCCCAATACGAATCCGCGTCCCACCTCCTGGCAGGCAGCCCTGGCCAGGCGGGCCCCCTCGAGGCTCATCTCGTAGGCCAGCTCCTCCATGTGGTAGTCGGCCTGGGAGATGGCCTGAGCGTTGAAGGTGTTGGTTTCGATCAGATCGGCGCCAGCCTCCAGGTAGAGGCGGTGAATCTCCTGCACGATGCCGGGCTGGGTCAAATTGAGAACGTCGCTATTCCCCTTAAGAGGGTGCGGGTAGTCAGCAAAGCGCCGGCCCCGGAAACCCTGCTCATCGAGCTGGTAGCGCTGGAGCATGGTGCCCATGGCCCCATCGATCACCAGGATGCGCTGCCGGACCAGGTCTTCAAAGCTCATCCCGGCGAGTTCTACGGGCTGGAAGGGTACCCTTTCCAGCCAGAGCGGGGAGAAAACGGGTCAGCACTCGGAGAGTCGCTCCACCTGAGCCGAAAGGTGGACCTCGCAGGGCGGGTCCTCCCGATGAGTGAGAAAAAAGAAAGCCGAGACCGCGAGCGGCTCGGCCGTACAGGAATCCGGAAAGGCAGGACCTTAGCACCGTTGGATGATTGCCGCGCCCGTGCGTGGCAATCTATGTCAAACAGCTGTCAAGAGCAGCCGTATCAGCTGTTGCCCCGGGAAGGAGCGAGCCGTAATTCTTGTTGTCCTGGCTCACCCAGAGTATCCAGCAGTTGCGCTGAGCGCGGGTTCCCCTTCCGTTGATCGAGCGTTGAATCGAGGGGGTCTTTCTTGCCAGGAGGTGAATCTGGAGCAGGCGCGTCGTTCCAGCACGCTGGAACCTACTTCCGGCGCGTCGTCAGGTTGGGCTCGTGAAGACCAGAGGGCGGGCGCGTTAGATGGCGTGGATGACGATGGCGTCACGCAGCTTGGGATCAAACCAGGTCGACTTGGGCGGCATGATCTCGCCCGCGTCGGAAATCTCCAGCAATTGATCGAGGCTGGTAGGAGCCATGGAGAAGGCCACCGCGGCCTGGCCGGAGTCAACTCGCCGCACCAGCTCCTCTACCCCGGCCGTGCCTCCCACGAAATCGATCCGTTTGTCGGTACGCGGGTCTTGAATGCCGAGATAGCGAGCCAGCACGTGCTCCTGCAAAAGAGCCACGTCCAGTCGCTCCGCCGGAGAAGCATCAGCCGTGGCCCAGGCGGTCATGTTCACGTCCGACCACTGGCCCTCGAGATACATGCTGCAGTGGCCAGGGCCTTCGGGGGTGGTGCGAGGGGCCACGAAGGGGTGAAGCTTCTCGCGCAGCTGTTGAGCGGTCAGGCCATTGAGATCCTTGACCACCCGGTCGTAAGGTAAGATTCGCAACTGATCGGTGGGGAAAGCCACCGCCAGGAAAAAGTTGGCTGCTTCCTGGCCGCTCCAACCGGAGCTTTCTTCTCGCAGGCGAGCCCGAGCGCGACTGGCCCCGGCCGCGCGGTGATGGCCGTCGGCGATGTAGAGGCTGGGCACCGCCTCGAATGCCTGCACCCAGTGCTGGGGTTGACTGACTTTCCAGACCGTGTGCTGGATGCCATCACCGGCCGTCAGGTCGTAGAGCGGTTGGCCCTGTACGGCCTCCTCAAACAGCTCCCGGACGCTGGGCAGGGGACGAAAGGTCAGCAGCACCGGACCGGTCTGGGCCCGCAGGGTCAGGATGTGGCGGGTGCGATCGTCCTCTTTGTCCTTGCGTGTTTTCTCGTGCTTGAGGATCTTGCCAGCGTCGTACTCGTCCACGGCGAAGGTGGCAGCCAGGCCGACCTGGCTGTGCTGGCCCGAGCGAAGTCTGTAAACGTACACAGAGTCATCCTGCTCCCGGATCAAAACGCCCTCTTGCTGGAGTCTGGCGTAGTTCTCCTTCGCTTTGGAGTAGACGGCATCCGAGTAGGGATCGATTCCCGGCTCGAGGTCGATCTCCGAGCGGGATACGTGCAGAAAGCTGAGCGGGTTGCCAGCCACGAGCTGAGTAGCCTCCTCACGGCTCACGACGTCATAGGGAACAGCGGCCACCGCCGCCACATCGTCGGGACGGGGCCGCACTGCGGAAAAAGGTCGAATCACTGCCATAGCGGCCCGGTTTCGCTTGCCCAGGCGGGGGATTCCTGCCGGCTAGAAGTCCGGCCGCAAACCCCCATGTGGCGTCGGAGGGAACCTCCGCCACCACAAGATATTGTAGGCGGCCGGACTTCTAGCACAATCTGTTGGGCCTCGCGCAGCCGGAAAACTGGTCAAGGGGGTTTCCGGCCGCGCTCCTAGAGGATGGGCGCAAGCAGCCGGATCAGCTTGACGCCCAGCCGGGCTGGCCAGCGCATGCGCTCGTACTCGTTCCCATCCACCTTTACGCTGCGGGCGAAGTCGTGGCGGAGCATGGCCTCGACCCGCTGGGCAAAAGGCCGGGAGATCAGCACCGCATTCCCCTCGAAATTGAGGCGCATCGAACGATTATCCACGTTGGAGCTCCCCACGCAGGCGATGTCATCGTCCACCAGCATGACCTTCTGGTGCATGAATCCCGGTTTAAAGCGATAGAACTTGATGCCGTTGGCCTCACACTCGGGCAAGTACGAGAAGGTGGCCAGGTACATGAAATACAGGTCCCACCGCAGGGGCACCAGGACCCGCACGTCCACTCCCCGCATGGCGGCCAGTTTGAGCGCGTCGATAACCGAGGCATCGGGTACGAAGTAGGGACTGGCGATCCAGATCCGTTTGCGAGCACAGTTGATGGTGTGCACGAAGTAGAGCAGCCCCACGTCCAGCTCGTCAGCCGGCCCACTGCCCATGTAGAGCGCGTCGGTAACACCGCCTTCGACCGGCTGAGGTTCCCAGTCCAGGTCCAGCAGTCGACCCGAGGCCCAGTAATAATCCTCCTGGAAGACCAGCTGCACCCCCTGCACAGCCGGCCCCTCCAGTTTGAGGTGGGTATCGCGCCAGGTTCCATAAAACTTGTTGGTGCCAAGGTGCTCGTCACCCAGGTTCAGGCCGCCGACCCAGGCAGCCCGGCCATCGGCAACAACAATTTTGCGGTGGTTGCGGAAGTTGAGCTGGAAGTAATACTCGCGGGTGGGAGCGGAGCGAAAGCTGACCACTTCAACCCCGGCAGCCCGCAGATCCCGAAGATAGGATTTCTTGAGAAAGAGGCTGCCCATTGCGTCGTACATCAGGTAGACCGGCACGCCCTGGTTGGCTTTGGCGATCAGGAGCTGCTGCAGCCTCTTGCCCACCTTGTCGGCTCGCAGAATGAAGAAAAAGACCAGCACGTAACGCTGAGCCTTCTCGATGCCCTCGAAAATGCTTTCGTAGGTTTGCTGACCGTCGATCAGTAACTCGGCACGGTTCTGGCCGGTCATGGGGATTCGGGCCAGGCGCTCGTAGCCGAGTTGAGCCTTTTGGCGCACCTGACACCGCGAGCGAAAGCTCTCCAGGGGGCGCAGGAAACGATCCACCACCGGATCGCTTCGGCGCAAGAGTCCGGCCCGCAAGGCCTGCACGTAGCCCACGAAACGATGGCGACCGAAGACCCAGTAGAAGGGAAGTGTGACCCAGGGCATGGTCACCAGCGAGATGCCCCAGGCGATGGCGGCAGACGAGCTGCGAGCATAGAGAACCGCGTGGGCGGCCGAGCCGATGCCGACCAGGTGGGTGATCACCGTCAGCACGAACCAGATCCAGGCGAGAACAAGCCACATTTCAGACATGCCCGGCTCATTCGCAGCGGCCAGGGAGTCTCCCACCCGTCAGGGAAAGTCTCTGCCATGCGTATTCTCCTGCTCCTCGTGCTGCTCGGCGCTCTGGCCGCAGCGCAAGAGAACTGGCGCACCGTGCGCTCCAGCGCAGGACGCTTCGAGGTCTCCCTGCCAGGCCCGGCTCGGACCAGTCAAGAGTCGCTTGACACCTCCGCCGGCACCCTCAAGCAGCAGCAATTCCTGGTCAACCTGGGCCAGCGTGCCTTCATGGTGACCTACGTGGACTATCCTGAGGCCAATGTGCGCGAGCTCGGGCCTGGCAAGGTCTTCGAGAACATCCGGGAGGGGGTGCGAGATGATGGAGCCACGGACCTTTGTCATGCCGGTCTCAAGCTTGGCCCGCATCAAGGCTGCGCCCTGAGTTACCGCAAAGAAGGTCGCTTCTGGGTCAAGAGCCGTCTTTATCTGGTGGGCAGCCGCCTTTACCAGCTCACCGCTACCGGCCAGAAACCGCTGGATCCCGCCACGGTCAGGCGCTTCTTCGAATCGTTCAAAATTTTGCCTTGACAAGAGGGCGATAATGCTTTATCACTTTATTGGTAGTATGTTCTCAGGAGCCGATCGGATGAACCAGGTCAAAACGCTGCGTATTTGGGACTTTCTCGGAATGGGCTTGTCTCTCGTGTGCCTGATCCATTGCCTGGCCATTCCGTTCCTGATGGCCTTCCTGCCCTTCCTGGCCAGCAGCTTGATGCACCACGAGGACTTTCACATCGCGCTGATCGCTGTGGTGCTCCCGGTTGCCGGGCTGGCCCTGGTTCCCGGCTATCTGCGCACGGGGCGTCGCGGGGCTTTGCGCTGGGGGATCGTGGGCTTGCTGCTGCTGGGCGGCGGCATCCTGAGCGGACACGAGATCGGTGAGTTATTCGAAACCCTGTTCACCGTTTCCGGGGCCCTCTGCCTCTTCCGGGCTCACTGGCTCAATCATTCGCGGCCGCGTCAAACCTGCACCTGCCCTCACTGAGCAGGCGGCAGGTGAATCGGTCCTCCGCCTGAGATGGCCATCCCCACAACGAAGCCAAAGGACAGGATAACAGCTGCCATCACGATGGCCACGGCCAGGTTCCCTTTCTTGATCTCCTCGGTTTCATCGATGTTGGGGGTCAGCTTGTTGTAGACCACCTGCAAGATTGCCATCGAGATACTCATGGAGAGAGCGGCTACGAGCGCCCAGCCCACCGTGGCCAGGTACTCCATCATCAGCTGGTTCAAATTCATGCCCGGCCATTCCCGATTCTGCGACCTGGCTCCTCTTCGGGCAGGGAACGGAGAGGGTGCGGTTTAATGAGGGCACGTGCTGCAGATAGCCTGTCCCTCGTGCGGAGCTAGCCTCGTTTTCCGCGCCCAGAGCACCACGCACGCCGTCTGCTCTGCCTGCCGGTCGCTGGTGGTTCGCCACGACGTAGACCTGGAGAGCCTTGGCAAAGTGTCTGACTTGCAGCCGGACGGCTCTCCCATCCAGCTCGGCACCAGCGGGACGTTTCTGGGCAAGCACTTCGAGGTCATCGGGCGCATCCAGGTCGCCTACGACTCGGGTTTCTGGAACGAGTGGTATCTCCAGTATACCGACGGTAGCAACGGCTGGCTGGGCGAGGCGATGGGCACCTATTTCGTCAACCAGGAGCTCGACCCCGCAGGTCCGCTGGCCAGGCCCGAGGATCTGCGAGTGGGCTCGTTCGTCACCCTCAAGAACGAGTTCTTCGTGGTGTGCGAAGTCTCTACCAGCACCCTTAGCTCCTATGAGGGTGAGCTTCCCTTTGTCTTTCCCAGCGAGAAGACCCGGTTCACCACCGCCGATCTGCGCACCGGCGGCCAGCTGGCGGCAACTCTGGATTACTCCGACCCGGCCTCCCCGACGGTCTACCTGGGGTATTATGTCGACTTCGATGAGCTGAAGCTGGCCGGTCTGCGCGACTTCAACCCGGAGCTCGAGAACCAGCAGGGGGTCAGCACCTCCGTGCTGCGCTGCCCCACCTGCGGTGCCCCTCACGAGCTCAAAGCCGGGGGCGTCAGCCAGGTACTGGCCTGTGAATACTGCGGAACGGCCATCGACCTGAAGGACAAGAGCCTCAAGGTGCTCTTCCAGGTGCAAGAAAGCGAGAAAATAACCCCTCTCATTCCCCTGGGCGCCAAAGGCAAAGTGGACGGGCACGAGTGGGAGTGTCTGGGCTTTATGCGCCGCAGCGCGCGAGTTGAGGGGATGGACTACCCCTTCACCGAGTACCTGCTCTACAACCCCTACCAGGGCTACCGCTGGCTGGTCGAATCGGATGGGCACTGGACGCTGGCCCGTCCGATTTTGATGCTGCCACGCAACCTGGGATCGGGCGATCCGGTCACCGAGCCGACGGACAACACCCTGTCCTACAAAGGCAATCGCTTTCGTCACTTTCAAACCGCAGTGGCTCGGGTCCGCTATGTGGCCGGCGAATTCTACTGGCAGGTGCGCCTGGGCGACGAGGTGCGCATGCACGACTACGTCTGCCCGCCCCACTCGCTCAGCTGCGAGGAGAGCACGGGTCGCGAGCAGGTCTGGAGCGAAGGACGCTACCTCGAGCCGTTGGAGGTGGCCCGGGCCTTCGGTCTCAACTCCATCCGCCAGCCCTACAAAGTGGGACCGTCCCAGCCCGACCCTTACACCCCGCTGAAGCATCGCGCCTGGATGTGGTGGGCCGGCTACCTGGCTGCCTCGTTCATTCTGATGGTGCTGACCACGATGATCTCTGCAAACAAGGTGGTCTTCAGCAAGACCGGCGTAGCCACGTCCGACCCGACCAGCCTGACCGTGGTGAGCGATGAATTCGAGATACCAGGTCGCACCTCCAACGTCGAAGTTCGCACCACCGCTGGCGTGAACAATCGCTGGGTCGACTTCCACCTGGCCCTGATCGACTCGAAGACCAACGAGGCACTGGATTTCGGCACAGGAGTTGCCTTCTACAGTGGAAGAGACTCAGACGGTTACTGGTCGGAAGGCAGCACGTCCAATGCTGTCACCCTGCCCCGCGTCCCGGCCGGGCGTTATTATCTCCTGGCCGAGATGGAGAGCGGCACGACGGCAAGCGCTGACATGAAACCGGGGGAGGCGCCCTCCCGGCCCGACCCGGCCAAGAATTTCTCCTGGAGCATCACTGTCAAGCGGGACGTGCCCTCCTGGATCTGGTTTTTCATCGGTCTGGGCCTCATGCTGCCCGTTCCCCTCTGGTACTGGCTGCGAGAGTCAAGTTTCGAGACCCAGCGCTGGACCGAGAGTGACCACGCCCCAACTTCATCCTCGGAGTGATCAGAGCATGCTGATAAATGTGCACAAAGTTCTCGGAATCGGTCTGTTGGGTGCGATGCTGGCATTCAACTACTTCGGCCTCACGATGACCCAACCCGACAGAGTATCCAACGTGCCCAAGACCATTCGCCAGAACCCGGGCTCGTATCGCTCCCACTACCAGACTCATTACGTCCACCTGGGCGGGAAGTAGCCTCCGTGCAGCCCCTGATCCTGGTGTCGGTCTTCCTGATCGCCACCTGCGGGCTCATCTACGAGCTGATCGCTGGCACCGTTTCGAGCTACCTTCTGGGTGACTCGGTGATGCAATTTTCCACCATCATCGGGGTCTACCTGTCGGCCATGGGGGTCGGCTCCTACCTGGCGCGCTATATCGGCCGGGGAGTCCTGCAGCGCTTCGTGCAGGTCCAGATCCTGGTGGGCATCCTGGGCGGCTGCTCGGCAAGCGTCCTTTTCCTCGTTTTCGCGCACGGCACGGGCTTTTCTCTGGTGCTCTACTGCCTTGTCTTCGCCATCGGCACCCTGGTGGGTCTTGAGATCCCGCTGGTGATGCGCCTGCTCAAGGATGAGCTGGAGTTCAAGGAGATCGTCTCCCAGGTGCTGGCGCTGGACTACATCGGGGCCCTGGCAGCCTCGCTGGCATTTCCGCTTCTGCTGGTGCCCCATCTGGGCCTGGTGCGAACAGCCTTCCTTTTCGGTCTGGTCAATGTGGGCGTGGCGCTGGCCTTTCTGATGCGATTCCCTCCGACCCGACAAGCCTCCCAACTGCTCCTGGCCCAGGCAGTGCTGGCGTTTCTCTTGCTTGCTGCAGGCCTGGCCCTTTCCGAGCGGCTCACAACCCTGGCCGAGGTACAGATGTTTCCCGATCAGGTGTTGCTGGCCCGGTCGACCCCTTACCAGCGTCTGGTGGTCACCCAACGCAGCGGGGACTTGCGTCTCTACCTCAACAACAACCTGCAGTTCTCCAGCCTGGACGAGTACCGCTACCACGAAGCCCTGGTGCATCCGGGGCTGAGCGGGCTGGAGAACCCACACAAGATCCTGATCCTGGGCGGAGGGGATGGCCTGGCCCTGCGCGAGGTGCTGCGCTATCCAACCGTCACTGAGATCACCCTGGTCGACCTGGATCCGGGGATGACCGAGCTCTTCAGTCGACACCCATTGCTCTCGAAGCTCAATGAAGGCTCGTTGCGCTCGCCTCGAGTCAAGGTCATCAATGCCGACGCCTTTGTCTGGCTGCGGGACAATCCAGGCAGTTACGACTTCGTACTGGTAGATTTTCCCGATCCCAGCACCTTCGCCCTGGGCAAGCTCTACACCATCAGCTTTTATGCCGAGTTAAAGCGTCACCTGGCACCCGGCGGTGCGGCCGCCGTTCAGTGCACCTCTCCCCTCTTCGCCCGCCGCTCCTACTGGTGCATCCTCAAGACCATGGAGGCGAGCGGACTCCAGGTACGCCCTTATCACGTCTTTGTACCTTCCTTCGGCGAGTGGGGGTTCGCCCTCATCGGTCCCTCACGACCGGGAGAGCACCTGCCGGCGGGCTTGCGCTTTCTGAATCAGGCAGCTCTGGCAGCCCTTTTCGAGTTCCCGCTGGACATGAGCTCGCTGCCAGTGGAGGTGAACCGGCTCTCCAATCAGGCCCTGGTTCGCTACTACGAAGAGGAGTGGCGGGCCGTGGCTCAGTGAATCGTCGCCAGTTCCTGCAGGGCAGCCTGACGTTGGCAGGGCTGTCCCTGGTGGGCTGTCCGTCTGGTCGCACACCCACACTCGAGGGGACGGTGGTGGGAGCCTCCTGGCAACGCGGCCATCGCCTGCGGGAAGCCAGCGAGCTCAAAACAGGGCAGCGCCTGCGCACCGATGTGGCCATTCTGGGTGGAGGCGTGGCCGGCCTTTCGGCGGCCTGGCGGCTACGGCGCGCGGGCCTGGAGGACTTTCTCTTGCTGGAGCTGGAGAGCGACCTGGGAGGTAACTCCCGTGCCGCCACCTACCCGGCCAGCCGGGCCCCCTGGGGAGCCCACTATCTACCGGTGCCAACCCTCGAGTCGCGGGCCGTCATCGAGCTCTTGAAAGAGCTGGACGTGATGGACGAGGCGGGACAGTGCCGCGAAGAGCTCCTGTGCCACGAGCCCCAGGAGAGACTCTACCTCCACGGACGCTGGCAGGAGGGCTTGTTTCCCACTCTGGGCGCAACGCGCCGCGATCTGAAGGAGTGGGGAGAGTTTCAAGCCGAAATCGAGCGACTGCGAAGGTTGCGAGACCGACAGGGGCGACTTGCCTTCGCTCTCCCCGCACCGCTCAGCTCCCCTGAATGGCTCGAGCTCGATGGTCTCAGCATGAAAGCCTTTGTCGGGCAGAAAGGATGGACCTCCAGGCGGTTGCGCTGGTGGCTGGAGTATGCCTGCCGCGACGACTTCGGTTGCTCTCTCGAGCAGACCTCAGCCTGGGCCGGTCTTCACTACCATGCTGCTCGGCCCCCGGCGGACCAGTTGCTGGTGTGGCCGGAAGGCAACGCCTGGCTTACCGATCGCCTGGCGGCGCCTTTGCAGGAACGAGCTCGCACCGGCTGTCTGGTACGCTCGGTCAGAACAGACGGCCGGCGCGTGATCACCCGGGTCGAGCACCGCGAGGGAGCCTTCGAGGTCGAGTCGCGACGGGCCATCTTCTGCTTGCCCAGTTTTCTTCGCCCCTTTGTGCTGGAGGGTGACGCTCCAGAGCGGTTCACCTATGCACCCTGGGTGGTGGCCAACCTCGTCCTCCAACGGGGTGACGAAGCGGCTTGCTGGGACAACGTTCTCTACGAGTCCCCCTCACTGGGCTACGTGGTGGCCACCCACCAGAGCCTGGCCACCCGCCCCGGCCCAACCGTCTGGACCTGGTACCGACCCCTGACCGGGAACCCCGTGACAGAGCGCGAGGAGATGCTGGCCCGCCCGTGGGAGAGCTGGCGCCAGGAGATCGTGAGCGAGCTGAGCCGTCCTCACCCGGATCTGATCGACAGGCTCGAGCGCCTCGACGTCATGCTGCTCGGCCACGCCATGGTGCGACCGGTACCCGGCTTGCGTGCCTCAAAAGCCCTGGAGGCAGCGAGTCAGCCGAAGAAGGGAGTCCACTTCGCGCACTCCGACCTTTCGGGCTTCTCGCTTTTCGAGGAGGCGAACTACCACGGAGCTCGCGCCGCCGAGGAGGTGCTGGCGGCACTGGACAAGCGCTCTCCTAGCCTTCTATAGACTCGGGGGCCTTGACCACCAGGACGGGAATGTCGCAGTGGGCCAGCACATAGGTCGAAACGCTGCCCATCAGGTAGCTGCGCAGCCTTCCCAGCCCACGGCTCCCCATCACGATGAGCGAGAACTCCTCCACCTCGGCCGTCTCGCAGATCAGCTCAGCCGGGTCGCCGAGCACGGCCCGGGCTTCGGCCACATTGTCCGAACCGACCAGCTCGCGCGCCTCAGCCAGCAAGGCCTCGGAATCGACCCGCATGCGCTCCTCAACCTGCTGGGGCAGCACGTCGGCCCCCCCAACGGGCCCCCGAAAGGCCAGCATCTGAAGCATGGAGAGGGGCAGCACGTGGAGCAAGGTGACCCGGACAGCGTATCTCCCGGCCAGGCTGCGAGCCATCGCGAGAGCCTTCTTACAGGCCGGACTGCCGTCGACGGGACAGAGAATTTTGGTGATCATGCGGCCGCGTTCGTGCGGGCCGCGAATGCCTCCTTCGAGCAAGAATCGAGAGAGCATCGGGTGCCGGTAGAAGGAGACAAGCGCCCGAGCTCTCTCGATTGTGGACACCCACGCAAGGCGAGCCTCGCGCCCCCAGATCGGCCAGAGTGCCGGAGCAACCCTCACCGCGCAAGCGGCCGGAGCATCTGCGCAAGCCTTGCTGCACACAGCAAGGCCATCATTTCTCTCCCGGACACGCCTGCGAGGTGAGCTGACGGGCTCGGGTTGGAAGAGTTACCCGGAGTGCTTACGCGCTCTTCGCCCCAAGGGTGGTTCCCCCGCTCCCCGGCGAAGCCGGAGACTCGGCGTCAATGAGTTCCTTCAGTGTAGCACAGGTTTTTGTTGCAGGCCACTGCGCCTT